>ERZ870052.144-NODE-144-length-26598-cov-9.507485_pt1 | contig 26598 bp, 15 predicted proteins | sample MGYA00520889_ERZ870052 | MGnify/ENA primary metagenome ERZ870052 (study PRJEB32232, sample SAMN07284988) | human gut metagenome | biome: human-associated habitat; material: feces | host: Homo sapiens | place: Tanzania | collected 2014-08-14 ...
TTAACTGAGTATTGTTATTTATGTGTATATAGTATAAAAAGGTAAGAAAAACAAAGAAAATAGCGATAAAACGAAAGAAAATTATAAAAAAGTTTTGCAGATTAGTATATATTCACTACATTTGCACCAGAGAAAAAGACAACTACAGGGTTTCCTATACGGATAGTCTGTACATTTATTACCTAAATTAATGTTGCTTATGAAAAGAATCTACACAGCGTTAGTAGCAGCAATGTTTGCTACAGCGTCTTTTGCACAGCCCCTCGCAAAAGTTCAGGCAAACGGACCGTTTGCCAACAGTTCGCTGAGATATCAGCCTAACATCAAGAAGCCGGCAGGCCAGCCAATGAATTTTATTATGCCTACGGTAAGCAATCAGACAACTCTTCCTGCACGTGTGTGCAAGGCTGCAAGCGAGTCGGAACTCATTACCGAGCAGCCGGCTGGCACATTGCATGACAATCTATATGGTACGGGTGAGGGTTACTTGCTAATGTTCGGATATATATTCTATATAAATTTGGATGGCACAGTACAGCGTTATGTTGAGGGTAGCAACGGAGAAGTATATCTCCAGAATGCTATCTGCACAATGCCATCTGACTCTTGGATAAAGGGCTATAAGGCTGAGGGTGACACCATCAAGTTTGATTTTCCTCAGAAATATTATGCCCAGGACGCTATTGATGCTAATGGCAATCCTACAGGCGAGAAGGAATATTTCTATGCTTATCGAGCTGTGATGAATCAAGCGGGCACCTCTATTGTTCCTGATCCTACATCTCAGACTATAAGCTACGTGCTCCGCAACGACTCACTCATCCGTGTAGACAACCGCGATAATAATGTTTATCTTGCACTATGTGCCGACGATGGCGGTTGGTGTGGATACGCCGACTACTATCAGGTATGGAGCAAGCTGAATGAGACAGCAAGTGTTCCTTCAGCTTCAGCCGAAGTTTCGAAGTATCAGGTTAGATTCATCAATAAAGATGGTCAGGACGACGCTCGCATTATCAATTTGGCTATTGATGGCAAGGATCTGTATCTTGGCAATCTTTCAGACAACGCTCCGGATAATTGGGCAAAGGGTAAGATTGATGGTGACAAGGCTGTCTTCGAGGGTAAGATCTACATGGGTGTAGACCCGGTGGAGCAGATACATTCCTTCTTCGCTCCTTTGGGTAGTGAGAAGATTTGGGACGAAACGTATGGAGCGGAAGTTGACAGCTTCTACTTCGAGAAGTCTATATCGTTTGATTATGACGCCGTTGCCAAGACATTGAAGTCGGATGGTATGTTTAATGTTAACAAAGGTATGAATTCTGTATACTCAACTATATCTTATGAGGCTCCGCAGATGCAGCCGTGGGTAGAGGTTTCTGGAAGTCCTAAGGATCCTGAGTTGCTGCAGTTCTCGCCATTCGATGAGGCCCAAGGTTGTGGTGTGCTCCAGTTCTGGTTTGACAAGAATTCGGTTGACGGCAACTTGCTTGATACCAAAAAGCTCTACTATAATATATACTTCGATGGCGATTTGTTTACAGCATATCCAGATGAGTATACGAATATTTCTGAGGAGATCACCGATATCCCGTATAACTTCTCAGACAATTCGTTTGACTTTGTTGCAGCTGGTGACGTGCACACATTGTACTTCTACATGACTGGATTCACAAAGCTTGGTATTCAGACTTTCTATAAGGATGGTGACAAGGTTTACAAGTCAAATCTTGTAGAGTATGAGATTGATGATGAAGGCAACTTCACTCCTGTTGAGACAGCTATCAAGGGCATGACTGCCGACCATGGCAACGTGACAAGCGTAAGCTTCAGTGATCTTAGCGGTCGTCGTGTAAGCAACCTTGCAAGTGGTGTATACCTCAAGACCATGAAGATGGCAGACGGCACACAGAAGACTGTGAAGGTTGTCAAGAAGTAAGATTGACAGAATAAAAAAATAATGAGAAGGGTCTTTTAACATAAATGGAAATGGCATTCACCCTATATATTATATAATGTGTATAGCGGGGGTGCCATTTTCTGTAATAATAAAAAACACGAAGGTTATGAAGAATAACAAATGTATACTCAATTCCATGCTGCTTGTGGCGGCTTTGTCAGGATTCTGCGACTCTGCTTATGCTGACAACGGCAAGATTGTATTCAGTGGCAATATGGGTTCGTCGTCGTTGGTGGCTTATGGCACACAGAAGAAGGAGAACTATGATGTGGCTGTAATGCTTGCCGACAAGAGTCTAAAGGGTAAGAAGATAGAGGCTATACGCGCTCCGTTCCAGAGTAGCGACAATATAAGCAACGTGAAGGTGTGGATTAGCAAGAAGCTCACGGTTGAGAGCAAGAAGAATGTGCCCGATGTGATGAGTCTCGATGCTACGTTTGACGGCAATACAGCTTCTGCCACTCTTGCCACTCCTTACACTATCGATAGCGACACTCTGTATGTGGGCTATTCGTTCAACGTGGATGCGACAAGCTCTACCACCAAATATCCAGTGATTTTGGTTGAGGATAAGAGTGATGCAGGATTCTTCATCCATACATCGCGTACTTACATGAAATGGAAGGATAAGTCGGATTTTGGTTCTTCGGCTCTTGAGGTTGACATTTCTGGTGTTGAGGCCAATGCTGCCAATATCTCTGAGATAGGAACGGTGTATGGACAGGTGAACACAACCACCGATGTTACTCTTAGTATAAGGAACCATGGTTATAATGGCGTTAAGTCGTTCAGCTACAGCTATACGGCAGGCGACGTGAATGGTTCGGGTTTGGTGGAGCTTGACAAGCCGCTGCCAGCTATCTACAACGCTTCAACTGATGTGACTATTAAGCTCAGTGAGATAGCTGCAAAGGGTACCTATCCACTTGAGCTTACTATTGACAAGGTGAATGGCGAGGCTAATAGCGAGGCTGTTGCCAATGAGGGTAAGTTTGTGGTGGCCAACGTTATGCCAAAGCACAATCCTGTAATGGAGGAATATACTGGTACATGGTGCGGATGGTGTCCGCGTGGATATGTTGCCTTGAAACTTATGAACAAGTATCATCCCGACTTTATCGGGCTTTCTTATCATAACGACGATGCAATGGAGGTGATGTCTTCTACTAACTTCCCGTCAAGTGCGCCTGGATTCCCAACAGCGGATATGGACCGTTCGTTTAAAGCTGCTCTTGATCCTTATGTCGGAGTCTCAAATTCCGGCCTCGGCATTGAGGATATTTGGAAGGCACAGGCTAAGAAGATTGCTCCTGCATCAGTTGCTGTTGAGGCAAGTTATAAGGATGACATGAAGAAGATAGCCACTAAGGCAACATTCGTATTCCTTGAGGATTTGACAGATGCTGATAAGTATAAGGTTGAGTTTGTGCTCGTAGCCGATGACCTTCATGGAACAGGTTCTAAATGGGAGCAGCATAACTATTATACAGAAGCCAATGCCGGATCAATGCCTTCGCCTGAAGCAGATCCGTTCTTTGCAGGAAATTCTGTTGTCCCAGGTCTTCATTTCGATGATGTTGTAGTGGCAACAAGTCGTCTTACAAGTGGACTTGTGTCGCTGCCAGCAACAATCAAGACTGACGAGCCGATTGAGGTAGAGGGTGAGTTTGAGACTGCAAAGGTTGTCAACACTTCGGGAGAGTCGCTAATTCAGGACACTTCAAAGATGCGCGTTGTTGCCTTGTTGCTCAATGCCGATGGCACTATCGCAAATGCCGCCAAGGCAAATGTTGAGGGCTATAACACTGGCATCTCTACCATCAACAACAATGAAGGCAAGACTGATGTGCCGGTTGCAGTATACGATGCTCAGGGTCAGCGTCTCAGCTCTATGCAGAGAGGTGTGAACATTGTGAAGTATGCTTCGGGCAAGACTGTTAAGGTTGCGAAGAAATAAAACAGCAATAGGCTTTTAACGAGAAGAACAGCAAAGGGCTTAATTGGAATTTTTTCCGATTAAGCTTTTTTTGTGTTGCGATGTTCGATTTCTTCCACTTATGCGTTATATATATGTAGACACTTATGAAACCGAGCGAATTCAATCATATCATCCTGCCCATGCGTGCCGAGTTGCTCCACTATGCGAGGGGTCTCACAGGGTCTATTCGGAGGATATCATAAGGACTGTTGACGGCAACTGCCGCATATTCTACATACGGACCATACACAGTGCGTCAATGTACAGCCGCATACAAGACATACGCGAAGAGTCAAGAAGTTTGTCTTCCACTTTACCGCCGTATGCGCCAAATGGACAAGGACGGCAAGAAGCTGGTGACTGAATTTGTATACTGGCATGCCGTATGACAAATTTTCTTTTGGATAGATTCATAAAAAGAATGGGGAGTTTGTGAGAGAGGAGATTGATAGATAGGAACGATAATCCACATATCATGATATAAAACTAAAAGCCGAGCCTCGCAATCAGCGAGGCTCGGCTATATTCTTGTACGAGTAAGATACTCGGTTGTTATTAGAGGTTAGGGTTCAACTCGTTCCACTTCTCAACAGCAGGAACGATGCCAAGCTCTACAATCTCGTCGCGCATCTTGCAGAGGTGCTCGTACGACTTAGCGAGGCTTGCCATCTCCTCCTCAGTGCCAGCAGGCTCTGTGAAGTGAACGCCAGTCTTGTCGATAGTAGTAGGCATAGCCATCATAACGTTCTTGAAGCCACACTTGTCGCAGTTTACATAGCAACCTGCTGGCAATGTGAACTTCTCGCCACCCATAGCAGCCTCAATCATCTTAACAGCATTGTAGGCTGGGCTCTGGAATGAAGAGCGGCCACGAAGCTTGATGATGTTAGAGCCACCCTGAACTGTGTGGTGCTTGATCTCCTCCCAACGCTCGTCAGAAAGACCCATCTCTGAGAGAGGCTTGCCGTCTACCTTAACCTGAGAAGCAAATACAGCCATCTGCTCGCCGTGGCCACCGTATGTGTGAGCGCCAGTTACCTTGTCCTGCTGTACGCCGAACTCGAGGGCGAGAGCCTGCTGCAAACGTGTAGAGTCAAGAGCAGCAAGTGATGTGAGCTGGTTTGGCTTCAAACCAGAGTGGATAAGAGCTGTAAGGGCTGTAACGTCAGCCGGGTTGAAGATAACAACAACGTGCTCTACGTCCGGGCAGTACTTCTTGATGTTGTCGCCGAACTCGGCAGCGATCTTGCAGTTGCCCTTCAAGAGGTCCTCACGTGTCATGCCGTCCTTACGAGGAGCACCGCCTGAAGAGATGATGTACTTAGCGCCTGTGAAAGCCTCCTTAGGATCTACTGTATAAGAGAGGTTTGCACCAGGGAATGCGCACTGCTGCATCTCGTCGAATACACCGTGTACACCCGGCTCGTAGATGTCGTAAAGACAAATGTTAGGAGTAAGACCGAGCATAAGAGCGCTCTGTACCATGTTTGAACCAATCATGCCGCCTGCACCGACGATCAAGAGTTTTTCGTTACTTAAAAATGCCATAATAAATAAGCTTTAATTATTTATGTTTATATAAATTATGATATACTTTTTTAGCCATGCCTCTTGTTTGAGGTTGGCACTGCAAAGATACATTTTTTTTTATTTACTGCAAACGATATGCCGTTTTTAAAGTGTTGTTAAATCTTAATTTTTGACACCTTTTTATCGTTTTGTAATGTCAAGTTAGCACAATCTTGCCGTTGTGGGCTTCTGCCTTTGTCTTTCCGCCTTTGCGCAACTTGCCAAATAGTATCTCGCGCATAAGCAGAGGTTTTAGCATAGAGTCGACCGTGCGATCTATCTGACGTGCTCCGTATTCGCGTGTGAAACCCTTTTCGAGCAACAATTCTTTGGCACTGTCTGCCACTGTAAGCTCCACATTCTTTTGTTGCAGTTTTTCGGCAAGTCGGCGTAACGACTTATCGAGTATAAGTTGTGCCATATGGTTGTCCATATCGTTGAACACCACGATGTCGGTAAGGCGGTTGATGAATTCGGGCTTGAATGTCTTCTTCACCTGCGACATCATAGCCTCGCCTTTTGACGTGTTGCTGGCAAAGCCTATGTTGGCTTGCGACGCATGCTGTGCACCAGCATTGGATGTAAGTATGATAACCACGTTGCGGAAGTCGGCTTTCTGGCCACGGTTGTCCGTAAGCGATGCATAGTCCATTATCTGTAAGAATATGTTGTATATATCGCTATGTGCCTTTTCTATCTCGTCGAACAGCAGCACGCAGTTGGGTGTCTTGCGTATGGCATCGGTAAGCAGTCCGCCATCCTCGTAGCCCACATATCCGGCAGGCGAGCCTATGAGCTTGGATACGGCATGCTTCTCGGCATATTCGCTCATATCAAACCTAACGAGCTTAACGCCCAATTGGGCAGCCAACTGGCGTGCCACTTCGGTTTTGCCTACACCAGTAGGTCCTACAAACAGCAGACTTGCCATAGGTTTAAGCTCGTCGCCAAGTCCGGCTTTAGCCATTTGCACAGCTTCCACAACGCTGTCTATAGCCTTGTCTTGTCCGTATATTTGTGCTCGCATATTGCTGGCAAGCGTCAGCAATGTGTCGTTCTGTTGGGTGCGAAGCGCTTCGGCGTCAATCTTGCACATCTTTGCAAGAATGTTGTTAAGCAGGTTGTTGTCAACAGTTTGTCGCTTCTGTGTAGTTAGAGGATGAGTTTCGCGGTAGGCTCCAGCCTCGTCGATAAGGTCAATAGCCTTGTCGGGCAGAAAGCGGTCGCTAATGTGTTTGGCTGTAAGCTCCACAGCGTGCTCTATGCAACCCTTACTATACTTTACACCATGAAACTTCTCGTAGCTACCTTTAAGACCATTGAGTATTGCCACAGCCTCGTTGATCGAAGGTTCAGGAATGTCTATCTGTTGGAATCGGCGTACAAGCGACTTCTGTTTGGCAATGTATCGGTTGTATTCCTCGTATGTGGTAGAGCCAATGAAGCGTATGGCACCACTCTCGAGATAAGGCTTGAGCATATTCGAAGCATCGAGAGCCGAGTCGCCATTGCGTCCGGCTCCAACAAGGTTGTGAATCTCGTCTATATATAATATGGTGTTGCCCTCGGCTGAAAGGCCGTCCATTACCTGCTTGATGCGCTTTTCGAAGTCGCCTCTAAACTGTGTGCCCGCCACCATAGTGCCCATATCCATCATATATACCTTGGCACCTTTAAGGCGTTGAGGCACATCGCCACGCTCAATCATCGCAGTAAGTCCGTATACAAGAGCTGTCTTGCCCACTCCCGCCTCGCCAACGTGTAGTGGATTGTTCTTGTCTTTGCGGCACAACACTTGTATTGTTCGCTCCAGTTCGTCGTTGCGTCCTATTAGCGGATTGTGCTGAGTATATGTATCGTTAAGGCAAGTAACGAGCTGTCGCCAAGGAGCGTTGTTGAAGTCAAGTTTCTCTGTTTCGTCAATAGGCTCATCAGTAGACTCGTTGTTATCGTAATAGCACAGCATGGCTTCAAAGAACTGTGCTTGCGATGAGCCTATCATGTTGTGCAAGATATATGCGGCAGAAGAGTCGTCGAGCATAAGCATAGCCGCCACGAGATGTGGAATGTCTATGGTGTCGACCTCGGCATTCTGCGCCTGCTTCATGGCCAACGACATCATCTGTGTAAACTGTTCGGATCCCTCTATGGAATAATGTGCGCCGTCGGGCACTCTCTCCATTTGTTCTAATGTCTTTTGCAGATAGTTCTGCATGTCTTGTATCTGGACGTTAATCTCGGATAAGGAGTAGAAGAAGGGCAGTTGTTCGGTTATGGCATATAGCACGTGCTCGGGTGTAAGGAACTCGTGTCGCATTGTACCGCACAATTCTATTGCTCGCTTAATGGCTGAGGCTGTGAAATTGCTATTTTTCAAAGTCTTGTGTGTGTTATGTCGTGTTAGTATATTCTTTTAAAAATAATGGTTCCCTATGCTATTCGGGTTTGCATTCAAGTCGCAAAGGAAAGTTGGCCTCGCGGGCCATAATTGTAGCCTTGCGTACCTTAGACTTGGCAATATCGTAGCTGTATACGCCAACGGTTGCGCTGCCATGATGGTGAACATCCAGCATTAAGGTCTCGGCTTCGGTAGTAGACTTAAAAAACACCGACTTGAGAATGTGCACAACAAAGTCCATTGTGGTGAAGTCGTCGTTGTATATTATCACCTTGAATCGTTGTGGCTCTCGTATTTTTGTGTCGGTGCGGTCGCGTAGTGATGTCTGTTGGTTTGACATATCTTAGTGTATATTTGTTTAAATAATAAGACGATGATATATTTGTGCATTAATATTCGGACGACACAATCTTCATGTATTCGTCGTAGCTGATATGTCGGCCTCCCATTGACTTAAGGTGTGGTGTCTCAAACTGGCAGTCAATAAGTTTGCCGCCATTCTGCTGCATAAACCTTGCAAGATGTATAAGGGCTATCTTGCTGCCGTTAGGCACAAGCGAGAACATACTCTCGCCGAAGAAGCTTGAGCCTATAGCCACACCGTATAGTCCGCCTACCAGTTGGTCGGTATGCTCATCCCACACCTCTACACTGTGTGCAAATCCTTGTTGGTGTAGCCTGGTGTAAGCCTCAATCATGTCTTTGCCCAACCATGCACCCTGCTCGTTGTAGCGCAGTTGTGAACAATTGTGTATTACGCCATCAAAATCGTTGTCGATAGTACATGTGTATTGTTCGGCATGCTGGTTGAGGAAGGTTCGCATAGAATGCGACACGTGTATCTCGTCTGGGAATATGACAAAGCGGTTCATAGGGCAATACCAATGTATCTCACGACAGTCGCGAAAGGAATACCATGGAAATATACCGTTGGAGTAGGCAAGTAGCAAACGGTCTGTGCTCAAGTCGCCTCCTACGGCAAATAGTCCATCCGAATCGCCAAGCCTTGGATTAGGAAAAACTAAGCGTTTTTTGTCGAGTCTGTATATCATACTGCAAATTTATAAAAAAACGACATCTTATTATTGTTTTATTCGTAGAAATTTTATTGTTGATGTATTTGTTTTGTTAATGATAAAAAATAAAACAATAAGCCATCTAATTCGTTCAAATTGTGTAACTTTGCCACACATAAGCATTTAACAAACCTAATAAAGCGAACTTGCTCAATGAAGGCATTTTTTATTTTCTTATTCTCGTTGCTCGCTTCGGTGGTATCAATGGCACAAAATGTGAAGTTTGACATAGAAGCCGATTTGCACCGTCTTGACACCGTTGTGGCAAACAGCCATAAATACGATGCACAAAAGATGCATGACATCAACTATATCAAGCGAAGTACGGGCGACTTTGTAACACCAACAGAGCGATACAACTTCTACAAGCGATTGTACGACGAGTATATGAAGTTTGACAGCGATTCTGCCAAGCATTATGCCTCAATGTGCCAAAAGGTGGCAAGCCGTACCAATATGCATAATTATGAAGTTGCGGCTATACTCGACCGGGCATATATCTTCATCACTTGTGGCGAACTTATCGACGCACAACGTATACTTAACACAATATCCACACCAATAGACAGTTTGCCGGATGATGTAAGGATGAAGTATGCCATAACGATGCTTGAATATCGTATACGTCTTGATCTGAAGTCGTTTTGGGAGAATAAGTATGGTGACAAGGAAGCGTGTCTTGCCGTATGGAATAAGTACAACCGATATCTGCCGGATGATATGTGGCAGAAGCACTATTACGAGTCTTCGCTTACTGACCATGATGTGTTGAAGAAGTTGCAAGCCGACCTCGCCAATACGCAACGCCCTTCAATAAAGGCGGCTATGTTGTATGTTAGTATAGCACGTCAATACAAGAAAAGGGGAGCCGACGAGAAGCTATATCTACATTATCTTATCCTTTCAGCCATTAATGATGTGAAATGCTCTAACCGCGAGGCGTCCTCGCTGATATTTATTGTAAATTCGCCGCATATATGTGCCGGAACAGAGCGTGCCTTTAATTATGCCATGTTGTGCACCGAGAATGCCAAGAGCTACAAGGATGTGGGTCGTAGTTTTGACATTGTAAAGGCTCATGCCAAGATAACACGTGCCTACCAGAAGCGCTTGGAGTATAACATAATGTTGTGCATAGGCTGTATGGCCCTGCTTGTATTGGCTATTCTTGCTGTTGTGCTGTTGTATAGAAACGTGGTTAGGAAGCGTAGGGCTCAGGCAGAACTGCTTAGTCAGATAGAGACAGCCAATGTCTCGCTTGAGGAATCGGTAAAGAAGGAACAACAGGCTCTTGAAAAGTTGAGGCATTCCAACGCGTTGTTGCGTGACGAGATAGCCTATCACAATAGCAACTTTATCAACGTGTACCAGCTTGTTACAAAGTATATTGCCGATGTTCAGGCATTTAAGAAGTCGGTGTTCAACCTCATCACGTCGGGCAAGATAGACAAGGCACGCAGCGAACTAAAATCGCAGACCAATGCCGAGAATTATCTGCAAAACTTCTTCGTACATTTTGACAAGGCTTTTCTTGCGTCTCATCCCGACTTTGTAGAGCGTTTCAACCAATTGCTTAAGCCCGAGTGTTCCATCGTTCCGCCTGCTGACGACAGACTAACACCCGAGCTTAGAATATATGCCCTTGTGAGTATGGGCATAACCGACAGCGTCAGCATAGCCGAGTTTCTGCATTACTCGCCGCAGACTATATACAACTATCGTCTGCGTGTGCGCCATTGCGCATGCATACCCGAGAAGAACTTTGCCGACGCTGTGGCGCAGATGTATGCGGATGAATAGTATTACTATTCGTTCAATGTCCAGCGTGTGCCGGGATTATCAGACAATACACGCATGCTTAGCTTGCCTCTACGACAACTGAGCACTGCCACAGTGGCATCCTTCTTATTGTATCCGCCTCCTACATATACCGGATAGCGGCATCCGTCAACACCATTTGGATAGAACTTGGCATTGTGGGTATGTGCGGCAAGTGCCACATTGAATGGTGCATGGCTTAGCATAGGACCCCATAAATCTGTGCAAGGACGATAGTTGTCGGTATTGCCGAATATGGGTATATGGCTTATAAGTACGTGATTGCGTGCCGACTTGAACTCACGACTCGACAATTCCTTCTTGATAAACTGCACTTGGTCGAGTCTTAGTTGAGTAAAGTCGTTCAGTCCGCCATATACAGGTATTGAGTCTGGCTTGTCTTCGCCAAGGTCGAGCAGCATAAAGCGTGTATTGCCACGTGTGAATGCGCTGTAGGTCTTGTCGTTGTAATAGCCTATCTGATGGTGCATTCCCGCCGAATAGAAGTTGCGTATCTCGTGATTGCCACGCAAGAAGATAACAGGTTTCTCGGCACCGTTTACCGAGTCGGCCAAACTGTGTATCATACTAATTGCATGTTCTCGGTTGTGTGGCTCGGGCAGACAATCGCCGTTGAATATCACAAAGTCGTAGTCGATGTCCTTGGCAAGATGCTTAAGGTGGGCAAGTGTCTCGGCGTGTTCGTGCAGGTCGTTAAAGACAAGGCATGTAAAGTCTTCGTCATTTACGTCAGGTGTGCGGAATGAATAGAAGGGAGTGCGCAAGGTGTCGGCTCCAAAATGGTTGGAGTAGGCACCCTTGTACATTATCTCCATTGCACACACGCGATAATAGTATCGAGTGCCTGGTTTTAGATTGTCAAGTTTTATATTGTTCTCGATGTCGTAGCACACCTCTTGTCCGTCGAGTATGGTACGAGCGCGTTGCGTATGCTGCGTGTCGGTGCCGTATTCTATCCAGCAATGGCACACGCTGTTGGTCTGGAACATCACATTCATTGAAGTAGGGGTGGCAAGTTGCAGATAAGGTTGTGTTGTAAGCAGCTTGTCGACAGGTGTAGGCAGCACAATGTCGGCAAAGATTGGGCGGTGGTCGGAGGCGAGAGTGTTCACTACTTCGGAGTGAAGCGTCACGGCAGGCTCGCCGACGTACGGTCTGTACTGCTCCCAACCTTTCTCCGCAGGTCCCGGACGACGCACATCGCCATAGCTTTTGTACACGGCAATGTAGTCGAGACACTCACGTGGGTTGTCGGCAGGCCACGATTTGCCCTTGTTGTTGCATATGTAGAAGTTTTTCTCAAGTTGTTTTATGAATGGCGAATCGGGCTGTGCGTTAAGGTCGCCGGCAATGATGAACGGCTTGCTGTATTTCTTTGCAACGTTCTCAATTATGCTTATCGAAGCCATAAGGTCGGCTTCGGTGAGCGAGAGATGGGTTGCAGCAAATACGTAGTCGTCAAATTCAGCCACGAGCAGAGTACGTGCCTCCTCACGTCCGGGCAACGCATGCTGTTCGGTTCTTATCGGACGCTTGCGCGAGAGTATGCCTATGCCATACTTGCCGCCGTCGAAACTGATGGCAGGAGCATACGAGGCATAGTAGCGCATGTGGTCGGCTATCTCGCCAAGCGAGTAGGTGTTGTCGGTGCGGCGGGTCATGCTGTCAACCTCCTGTATGGCTACTACGTCGGGATTGATGTCCTCCAGTACGTCGGCTATGCGCTTGTAGTCGAGTTTCTGGTCCATACCCACACCGTGCTGTATGTTGTAGGAAGCTATGCGCAGCTGGCGTGGCAACTTGGATGTGCAGGTCTGTGCCTGCGAAGGAATGGCTGTAGTAATTGCAGTGGGCAACAGAAGCGAGAACAATAAGCGCTTCAGTTTAGAGATTGTTTTGTTTTTAGAGATCATTTTTTTGTATTAAGTTATGGTTTTCGTATGGCAAAGTTCGTGATAAAAAACGAAAACAGCAAGAAATACACAATGCAATGATTTAAATTGGAAGTTACAGTAAATAAAAAAGAACAACATTGCCAGGTCTGTTGCTTATGCCTGATAATGTTGTTCTTGTTGTTTTTGATTCGCTCTTTTTTATTGTCGGCATATACTTTCCACTTCGTCAGTACTCAAGCCGGTCATTGATGCAATGACATCAATGTCCATTCCTTTTGCGTACATCATCTTTGCAACCATTGCAATGCCTTCAGTACATCCTTCTTTTGCAAAAATAATACGTCAATCAGATGGACAAAAAAGGTTCATACGTAATATCAAGCGGCATAATTGCCAATGGCAATTTCTATCACTCAATGTTTCGTATGAACCTTTTCTATTATTGGGCATTCGTCTGGAGCCGTGCTATGAGATCGCCGAACATCAATCGGGTATCAATCCATAACACAATCTCGTTATTTATACTTTGCTGTTCGCCAGTCGCTTATCTTTCCCTTCCAGTTCAATCCGAAGGCAAAGTCGTAGCTGTTGCCGTCGCCATCGGTGTATGGAACCATATCGCGGCAGACGTCTTCCTTCTGTGCTTCTACGGTGAGCATATCCTTCGGGAACTGCATTGGCAGCAGTCCGCTCGGTTCACGCTTTCCGCTTACTATGTCGAGAATGGCTTGAGCCTGAGTCTCGAAGTCTACTACTATTGCGTCGGCATACGGCTCTACTTCGGCAAGTATGCAAGGTTTGTAGCACTTCACGGATACTACTACCGGCTTGCCGTTCATCTGCTCGTGTACGCGCTTTACAAGTTCGGCATCAGTATGGTTGTAGGCTGTCATTGACTTGCCTTTGTACGAGCGGTTGTCCGACTTCTCGAACGTGTCACCGCCAGCCAGACTCGTCTCGCGAGCCGTTGTGGCTGTGTACTTGCCGTATTGCAGCGGGATAGGCACATAGCCGTTGCCACCCTGCTTAACGTCGTCGTCGCTGTAGCCGGTTCCGCCGTTCGGACTCTCGATAAACACCAGTGAGAAGTCGGCTTTGTCGGGTGTATCGACCACGGTGTAGTACTTCTTTACAATGGCAAGGTCGACTGGATATTCCGTTTTGTCTGCCGGGGTGTTGCCCCACCAGTCGGCTACGCCCTTGACGAAGCGTTTCGGCACGTACACCTTCAGCTTCTTGCTCTTCAACGGCAGTGTGCCGGCGTGGTTCTTCAGCATCACGATGCTCTTCACTTGAGCATCGTAGCCTGCCTGCATATACTTAGGGTTGCCCACAGTCTTGCTTGTCTGGTCTGGGTCGAGATAAGGATTCTCGAATAGTCCGGTACGGAAGATGTTCACAAGCAGTCGAACGGCAGAACTCTCGAAACGCTGTCGCGCTGAAACCGAGCCGAACTCGTCCTTCCACATCTGATAAGCCTTGAGCACAGGCTGCTTGTCATTGTTGCCGCCGAACTGGTCGACACCGGCTTTCAGAATCTCGTAGTGGCGCTGGTCGACGCTAAGATTCTCGGCACCCCAGCACTTTCCCTCGAATTTTGAAACTCCGCTCACGTCGGCAGTAATCATCCAGTCGGTGCAGACCACTCCGTCAAATCCGTACTTGTTGCGCAGCAGGTCGGTGATGAGATACTTGTTGTAGCTGTTTCCGCGGTTGCTGCCGCTGCCACCGTTCTGGTTGTACGATATGGTATAGTAGGGCATCACGCTTGCAGCCATTCCAGTTCCGTCGTTCAACTTGAACGCTCCGTCGACAAAGGGGCGCAGCATGGTCTGTAGATTGTTGCCGGGATAGACGGCATACTTGCCATAATCGAAGTGAGCATCGCGTCCTCCCTCTTCAGGACCGCCTCCCGGCCAGTGCTTAACCATTGCGTTGACGCTGTACATGCCCCATCCTCCGTTGTTGTCTTCGCTCGACTGGAATCCGTCGCAGTATGCGCGCGCCATGTCTACAGCAAGGTTGGCGTCCTCACCGAATGTGCCGTTGACGCGACTCCAGCGTGGTTCGCTGGCAATGTCAATCTGTGGCGACAGGGCTGTGGCTATGCCGAGAGCGCGATATTCGTGCGATGCTATCTGTCCGAACTGCTTTACTACAGCTGGATCGAATGTGGCAGCCAGACCGAGCTGACCCGGCCAGAGCGATATTGCACCGCCCGCACCTGCATTATATTCAGTATTGGCTGTGGTGCCGTGGCGTGGGTCGGAACTGTTGTTGGCAGGAATGCCGTGGCCAATGGCTTCGCACAGAGCCTGCACGTTGTTGTTCCATTCGGCAGCGATGCGAGGCGACTGCACCGTAGTGATAAGTACGTGTCGCAGATAGTCGTTGGTGAGGAATTGGCGTTGGGCGTCGCTGATGTCCGAAGCCTTTGCTCCGCTCTTCGACAATGGCTTGCCGTTGTAGGTGCCGGCACCGAATCCCTGCTCTTTGGCAGGTATGGCTTGATGGGCACTGTACAACATCAGGCCCGCAATCTCTTCGATTGAGAGTTGTTGGGCAAGGTCGATTGCACGCTCACGAGCCGACAATCGCCAGTCCTCGTACTTGTCGAGTTTGCCGTTTCGGTTGAGATCCTTAAACTTAAGTCCGTCGACGGTGATTATCTTTATTCCCGATGAGGGCGAGTAGGCAATTGTCTTGCCGCCCTTTTGGGTGATTGTCACAAAAGGCTTGCTCGCCTCCGGCTTTGCCGCCATTGTAGTAGCGGTGGTCGAAAGAGCGAGCAAGGGGATTAGTATTAATGGTTTCATTATAATATTAATTCGTGATTAGGGTAGAACGAGATAACTCTACTTCCAGAACAATTTGTCCATAATCTCGTAACGCTTCTCCATGTTCGGGTCTTCCTTTACGAATGTGTTAACGTCAATCTGTAGAACCGGAGCGATGGCTTTGCCGTTGGTGGTGGGCCAGTCAACGAGACCGAGACCATTGGGGTTGCCTGTCTTTACGAAGTTTACGTAGTAATTGCTGAAGATGTCAGACACGACGTAGTCTTCAGGCTGCCAATCGTACACACGATTGGTAGGAAGTGTGCCCATGGCATACTCGATGTCGGCTGAGTGAACAGCACCGAGAGCACGCGGAACGGCAGGAGTATCGGATGTTTTCTCTTGAACTCCACCTGCAAGACCTGCCACCTTGTCCTTCAATACCATGTCGGGACGTGGATGGCAGTAGCGATAACGATATACTGGCTGACCGCCTGTGAGCTTGTGCATGTTGCCCCATTTCCATGTAGAGTAGTCGAGGAAGATGTCGCCTGCGAGATTGTTACCCGGCTGTCCCATAACGTCAGAGTCCGTGTTGAGGCCGTAGAGCTTGAAGAGTTCGTCGGTAGCATCGCCGTAGATGGCACGGGCAGCTTCCTTCATATTCTCGATTGTGGCAGGCTTGCCACGCAGAATGAACATGGCATTCATCTCCTGGTTGTTGCCACCGATGAGCAATGGCACCTTAGTCTGCTCGCCATTGGCGAACACATCGTATGGTTGCTTTGTCCAGAAATATCCGTCTACGTTATATACAGGAACACTCTTGACACCAGCTTTCTTCATAAGTTCCTCTGCAGAGAGCGAACGCAGCTCCTTGATGTTCTTGCATCCGATCTTCTTGGTCATCTCCACGCCCTGAGTTTCAGCCTCCTTGAGTGTGGCAACCTTCTTGGTGCCTATAACCGAACCGCTCGAACCCATAGCCTGAGCGAACAGTCCCTTGCACAAAGGCGACGCCATAAGCGAGCTTACCGACATCGAACCTGCCGACTCGCCTACAATAGTGATGCGCTCAGGGTCGCCTCCGAAGGCTGCGATATTGTCCTTAATCCATTTGATGGCAGCCACCTGGTCGAGGAAACCGTAGTTGCCCGAGCCTTTGTAAGTGGTCTCCTTTGAGAGCTGCGGATGAGCAAAGAATCCGAAAATGCCCTCGCGATAGTTGGCTGTTACTGAAATAATGCCCTTGCGAGCCATAGCGTCGCCTGCATAGCGAGGCTCACTTCCGCTGCCGCACATCAGTCCGCCGCCGTTGAAGTAGATAAGTACCGGAAGGTGCTCGTTCATCTTCTTGGCAGGAGTCCAGATGTTAAGATACAGACAGTCTTCGCTCATTTTCTTCGTGCCGAAGTTCATATCGCCGAAGATATTCTCCTGCATAGGGTTGGGACCGAACTCCTTGGCTTGGCGCACGCCCTGCCATTTCTCTACAGGCTGAGGTGCTTTCCATCGCAAATTGCCCACGGGAGGTGCTGCAAAGGGGATGCCCTTGAATGTCTTTATGCCCGACTCGTTGATACCTTCGAGTGTGCCTTGAGCAACGTTTACTCTTGTCGGTTGTTGTGCAAACAGTACTCCAGTGAGCAATGTAAGCATAAATGTCAGAAATGATTTTCTCATACGTATAATGATTTAGAGTTTTTGATGATGTCCTTTTTTTGTTTTCGGTTCAACTTTCAAATGCTGCTTATTCAGTTACAATCTACAAATTTATCCTTTTTCTGTTACAATCTACTTATACCTTATATATATTATGGCTGCCTATAGTGCAATTTTAAACTATTTATCTTTTTCTTGTACCTATCTGTTGCAGTTTAGCATCGAAGTTATATTTCACCTCACAAGCCTTGTCGAATATCATTGTGGCTTTCTTCTTTGTTGTGAAGGCAGGCCATTGTGGTACTCCGTTGCCGTTAGGATTGCCGGTTCGGGCGAAGTTGAGCCATGCGCTACTCATTATCTCGCCCAGTTTTATCGCCTCAGGCGTTGCCTCTGTCTCAAAACCGCATCGTGCCACGTTGTTGAAGACGTAGGGCAGTTCCATGCAGTGCATTGCTGTGAGGGTTCCGTCGAGTGCTGTGCTCTGGTAAGTGAAGAGGAAATTCCACACGGGAGCGCCATTGTCCTTAGCCTTTGTTTCTGTTTGTGCCAGTGCCTGAGGGCGATATTTGAAGTCAATGAGCGGCATGTATACTGTGGGCAGTTGCGGATAAGCCTTCTTGAAGGCCTTTGCATATGCTTCAGTGTCTTTGCCGTATGTCTTTGTAAGTGCAGCCATCACCTTGTCATCGCTTTGCTTCAGATAGTCAGGTGTTACCACAGCGGCAATGCCGGCAAACTCGTTGAGGCAAGAGCCTACTATCATCGGGATGTCTTTCGAGATGAGCTCGCTGCCGTTGTTGAATGCATGGTCGGGCAGGATGTCGCCGTCTTTTGTTGCAAACCAGCCCCAGATGCTTGCGTCCAGACCTTCGCCGTCAGCCTCTGCCTGCTTCTTCACCTCGTTGCAAGCCTTGGTTCCGGCTTCGAGCAGTTGCTGGTAAGGCACTTTTTTTATTTGGTCGATGTTGGCAGCCGACAGTCCGAGGTTCTTCGCTGTGAGTTCGCCAATCAGTCGTGAGTACTTGTCGGTCATGTAAGTTGCCCCGCTGCCACTCTGAACGATGGCTTTATGGAACAGTCCTTTGGCTCGTGGCATACACAGAAGTGATGACACCTTGCGTCCGCCGCCCGATTGTCCGAATATGGTAACGTTCTGTGCGTCGCCGCCAAAGTTGGCTATATTGTTCTTCACCCACTTCAGAGCTTCAACTATGTCGAGCAGACCGAGATTGGCAGAATGCTTGTATTTCTCGCCGAATGAGGAAAGATTGAGAAATCCGAGAGCATTGAGTCGGTGATTGAGCGATACTATCACCACGTCGCCTTTCTTTGAAAGTGATGCTCCGTCGTATGCCGGTTGCTCCTGACCGGAGCCGGTCGAGAATCCGCCGCCGTGAATCCATACCATCACTGGGCGCTTCTTGCCGTCGTTGATGCCTGGAGTCCAGATGTTGACGCGCAGACAATCCTCGCCTGGGAAACCATCGTCCCATTGCGACGAGAACGCCACGTTGTCCATGTTCCACATCGAGCGAAACTCCTGAGGGCAGGTCGGACCGTAATGTCTTGACGATCTCACTCCGTTCCAGGGCTTCGGTGCGTGTGGCTCTTCAAATCTTTCGGCCTGGGCGTATGGAATGCCTTTGTAGTTGTAGATGCCGTTTTCGATATATCCTGCCACCTTGCCGTATTCAGTAGAGACTGTAGAAGCCTCTGTGCTGGTGTTGATGGTGTAGCCGGGAATGGCGTTTTGGGCTAACATAGTTGTGGGCAGGATGCCCACAGCTATGTTAATTAATAGAGTTTTAATCATAAGAAGTTTTTTTGTATCTTATGGCTTTATGTTAGAAGTTGATGTGAGCTGCAAACTCTACTGTGAACGGACGGATGTACGAACCTGCCATGAGGTAGTTCTTGTAAGCCGATACGTCCTCGATGAGGTCGGCAGAACCGATGCTGCCTGAGCAACCCTTCTGGTTGAGGATGTTGACAACGTTGACCGAGAAGCCTACGTGCTTGTTCATGTTATAGTCGACACCGCCGAATGTTTCCCAACGTCCGTTGAAGTAGAGGCTGTTGGTCTTGTTGATATACTGTTTGCTCTGATAGCGGAAGCTTGCCCATACGCGGAACTTGTCGAACTGATAGCTTGGGTCGAGCTCGATGATAGTCTTGCTTACGCCTGTTGTTATCTTGTCGTTGAAGTTGTACGACTTTGATGTGCCATCGCTGAAGTTGGCTGTGACGTCGAAGTTCTTGTACTTCGGGCTCTGTAATGTAAGCAAGCCATGGAATGTGAATCCCTTGAACGGTGTGAGCACAACGTCTGTTGTCCAGCCCATTGTCTGTACGTCGTTGGTGATAGGAATTGTTACAACGTCAGACGAGTTGTTGGGGTTAGTAAACTGTGTGCGACTCTTGTAATTAGACTGCTGAATGAGCGATACCTGCGATACAAGCTTCATCCAAGGAGTGTTCCAGAATATACCGGCACGACCCAAGTGAATGTTTACTGCGTCAAGAATAGGCATGTAAGGACCTGCGAAGTCCTGTGAATTAGGATGCTGCATAGCGTATACATACTCGGCTACGAGTCCAAAGCCTTTGGCAATGGTGTAGCGTGTATTGATAGTGGCAGCTGGATTAAACCATTTGTTTGAGTAGCGTGTCACTTTGCCGTTGTTTACGCTGTAGTTGAGGCCGCGTACATTCTCTGCGTATGTAGGTGTCTTGTCTGTAGCGTTGAGATAAGCCATAGCGTTTTTGCCGCCCATAGCATAGTATTCGCCACGTACACCTGCCGACAACCACCAACGGTTGGTTACCTGCCAATCGTCTGAAGCATAGAATGCAAGCTTGGTCTCATGTCCGTCGTAGTACTCGCCACCGGTATTAGCTGCAAACTCCTGACTTCCGTTATGGTTGAGCCAAGCCGGATTGGCCTCAATAGTGTGGGCATAAACTCCAGTGTTTGCTTGGATTCCCTCGCGATTCCACCAGAAATTAGCACCAATACGCCATGAGTGAGCGTGGTCTTTGCTCTTGCCTGTAAGCTCGGCTGTTGTCATCCAGTTGCGAGTCCAACCAATGTCGCGCAGCATATAACGTGAGTTGTAGTTTCCTTCGAATACATCGCCTGCCTTATGACCATCGAAGTCGTAAGCATATGTATATCCGTCTGCTGCTGTAGCCTTGCCAGTTCCGGCAAGCGCCATTGAAACCATATAGTTGTTGGCATAGTTGTACTTTGACGTGATGTCAAGATTCATTCCGTTGAGGAATGTATAGTTGAAGTTGGCTGTAAGGCTGTTGTTCATTGCATGTACGCCACCCTTTCTTGATATCGTATTTGTCTTACCGGTCATTACATCGAGATATGTTATCTGTCCGTTGCCAGGAAGAAATCCGTCCTTGCCAAGTCTGAATCCATTGTACTCCTTAACCGAACCATCGCCTACATATATAAATGGGCCATAGGCATCGCCAAGGTTCTTGTTGTTGGCATAACGGTAGAATAGGTTGAACTTGCCGCGACCATCGTTCCATTCCTTAGAAAGGGCTGCCTTGAACATCTTCATGTCTGTGGCATACTGTATGTCGGCTAGCTTGTTGGTACCTGGATCAAGGTTTGTGTATGCACCAAGCGAGTAAGACCAACCGTTGGCTATCGGACCTGCAAGCGACATATCGAAGCGTTGCAAGTTGTAGGTGTTGGTGGTATAGTTTACATGACCTTCAAACTTATCCTTTCCACGACGTGTCTTCGACAGTACAGCGTAGTTTACTGCACCGTTCTTGATTGCACTCTCGCCAAGTGACATCAGACCCATGCTTTCGTGCTGTGCGCTACCGGTCCAGTAGAGGTAGGGCAGACAAGGCCAAATGTTATAAGATACGGGTAGACCGTCCTCGTATATGGTGGCCGAGAGTGATGAAGGCAAGCCAATCGATATTTGGCGTGGCTGGTTGTCTGACGATGCGTTAAGCATCACGTTGCGGTTCTTTACTTCCTTTGTATCGTTGATAGTATCGTTTTTTGCTTCGTCTTGAGCCATTGTTGCCATAGGTACGGCAAGTGCGGTGGCTGTCAATAGGGCGGCAAATCTAAAAGATTTCATAGATAATTGCTTTTAATGAATTAAAATTGTCTTTAGGTTTTTAGAAGGGTGTGCCAAAACTTGCATATTGCTTATTTCGGCACTCCCTTATTCGTGCTTTATTATTTCTGCTCAGGCAAGAGGCTTGGACGTACTGTCTCTGTAACCTTGCCCTCAATATTTACTGTTGATGTAATAGGCTTCATGTCGGCTGCGTTCTTGGCAACCATAACTGTGTACTGACCGCCCTCAACCTGCCACTGGCTTGCTGTTTCGTTGAACGAAGCAAGACTTTCGTAAGGGATTGTCATTGTTATCATCTCACTCTCGCCTGGGTTCAACTTGCGTGTCTTGGCGAATGCCTTAAGCTCACGTGCTGGTTTGTCCATATCCTTGCCAGGTGCCGATACGTAGGTCTGAACAACTTCCTTGCCGGCTACCTTGCCTGTGTTCTTTACTTCTACCTTTACGGTGATGTCGCCCTTGGTGTCTGTTGTTACTGATGGCTTGCCATACTTGAAGTTGGTGTAGCTGAGGCCATAACCGAAAGGATAAGATACTGGCACATTCTTGGTGGTGTAATAACGATAGCCTACGTATACGCCGTCGTTATACTCTGTGTAGTCAAAGTTCTTGCGGCTACCCTCGGTACGTACATCGGCAAATCCCTTGAGTGCCTCAGTAAGCTGGTCATCGCTGATATCATCTGGTGTTGGGAAGTCGGCCTTTGAAGGAACATCGTTGTAGCTTACTGGCCATGTCATAGGAAGACGACCAGAAGGACTCTCCTTACCAACAAGTATGTCACTTACCGAGTTGCCACCTTCCTGACCAGGAAGCCATGCTGTGATTACTGCATCAGGAGTGTCAATCCAACTCTTTGTCTCTATTACGCCACATACGTTCAGAATAACGACTACCTTCTTGCCTGCCTTGTGGAACGATGTGCATACGTCGCTTATCATCTTCTTCTCGGCAGCTGTCAAGTTGAAGTTGTCTGAGATATAACGGTCGGCAAACTCGCCTGAGGTCTTACCGATGGTGATAATGGCAACATCGTTGTCCTTTGCCACCTTCTGCATATTAACATTCGAGAGGTCCATCTCTGGTATGAGATGTTTGGGAAGGAATGCTGCAAACTGGCTTGTAGACTTAGGCATCTTGGCTGTTGCCTCTGGAATGTAAGCCTCGTAGCTTGACTTGAGCGAGTTGTCAATATTAAATCCTGCGTTCTTTAGTCCGTCGATAAGGCTCACTACGTATGCGTGGTTTACGTCGCCCGAACCTGTGCCACCTGCTATAAAGTCGTAAGATGTGCGGCCAAATACTGCCACATTCTTCACATTGCTCTTGATAGGAAGCGTATTTTTGAGGTTCTTAAGCAAAACCATTCCCTCAATGGCTGCGTTGCGTGTAACTACTGCATGAGCCTTAAGGTCTGGATTGTTGTCGGCTACATATCCTTTAAAGCGTGGTGTCTTAAGGATGTATTCGAGAATGTGCTTAACGTTGCGGTCGATAATCTCCATTGAGAGATGACCGTTGAGCACAGCCTTCTTTAGTTCTTCGCGCTGCGATAGTTTGCCAGGCATAAGCAAGTCGTTGCCTGCTTCCATCTGCAATGTCGCGTGCTGTCCACCGAACCAGTCGGTCATTACCATTCCCTTGAATCCCCATTCATGGCGCAGAATCTCGGTAATGAGGTCGCTACGCTCGCTGGTCATTGTGCCGTTCACCTTATTATAAGATGTCATAACTGTCCAGGGCTGTGCTTCCTTTACAACAATCTCGAATGGCTTGAGGTATATCTCGCGGAATGTACGCGGAGTGCCGATAACGTTGTTGCTTGTACGGTTGGTCTCCTGGTTGTTAAGGGCAAAGTGCTTTAGCGATGTACCTACACCATTGCTCTGTACTCCATTTACCATTGCAGCACATATTTTGCCTGATAGTAGTGGGTCTTCAGAGTAGTACTCAAAGTTTCTTCCGTTCAATGGATTGCGGTGGATGTTGGTGGCTGGTGCAAGCAATACGTCTACACCATAGTGTTTTACTTCATCACCCATGGCTGCGCCAATCTGTCCTACAAGATCTACATTCCAAGTAGAACTCATAACTGTCTCTATAGGAAAATGGGTGCAGTAGAAGGTCTTGGATGTGCCTTCGCGTGTGGGTTTGATGCGGAGTCCGGCAGGACCGTCGGCAACAACAGTTGCGGGTATTCCCAATCGTGGAATTGCGTTAAGCTGACCGGCTGCACCTGGAACAAGTTCGGCAGAAGAACCGATTGTCGCTGTGGCATCGCTCTTTACGTTGCCTGCCGATCCGATGAGAACGTTTAGCTTCTCGTCGAGAGTCATAGCGTTAATCACTTTTTCAATTGGGTCGACTCCAAGCTTGGGAGTCTGTGCGCTTGCACTTATAAATAAGGTGGATGCGCATAGGGTTAAAAATTTTGCCTTTAGCATAGGTTTGGGTTTTGTTTTTTGTCTGGTGCAAAGTTACGAACAATATCGACTCACTTTACCTTTGTGTAAGTGCTAAAGTAAACTTTCTTGAAAGTTAAAATATTGATAACCAAACTGTTAGCAAAAACAGATTAATAATAAAAGTAAACTCCTGAACCTCCAATATTATACTCGAAAACTACCAAAAATATCCGCACACTCAACATATAGCCTGAATTTGATAATAGGTAAGCATGATTTTAATGGTCGTATATAATATTTTAAAGTTCTATTCCGTGACACGGAACGGCCGTTCCGTGTCGCAGAATGCGCGTTCCACGTCACCGAATGGCCATCCCGTGTCACGGAATAGAGATTTTAATTATGTTTATTCCAATAATCTATGTGGTTTAATTGTTTTAGCCTATCACTTTATGCATTATAGATAATACGAGCTGACTTACTGATTGCTAAAGTCTATAACTCTTATGGATATAAAGTGAATATTCTTATCATATGCTCCATACTTCCAAGTATATTTCTCCTATTTTGTCCTTTTTTAAATATGTTAACACTTACCTGTATTCTTGTTTGAAAATAAAGTACTAATTTTGTGCGCTTAAAATCTATTGAAAACCAATTAGAAATAAGTCAATACAAGTATTAAATTCAAATAAGAACCAATAACTATACATTATTTTTAAACTTTCAATTATGAGAAAATTGTTAAAATTGTTATTAATCATGCTGCTAACTATTGTATGGACTGCAAGTAGAGCACAAGAAATTACCATGGATTTCACGGATAAAAGTGGTTGGAATATCCCCGGTAAGGGTGAAACTCCCAATCCGCCTCAAACGTTTGGCGATGGCAATAATGCTATTACGTTATCGGGTGGATATTATTATACTAGTTCTTCCTCAACTCCCTATTTAATGCTTAATTCTGGAGCCACATTAACCTTTTCCAAATTTGATTTTGATGTGGAAAGAATTGTTGTAATAGGAAATGGTTCTGCTAAATATGCTTCTCTGGATATATATGTTGGTGACAATTCTGTAAGTGGAAACATCATTGCTAATGGTGTAAGAACTTTTTGGATAAATGAAGAGTATCAGGCTGCTGGAAATGTTTATACACTGAAAGTATCAGATAACAATGCTCATATAGCAGGAATAGAAATCTACAAAAAAGGTTCGTTTGCGCCAGAAGGGAAAGCTATCTTCTTTGTAGGCGGTACAGATATGGGAACAAACAATAAGAGTAGTGAAATAAATGAAATAACCAAAGATGGAGTTACAATTTCTGGTAAAAAAATTGCTCTTGCAGGTCCTTCTTTTAATGATTATGGCATATATAGTTTTTATAAAGGTGCTAACTTTACCATATCAGTTGGAATGGGTTTTATAACAAAAATAGAATTTTCAGGTAATGTATCCTTGAATAATTTGAAATGTGCTGGATATTCGCTTGTGTCTAATTATAGGGCTGAATGGAATGGTAGTGCACAAAAGGTGTCGTTTACGAGTCAAGACCTGGCAATTGCAAGCTCCATTACCGTTTACGTTTCCCTTCCCACTATCCCCTTCTCCGAATCCGAAGAGAATACAATCAAGACTCAATCCGATGTTAATATCTCCCTTAATCGCAAGCTTGTTAAAGGTGCCTGGAACACAATCTGTCTGCCGTTCGATGTTTCTGAAGCCCAAGCTAAGTCTGCTTTTGGTGCTGATGTTAGGATAGCTGCTCTTAATGCTGAAAGCAAAGGCAATACGTTGGTGTTTGACGACAAGACTACTGAAGGTATCAAGGCTGCCATGCCTTACTTGATTATGCCGTCGGAGGTTAAGGCTGACGATAAGTATGAATTTTACAATGTAAGTATTAAGCCTGAAAATACTGCACCCGCTGCTGCCGTAAAAACATCAAGTGGTTTCGCCTTTAAGGGTATATATAATAAGGTGGACATCACTCAGGATATTAACAATATTGGAACTGCTGATAGCTTCGCAGCTTTCCTTGGTGCCAACAACACTCTGTTCAAGGCTAAGTCTGGTAGTACTACCAAAGGTTTCCGTGCCTACTTTGTTATCCCTAATTCTACTGCAGCTTCTGCCTTGCGTGTAGTAGTCGACGGTAATGCCACTTCTATAAAGAATATCAACTATGGAGTAGTGGAGAGCGATGATGCTGTATACAATCTGCAAGGCCAGCGAGTAGATGCCCACAACCTCATGCCTGGATTGTACATCAAGGCTGGCAAGAAGTTCGTTGTGAGATAATAAGAAAACTATTTATAAACAAAACTAAAACATTTATAGCAATGAAGAAAATATATTCAACTCCTAATATTGAAATCATAAACTTTCAGGGCGACATCGTGCTCAATACAATGTCAGAGAAAGTAAACCAGGTCTGCGATTCGGAAGACGGTGGCTACGAGATTAGCATCAGTAGTGGCAATATGAGCGAATCTGGACAAGAAGAAGCTTATTCGGGTGGCCAGTCGCAAGTATGGGACGACTAATGCCGTTGGTTGCTTTTGTTGATTCTTGGTTAAGTGTAACGTCTTCTTATATATTATAATAATGTATATATGTTTGCGTACACAGAATAAGGATTGATACAAATCAACAATCAACATGAAAACTGTAGATATATAAAGTTTTCTTGCCAAAAGTTTTGGTGGTTCAAGAAAAAGTCATACCTTTGCATCCGCTTTCGAGAACGAACGAAACCTCAAGCAAAACGAGATAATGAAGAGTTCGAGATAGTAAAAGAAAGAGTTCTTTGAAAAGATTTACATAAGACAGATAAAGTAGTACAAGAAGCGAGAATGATGAAACATTCATTCTTGGGTAGAAGAAAAACGAACCGTCAAGTTTGTTTGACT
>ERZ870052.149-NODE-149-length-26275-cov-12.800481_pt1 | contig 26275 bp, 13 predicted proteins | sample MGYA00520889_ERZ870052 | MGnify/ENA primary metagenome ERZ870052 (study PRJEB32232, sample SAMN07284988) | human gut metagenome | biome: human-associated habitat; material: feces | host: Homo sapiens | place: Tanzania | collected 2014-08-14 ...
CTGGCGGCAAACATCTGACCTAACGTACAGAAACTTCATATAAGGCATTTGACCATGGATGAGATTGCAGAACAAATGTGAGAGGTCGGAAAACGAAAGTAGGAGAAAAACTACTTCGTTTTCCTCCTACTCGCTTGTGATATATTCTCTGATTGTATCAATCAGAAAGATTACTTCTTGATAACAACCTTCTTGGTCTTACCATTCGACTTGATGATGTAAACACCGCTGCCTGTGATACTGTTGATCTTGGTACCATTGATGGTATAGATGGCTGGCTTGCTGTCTTGATCCAGCTCGATGCGGCTGATGCCATCGGTATTGTTATCTACGAACATTACCTTCGCTCTGCCTTCAGCATAAGAAACCATGAAGATGAAATCCTTTTCCTCTTCTACTTCCTCGATGAATGAATCGCCGGTCCACTGGATGGCAGCTCCGTCATAGCTAATACCATTATCAGTAAGACGGCATGACTGCTGTGGTGTAAAATAGCCGCCATCGACATTCTGGAATTCGTTCTTTCCCTTGGTGAGTCTTGCCTTCACCCAGATTGGATTGTTGAGGCTTGCCTTAGATACATCCAGAGTTTCACCCTTCTTGAGTTCGATAGGGTTGTCGATGGTTTCGCCTGGCTTTGAAGCACGCTGGGTAAGAGTCAGCTGCTTGCCTGTAGCATCACCTTCTATATTAACCTGGATATACAAAGCGTCACCCTTCTTGGCAGAGAATACAGCGTGATATACGTTGATACGCTTTGGGTCAGCCTGGTCTAAGGTTGACTCGTCCTGAATCTGGTCTGCCATGCTGACAGGAGCCTTACCGTCGTTCTTGACAATGCCGATGTTGTTTGACCATGAGAAAGGAGCATCGCTGGAGAATTCTATCACGCCAGTCTCGGTTACCTCATATTTCAACCAAAGATTGCTTGCATTCTCGCCCAGAGTATAAGTGTCGCCTGTCATGACGATAGGGTTCTCGCGAACCTCACCAGCATCAAACTTCGTCTCTGCCAATGTAAAGGTAGAAGCCTTCTTTACGTCCTTGAGAACGATGTAGTATATCATGCCGGCAGTAGCCTGGATGCTATATGTATTGCCCTTTTGGAAAACATCGTATGAGCCGTAACCTGATGTGTTCTTTGGGAAGGTAACCGTTACGCCATCTTCTACGGTAACAGCAAGCTTACAATTGCTTGTTGCCTTGTAGGTATAATATTCAGTACCATTGAAATCGATGGTGTTGCTACCGAGTACAGCATCCTTAGGTTCTGTAATCAGCGAACCCTTTTCTACATCTGCATATCTGATGTTGAGGGTCAGCGGAGCAGACTCATTGGATGTGACAACCAGATAGTATTTCTGTTCTTTTGTGCTGTTTACATCTCTCTTGATGATCTGGTTCTCCATCTTGGTTGCACCATATGTTCCTTCAGAGGTGTTAACGTAGGCAGAAGTACCCTCGCTCAAAGCTGCAGGAGACTCAACGGTGAGGAGCTTCTTGGTGTTGGCAGGAACAGTGAAGGTATAGAAATACTTACCTTTAGCTCCTGGCAATGTGATGGCTTTAGCTGTTTCGCTTACGGCAACAGGGATGGCTGTATCAGCAGTCTCGCCTGGCTGGTAGTCTTCCATCTGCATCTTGAAGGTGCTTGGATTATCTGTCTTTGTAGTTTTGTTGACTACAACATAATAGGTACCATAAGTAGAAGCAATCTCTGTGCGTACATCGAAAGTTCCTGTAGCAGACTCTACTACGGCGTTTGTTTCAGATTTCGCGTTAAACTGGTTTCTGTAAACGCTCAACTTGCCGCCCTCAATCTTTTCGTCGCTGGTAATTTTGAGATAGCCCTTCTTGGAAAGTGCATAGCTGAAGTAATACTTGCCGGCTTCGGCAGGAATGGTGTTCTCGCCTTCTTTCAGAACGTAAGGCATGTCGAAAGAGCCTTCCTTGACATCTGCCACTTCTGATGTGATGATGGCTACAGGGATAGTGAGTTGGAAATTGATGTTGTAAACCTGACCCTTTTCTGTCTTGAATTTGAATACGTTCTTTCCGCTTTCTGAAACAGCAGAAATGACAGTGCCGTTTACGGTAGCCTTGTTAGCGTTCTGTTCGGTCTTGATCTTCAGCTGTCCGTCTTTCTCGGCCTTATAGGTAGCATAGGAGTTGATGATACCTGTTCCTTCGTATGCAGGATTGCCGATAACCTGAGTTTCGCCCAGTTTGATTTCCAATGGATCAGCCTCAGTGAGTCCTTTACCGATATTCTTGGTGGCTTCCAGCTTCAGAGTGAATCCTAACTCTGCGGCGCCTTTTGCATTCAGGATGAAGTAGTAGGTCTTACCCTTTTCAAAGGCATAGATTTTGCCGTCATAATCGGGTGTGAATGTGCCACCGATGTTTGTTGGCTTGGCAGCTCCGTCCTTGAGGAGTGCTACTGAAGGATGCTCTCCTCCGTCATAGTTGCCAACTGTAGCGATGTAGTCCTGGTCGGCAGTGTATTTCCAGTAAACATCCCCTGCTTTCTCTGTATTGTAAAGGTTGTTGCCTTGTGACACAGCCAGCGGTTTTTCGAAAGTCTGTGCCATGGCTGAAGCCGAGAGGCACAATGCGGCTGCAATGAGTAAAGTTTTTCTCATACTTTATATATATTAAATTGTTAATAATCTGAAGAGTGGTAGTTGTTAGGTTAAATCTAAAAGCTACCCATCTTCTCTCTTGTTGCCGCAAAGGTAGTGATTATTTTTGAAAACTGCAACTGAAAGTGACAAAAAATCGACAATTAACTAAATTTATGAGCAAATATGCTAAAAAACATAGATATTTCGTGTTAATTATTTAAATTTTAAGCGATTATCTTGGGCAAATAAGAAAATATTCGTAATTTTGCACCGATTTAAGTTAAATAGGTATTTCCATGCGTGCATTTTAGTGAAAGAATGTGTAAATGGAGGGGCGAAGTGTCGCCCTGAGTGCTTTCGGCTTTTACCAAACGAGAAAAAAATGAGAAAAAAATAATAATTATTAATTAATAAACTTGAAACAAACAAGGATGAGAAGATTAACTCTTTTACTTGTCTCACTTGTATTGTTGTCTATCCAATCGGTCTTGGCGCAGAGTTTCAGCGTCAAGGGTACAGTCGTGTCTGCTGAAGACAACGAACCGATGATTGGTGTGACCATTATGCAAGAGGGAACATCAAATGGCGTAGTGACCGATATTGACGGTAACTATACCATCGAAATTAAGGGTGCTTCGAAGGCTACGCTTGCCTACTCTTATGTGGGTTGCGTTACGCAGAAGCACGTTGTGAAAGCGCAGACAAATACGCTCAACATCACCCTTGCTTCGGATTCCAAGATGATGGACGAAGTGGTTGTGGTGGCGTATGGCGTGAGAAAGAAGGGAACCATTGCGGGTTCCGTGTCTGCCGTAAAGTCTGAAAAGATAGAAAATGTGCCGGCGGCAAGCTTCGACCAAGCTTTGCAGGGACAGAGTACTGGTTTGCAGGTCATCTCTTCTTCGGGTGAACCTAGCAAGGCGGCTACCTTCCAGATTCGTGGTACCAACTCTATCAACTCCGGCAAGTCGCCACTCTTTATCCTCGACGGCGTGCCAATCTCAAGTTCTGATTTCAATACCTTGAGTCCTAACGACATCGAAAGTATCTCTGTATTGAAAGATGCCTCTTCTACCTCTATCTATGGTGCACGTGCTGCCAATGGTGTGGTTGTCATCACTTCCAAGCGAGGCTTGGCGATGGACAAGGCGAAGATTACGCTCCGTGCACAGTATGGTTTCTCTGAGTTGGCACAGACCAACTGGAAAATGATGAATACCGACGAGCGTATCCAGTTTGAGAAAGAAGTAGGTCTGGATACAGGTAAGGATTACAATCTCCTTTCAAGAGTAAACGTAAACTGGCTGGACGAGGTGTTCAATGACCGCGCTCCGCTGCAGAGCTACGAACTCTCTATCAACCGTGCTACCGACCGCTTGAACTACTATGTTTCTGGTGGTTTCTACGATCAGGACGGTATCGCACAGAATTCAACCTTCCGCCGTTACAACATCCGCACCAATGCTGATGTAAAGGCTGGCAAGTGGTTGAAGGTAGGTACCAACACCATGGCTGCCTATGAGGAGGCTCAGCAGGCTGACGACGGCAGCTATACTACCGTTACTCCTATCTCTGCATGCCGTTTCATGCTGCCTTACTGGAATCCTTATGCCAAGGATGGAAGTCTGGCTTCACTTGCTGCAGGCAACTGGGCTGGAACCAGCGAGAACCCTATCGTTTACATGGGCTTGAATCCTATCAAGAACAAGAAATATAAGGTGCTCTCTACCATGTATGCTGAAATCTATCCGATAGAGAATCTGACTATCCGTACTCAGTTCGGTGCCGATTTCACCCATTCTACAGCGTTCCTCCAGTCGTTCCCAAGTCTCTCTTCAAATAACGGACAGGGTACTGCGGCACGCCAGAGCAGCGATGCCATCAACCTGACAGAGACCACTACGGCTAACTACCGTTTCACTCTGAACGATATCCATTCGTTCAACGTGATGTTGGGTCAGGAGGCTGTCAATTTCCACTCAGAGGGTTTCCAGGTATATTCCAAGGGTCAGACCAGCGACCTCCTGACCAACGTATCATCAGGTACACGTGCCAGCCGCTGGGCAGATTCATCTTCTGACTACTCTTACCTGTCATTCTTCATGCGTGGCGAGTATAACTATAAGGAGCTTTACTATGCCGACTTCTCTCTGCGTACCGATGCTTCTTCACGTTTCGGTAAGGATCATCGCTGGGGTACATTCTGGTCGCTCGGTTTCATGTACAACGTGAAGTCTACCGACTGGCTGAAGGATATGAAGTGGCTCAGCACAGCCCAGATTGCCGTAAGTACCGGTACATCGGGTAACTCTGAGATTCCAAACTATTATCACCTGGCTCTGGTTTCTGGCGGTGCCAACTACGATAATACTGCCGGTTTCTCTCCATCACAGAGTGGTAACGAGGAATTGGGTTGGGAGTCAACATGGGCTAACAACTTCGCCCTCCGTTTGGGCTTCCTCGACAGAATCAACTTCAGTTTCGAGGCTTACTACAAGCGTACCTCCAATATGCTGATGCGCGTTCCTGAGTCTTACACCGTTACGGGCGAGGGCTATCGCTGGAAGAACGTAGGTGTGATGGCTAACAAGGGTATCGAGCTGAGTGCTGACGGTGATGTAATCCGCACACGCGACTTCACCTGGAATGTAAGTGCCAACGTATCTTACAACCAGAACCGATTGAAGGAACTCTATAACGGTGTAACCGAGTATGTAAACTCAACCACCGGTTTGAAGTATGTAGTAGGTCACTCAGTAAGTGAGTTCTTCCTGAACCGTTATGCCGGTGTGAATCCAGCGAATGGTGAGCAGCTCTGGTATGACAAGAACGGCAACGTAACCAACGAGTTCCGCGAGAGCGACAAGGTGATGACAGGCAAGACCTATGATGCACCTTGGATGGGCGGTTTCGGTACAAGCTTCCGTTGGAAGGGCTTGCAGCTTTCTGCCCAGTTCAGCTGGATTGGTACACGCTACGTCATCAACAACGACCGTTTCTTCGAGGAGAGCGGTGTAACCTTCGGTACTGCTTACAACCAATCAAACCGTCTGTTGTACGACCGTTGGAAGCAGCCTGGCGATATTACCGACATCCCACGTTGGGGCGAGGTAACCCAGCTCGACGACCGCTTCTTGGAGAATGCATCGTTCCTCCGTTTGAAGAATCTCAGTCTGTCCTATTCATTGCCACAGAGCCTGTTGCGCAAGACCAACTTCTTCTCTATGGTCAGAATCTATGGTCAGGCACAGAACCTCTTCACCGTAACCGGTTTCAACGGTCTGGATCCTGAGGTCTCATCCAATATTTACCAGGCACAGTATCCGGCATCACGCCAGTTTACTCTGGGTGTTGAATTGCAATTCTAACCAAGAAAGGAGAAAAAAATGAATATCAAAAATATAAAGACATACATCCTGTCGGGAATCCTAGCCCTCTCGATGTCTTCCTGTCTTGATAAGTATCCTGAGGATTCTATCCGCATGGACCAGGCTATCAACACGGTGGACGACATGGACAAGCTGGTGTACGGTATCTACGACAGTTTCAAGAGCAGCGCCCTCTATTCGGGCAATCTGACAATCCTGCCAGATCTGCAGGCAGACTTCGTGTACTGCGTGAAGGGCTACTCTAATGCCTATGGCGATATCTACCGTTGGAAAGATATCAAGGCTACCAACACCGACATCGAGGCGGTATATGCCGATCTTTATGGAGTTATCAACACTGCCAACTTCCTGCTCGACAACGTAGATAAGGTGAAGGCAAACACCAACAGTGATAAGGAGCTCGACAAGCTGGAGCAGTATCAGGGCGAGGCTTATTTCGCACGTGCGCTGGCTTACTCAGAGTTGATCAAGTGCTTCTGCAAGGCTTATGACAGCGATGAGCAGGCTGAGAAGGAACTCGGCGTGGTACTCACAGAGCACTATTACGGTAATGAGCCACAGAAGAGAGCCACTCTGAAGGAATCATACGATTTCGTATTGAGAGACCTTGACAAGGCTGCTGAATATCTGAAGGTAGACGAAGATTTCACAGGTACTCTCTACAACGAGATTTACTTCAATGAGTATACCTGTCATGCCTTGCGTGCGCGCGTATCCTTATATATGCACAAGTATGATGATGCCATCAAGTATGCATCTAAGGTAATCGGCAGTAAGTATTATACATTGGAGAAGGCTTCTTCCAACACCTATTCAAGCCAGGTGAACGATTACAAGTATATCTGGACCTATGGTGATTCGCGTGAGGCTATCTGGAAGGTAGGCTTTACCGTGAACAGTTATGGCGGCGCTCTGGGTACCATCTTCGATAACTACAACTATGTAACTTATCGTCCAGACTATGTGCCTGAGACATGGGTCATCAACTCATTCGACAGCAATGACCTCCGTGCTGCAGCCATCTTCACAACCCGTACCACCGGTTATGAGCACGGTTTGCAGTGGCCTTTGCTGAGCAAGTATTTCGGCGATGCAGAATTCCTGAACAACAATATCCTGCATGTTCATCAGCCAATGGTGTTCCGTCTCTCAGAGCAGTATCTGATACGTGCTGAGGCTTACGCCATGAAGAAGGACTACGCTAAGGCAGGTAAGGACATCTCTACCTTGCGTACAGCCCGCTACTCTTCATATGGTGGTAACACCTCAATGAGCGAGAGCAACGCCATGAAGATAATCGAGGCAGAGCGCGTGAAGGAACTCTATATGGAAGGCTTCCGTCTGAACGACCTCAAGCGCTGGCACAAGGGATTTGAGCGTAAGGCTGCCGACCAGCCTGCTGCCAACTTCGTGCAGAGCAGTCTGAAGGTTGAAAAGGATGACCCTCTCTTTGTCTGGCCAATTCCTCAGCATGAGCTTGAGGCTCCAGGTTCTGAGATTCAGCCTAATGAAAGTAACAAATAAAATAAGGAGACGATCATGAAGAAAATAATGATGGGATGTTTGGCAGCCGTAGCTGCACTCATCGCTCTTGTGAGTTGTTCACAGGATTATACCACTTATGCTGGTCCAAGTCATATCATGTTCTCTGATACGCTCTATCAGTATGCTGTACAGGAAAGCAATGAGGTTTTCAATGTGCCTGTATCTGCAACCGAAAAAGCTGACTACGACCGCACCTTCGGCGTGGAGGTAGTAGACAAGCAGAGCAATGCCATCGAGGGTAAGCATTACCGCATCCTCAACAACACCGTTACAATCAAGGCGGGCGAGATGGTAGGAAATGTGAAGGTTCAGGGTATCTATGACAACATCGGCAAGACCGATTCGCTCGGCTTCACCCTGAAACTGGTGATTCCGGAGAAGTATAACTGGACAGATCTCTATAAGGACTATGCCCACGTGGTAATGCAGAAGTCTTGTCCTTTCGATATCCACAACTTCTCTGGCTGGTGCATGGTAACATCTACCTTCTACAGCCAGTATCTGAACAACGTAACCAACCGTCTGATCAAGACTGAGGTAGTGGAAGGCGAGGAGAATACCGTTCTGCTGAAGGATGTTTACTATAAGGGCTACAACTTGAAGTTGAAGTTCAGCACCAAGAACATTCTTGAGCCAAAGGTAGAGATGGACGACCAGATAGCTGGTGAAACCGGCGAGGCGTTCGGTACCATCTATGGAGACGGCAAGCTGCGCATCAGCCAGCCTTCTCTCTATACCTCTTATTATAACACCTGCCAGAACTATGTATTGCAGTATGTCACCATGAGTGTAGACAACAAGGATGGTTCAAGCTTCGGCAACGTAGGAACCTTCATCACCATGTATGAATGGATCAGCGATGCAGAGGCAGAGAAATTGAAAGAACAAGGATATTAATCGTAGAATAAAAAGAAAATGAAAACATTGATTTCAAAATATTGGCTCGTATTGATGGCGCTGGTATCAGTGACTCTGTTCACAGCTTGTTCCAGCGATGACGACGATGCCGTAACTCCTGTGTTCCCACAGGTACAGACTATCGCCGGTGCAGCTGGCGCTGAGTTGGACTTCACCTTCGATGCCAACGAGAGCTGGAGCCTTTCTTCAGACAAAATCTGGTGTAAACTGGTGCAGGGCGAGAAAACAGACGCCTTCGTACTCAACGGTACTGCAGGCAAGCAGACCATCAAGGTTAAGATTACTGCTGATGATGCCAGCGATGATATGAGCGTGGCTCAGCTCTTCCTGAGCATGGGTGGTCAGAAGGTTGCCATCGCTGAGGTTAAGCGTTCGGCTGCTGGCTATGACCTGAAGGTTTACGATGCGACTGGCGAAGATATTACCGAGACAGGTATCACCGTAGGTTACAATACTTACAACAAGTTTACCGTAAAGTCAAACTTCCGTTTTGCTGTTACCAACACTCCTTCTTGGGTTGACTTGGAAGGTGGCTTTATGGTAGGTACACCTAACAAGGAAGTTGAAGGCGGTGTTGCCTTCAAGGAGAATCAGGGTGTAAGTGCAAAGTATGCCATCGCTAAGGACGGCAACTACACCATCACCTTCACTTCTGAGGATGGCAAGGCTGCTGTAACCATACCTGTTATCTATAATGGTATGACCACCAGCACCATGGATGTTACTTATCCAACCTCTTCACAGTGGGCAGTATGGAATGTATCTCTCGATGGTAAGGTGTTCACTCAGAATGGTTCTAGCCTGAATGGCGGTGATACCAACGATTTCACCTTCTACAACTTCGTTCCTTTCACCCTCAAGACCTTGGATGATGATTATCAGCTGGTAGTCTTCGAAAGTAAAGAGAATGGTCTGTTCGAGGATACATCTGGTGCTGTGAAGCTGCAGGGTGAAAAGGGTGACGTTAAGCTCACTATTGATGCCTTGAACAGCGGAAGCCGTGAGTTCCTGGTTTATGCATTGCCACAGAGCGTTTATGCAGATTTGGAGAACGGTCTCGATGATATGCTTGAGAACGACTTCACTACTGTGAAGAGTGATTATGACCGTTACTTCCTGATGGATGTTGTACAGAAGGAGACCAGTTCTGCTGCTGATCAGTCTGCAGCACCTACAATATTGAAGATGAACTACTTGCCAGTAGAGTGCAAGAAGGATAAATCAAAGTATGGTTCTATCATATCAGGAACATTTGGTTACAATGGTGACGAAATATATGTCGCTCAGTCAGAAGTAGGAAGTTCTCTTACTATTAATCCTAATATCAAGGATTGGGACCCTACCACTATGATGGAGACAGGCTATCTTACAGTTATGGATAGCAACGGAAATGACGTTTACGCAGAGCCTAGTATGGATGAGAATAATAACTGGGTATTCTTCGTAAATGTTCCTGCTACTACTCCAATGTTTATGGTATTCAAGGACAACGGAACTCCTGTAAAGGTTCTTGTTATTGAACCTCTTGAAGAGGGAATGAGTAAGAAACATACTTCTATCAGAAAAATTAGAAAGTAATGAACAGAATGAAAATATTTTCAAAGGCACTCTTGTTGCTCTTGGTCTCTCTCCTGACCTTTGCAGCAACAAGTTGCTCGGATGATGAAACCGAGGGCTGGGACGGCACATACGGATATGTGCAGTTCAAGCTCAGCAAGAAGGTTTCTTCGAGAGCTACCCGTGCTGCTGCCCTTGACAAACTTGAGAAACTGGATGATGCCAAGAAAATCAAGGTTGTCATGGAGCACAACGGTACAACTGTCTCTCAGACACTGGTGCTCAATTCTTATAATTCAGAGAATGCTGAGTATGGTCTGAGAAGTGAAAAACTGCAACTCGCTTCGGGTACTTACACCGTCATCGGTTTCTATCTCTATGATGCGGTAGACGAGGAGTTGCTGGCTTCTTCTGCCGGCGAAACATTCACTGTAGTAGGTGGCGGTCTGGAAGTACAGAACCTCATGGTGGAGACTGTGGAGCGTGGTAAGGTGAAGTTCAATCTCGTGAAGGAGTGGGAGAAGACCCGTGCCGGTGGTACAGAGTATCTCTTCTCTAACATCCGTCTCGTTGACGTCAGCGTAACCAACCTCTTTACCCGTGAGACCTATACCTTCCCTGAACTGAAGGTGAAATATAAGGAGTCTAGCGTAGAGCATCAGAATCCTGACAATGAGAACGATAAGTATATGGACACAGGTACAGCCTACTGCGATTCTACCGTATGGTTGCCTGCCGGTACTTATCAGGTTACCTCATATACCACCTACGGCAAGACAGGTGCGATGAAGACCAAGTATGAGACTCAGCCTGTAAAGGGCGAGGCTTTCGTTATAGAGGACAATCAGCTCAATGATAAGGCTCAGGTGCCTATCCTCCTTTCCAAGACAAAGGAGTATATCAAGGACTATGAGGCTTTGAAGGCTATCTGGGAATCTCTCCAGGGTAAGGAGTGGAGCTTCTATGGCGATGCAACCTTCAAGGGAGCTAACTGGAACTTCAACAAGGAACTCGATATGTGGGGCGACCAGCCGGGCGTAACGCTCAACAGCAACGGCCGTGTCATCGGTCTCGTTATCGCCGGTTTCGGTGCAAAGGGAATCGTACCTGATGCCATCGGACAGCTGACAGAACTCCAGGTGCTCAACCTCGGTTCTCACGATGAGAAGATTGGTGCCAACATCTTCAATAATTATGATGCAAACAGTCTGACTGCAGCTAAGAAGAACAGCATGCGTCACGACTATGAGAATAAGTTCCTGAAGTATGACCCACGTGCCAACATGTCGGAGATGATTGTAGAAAGCTACAACTCTGATCCTAAGGTGGCACCGAAGAACAGAATCAAGAAGGACAGCCGCATCAACTTGAAGGATGCGCAGATAGGTACACTGACCAACCGTATCACCGGTATCTCTAAGGCTATCTACCGTCTGACCAAATTGCAGCAGTTCTACATCGGTAACTCTTCTATCACTGCCGATGAGGTTTGTGCGAAGTTCTACAATGCTGACGATCCTGTTTACGGTAAGTTTGCCCAGGAGTTCAAGGAAGAGGATTGGGACAAGATGGAAAACCTGACCGATATCGAGCTTTACAACTGTCCGAAGATCAGTCGTATTCCAGACTTCTACTATAATCTCCCTAAATTGCAGGCGATGAACCTGGCACGATGCAAGGGTATCTCTGCCAACCAGTTGAGAAGCGACTGGACCCGTCTGGCTAACGAGAAGACCGGTAAGACGCTCCAGATTCTCTATATGAGTTACAACAACCTGGAGGAGTTCCCAGAGTCATCTGCCTTGAGCAAGATGGTGAACCTCGGTCTGCTCGACCTGGCTTACAACAACATCAAGAAGTTGCATCCGTTCGGTTCTGAGGTAGCACTTTCTTCACTCTATCTGAACAACAACCAGATTGAGGAAGTTCCTGCCAATCTCTGTGCCTTTACAGATGACGTAGAGAGTCTGACCTTCGCCCACAACAAACTGAAGAAGATTCCTAATATCTTCGATGCAAGTTCTGTTCGCGAGATGGGTTCTGTAGACTTCTCTTACAACGAGATTACAGGTGTAGATAATAGTCATGGTACCTACAAGGGTATTAATGCAGCAACCGTTACTCTGTCGAACAACAAGATAGAGAAGTTCCCTTCAGAGCTGTTTACAGCCGGTTCGCCAATCACAACCATCGATTTGAGCGGCAACCAGATGCGCACCATCCCTAAGGGTTCCATCAAGGGCAAGAAGGCTTATCTGCTGCAGGTCATCGACCTTCGATTCAACAAGTTGACATCCCTCTCTGATGACTTCCGCTCAACCACATTGCCATACATTACCAATATGGACTTGAGCTACAACTGCTTCACCGAGGTGCCAACCCAGCCATTGAACAGTGCCGTGCTCCGTGCCTTTGCCATCAACCACCAGCGTGATGAGAAGACCGACCAGCGTTGCCTGCGTACATGGCCTACAGGAATCACAACCTGTCCGAGCCTGATCCAGTTCCAGATTGGTTCCAACGATATCCGTAAGGTAGAAGAGACACTGACCTCTCACCTTTATATCCTGAATATCGCAGACAACCCTAACATCTCTATCGATGTAACCAGCGTCTGCCCATACATCAAGGCAGGTATGTATAAGCTGTTCTACGACAAGAATCAGGACATCCGCGGTTGCGATGCTTTGGATCTCGAAAATTAAACCCTATAAGAAAGTAGTAATATGAAATATATGAATAAACTGACATTAGGTATCGTTCTCGCTGCTGGGCTTTTCACAGCCTGCAGCGATAAGGATGATGTCGATATCCCAGGAGGTCTGGCGCTCGATAAAGAGGAGATAGCCATAGGCCCTCAGGGTGGAACAGAGCAGATTGCCATCGCTGCCTCACAGGACTGGGTAGCAAATACCTCTGAGCCTTGGCTGATGCTTTCGCCTGCCAACGGCGTGGGTTCTGTTGAGGGTACCATCAAGGTGGATTCTACTCTTTCCAACACGCTTCGCAGCACAGAACTCAGTTTCCAGGGTGCCAACGGACAGAGTCGCAAGCTTACCATCACCCAGTTCGGTTATGGCAAGCAGATCTTCCTGAAGGATCCTGTTGTAGAAATCGAAAACTCCGATTCTTACGATAAGCGTGCTTTCGAGAGTCTGATTTCTGCCAACGTAGAATGCAAAATCGGTAAGATAGAGTATTCTTTCGAGGGTGATCTGACCGATGCTGAGAAGGCTGAGAACGAGAGCGAGCGTGAGGGCTGGCTCCTGAACAGCAAGGATGAAGATAAGCTGACAGGTACTAACCTGGGCATCGTACTCGACAGAAAGTACCGTCCTCGCACCGTGAACTTCAAGTTCCGTTGGGCGATGAACGTGGTTCCTGCCGTTCGTGTAGCTAAGGTTCACCTCGTGCCTGTAAAGGCTGAAGACCAGCTGGTAGATGCAGATGGCAATCCTACAGATGATGTCATCCTGACCGTTCGCCAGAAGGCAGCTCCAAAGATTGAGGACAACCGTGCCGGTGACTCTCTCTCTGTCATTATGATCAACCAGAAACTGGGTAGCTTGGCTACCTTCGAGACCAGCGATAATATGCGCAACTGGAGTGGTGTAACACTCTGGGAGGCTACCGATGATTTCGTGAAGACTCATCCTGAGGCTGTGGGACGTGTACGTTCTGTCAAGTTCAGCATGTTCAACCTCAAGAGTGGCGAAACTCTTCCTAAGGAAGTGGGCAACCTCAAGTTCCTGGAGTCATTCTCTGTTGCAGCTAACGAGAACAACCAGATTCGTGAGGTGAAGCTCGGTGATGATATCTGCTCGCTGAAGTATCTGAAGAATCTTACCGTTCAGGCTTACGGTCTGACTCTGTTGCCTGCTAACTTTGTAAATCTGGGCAAGAGTCTTGAATCGCTCAACCTGGTAAGTAACAACTTCAACAAGTTGTCGGATATCACCAATATCGTCAACGAGAAGAATTTCCCTAAGTTGCGTAACCTCGTCCTCTATGCACAGCGCCGTACGGATGTTGTCATCAACATCGCTTCGCTGGGCGAAATGAATGCATCAGGCGTCTATGTTTATAATAACTATCCTATCGGACTGTATGGTAAGGTAAATGCCGGAACCGCAGACCGCCAGGCGCTTCTCAAGCTCCTGACATGGGATAAGTTGAATACACTGGAGTTGTCTTACTGCTTCCTGGAGGGTGAACTTCCTACCGATGACGAGATGACTGAGGCACTGGAGGCTGCCGGAAAGGCTACCCGATACAGCAAGTCTGACTTCTCTACCAACAAGAAAGATTATCTCGACAAGCTGGTAGGCGATACCTGCAAGTGGTTGCTCTCAGGCTGGGATAATCCTGTAACCTGCAAGCACAAGGATGGTTCTGTAGTATGCGAGGATGTTTATCCTCTCAATGTGCCACGTGTATTGCCAAACTGCCGTCAGTTGTCACTCAACCTGAACTTCTTTACAGGAAAGGTGCCAAACTGGATTCTCTTCCATCCGCACCTTGTAGAATGGAATGCACCAACGATGGTGTTCAACCAGCAGCCTAAGGGTAAGAACAGTGATGGTGCTGCCGTTGGTTTCTCTAATATGACAGAAGACAGCTACAGCTACGACTACTATTACGGAACCAGCGACCCAGGCAGCAAGTGGGAGGTTCCGGGTGTAGCTTATCCGCTCTACTACCGCAAATACGTGGCAGCAGGCGATATTGATGAAGCTGCGCTGATGGCTAAGTACAGGAGAACTAAGAAAAAGTAAGATAAACATAAAAACAATATAGAAGCAAACAATGAAGAAAAAGTTTTTCTATATAGCAATGGTCGCATTGGCATTGACGGGCTGTTCTGACAGCCTGTCAACCATCGGCTCTTCTGACGGCAATTCAGAAATCACCATCCCTGCAGATGCTGAGGCGGGTGAACTGCTGATTAAGTTCAGTCCGGAAATGAGCGATATCCTCGACCAGGCACAACTGAGCAAGACTCGCTCCGGAAAGGCTACCCGTTCGGGTATTCCTTCTACCGACGAGGTGCTCGACATCCTGGGAAGCTACAGCTTCGAGCGTGTGTTCCCGGTTGATGCAAATACTGAGGCAAGAACCCGCGAGGCGGGACTCCACCTCTGGTATACGGTGAAGTTTAATAAGGGAACCGACCTGAAAGCGGCTGCCGAGCGTCTGAAGCAGTTAGGTGAAATCTCAAAGGTTCAGACCAACGGTCGCATCAAACGTGCTTACAATACCGACAGCAAGCGCATCTATCTCAGCGATAAGGCACTTCAGCAGAAGTCTACCCGCGCAGCAGCCGAGGGCGAGCCAAACGACCCAGGCTTTGCCAGCCAGTGGCACTACCGCAACCTGGGCGAGGGCAACTATGATTTTGAGAACCTCAACAATAATCACGTAGGCGCTAAGGCAGGATGTGATGTGAATGCTCTTGAGGCATGGAAGACCTGCACAGGTGATCCATCTATCATCGTGGCTATTCTCGATGAGGGTGTGATGTATACTCACCCTGATCTGGCAGCCAACATGTGGTGCAACCCGGGCGAAAGTGTTCAGGGTGCTCAGACTGACGGCGACGGAAACGGTTATGAGGGCGACCTTCATGGCTACAACTTCGTTACTGAGAGCGGCGATATTACCTGGACTGATGCCAATGACTCCGGTCATGGTACTCACGTAGCCGGTACTATTGCAGCCGTAAATAATAATGGTATCGGTGTATCTGGTGTTGCCGGTGGTGACGGAACTCCTAACTCTGGTGTCAAGATTATGTCTTGCCAGGTATTCTCCGGTCAGAACAGTGTAACCTTGGCAGGCGAGGCGAGAGCCATCAAGTATGCTGCCGATAATGGTGCAGTCATCCTGCAGTGCAGCTGGGGTTACAACTCTTCAGAGTCTAGCATCATCAACGGTTATACTCCGGGGCCTGCTACCGAGAAGGAGTGGGCTGAGACCTATCCGTTGGAGAAGGAAGCTCTGGATTACTTCATCAACAATGCCGGTTCGCCTAATGGTGTCATCGACGGCGGTATTCCTGTCTTCGCAGCCGGTAACGAGTATGCAGGCAATCCTGCTTTCCCAGGTGCTTACTCTAAGTGCGTCTGCGTATCTTCTGTAGCTGCCGACTTTACTCCAGCCTGCTACACCGATTTCGGTTCGCTCGTAACCCTGAGTGCTCCTGGTGGCGACTTGGAATATTACAGCAAGATTGGCGAGCAGGAAGATGAATACTGGGCAGAGACAACCGAGCAGAAAGGTGCTGTGCTCTCTACGATGATCAAGAACGGTCAGCCTGCTTACGGCTACATGGAGGGAACCTCTATGGCTTGTCCTCATGTTTCGGGTGTGGCTGCCTTGGGTCTCGCTTATGCAAGCAAGACGAACCGTCATTATCGTGCTGCCGATTTCGTAGCCCTGATGAAGAAGTCTGTAAAGGAACTGGATAGCCATTACGGAAATGGTGCAACCAAGACCTACTATATGAACCATACTACCGTAGGTGCTTCGCCTGAGATTGTACAGCTCTCTAAGTACATCGGCAAGATGGGTGCTGGTCTGATTGATGCAGCTCAGCTCTTGAACAACATCAAGAACAAGGAATTTAGTTCTGATATGAAGTTGCCTAACGTGTATGTGGGCATCGAGAAGACATATTCTCTTAATCTCGCTGCATATTTCGCAGGTCAGACTGAGGGCTTCTCTTGCTCTGTAGCGAATGGTAGCGTAGCTTCTGCTTCAGTAGACGGCAAGACGCTCATCGTGAAGGGACTCGCTGCCGGAAGCACATCGCTCACCGTAACAGCTGCCGATGGTACCAGCCAGACTGTAGTTGTGACCGTTAGAAAGAGTGCCGGTAACAATGGTTGGATGTAATTGGATATAATATGAAGATATTTGCTTTCCTATCGCTTTTCTTCCTGGCTTTGCCTGTTACGGTGAATGCGCAGGAGGAACTGCTGAAGTTTGAGCATCCGCTTATCGATGCAGGAACGATGACCGAGGACGATGCGCCTCGCACCTTCACCTTCGTAGGTAAGAATGTGAGCAAGAAGATACTGCACATCACACAGGTGAGAACCACCTGTGGATGTACCAGTTCTTATGTCAGGGGCGATGTGATGAAGCCTGGCGATACCTGTCAGGTGCAGATTACCTTCACGCCTAACCGCTATCCGGGCACCATCAATACGGGTGCTTATCTCTATCTGAAAGAGGTAGAGGGACAGCCTGCCGTTAAGCTTGCCTTGACGGGTAAGGTGCTGCCGGGTGCTGACCAGTGGGCACGCTATCCGCATAAGATGGGCGCACTCAGACTGAAACAGGCGAAGGCAAGTATCACAGAGGTAAAGCCGGGCACAGAGCCTGAGGCACGTATCCTCTGCGGAAACAGCGGTGACAAGCCGCTCCGTATATCCAGCCTCCTTCTTCCTCCTTATGCCCGTCTTACGACAGAGCCTGAGGTGATAGAACCGGGTGATGAGGCTGACCTCGTCATCACCATCATAGCCGATAAGATTCCGGCTACGATGCCCGAATCCTTCACCTTCCCTGTTATTCTGGAGGGCTTGGATGCCCGTCCATCTGACAGAACGATACAGGTCGTTGTAAAGGTAAAAAGGTAAAAAAGGAAAAAAGTAATAAAGAAAAAAATACCAAGACAATGAAATATTTGAAAAAACTCTTCACCCTCCTGGTGATTGCTTTGTTTGCCTGCGGCTTTGCAGCCTGCAGCAGCGATGATGATGAACCGGAGGAGCCTTCTCTGGAAGTTACTGCTGCCAATCTTCATGGCACATGGAAGTTGGCTGAGTGGAACGGTGAACCTCTTGCTGAGGGCACATACTGCTACATCGTTCTCAACCGCAAGGACCAGACTTTCGAGATGTATCAGAAGTTTGACAGTATGTATGGTCGCCATATCACCGGTTCGTTCGCTATCAAGAACGATCCATACCAGGGCTACATTATCAGCGGAAGCTATGATAACGGTATGGGCGACTGGAACCAGAGTTATCTCGTAACCCGTCTCTTGAAATCGGGTTCCATGATATGGACCGCCAAGGACGATGTTACCGACATCAGCCGCTACGAGCGTTGCAATGAGGTTCCTGTTGAGATACTCAAGGATTGTAAAGATCTCACTGAAGAATAAAAAAGAAAACAGCGAATTAGATGCATTCCGATGCAAATAATTCGCTGTTTTTTTTTTATTTATTTGTTAGAGCCTCTTTTTTATTTACTTGTTAGAGAATCCGTATCCGTTTACGAATCCACCTGTTGCGATGATGTTCGGTGTGAATGGCCACAGATAGATAGGTGCTGATACGTAGTCGTAATCATAGAAGAGATACTTGTAGTACTCATCATCATTATCTACTAGCGTCTTTCCCCAATTTACCTTTTTATAACCATCCTTTGTCAGTTCTTCAGCTTCTTCGTCAGAAACCGGTGCAAACAAGCCTTTGATGGCAAGATTGGTCTTTGGAGTCTTGGTACCATAGTCGAGGCCCAACTCATCCCAATTGTCCTTCTGGCCGCGCCAGGATGGATAAAGAACAGGATCATTCTCTTTGCCTTCAGGGCATTGGGTTGTCAATCGGTAACCATACATTGTATTGCCGTTGGCATCTTTCATACCTGCAGCATCTACGCTCTTGGTATAGATGTAGGCAGAGATGGTATTGCCATTCTCGAAGGTGTATGAACCATTTGTCTTCAAACCGTCAAGCATCTTGCGGGTAAGATCCTTAATCTCCTTGATCTTTTCAGGCAACAGACCAGTACGTATCAAGGTGAAACGGCGGTCGCCTTCGCCGGCAAACTCGAATCCGCGCTCGTCAATGATAGCCTTGAGCAAGGAACCTTCTTTGTTGATGAATCCTTCTACGTTTGCTTCATCTGCAGTACGGAAAGCGCGGTTGCGAACCTTTGTAAGATAGGTCTTTGCTTCTGCGTTGTCGCCTGTTGCTGCGCAAGCCTCTGCATAGCCAAGATACATTTCTGACAGTCTCATGTATGGAGCATTGATACCTGAACGGCGCTGTGCCTGAGTCCAGACCGTAGTCTGTCGGTTCTCATCAAACTTGTTGCAGCTGATACCGCCTGCACTTTGCTTGGAACCCGGTGTGAATGGAATCAGAGCCTCGATGCCCTTTCCGGTACTTCCTGTTACGGTGCATGATACATCTCGGCGTAGGTCCTTTGGATCGAAATCACCATAATAGAAGGCTGGGTTGATACGTCCCTGTCCATAGTTCTTGCAAGGGTATGCTACCTTGGAACCACCATTTGAAGGGCGACCTAAAGAGTAAGGGCGTGGGTCGTTGCCTGACGATCCCTGAGTGAATGGCTCCTCGTAGATGCTTTCGTCTGCATAGGTGGCGTCAGCATCATGCAACTGCTGGAAGAAGTACTGGTATGGATTGTTGTAGACACGTCCATTCTTGTCTTCTGAGCGAGGGTCTGTTTCGTGGAATACGGCAGTACCTGCGTTGTCGATGGCCTTCTTGAAGTATTCCTTGGCTGTGGCATAAAGATTCTTCCAGTCTGAACGGCGGCCATAAGTGGCGTTCTGGTTATCTGTGCCGAGGGCTTCGAAGGTGAGCGGATTGCCCTTGCCATCTACTCGCTTGATGTCGTTTCGGCGGGTCTGGTAACCACCGGCTTCCAATGCCATGCGGCCAATGAGGCCATCTACATAGGTGCGCGAATAATAGTTCTTCACGTTGGTGGCATAGGTAGGACAGGTGCCCAGAACGTACATGTGAGGCTCTACCTTCTTGAGTTGCTCGATGCAGACGTCATAGATAGAATCGCGGCTTACCAATCCGCCGGCTGCCACGCCGAATGTTGACTGGAACTGAACGTCGCCGAAATACTTGATGAGTTCTCTGTAGCAGGTTGCGCGGATGGCTACGGCTTCACCATAAAGCTGGCTCAGCTCAGTAGGTTCCGACTGGCTCATCATCTCTTCGAAGTTGTCTTTCTGTTCGAAGGCAGTAGTGATGGCATTACATTTACCGATTATGCTGAAGAGGTAGCCGTATGGACCGGCTGTTCCTTCTTTCATATACGAGGTGAGTCCGTAAGCAGCGGTCTCGGTTCCGTTGCGGTAGAATGCTTCTGCCGGATGGCGGCCAGGCTGTTTGGCATATCCTTCCGGATGGCGCATGATGTCTGAACCGGCAATATCGGCAGCATAGTAGAGACCATCACCGAAGATGGTCGAACTGTAGGCACCATGCATGGCCGCTTTGGCTCCTTCCAGTGCTGCCTTGGCTGTAGCTGTGCTGGAGAAGACGAAATCTGCATCTACGGTAGAAGGTGATTTCGTTTCCAAATAGTCGCTGCATGAGGTAGCACCCAGCATTCCTGCAGCGTATAGAGCGATATATAAAAATTTATTTTTCATATCTGTTTCCTTATTTGTATATTAGAATGATAAGTTTACACCGAATGTCCAAGAGCGTGTCTTTGGATATGCCTGGTAATCGTAATTAGGGGTAGGGAATCCGTTGCCGCCAGCATCGAAGTTGGTGTTGACGTCTGGGTCGATACCACTATAACCGGTGATGCAGAACAGGTTGGTTGCTGTTGCATACACACGGAGATTACTGATTCCGAGAGGTTTCATCCATCTCTTTGGAAAGGTGTAGCCTATGGAGAGATTCTGTAGGCGAAGGTAAGAGGCATCTTCTATGAAGTCGGATGTTACCAAACCTACTTCAGCAAATGGCAGAGCATACTTGGCGCCGGCATTGAGAGCCTTCAGCTCGGTTGGGTCTGTCACGGCGTAAAGATCGCCCTTGCTGTCTACATTGTACATCTTCCAGCAGTCGCTTACGATATTAAGCTTGGCTGCACCATACCAGGTGTCCTTACCACCCATCATGTCATGAAGGGCATTGGCATTATAAACCTTGCCGCCTATCTGATAAGTGAAGTTGGCTGTGAAGTCCAGGTTCTTGTAATGACCGGAGAAGTTGAAACCGCCGGTGTGCTGAGGCTTTGTCTTGCCGATGATGGTTACATCACTGGAGGTAATCTTTCCATCACCATCTGTATCTGCAAACTTAGCCATACCTGGGAATGCCTTCTGGTCTTCTGGACGCTTATAGTTCTCGGCACCGGCAAAGTTACCGATGTTGTCTACGTTGTCTGGAATACCTGGCTTCAGAGTCCATACGCCATCTGCGCTGACGTTGAAGTCATCTACAGTATAGATTCCTTGTGACTTGTAGCCCTGGATCAGACCCACTGGGTTTCCCTTGCGGATTACGTAGTCGTAGTATGGAAGACGGGTGGTTGAGCCCCAGTTGGTATGAGTATCTGCCAATACGCCGTCGAAGAGATCGTCGATGTTGTTATGGTTGAAGTTGTAGGTCATACCGAAGCTCAGGTTAAAGTCCTTGTTGCGTACTATCTCGTAGCTGAGTGCAAGCTCTACACCCTTGTTGGATGTCTTACCTACGTTCTGGAACTGATAGGTGTAACCTGTAGAAGTATCGATAGGCACCATCATCAGGATGTTCTTGGTAGTGTTCCAATAGAAGTCCAGTGTACCGCGGAGTTTTCCGTTCCAGAAACCGAAGTCAATACCGGCGTTACGGGAAATAGTGGTCTCCCATTTCAGGTCCGGATTGCCCATCATGCTTCCTGGTACGTAGGTGTCAACGATTTCTCCATCTACGGTAGTGGTGCTCTTCTGCCATGTATCCTTCCATAGGGAAGAGTTGATGTTGTCATTTCCTGCTGTACCATATGAGAGACGGAGTTTCAGGTTGCTCAACCAGTCTTCTGTACCTTTCATCCATGCTTCGTCTGAGATACGCCATGCGGCTGCGGCTGCAGGGAAGTAACCCCAGTGATGATTAGGTGCAAACTTGGAACTGCCGTCGGCACGGAAGGTGGCGGTAAACAGGTAACGGCTCTGATAAGAATAGTTGGCACGGCCGAACCATGACAACGAATGCTCTGGTATGGCAATGTTGTTGACGTATGTATCCTTATCTATTTTCAGGTCTGGGTCCTTATTGGTCATGTCGAGCATACCGAATGCGGTGTTCATATCCCATTCTTCCGGATAGCCATAACCATCGAAGGTGGTAGAACTGCTCTTGCTTGCCAAAACCTCATTACCGGCGAGCAGGTCGAGTTTATGGTCCTTGCCTAAACCTTGTACGTTGTAGTTGATGGTAGAAGTCCACTTTACATGATATCCGTCAGACTTCTTCAACTTGGCATGGCTGTAGCCTTCTTCGAAACCTCCATCCCATGTCTTCTGCTCACTCCAGTTGCGGCCCAGGGTCAGCTCAGTCTTTCCTGTCAGCCCCTTGATTGGTGTCCAGATCAATGAGTTGTTGGCACGCATTCTGTTGCGGGTATGGATGCTGGTATAGTTGTTGTAAATTGATACAGGATTGAAAGACTGCGATACGTGTGAATCTCCCAAACCGAGCAAGCTGCCGTCATCTTCTCCGAGTGGAGTGTCGATTGGGCGGAAGTTGTAGGAACAGGTGGCATATTCAAACTTGGCTCCCTTGAACTGCATCTCGCTGTAGCGTGCATCCAGGTTCCATTTCAGTTTTTTGTTGATGTCCTGTGTCAGTTTCACGTTACCGTTCCAGCGGCGGAAACCGGTGTTGTTCAATGAACCCTTGTCGTTGATATAGTTCAGGGTTGCATAATATTTGGTACGCTCTGTACCGCCGCTTATGCTTAAGTCGTGGTTCCAGGAGTGTGAACTGCCCAGAAGATCGTCCTGATAATTGTGGGTTCCCATCGATTTGTATTCCTCCAGATGGTTGCCGTTTTCGCTGCCTACGCCAAAGTATTTGGCAATATCCTGCCCGTCTTTTGCATTATAGGCTGTAGCGTAGCTCCAGTTGCGCAGCACGTAGTCGTAGGCGCTCTCCTGTTTGTAGGTTTCCGGCTTTTCCTTTACTCTGAAATACATGTTGTATTTTACGTTTACCTTTCCCTCTTTGGCATTTTTGGTGGTAATCAGGATAACACCGTTGGCACCGCGGGCACCGTAGATGGCTGTAGAGGCTGCATCCTTGAGCACGTCGATGCTTTCGATATTGTCGGCTGGGATGTCATCAATGCTTGATACCTGTACTCCGTCTACGATGAAGAGCGGATCGTTGCTCTGGGTGATGGAACCGCCACCACGTACACGGATGCTCATGCTGGCTCCCGGACGACCGTCCTGAGAAGTAACGGTTACGCCAGGAAGCTGGCCTTGCAGCGCCTCGGCAATATTGGATACCGGGTTCTGTGCCAGCTTGTCGCCTGTTACTGATGCTACGGCACCTGTCAGGTCGCGGCGCTTCATCGTACCATAACCGATGACAACGACTTCATCGAGCGATTTGTCTGATGACTCCAGAACGATGTTCATCGTAGGATTGTTGCTTACGGTGACAATCTTGGTCTTACATCCTACATAGGAAATCGTAAGCTTTTCACCTACCTTTAGATTGCTAAGGCTGAAGTTTCCATCATAATCGGTTACAGTACCACCACCTTTTGCTGTTTGGATGGTAACGCCAATCAATGGTTCTCCAGTTGCATCTTTTACTGTACCTGTGATGGTCTTCTGTGCGAATGCACCGACACAGCACAAGCTTAATGATAAGGCTAATGCGCCTTTCTTGATTTGTAGATCCATAAAAGATTTTTTTGTTTAGTTATACTTAGTATTCTACTTGATATTTCAATACATGCCAGAGGCTTCTGAGTCTTGCCTCCGGATCCCATTTGCCCATGAAGGTCCATTTGGCTGTAACGGCATGGAATGCCGGTGAACCGGGGGCTGTGCTCAGGTTGTCGCTGAGCCAGCCGCTGTTGCCACCCTCACGCTCACAGCCGTAATAGTATACTCGCTGTCCCCATGGACATGGGTCGAGCACCTTGTCGGTATAGGCATAGCTGATGTTACTGTCCAGTATGTTCTTCGACATCTTGCAGTTGATGAGGTAGAACTGGTGGTCGTGATGATATCTGCCCAACTTGGTAGGCGATAATGCATCAAACGATGAGTTCGTAATCACAAACTTGTTGTTGATGTCTCCTCTGCCGTCGTGCCAGATGATGGCACGGCTGTCGCCCAGGAACTTGCAGCGGGTAGCGTAGCAGGTGCCTCGAGGACAGATGAAGTCTACTCCCGGACAGCGCAGAAAGAGGTCGGCATGATAGTACATTCCATCCTGCTTGCACCAGAGCGACAAGGCATCATTGCCGTCTGCATAGATATTGCAGTTGGTGATGATGGTGCGTGTGCCTCTGCCGAAGATTGCCATCTGGTGGGTAGTGGTCTTCTCTACGGTAGAGCCGTAGTTGTTGTATACGGTGATTCCGCTGATAACGCAGTCGTTGGCGTCTTCAGTCAGCACGATGACTCCCTGGTGAACATCCTTGCCTTTGTATTGCTTGATGGTTTGCGACTGGGCAGTCTCGGCATATTCTATGATGACGCTGTCTCTGTTTTCGCCTACCAGTACGATGTTTGGCTTGTCGATGATTACTTTTTCGTGATATTTGCCGTTGCGTACATATATAATATAAGGTGTAGCACTGTTGGCAGGAGCTTTTTCTATGGCAGCCTGTATCGTTTCACCGGCTTTTACGATGGCGTTGAAGTCTGACAGGCTTGGCTTGCTGAAGTGGGTGAGGTCCAGCTGTCCGGTTTCGTTCTTGCCTTTTGTGTTGAGGCTGATGTTGAGCAGATGGGCTTTGTCATATTTCTCAGCCCATCTCTGATAGAGCGGGTAGAGCATGGCTGGTGTGTCCTGATACCAGCCGTATCCGTTTCGGCGTTCGGTTCCTATCTCCTGCATACTCTTACGTGGAATACCATCGCGGTCGCAGACGAATGGTTCGCAGTTCTTCAGGTCGTAGAATCTTGCCCACAGGGGTGTGCCTGCAGGGTCTTTTACCAATGTAGTGTTACGGTAAGGCGAGCCGTATTCTCCCGTTCTTTCCACCTTGAGTCCGGTCAGTTTATAATTGTCAAACCATTGCATGGCTCCTCTTACGGCTTCCTTTATCTCTTCTGAAGGGTTAGGAATTTCGAGCAGGAGTTTAACGATACTGGCACTTTCTGATGAGCAGAATGAAGCCAGTTCGAAGGCGCGGGCTGGGGCAGGAACAAAGGTCTCACGGTCGTGCTGCTGGCACCATACGGTAGGTTTGCCGTTCACTCTTATCTGGCAGCGCAGGATGCAGTCTACTCCCTTGTCAAAAGCCTTTCTGGCTTTCTCTCTGAGGTTCTTGTCTGTAAGTCCTTTGTTAAATGGTGCTTTCTGCTGGTAAACGTCGCGTAGCAGTTTCATGGTGTTCACCATGGCATTGTCGTTGAAGGTGATGTGTATCTGGTAGTCGCGCATCTTAGGCCAGAACTGTGGCCATCCTCCGTTGGCATACTGTCCGCTCAGGAGATATTCCACGCCTTTGCAGAAGGCTTCCTTGTATTTCTGTGTCTTGGTAGCCTGGTAGAGTCGTGCCAGATAGAGCATCTGCATGTTGGTGGCATCGTTGTCGGTGGTGGAGTCGTCCTGGCGGTTCTTCTCGCCCAATACTTTCTCTATCTCTTCATGGCTCATCGGTTTCACCATGTCGATGTTCTTGGGCCATCCGCCGGTTACTCTCTGGTAAGCAAGAATCTGGTTACCCACCTGCTTTGCCTGTTCCGTTTTGTAGAAAGCCATGTTGGTTTCGCGGAGCACATTCTTGTACCCCTTCTGGGCCTTGGCGGTGAAGCATGTAGCCAAAACCAATACAACCGTTAAGTAGATTATTTTCATGTTGTTGTTTAATTTATTTGCTTCAATAAGTAACTTATCAAAATCTGAAACTATTTTTTGATTTTTATTAAATTCATTATACTCTTTCTCTGCTTTTTCTTCTTGGCATTTTTCCTCCTTGTATTTTTGTTTTCAGTAATTATTTTACGTGTATCATTATAACATGTTTTTTGTATTATGTCTACATATTCTACTAAAAAATAAATACAAAAGTTCTGGCAAGAACCGGTCCCAAGTGAACAACTGCACATTTAAGAACCGGTCCCAAATGACTCACTTTATTTTTAAGCTAACTATAGTAACTCCCATTTCTCCTTCACCAAAAGTACCAAGACGAAAACTATCAACAAACTTATTTGTTTTTAAATAACGTTGTATTCCTTTACGTAAGGCTCCAGTGCCTTTTCCGTGTATT
>ERZ870052.152-NODE-152-length-26012-cov-9.119799_pt1 | contig 26012 bp, 23 predicted proteins | sample MGYA00520889_ERZ870052 | MGnify/ENA primary metagenome ERZ870052 (study PRJEB32232, sample SAMN07284988) | human gut metagenome | biome: human-associated habitat; material: feces | host: Homo sapiens | place: Tanzania | collected 2014-08-14 ...
AAGCCCGCATCCTTCTTCTACAGCGTTCTGTGGAACAAGCTCTACCGCCGGGACATCCTTGTGGACAACCATCTGCAGTTCACTAGCGAGGTGCGCTGGGCCGAGGATCTGGTATTCAATCTGGAATACATCCTGTACGCCAACGTATTCGTTTCCATCCCCAAGGCCGGCTACCACTATGTGCAGAACCCTCAGAGCATCTGCCACACCCAGATCAATCTGGCTTCCATCGTGCAGAACAAGCTGCAGGTGTTCCGCTACTACAAAGATCTTTACACAAAGCTGGGCCTGTACGACAAGGTGCAGCCGCAGCTGTACAAATTCCTGACCGCATTCTCGGAGAATGCCTATCCCGCCGGTTCGCCCCAGAAGATCATCATGGACATGGCCAACCGCTGGGGCTTTGGCGTTCTGGATGCTTCCGACAAGGAAAAGAAACGCAACGCCCGTTCTGAGGCCTGAACTTCCGTACATGAGAAAGAGCTGCACGAGGCAGCTCTTTTTTGTTTGCCATTTTACCGGTCGGTCCAGCTGCGGACGGCCTCGCGCACCATGCCCTCCCGCCCGCGGGGGATGGGGATGCGCGCACCGCTGCTCATCTGCAGCTCGCCCGCCGTCAGCAGCCGGGCCGCCGCCAGATTGACCACATAGGAGCGGTGCGGCTGCAAAAAGCGGCCGTCCGCCAAAAGCGGCCTTGCCACCTCGGCAAAGGATACCCGCAGCGAAAGGGACATCACATCCTCCCCGCTGAGCAGGTGGAAACGCACCACATGGTGGGTGCACTCCAGATACTCGAGCTGCGCATAGGGCAGCAGCCGCAGGCCCTCGGCCGTGGCCACGGTGAGGGCCGGGCCATACTCCGGCTCGGTGGCGCGGGCCAGCAGGGCCGAAAGCTCCTGCTGATGCACCGGCAGCAGCAGATACTGCATGGCGTCCACCCGGAAGGCACTGTAGGCGTGGGCCGCCGTGCGGGCCGCAAAGGCCAGCGGGGCCCTGCGGCCCCGGCGGCGCAGCTCCGCAGCCGCCGCAAGCCCTTCCGGAGCCGCCACCGCTGCCAGCTCGATGAGATACAGGTCGAACCGCTCGCCCTCGGCGTCACGGCGCAGAAGCGCATCTGCGTCCGGCAGCTGCTGCACGATGCAGGCATCCTGCCGCCGGGCAAAATATTCCATGCACTGACGTTCCAGCCCGCTGCGCAGGGCCGCATCCGTGCTGCATACCGCAATGTGAAAGACCATCCGACATTCCCCTCTCTGCCAGCCGCCCGCCTTGATTTTTGCGCAGGGCTGGAGTATGATAAATGAAACCTCGCTGCACCGAAAAAACAGAAATGGAGACCTTTGCCATGCCGGAACCCCTTGTCAGCATCATTGTGCCCGCCTATAACGCCGCAGGCTGCATCGCCCGCTGTGTGGAGAGCATCGTCTCCCAGAGCTATCAGGAGCTTGAGATCCTTCTGCTGAACGACGGCTCCAAGGATGACACCCTTGCCATCTGCCGGAAGCTGGCCGAAGCCGACCCCCGCATCCGGGTGATCGACAAACCGAACACCGGCGCAGCCGACACCCGCAGCTGCGGCCTTGCGCTGGCCAGAGGCGAGTACATCCAGTTCGCGGACAGCGACGACTATCTGCTGCCGGGCTGCACGGCAAACCTTGTGGCGGCGGCCCGGCGCAGCCGTGCCGACCTTGTGCTGGCCCCCTACCGGATGATGGTGCCCCGCAAAGACGGCGGCTATGACACCCGGGAATACAGCCTGCTGCCCGCAGGGGAGTACAGCAAGGTGGATTACCTGTGGCAGCTCACCGGCCACGCCGCCGCCTTTTACTACGGCGTGCTGTGGAACAAGCTCTACCGCCGCGACCTGATCCGGATGGCGCAGATCCGGTTTGAAAATGTCGTTTTCGCCGAGGATCAGCTGTTCAACACCCGGTATCTGCAGGCGGCGCAGCGGTTCGCCGCCATCGACGAGGCCGTTTACTGCTACATCCAGAACCCGCAGAGCGTCTGTCACACGCAGGTGAGGGTGGCAGACATGCTGCGCCACCGTGACCGGATGTACCGCGCCTACCGGCAGATGTGCATTCAGCTGGGCGTGTACGACCGGTTCCGCCTGCGGCTGCGGGGCATCTACCTGAGCCTGTTTGAAAGCCCCCTGCCCAACGGCCCGGTGCAGCGGCTCTCCGACGCCGCCGCCCGCACCCACAGCCGCATCTGAGGAAAGGAGAACGCTATGGAATTTCCCCTTGTCAGCATCATCGTGCCCATGTACAACGCCGCAGGCTGCATTGCCCGCTGTGTAAAAAGCATCTGTGCCCAGAGCTACAAAAGCATCGAGATCATTCTGCTGAACGACGGCTCCAAGGACGGCACCCTCTCGGTCTGCCGCGCTCTTGCCGCTCAGGACCACCGCATCGCGCTGGTGGACAAGCCCAATTCCGGCGCGGCGGACACCCGCAATCAGGGGCTTGCGCTGGCCCATGGCCGCTATGTCCAGTTCGTGGACAGCGACGACTGGCTGGCCCCGGACTTTACCGAAAAGCTCGTCACCGCCGCCGAGACCCACGCCGCCGATCTTGTGATCGCGCCCTTCTGGATGGTGTATCCGAAGGACTACGTGGAGCACACCCGCCCGTGGGAAAAGGTGCTGGGCACCGTGCTCCGGCGCAACCCGCCCCGCACCCGGGCCTACGGCTATCTGCCCGCCGGGGTGTACACCGGGCAGGAGTACGCCCGGCAGCTGATCGAAAAGCCCAATACCTTTTACTACGGTGTGCTGTGGAACAAGCTCTACCGCCGGGATCTCCTTGCCGGGCACGGCATCCGCTTCCGGCAGGAGCTGTTTGCGGAAGATCAGCTGTTCAACACCGAATACCTGCGCTATGTGCGCACCGCCGTTTCCATTCCGGACATCGGCTACTATTACCTGCAGTGCAGCCAGAGCGTTTCCCACTCCAGAGTGACCACCGCCGATATCCTTCTGCTGCGGCGGCGGGTGATGCGCCTGTACAAGAGCATCTACACCGAACTGGGCATCTACCCGGAGACCCGGGCCGCCATTCTGCGCTCCGCTTTTGGCGAAAACGAGTTCACCCTGCCGCCGCTGGACACCCCGCAGGCCCATTCCTGCAGGCTGTAACCGGCTGTTTTCGCGGGCAAAACGGCGCAGCTTTTCTGAGAACCACACACCCGGACTGCCGCTGTACGGCATCCGGGTGTTTCTGTTTTTATCCGGCTCAGCAGCCGATGGAGGCGCACTTTTCGGCCAGCCAGACCCGCTCTTCCGCGTTCAGGTGCGGTGCCAGCTTTGCAAACACCTGACGGTGGTAGTCGTTCAGCCATGCAAGCTCGTCTTTGTCCAGCACGCCGGGCAGGATGGGCGAGGTGGCAATGGGCACAAAGGTCAGCGGCTCAAAGCCCAGAAAGGTGCCGTACTGGTTATCGGCCTTGTGGATGCACACCAGCTCGTTCTCGATGCGGATGCCCACAAGGTCGGTCTCGTAGACGCCGGGCTCATCGGTGACCACCATGCCGGGGCGCATCCGGGTGGTGTTGCGGCTGTTCAGGGCATGGGGGCCCTCGTGCACATTGCCCACAAAGCTGACGCTGTGGCCGGTGCCGCAGCGGTAGTTGATGAGGTGGCGCCACAGGGGCTCCCGGGCGATGGTATCGATCATCTTACATTCGCAGTAATCCAGCCAGACGGCCTTGGCAAGGTCGATGTGGCTCTGCAGGGTCCATGTATAGAAGCGCTTTTCGTCCTCGGTCAGCTCACCCAGCGGATAGGTGCGGGTGATGTCGGTGGTGCCGTCCATGTAGGTGGCACCGCTGTCCACCAGCAGAAAGCCCTTCTTTTCCAGCACGGCGTGATCTTCCGGGGTGGCGTGGTAGTGCATCATGGCCGCATTGCCGCCGTAGGCCGCAATGGTGCCAAAGCTCTCCACAAGGAATTTATCGTCCGCACTGCGGTACTTGTGCAGGATCTCGTCCACGGTCAGCTCGGTCAGGGTCTCACCGGCGGCAAGGCGGCTTTCCAGCTCCATCTGGAACCGCACCATGGCCACAGCGTCCCGGATATGGGCCTGCTTTGTGTGGACAAGCTCCGTTTCGTTCTTCACGCCCTTCATCAGCAGCAGCGGGTCGGTGCCGTCCTTCACGGTGAGGGCGGCATTCTGTTCCAGCACCTGATACACGGCGTAGTTGACGGTGGCCGTCTCGGCCAGCACGGTCTGCGGCTCGGTCTCGGCCGCAAGGCAGGACAGCACGTCATCATACTCTGCCAGCGTGACGCCGTTTGCTTCCAGCTCTGCCCGGGCTTCCGGGGCCACGCGGGCTGTGTTGATGAACAGCACCGCCCGGTCCGGGGTCACGTAGCAGTAGGCCATGGCGTAGGGGGTGCACTCGATGTCCATGGCGCGCAGGTTCAGCAGCCATGCCAGATTGTCCAGCTTGCCCACGAACTGCGCGGTGCAGCCCAGTTTCCGGAGCCTGCCGCGCAGCTGTTCCAGCTTTTGGGCGGGGGAGAAGCCCGCATACTCCTCCGGCAGGATCCACGCCGGGGTGTCCGGCAGGGCGGGGCGGCCCTCGGTCCACAGCTCGTCCTCAAGGCGCAGCGTCCGGATGGAAGCACCCTTTTTCTCCAATTCCTTTTTCAGGCCGTTCACGAGGGCCGTGCTGGCGGTCAGGCCGCACAGACCCAGCACCTCTCCCTCGTTGAGGGCGTCGGCACAGTATTCCTCTACGGTGGGCACGCCCGGTTCCCCCATGCGCTGCAGCTCGATCTCGGTACCGGCAAGCTCTTTTTCCGCCTGCACGAAGTACCGGCCATCGGCCCACAGGGCGCTCCCGGTGCGGGTGACGACAAGGTTGGAGTTCTCGCCGTGGAACCCGGAGAACCAGGTCAGGCTGGTGTAGTGGGCGGGCAGGTACTCACTGGCATGGGGGTCCCCCACCGGGATCAGATAAACAGCCACGCCGTTTGCAGCCATGGCGGCACGCAGCGCGGCAAGGCGCTCGGGTACGGTATTCATGCTCATAATGACAGCTTCCTTTTTTCTATGGCCGGACCGCCGGAAAAGCCCCCGGCGGCGGGGAATTTTTCTGTGTCCTATTGTATCATTCCGGGAAAAAGATTGCAATGCAGGGGCGGGATGATCTGGAATGGCCTCCGCTTGCGCTCTGGCCATGTTCAGCGGAAAGAATCTTTTTACATTTGTGGTTCAGAAACGCCTGCGGGCGTTTCTGAACCACTTTTTCACCAGAGGGGTTTGGGAACGAACTTCCCCAGTCGCCTACGGCGACATCTTCCCCCGGTCGGGACAGATTCTCCCCGCGCCGGGGAGAAATGTCACCGTAGGTGACAAAGAGAGGAGCAGATGTCACGCAAGTGACAAAAAGGGGAGCACTGGCACGGCAACAGCCGTGACTGAAGGAGTTGTTTTCTTCTTTTTTCTTGAAAACGCAACTTTCTTGCAAAAAATGTTACAATTTTTTCTTGAAAAAGGCCGTTTTCCCATTGACAGCCTTGTTATAATAGGAGTGTAAGATTTTTGAGCCAGCACTCTGCGGCTCTGTGTGCTATTCAAAGAAAGAGGCATTTGAATCATGACCAAAATCGATATTTTCTCCGGCTTCCTTGGTGCCGGTAAAACTACCCTGATCAAAAAGCTCATCAAAGAGGCCTTTGCCGGCCAGCAGGTCGTTCTGATCGAGAACGAGTTCGGCGAGATCGGCATTGACGGCGGCTTTCTGAAGGAAAGCGGCATCCAGATCAACGAGCTGAACGCCGGCTGCATCTGCTGCTCTCTGGTGGGCGATTTCCGCACCGCTCTGCAGCAGGTGGTGGAGCAGTACCACCCCGACCGCATCGTCATCGAGCCGTCCGGCGTGGGCAAGCTGAGCGATGTGACCCGCGCCGTGGAGGGCGTGGCCGAGCATCTGGACGTGCAGCTGAACAGCTTTGTCACCGTGGCCGATGTGAACAAGGTCAAGATGTATATGAAGAACTTCGGCGAGTTCTACGATGACCAGATCAGCCACGCAAGCTGCATCCTGCTCAGCCGCACCCAGACCGCCAGCGAGGAAAAGATCGCTGCTGCCGTGGCAATGCTGCGCGAAAAGAACCCCACCGCTACCATCGTGACCACCGCATGGGATCACCTGACCGGTGAGCAGATCCTGAAGGCCATGTCCACCAAGGACGACTTCAAGGCTGAGCTGATCGCCATGGCTGCCAAGGCCAACGAGGAGCACGCCCACGAGGACGAGGAAGAAGAGCACGAGCATCACCATCATCACTATGATGAGAACGGTGTGTGCAGCTGCGGCCATCATCATGACCACGATGACGATGACGACGAGGATGAGCACGAGCATCATCACCACGACCACGAGGAGCATGATCACGACCATGAGGATCACTGCTGCTGCGGCCACCACCACGATCATGATGAGGATGATGACGAACATGAGCATGAGCATCATCACCATGACCATGACGAGCATGACCACGACCATGATGACCACTGCTGCTGCGGTCACGACCACGATCATGACCACGAGGAGCACGAGCATCATCACGACCATGACGGTCATTGCTGCTGCGGTCATCATCATCACGATCACCACGCCGATGAGGTGTTCACCAGCTGGGGCGTGGAGACGGCCCGCAAGTTCACCAAGGCTGAGGTGGAGCACGCCCTCACCGAGCTGGATACCGGCAATTACGGCATGATCCTGCGCAGCAAGGGCATCGTGGACGGCGGCGCAGACGGCTGGCTGGAGTTCGACTATGTGCCCGGCGAGTGGGAAGTGCGCAGCCGCAGCGCAGACGTAGGCGGCAAGCTGGTGGTCATCGGCTCCAAGCTGAACGAGACCGCCATCGCCCAGCTGTTCGGCTGCTGACCCCTTCAGTCAACGCCTGACGGCATTGCCAGCTCCCCCAAGGGGGCGCCTATCATTGATAAAAGGAGCAACCATTTATTATGGCAAAAGAGATCCCGGTCTACCTGTTTGTGGGCTTTCTGGAAAGCGGCAAGACCAAGTTTATTCAGGAGACCTTTGAAGACCCCAATTTCGACTCCGGCGACAAGACCCTGCTGCTGGTCTGCGAGGAGGGTGAAGAGGAATACAACGAGAAGAAGTTCGCCTTCCCCGGCGTGACCGTGAAGGTGCTGGAGGATAAGTCCGAGCTGAACCCCCAGAACCTTGCAAAGCTGGGCAAGGAAGCAGACGCAGGCCGCGTGGTCATCGAGTACAACGGCATGTGGCTGCTGCAGGACTTGGCCGAGGCCCTGCCCGAAAACTGGCTGGTGTACCAGTGCATTGCCACTGCCGACGGCACCACCGCCCTGACCTACGCCCGCGACAACTCCATGCGCAGCCTGATGCTGGACAAGATCGCCCGCAGCGAGCTGATCGTGTTCAACCGCGCCGAGGCCGTGAACAACGATGACGCCCGGCAGGAGCTGCACAAGCTGGTGCGGCAGGCCTCCCGCAAGTGCGATATCGCCTACGAGTTCAAGGACGGCAGCGTAGCCTACGATGATATCCCCGACCCGCTGCCCTTTGATATCAACGCCGACCCCATCGACATCCCGGATGACGATTTCGGCATCTGGTACATGGACTGTCAGGACGAGCCCCAGAAGTACACCGGCAAGACGGTGCGCTTTCTGGCACAGGTCTGCCAGACCAACCGCGCCGGCAAAAACAGCTTTGTGCCCGGCCGCTTTGCCATGACCTGCTGCGTGCAGGACATCCAGTTCGTGGGCTTCCCGTGCAGCTACGATGGCTACAAGGCGCTGGAACAGCGCGCCTGGGTGCGGGTGACCGCCAAGGTGGGGTACAAGTTCCACAACATCTACCGGGGCAAGGGCCCGGTGCTGACCGCCGTGTCGGTGGAGCCCGCCGAAAAGCCCCTTGAAGAGGTCGTAACGTTCTCTTAACGTTTCTTTATAACAAGGAGGTTCTGGTATGAAAACTCTGTTCCGTATTCTTGGCACGGCTGCTGCCGTGGCCGTCACCGGCGCTGCCATCGTGGTGCTGGACAAGATCCTGAACCAGAAAGACCCGCTCCATGTGGAGGAGGTCGAGTTCCCGGAGGAGGCTGAAAAGGACGCCGAGGAGGCTGAAAAGACCGCCGAAGTCTACGCCGAGGCCGAAGCCAAGGAAGAGGCAAAGGCTGCCGATGCCGCCGCTGAAGCTGCCGATACTGCCGCTGAGGAAGCCGCACCGGAAGCCCCCGCTGAGGACGCACCCCAGACCCAGCCGGAGACCGCCGAAGAGCGCCCGGTGTACGACCCCGAAGCCCCGAACGCCAACCCCGTGGAGGCCGGCCCCGCCGTTGCCCCCAAGGACGAGAGCGGCAAGTTCGATGCCACCAAGATCGCCGATGCCAACGACTTCGGCGACTGGGAAGAGCAGGGCTGCAAGGGCTGAGAAAACAGCATAGAACCCATCCGGCTCCCCCGAAAGGGGGAGCTTTTTTGTGCTTGCAAAATGCCGCACAGTTCACTATACTGGAAGAAAAACACCGATGGAGGGCAGCACCATGGCATATACCGATGATTGGGAAAGCTTGATGAACGGCGTGTTCGGCGCGGGCGGTAAGTTGAAGTTCGGCGGTGCACAGCCGCAGCCGGAAAAGCCGCAGCCCGAAAAACCGGCGGGCAGCGGCCTGCCGGACCTGAACGCGGCGCTGCTGGAGCAGCAAAAGCAGCTGGACGAATTGCTCAAGCGGCAGAACGCCCGGCTGAAAGCGCAGGATGCCGGGGTGCAGACGGCGCTGGAGGACAGCCGCCAAATGCTGCGGGATATGGAAGCGGATGGTCTGCTGGCAAGGGGCACGGCAGACACAAAACCGGAGCAGCTGGGCAGCTTTGAGGGCCTTGCTGCCGAGGTGAAAAAGACTGTCCTCGGGCAGGATGCCTTTGTGGACAGCGTGGTGCGGGCCATGCGCCGCCCCTTTGTGCTGGGCACCGAGGGCGCAGCCGCCCGCAATGTGATCCTGCTGTGGGGCGCACCGGGCACGGGGCGGCACTTTGCGCTGGCAGAGACCGCCCGCATCATGGCGGCGCGGGGGCTTTTGCAGAGCGACCGGATGGCGGTGATGGACCTTGCGCTCTACCCCGACCCCGGCGCGGAAAAGCTGTTTTTGCAGGACCTTTACGCCGCGCTGCACGCCCCGGGCGAGATCGTGGTGTTCGAGCACTACGAGAGCTGCCACCTCGGCTTTCTGCGCATCCTCTCCGACCTTGCGGTCAAGGGCAGTGCGCCCCTGTCCAGCCGGTATCTGGTCAACAAGGAGGGCATTCTGGTGGAAGCCGGCACGGCCCTTGCCCCCGGCGCAGTGAGCCGCATCGACCCCTGCGGCAAGTACCTGATCTTCTTCTCCCGCAAGGGGCGGGAGGCGCTGGCGGATAAGTTCGGCGCGCCCTTTGTGGCGGCGGTAGGGGATGTGTGCCAGACCGCCCCCTTCACCCCGGAAGCATTGGCGGCTCTGGCGGCGCAGCAGCTGAACGCGCTGGCGCAGCGGGTGCACAGCCGTCTGGGGCTGACCCTCGCCGCCGAGGCGGATGTGCGGGACTATGTGGCGGCGCAGTGCTCCAAGGAAAAGGGCGCAGAGGGGCTGGCAGACTGCTGTGACCGTATCTTCCGCGCCCTGAGCGAGTACTGCCTGCAGACCGACACAAAGCTATCCGGCACGGTGGCGCTGACCGCCGCGCCCGAAGGGCTGCAATTTGCCCTGAACGGCGCCGCCCCGGCAGACCTGTTCAGCCTGCTGCCGGCGGCCTGCACCGGCGCAGTGGAGCAGATCCGCGCCGAGCTGGATGCGCTGGTGGGGCTTGCCCCGGTCAAGGAGTATGTGTTCGGTCTGGCAGACAATTTACAGGTGCAGCAGCGCCGCGCGGCGGCGGGCTTCAAGACCGCAAGCCTGTCCATGCACATGATCTTTACCGGCAACCCCGGCACCGGCAAGACCACCATTGCCCGGCTGGTGGCAAAGTACCTCAAGGCCATCGGTGCGCTCAAGGGCGGGCAGCTGGTGGAGGTGACCCGCGCCGACCTTGTGGGACGCTACACCGGCCACACCGCCCCGCTGACCAACAGCGTCATCGAGAGCGCACTGGGGGGTGTGCTGTTCATTGACGAGGCGTACAGCCTGTACCGCGGCCAGCAGGACAGCTTCGGGCTGGAGGCCATCGACACCCTTGTAAAGGGCATGGAGGATCACCGGGACGAGCTGGTGGTCATCCTTGCGGGCTACACCAAGGAGATGGAGGTATTTCTCACCGCCAACAGCGGCCTTGCCAGCCGCTTCCCCAACAAGATCGAGTTCCCGGACTACACCGCGGACGAGCTGCTGGACATCACCGCCGTGCTGGCCAAGGGCAAGGGCTACCGCCTTGCCGAGGGCTGTACCTTCCCGCTGCTGGGCTACTACAAGCGCCGTCAGGCGCTGGACAGCCGCACCGCCGGCAACGGCCGCTTGGCGCGCAACACGCTGGAAAAGGCCATCTTCAACCAGAGCCGCCGCCTTGTGGCGGAGCCTGCCGCCCCCCTTGACCTCATCCAGCCCAGCGATCTGGAATTTGAGGAATGAGCGCGTATTTGTAAAAAACGAGGGGTCTGAAGCCCGCAGGCTTCAAACCCCTCGTTTTATTCATGCTGCTCCGCCAGCCCCTGCACCATCTCGTGCAGCTGGGCACGGACGGCGGCGGGGGCGGTGACCTCTACCTTGCCGCCAAAGCCGCACACCCAGCCGAAAAACTGCTGGCTGACGCAGATGGGCACGTCAAAGTGGAAGTGCTCCGCGTCCTCCGGGCAGAACACCGGCTCGCGGCCAAAGCGCTCCCGCATGATCGGCTCAAGGTCGGCAGCGCACCGCAGGGTGACCCGGTACTCGGTGCCGCCGAACATATTGAAGTGCTTGCGCAGGTAGGCGGGCAGGTCGAAGGTGCGGAAGAACTCCTTGCCCCGGCGCGGCTCGTCCAGCACCAGCACCCCGGCCATCCGGTCCACCCGGTAGTGGCGCACCGGAGGCGCTTTTTCGTCCTGATAGGCGATCAGGTAATAGCAGCCGTTTTCCCACGCCAGCTGCCACGGGCTTACGGTGCGCACGGTGCTGCTGCCCTTGTAGCGGAACTGCACCAGACACCCCCGGTTGATGGCAGTGTGCAGCGCGTCGATGCTGTACAAAAGGGTCTGGCTGTCGGTCTTGGGGCGGCCGTCCACATACACCTGACGCTGCAGCTGGGTGCCCTCGTAGTCGGAGCAGAGGGCTTCCAGTTTGTGGATGATGCGCTTGCTGGTGCGCGCCGAGATGACGCTGCTGGACTGTACCGCATCCACCAGCAGCTTCAGCTCCGAAAGCTCGAATGCACGGCTTGCCATCCAGTACCCGCCGCCGCGCCCCCGTTGCAGCTGGATGTCGTAGCCCAGACTGCGCAGGGTGTCAATATCGCTGTAAATGCTCTTGCGCTCGGCCAGAATGCCCTGATTTTCCAGCAGCTGCACCAGCTGGGGCACGTTCAGGCGGTGGTTCTCGTCGGTGCGCTGCTCAAGAATGCGCAGCAGCGTTACCAGCTTGGATTTCTGTCCTTCCTGCTTGGGCATGGGGCAATACCTCCGTCACGGTTTATTCCGGCAGCTTTTTGTCAAAGGCGGCGCGGCGCTGGGTGGAAAGGCGGAACATTTCTTCCAGCTTGTCCCGGTCGTCCGCCACAAGGGCGGCGCGCATTTCCTGCAAAGCAGAATCGAACTGGTCGATCTCGCTGATCAGGTTCTGCTTGTTCCACAAAAACAGCTCTGCCCACATTTTATCGTTGATGCGTGCAATGCGGGTCAGATCCCGGAAGGAGTCGCCGGTGTACTCGCACAGCGAGGTGTTGTCGTTGGCGCACATCAGGCTTACGGCAATGGCGTGGCACAGCTGGCTGACGTAGCCGATCATCCGGTCGTGCTCCTGCACCGTCAGGGTGCAGATGTGCTTGAAGCCCAGCACCTCGGCCAGCTCCTTTGCCCACTGGATGCCCGCCGGGGTGTTTTTCTCGGTGGGAGTGATGATGAAGTTGGCCGGGGCAAAATTCACCTCGGCGGCGTGCTCCACGCTGGAAGTCTCGCGGCCTGCCATGGGGTGGCTGGCAATGAACTCCACCCCCGCCGGGCACAGCGCCTGCACCGGCTCCACAAGGCCGGTCTTGACGCCGGAAACATCCGTAAAGATGCACCCGGGCTTGAGTAGCTGGCCGTAGGTACCAAACCAGTCCAGCAGCGCAGTGGGGTACAGGCCAAAAATGATATGGTCGGCCTGCCGGACAAGATCCTCAAAATCATGGGTTTTGCCGGAGGCGATATAGCCGTGCTCCAGCGCGTACTGCAAGTGTCCCTCGCTGCGGTTGATGCCGTCCACATGGAAGCCGGCGCGGGTCAGCTCCAGCGCGTACTTGCCGCCCAGCAGACCCAGACCCACTACGAGATAACGTTTTGTTTTATCAAGCATCTTCTACCTCCACGCCAAGCGGCGCTGCATCTGCAAAAAAGCCGGGCCAGCTCTTCTGGATGGCTTCGGCATCGTCCACGGTCAGGGGCAGTGCGGCGGCAGCAGCCAGCACCGCAAGGCTCATGACCACCCGGTGGTCGTTGTGGCCGTGCAGGGGGGCGGCGGGGGCGTGCAGACGTCCGGCACACCCGTGCACCGTGATGGTGCCGCCGTCGCTTTCCAGCACGCCGCCGCAGGCGCGCAGCTCGGCTTCCATGGCTGCAATGCGGTCGCTCTCCTTCAGCCGCAGCCGCTCGGCGTTGCGGATGACGGTGGTGCCCTCGCACAGCAGGCCCAGCACCATCAGTACGGGGCCAAGGTCGGGGCAGTCCGCAAGGTCGATGTCCACCCCGTGCAGGGGTGCTTTTGCAAAGGTGACGCTGTCGCCTTCGCGGGTGAACACCGCGCCGCACCGGCGCAGGATGTCCAGAATAGCGGCATCGCCCTGCAAAGTGTCCGGTGCAAGGCCGGTGATGGTCACCCCGCCGCACACCGCGCCCAGCACCGCCGGGAAAGCGGCCTGACTGTAATCGCCCTCCACGTTGTAATCGCAGGGGCGGTACTGCTGCCCGCCGGGCAGCAGCAGGGTGGTTTCGTCCAGCCAGCGGCTGTGCACCCCAAAAGCGGCCTGCACGGCGCGGGTCATGTCGATGTAGCTGCGGCTCTCCACCGGGGGGATGAGGTGCAGCTGGCTGTCCCCGGGCAGCAGCGGCAGCGCGAACAGCAGCCCGCTGATGAACTGGCTGGACACGTTGCCCGCCAGCCGGTAGTCCCCGGGGGTCAGTGCGCCCTCCACGGTCAGCCCGGCAGAAGACTGCTCAAACCGTAGATTCTGCTCACGATATAACGTTTCGTATACGGATTGCGGGCGCTCCATCAGCCGCCCGCGCCCGGTAAAGGTGACCGGCTGGCCGGTCAGGCTGGCGATGGGGATCAAAAACCGCAGGGTGCTGCCGCTTTCGCAGCAGTCCACCGGGGCGGTCAGGGGCAGAAAATATCCAAGCCCCTGCACGGCTGCATCGTCCGCACCGGTGTCCACGGCGGCGCACAGCTGTGCGGCAGCGGATAGGGTGGCGGAGATGTCCTTGCTGAATTCCAGATGGGTGATGTGAGAGCGCCCCACAGCCAGCGCGGCGCACAGCACGGCGCGGTGCGCCATGCTTTTGCTGGGCGGCGCGGCGATCACGCCCCCGATGCCGCCGGGGGCAGGTCTGATGGTTACTAGCATAGCGGTGTTATCCTTTTGCAATTTCCCCCGGGCAGCGCGTTAGCGCCTGAGGGGGTAAACGGTTTACAGTTCCCGGCCGATGGCCCAAGCCACCTGACGGCACTTTGCCATGGCCTGTGCAAAGGCGTCCGGGGTCAGGCACTGTGCGCCGTCGCTCCATGCGTGCTGAGGGTCGTAGTGCACCTCTACCTCCAGACCGTCCGCACCGGCGGCCACAGCGGCGATCATCATCGGCTCTACCAGATTGGACTTGCCGGTGGCGTGGCTGGGGTCTACCACGATGGGCAGATGGGTCTTTTCGTGGATGATGGGCACAGCGGAAAGATCCAGCGTATTGCGGGTGTATTTTTCAAAGGTACGGATGCCGCGCTCGCAGAAGATGACCTGCTCGTTGCCGCCGGCCATGATGTACTCGGCGCTCATGATCCACTCCTCGATGGTGTTGCACAGGCCGCGCTTGAGCAGCACGGGCTTGTGCATCTTGCCCACGGCCTTGAGCAGCTGGAAGTTCTGCATATTGCGTGCGCCGATCTGCACCACGTCCACATACTCCTCAAACTCCGGGATGCGGTCCTCGCTCATCAGCTCGGAGACGATGGGCAGGCCGGTGGCTTCGCGGGCCTTTACCATATCTAAGATGCCTTCGGTCTCCAGACCCTGAAAGGCGTAGGGAGAGGTGCGGGGCTTATAGGCACCGCCGCGGAACAGCGCCGCGCCGCCCGCCTTGACCCCCTGCGCGATGCGCAGCGCCTGCTCGGCGTTTTCGATGCTGCATGGGCCTGCCATGACGGCGATCTTTTCATTGCTGCCGATCTTCACGCCGCCGCAGTCGATGACCGAGTCTGCGGGGTGGAACAGGCGGTTTGCACGCTTATAGGGCGCGGATACGCGGGTGACGTTATCGATCCACGGGTTTGCCAGTACGTCCCGCTCGTCGATCTTGGTGGTGTCGCCCACCAAACCGAACACGTTGTAGTCCTTGCCGGTGATGAGAGTCACGTCCAGACCCTGCTTTTCGAATTTATCAACGATCTTTTCCAGCTCCTCTTTGGGAGTGCCTTTTTTGGTGGAGATGATCATGGGAGGTTGTTCCTTTCCTGTTTGTTCTTTACATCACGATATGCGCCTTAGTGGAGCCGTCGGTGCGCAGCAGCTGCGCCAGCCAGATGCAGGCGTGCAGGTAGCCCTGCGGGCCCTCGCCGATAAAATGTCCCTGACAGCCAAAGGACACCACGTCCGTTTTGCGGAAGGGCTCGCGCTCGTCCGGGGCGTCCAGCATCACCTCTACGGCGGGCACGCTGCACAGCCGCAGCGCGTCCAGAATGGCTACGCTGTAATGGGCGTAGCCGCCGGGGTTCAGCACGATGCCGTCCACCCGCCCCGGGGCGGACTGGATCTCGTCGATCAAATCGCCCTCGTGGTTGGACTGGCAGATGTCCGTCTCGATGCCAAGCTGGTCGCAGCCCGCCTGCACATAGTCCATCAGGCCGGTGTAGTCCACTTCGCCCGGCACGCCGGGCTCAGACCAGCGGGCCAGATTGATGTTTGGCCCGTTAAGAATCAAAAATTTCATCCAGTGCCTCCTGTGCAGCTGCCAGCGTCTGGGCCAGCGTGCCGGTGTTGGGGACCACCGCGTCTGCGGCGGCAAGGTACAGCGGGCGGCGCTGGGCTTCCATGGTGCGCAGTGCCTCAGCGCTGGAGGAAAGCGGACGGTCGCCGCCCACAGCCAGCGCCTCCACCGGCCGGTCGATAAACAGTACTACGCCGTTCTGGCGCAGAGCGCGGACATTCTCTGCCCGCTTCACCGCGCCGCCGCCGCAGGAGAGTACAAGCCCTTTTTCCTTGCCAAAGCGGGCAATCTGCGCGGCCTCCTTTGCGCGGAAGCCCTCCTCGCCTTCGGCGGCAAAGATATCCGGGATGCTGCGTCCGTCTGCCTTGACGATCTCCTCGTCCAGATCCACAAGGGGTCTGCCCAGCTGCTTTGCCAGCAGGCGGCCAAGGGTGGATTTGCCGCAGGAGGGCATGCCCACAAGGGCGATGTTCAGCGTCTCGCGGCGCAGCGCGGCGGTGATGCGCCGCACCTCGGCCGGGGCGTCCCCGAACTTGCGGCCAAGGAAGTATTCGGCGGCGTACACCGCCTGTGCCACCAGCATCTCCAGCCCGCCTACGGCTACCGGCACACCGGTTTCCTCGGCACGGAGGATGAGTTCGGTCTTGTTGGGGTTATAGACCACGTCCACCACGGCTTCCAGCCCGGGCATGGCGGCGACGTCCAGACTGCACACGCCCACGTTGGGGTACATCCCGGCGGGGGTGGTGTTGAACACCACCTGTGCGCCGCTGTGCACGGCTTCGGCGTAGCTTAACTCGCTCTTTTCCGGGTCGGGGGTGCGGCTGACCGTCAACACCTTGGCCGCGCCTTTGTCCAGCGCCACCGCGCGGGTGGTGTTGTGGGTGCCGCCGGTGCCTAAAATGAGCACGGTCTTGCCCGCAAGTTCCACGCCGTGGGCTTCGCACAGGTGGGCAAAGCCCAGATAATCGGTGTTGTAGCCGTAGAGCAGACCGTTTTTATTCACCACCGTGTTCACCGCGCCGATGGCGCGGGCGCGGGGGTCGATGAAGGAGCAGTACTCCATCACCAGCTTTTTATAGGGGATGGTCACATTGATGGCCTTGAACTGCCGCCGCTGCAAAAAGGCGCGGGCGTCTGCCTCGGTGGGCAGGGGGCACAGCTCGTAGCTGTACCCGCAAAGCAGCTCATGGATGGTCTTGGAGTAGGAGTGTCCCAGCTTGCCGCCGATGAGTCCGTATTCCATCTCAGTCCTCCTTCCGGTAGCCGGTGGGGTCGGTCATCCACCGGGCACCGTACCGGGCGGTGAGCAGGTCGCCCACCGCAAGGGCGGCGGCGCAGGTCTGCACGATGGCGGCCCGGGGCACGATGCAGGGGTCGTGCCGTCCCTGAATGGACAGCTGTGCGTCTTTTTTTGCAATGTAGTCCACCGTGTCCTGCTGCTTGTAGATGCTGGGGGTGGGCTTGACGGCGGTGCGGAACACCACAGGCATTCCGTTGGCGATGCCGCCGTTGATGCCTGCGTTGTGGTTGGTGGCGGTGACCACCGCGCCCTCTGCCGTCATGCGGAAGGCATCGTTCGCTTCCGAACCGCGCAGCCCGGCAAAGCCGAAGCCGGTGCCGAACTCGATGCCCTTGACCGCCGGGATGGAAAAGGCCAGATGGGCGATCTCGCTCTCCACGCTGTCAAAATAGGGCTCGCCGACTCCGGCGGGCAGGCCGAGGATAGCAGTCTCCAGCACGCCGCCCACGCTGTCGCCCTCGGCACCGGCGGCGCGGATGGCGGCCTTCATGGGCTCCTCCACGGCGGCGTCCAGCACCGCAAAGCCCTCGGTCTTGGCGGTAAGTGTCTCCACCTGTGCCGCAAGGGCGGCGGGGTCGTCCAGCGCAAAGGGAGTATCTGTGAGCCCGGCGCACCGGGCAATGTGGGTGGTGATATCAATGCCCGCCCGCTGCAATGCGGCCAGCACGATACTGCCGCCTGCCACGAGGGCGGCAGTCACCCGGCCGGAAAAGTGCCCGCCGCCCCGGGCGTCCTGAAAGCCGTGGTACTTGGCGTAGGCGGTAAAGTCCGCGTGGCCGGGGCGCAGCAGGTCGGCGGTCTTGGCGTAGTCGCCGCTGCGGGTGTTCTGGTTTTCGATCATCAGGGCGATGGCGGTGCCGGTGGTGTGGCCGTTCACCACACCGGACAGCAGCTGCACTGCATCCGCCTCCACCCGGGGGGTGGAAAGGCCGTCGCCCCGGGCGCGGCGCTTATCCATGCAGGCGGCGAGAAAGCTCTCGTCCACCGGCACACCGGCGGCCATGCCGTCCAGCACCGCGCCCACGGCGCGGCCGTGGCTCTCGCCGAAGATGGTCAGCGAAAGGTCGCTGCCAAAGGTGTTTTTCATGGGTCAGTCCTCCATGCCCAGCAGCGGGCGCAGCCCCTCCACAGGGATGGTCTCGGCGCGCCAGCAGCCAAGGCCGGGCACCTTGATGATGGTGATCTGCCCGCCCTGCGCTTTTTTGTCGTGCAGCATCTCGGCCAGCACCTTTTCCTTATCATAGGCGGTGCGGGTGGGTAACCCTAAGCGGCGGTACACGCCGCGCACCCGCTTTTGCAGCGCCTTGGATTCGATCATGGGCAGCATGCCCAGCGCTACGCACTCGCCGTGGAACAGGCCGGTGGTGCGGCGTCCCTTGATGCCCTTCACCGCCTCGATGCCGTGGCCGATGGTGTGGCCGAAGTTCAGTGCCTTGCGCATCCCCTGCTCGGTCTCGTCCTGCTCCACGATGCTCTTTTTAAAGCGCAGGCTGCGGCAGATGATCTCACCGATGCGGTCGTCCACGTCCTCTTTTTCAAAGATGGAGAACAGCTCCGGGTCGGCCAAAAGACCTGCCTTGACGGCCTCGGCCAGACCGTTGATAAAGTGGCGGCGGGGCAGGGTGGACAGGGTGTCCGGGTCCACGATGACCAGCTTGGGCTGCCAGAAGGCACCCACGATGTTCTTGGTGTCGCCAAGGTCCACGGCGGTCTTGCCGCCGATGGAGGAATCGATCATGGAAAGGGTGGTGGTGGGGCAGTTGATAAAGTCGATGCCGCGCATATAGATGGAAGCGGCAAAACCGGCAAGGTCGCCCACCACGCCGCCGCCCACGGCTACCACAAGGTCGCCGCGGCCCATGCCGAAGTCCAGCATCTGCCGCAGCACGGTCTCCAGAATTTTAAAGCTCTTGCTGGCCTCGCCCTGCGGCACGGTGATGATGGTGGCGTCCTTGCACTGGTCGGCTACCATCTGGGCGTACTGTGGGGGCACACCGCTGTCGGTGACCACCGCCACCCGGCGGTCCAGCCGGGCGAACTGGTACAGGTTTTCCAGCGAGCCGCGCTTGACGATGATGTCATAGCTGCGCTCGCCCAGATTCATGGTCAGCTTGGTTCCGATAAAATCACTCATTTTGTATACACTCCTAACAGCCGCACCGTCCGGCAGGTGCGGTCAAGCTCGCGCAGCAGCGCGGCGGTCTCGCCGGCGGCGGCATCGCCCACCAGCTCTACGTAAAAATAATATTCAAAGGGGACGTGCGGCATGGGGCGGCTCTTGATGGACTCCATATTGAAGCCGCTGGCACCGATGACCTGGATCACCTCGGCCAGCTTGCCGGGCTTGTTGTCCACCGTGAACAGCAGCGAGAACCGGTTGCCCGCCGTGGGCTTTTCGCGGCTGAGCACGATGAACCGGGTGGTGTTGTCGCCGTCGGTGTTGATGTTGGGCACCAGAATTTCCAGCCCATACAGGGCGGCAGTCTCGGCGCTGGCAATGGCGGCCTTTGTCGGGTCTTTGCTTTCTGCTACGAACTTTGCAGCCATGGCGGTGTTTGCCATGGCGGTGGCGGGCAGACGGAACTGCTTTAAAAAGGTCTCGCTCTGGGCAATGGCCTGCTGGTGGCTGTACACGGTGCGCAGCTGGGAAAGCTGGGTGCCCGGCAGCACCAGAAGGTTCTGGGAGATGGGCAGGTCGTACACGTCCACCACCCACAGCTCCGGGTGGTTATAGCACAGGTCCAGCACGGCGGAAACGTCTCCGGCGTGGCTGTTTTCAAAGGGCACCACGCCGTGGGCGGCTTCGCCGGAGGCCACGGCCTCGAACACCTCGTCCCATGTGGAATAGCTTACAGCCTCGGCGTGGGGGAACAGCGCCTTGAGGGCAATGTGGGCAAACGCACCCTTCACTCCCTGATAGGCGGCGCGGTTGCACCCCAGCACGGCGGCTTCGTACTGCTTGGCAAGATCCATCATGTGCTGGACATGGTCTTTATAGTAAGGGCGCAGCGCGGGCTGCTGAATGCGGGCTGCGGCCTTTTCCAGCACGGCGGCCTCCCGGGCGGCATCGTAGATGGGCAGACCGTGCGCCCGCTTATATTCGGCCACCTGCAAAACGGCAGCCATCCGGCGCTCGAACAGCGCAGCCAGCTGCGCATCCACCGTGTCGATCTCGGCACGGGCTTGTTCCAGTGCGTCCATGGGGGTCACATCCTTTTTGGTCGGTTTTTGCGGGGATACCTAGTAAGTATACCATAACCGGGACAGGGAAACAACAAACCGCTCTTTATTTGAGAGTGGAGAAAATTTCAAATAAGCCTCGGGTAAAAAGACGAAAATAGAAAACAGAAACGCACCCACAGTCCGTTTTTGTACCCTGAAAAGCAGGGAAAACGGATTGTGGGTGCGGTGAAACAGAACTCCCTCAGTCAAAACCTGACGGTTTTGCCAGCTCCCTCTGGGAGGGAGCCTCTGGCGCGCCCGGAAACTTTGCGCTTTAGCCGGGAACTTTGCCGTCATGCCAAAGGCCCCATCTCCGAGGGGGCTGTCATTGAGCATAAGCGAAATGACTGGGGGAGTTTGATTATTTATTCTTTAAAATATCCTCCCAGCTGCGGGCTTTGCCGTAGTAGCGCCCGTAGGGGTTATCAAGGTCTGCGGCGCGGGGACCGGGCGGCGCGGGCGGCTGAGGTTTGGGGGTGCGGTCAAAGGTGAACCGGGCGGCGGGACCGCCGGTTTTGATGCGAAAACGCATATCTCAGCCCTCATCCGTCACGGTGGAGACAGCCCCGGCGGTCAGGTTTGCCCAAAGGGTCTCGCTGTTTTCCAGCAGGGAAGCGGATTCCTTCAGCCATGCGCCCCGGATGCCGATATAGTAATCTGCCAGCAGCTGCTGGCTGTCGCCGCTGGCGCTCTGCACCGCGTCCGAGGTGTAGCTGCCCAGCTCCATTCCGGTCAGCACCGGGCAGTCCGTCCAGCGGTAGACCATGTTCCACCAGTCGCTGTCGGCATCGGACTTGGGCAGATGGCCGTCCAGATACCGCAGGGTGCCGGTAGTCTGCTGGAAGCCTGCGGGGTCGTAGAGGATGAAAATGGAGCTGAGAGAGCTCTGGATATCGGTGGAAAGCTTGGTGGTGCCCGCCATGTCCAGATAGGCGTCCGAGTCCTCACTGTTGAAGGCCATGGTGTACTGGTTGATCTTTACCACCACCTTGCCGTCCCCGTTGCAGTCCTCGCCATAGGCGGCAAGCTGCTGTTGCAGGGCGGCGACGGTGGCCTCGGGCAGGTAGTAGGGGCTTACCACCGCCACGTTGTAATCCGGGTGGGTGGTCAGGAAATACTGCCCGATAAAGCAGTACGCCACGAACGCCCCGGCAATGCCGAAGATGAGTACCCATTTCAGGTTGTAGTCCCACCAGTTTGCCCAGCGCTCTTTGCGGCTGTACTGCCGCTCCTTGCGGGGCTTGAGGTCCTTGGGGTCAATGTTGCGTTCGTAACGGTAGCTTGCCATAAAATAATTCTCCTGTGTGATACGGTCGGGCAGTAGTGTGAAGATATTTCCAAAAGGCTTCCCCCGGACGGGGGAAGCCTTTAAGTGAAACGGTGATGAAAAAACTGTTACTTCATTGCGGCCAGAATGCTCTGGCGCACGGCGTCGGGCAGCTGCTTCTGCTCGGCTTTGCTCATGCCGGCGGTCTGGATGGGGGGCATGACCTTGATGCGCACGCTGCCCGGGCGGCAGCGGTTGCCGCCCGACTCAAACAGGGCACGGGCACCGGTCACAGCCACCGGCACCACCGGGGCACCGGTCTTGACCGCAATGCGGAAAGCACCGGCTTTGAACTCGCCTGCGCCGCCCTCTTCGCCCTTGTAGCGGGTGCCCTCGGGGAAGATGACAAAGCTGCGGCCGCCCTCCACGATGGCGGTGGCATCGTTCAGTGCCCGCACCGAGGCGCGCACATCGTCACGCTGCACGAACACGCAGCCCAGCAGCTTCATCCAGCGGTTGAGCAGGAAGATCTTTTCCAGCTCCTCCTTGGCAAGGATGCCGTGGGGCTTTTCCAGCCCGGCCAGCAGCAAAGGGATGTCGTAGTAGCTGCGGTGGTTTGCCACGAACACGCAGGGGCGGTCTTTGGGGATATTCTCCAGCCCGTCCACGGACAGGGAAACACCGGTCACCTTCAGGATGCCCCGGCTCCAGCGGGGGATATGCTGGTTCACGATCTGCTCCACGGTGGCGGTATCTCCGGCGGCTGCGGCGCGCTCGGCGCGGCGCAGGATGCCGTAATGCAGGATCATGTACCCGAACAGATAAATAAACATCGCAATGGTGCGAAGAATGCTCATAATAGTTTCCTCCTATTGCAAAAAATGCCATTGTCATTGTAGCACACTTTGGACAAAAAAGGGAGAGATAAATATTTTTTTACAATTAGCCCCGGTTGTATCTTGCAAAGTTGACAAAATACAGGTATATTTATATCTGTAAAGCCAGCACAATGGCACTTTCCAGACAAAACGCCTGCGGTGCCGGTTAAAAACATAAGAGAGGTACCGCAGTTACTATGGGTCTTTTTCCTTCTGCCAACGATTTCAAGGCCGGTAAGGGTGTCGAAAAGGACGCTCCCCGCAAGACCGGCGTCGGCCGCTTTTTTGAGCTTGTAGGCCGTGATATGAACGGCATGTTCCTTGCAAACCTGCTGACCTGCATCGGGTTTGCACCGGTCATCTGTCTGGTGTACATCGGCTTTTTGCAGAACAGCCTGCCGGTGATGCTGGGCAGCGCCGCCGTGGGCGGTCTGCTGGCGGGCCCGGCACTGGCCGGAATGTATGATACCGTCCTGCGCGCACTGCGCGATGAGGCGGGCTACTGGTGGGTGACCTACCGCAAGGCCTTCAAACGCAACTTTAAAGCCAGCCTTGTGCCCGGTGTGCTGTACACTGTGGTGGTCACGCTGCAGATCTTCCTCGTCTATTTCTGCTTCAATATGCTGTACCACGGCACCAATGTGGGCATCCCGCTGTGGGTGGCTACGGTGCTCAATCTGGTACTGTTCCAGATGCTGTTTGCCTATATGTGGCCGCAGGTGGTGCTGCTGGATCAGCCCCTGAGCCTGACCTTAAAAAACAGCATCAACTGCATGATCGCCTTTTTGCCCCACGCACTGGCTGCTGCCATCGTGCAGGTGCTGTTCTGGGGTGTGGTGATCTTATGCATGCCGCTGGGTCTGTTCCTGATGCTGATCTTCGGTTTCTGGTTCGTCACCGAGGTGTCCTGCCAGATCGTGTACGGGGATATCGACCGGGTGTTCCACATTGAGGAGAACATCCGTAAGATGAAGGACGCCGAGCTGGAAGCCGCCCTGAAAGAGGACTACGCCGATGACGGGGACGACACCCCGGAAGAATAAGTGATAATACTGCGGAAAGGAGCGATGTCCCATGGAACAACGGAATAATCTTGTGCTGCAGGGGACAGAGACCTTTTCCCGCGGGCAGCTGGACAACGTTGCGCTGGACAACGGCGCACTGGTGCTGGACAGCGTGGCCGGGCGCAGCCTTTTGTACGGCAGCTACACCACCCCGGAGTTCGCCATGCCGGCTTTCTGCAACCTGAACGTCAGCTGGAACGCCAACGCACCCCGGGACACCATGGTGGAGGTGCGCTGCCGGGTATACGCGGCAGGGGCGTGGACAGGCTGGATGAGCTTTGGCAAGTGGGCACCGGATTACCCCCGGTGCAGCGTGTCCAGCCACAGCGAGGACGGCATGATCTTCCTGATGGGGGATACCGTCACGGTAGCCGCCCCGGGCGGCGGCACCGGCGTGCAATTGCAGGTGAACCTTTCTACCAACAATGATAAGGTCACCCCGGCGGTGCGTCTGCTGGCTGCGGCGGTGCGTCCCCTTGCGTGGGAAAAGCACAACGGCCACCCGCTGAACCGGCGGCTCTATCTGCCGGAATACTGCCTTTCCGCCCACGACCCCAGCTTTGGGCGGGAGATGGACCTGCCGCTGGTCATGGCGGCGCTGATGAACCGCTGGGGCGAGGATATCCTGCCGGAAGAAGTGGCCTACGCCATGGAGGACGGCAACACCCGCAGCACCGGCAACACCGCTTTTGCCGCCGCCGCAGCAGGCTGCTGCGGCTACCCCTGCTGGCAGGCGTGGATGGACCTTGCCGACCTGCGGGAGCAGATCCACGACGGCTGCTCGGTGGCAGTGCAGGTGGAGCGGCGGGTGCGCGGCCAGCGCGACCCGGTGCGGCTGTGGATGGGCTTGCGCGGCTTTGGCCACGATGACGCCGTGATGGCAGACTTTGTGCTGCTGAACGACCCCACCGCCGATACCGACGGCGCAGTGAACTGCACCATGGCGCTGGTGGATTTTATGCGTTACTTTACCGGCAAGGCCATTGCCCTGCGGCCAAAGCAGCGGGAGGCCGCAGCCGACCGTCCCCGGCGGCTGCGCTGCGACCTGCGCGCCGGCACAGAGCCGGGCGTTTACTACTTTGAGCGGCGGGGAGAGCCCGCAGACCTGCCGGAAAACTTTTCCGGCTGGATCGCCTGCGCGCCCCACGACGGCGTGGCGCACGCCACCACCGCCCACCGCACCTTTTTGCGCTGTACCCGCACCGAGGACGGCGGGGTACAGTTCCCGCCGGAGCTGCTGGCCGCAGGCGGGCGCTGCAGTGTGTATGCAGTGGATCAGACCGGCACCATGCGGGTAGCAGAGGTACGGCTGCCGAAGCCGAAACCTGCACCTGCAAGCACAGAACCCAAAGCCGCTGGCCAGACCGGGGACGCCCCGGCGCAGCCGTAAGCTTTTTCAGGGCGATATATGAAACAGGAGGAACACATTATGGCAAAGACGATCATCACTTTGGGCCGTGAGTACTGCACCGGCGGACGCTACATCGCAGAGGACGTGGCAAATGCGCTGGGCATCAAGCTTTACGACAAGGAGCTGATCACCATGGCAGCAAAGAACTCCGGCTTGTCGGAGGAGGCTGTTGCCGCCAGCGAGAAACGGCATACCCACAGCCTGCTGTACAGCCTGTACACCATGGGCAACGAGCTGCCGCTGGGCGATCAGGTGTTCATTCTGCAGAGCCGTATCATCAAGCAGCTGGCCGAGGAAGGCCCCTGCGTGATCCTTGGCCGCTGCGGTGACTACGTTCTGCGGGAGCGCAAGGACGTGCTGCGGGTGTTCGTGTATGCACCCAAGGAGTGGCGCTTGCAGTACGCCAAGACGAACCCCTTGGTAAAAGCCAAGGACGAAAAGGGCATCAAGGACGAGGTGGAAAAGACCGACCGCAACCGCTCGGCCTACTACAACTACTACACCCAGAACCGCTGGGGCGATGCCCACAACTATGATCTGGCCATCAACGCCGCCCTTGGCCGCGAGACCTGCGTAAAGATGATCCTGGACGCAGCTGCCGCCAAGGAAAAGACGCTGTAAAACCCGGCAAGACCCAAGAAACAACGACAGAACGTGGGCAGGGCGCTTCTGCGCCCTGCCCACGTTTCCGGCAAGGAGAAAACGTGAAAACAAATCAATCGCAGACCGCACCCGCCGAGGCGCGGGAAAATATCATGGGCACCATGGAGATCAACCCGCTTTTGCTGAAACTCAGCATCCCGATGATGATCTCCATGCTGGTGCAGGCGCTGTACAACGTGGTGGACTCGGTGTTCGTGTCCCACGTCAGCGAGAGCGCCCTTACCGCCGTATCGCTGGCCTTTTCGTTGCAGAATGTCATGATCGCCGTGGGCGTGGGCACCGGTGTGGGCGTGAACGCCCTGCTGAGCAAGAGCCTTGGCGAAAAGAACCAGCGCCGCGCCAACGCCACCGCAGAAAACGGCATCTTCCTTTCTCTGTGCAGCTTTGCGGTGTTCTTTGTCATCGGCCTTACCTGCATGAAGCCCTATTTCTACGCCCAGACCAGTGACGCCGTCATCGCGCAGCAGGGCATCCAGTATCTTTCGGTGTGCTGCATCTTCAGTCTGGGTATTTTCACCCAGACCATGGGCGAAAAGCTGCTGGCTGCTACCGGCCGCACCCATCTGAGCATGATCAGCCAGCTGGTGGGTGCCGTGGTCAACATCATTCTGGACCCCATCTTCATCTTCGGCTACTGCGGCGAGGCGCTGTCCGGTACCACCGGTGCGGCAGTGGCTACGGTCATCGGTCAGTTCTGCGGCGCAGGCATGACCTTGTACTTCAACACCCGCAAAAACCCGGATATCCAGATCAGCTTCAAGGGCTTCCGGCCCAGCGCCAAGGCCATCGGCCGCATCTACACCGTGGGTCTGCCCAGCATCGCCATGCAGTGCGTGGGCAGCCTGATGACCTTTGGCATGAACCT
>ERZ870052.156-NODE-156-length-25615-cov-25.396585_pt1 | contig 25615 bp, 13 predicted proteins | sample MGYA00520889_ERZ870052 | MGnify/ENA primary metagenome ERZ870052 (study PRJEB32232, sample SAMN07284988) | human gut metagenome | biome: human-associated habitat; material: feces | host: Homo sapiens | place: Tanzania | collected 2014-08-14 ...
GGCTTGCACAGTCTTTCTGGAAGTGCCGCTCTCGTCTTGGTGGATGGCATCGAGCGAAGCATCAACGATATCAGTGCTGATGAGGTAGAGAGTGTTTCCATCCTGAAGGATGCCGCTGCTACTGCCCTCTACGGCTACAAGGGTGCCAATGGTGCCATCCTCGTAACTACAAAACGTGGAGCCAAGGGTGTGAACAAGATAGAGGTAACTTACGATCACCTCTTTAATAATCTCGTAAGTACTCCAAAATTTGTGGATGCCGGAACTTACGCTGATGCCGTCAACGAGGCTTATAAGAACGATGGCTTGTCTCCTCGCTATACTGCCGATGAGGTGAAGGCTTTCAAGGATGGCTCTATGCCACAGTATTATCCTAACGTAAACTGGCTCAAGGAGGTATTCCGTAACCATGGTGTTACCAATAAGTATGGTGTGCAGTTTACGGGTGGAACAGGAAAGATGAGATATTATACTGCTCTTAATCTTCTCTCAGACAAGGGATTCATCAAGAATCCTGGTGAAAACGAAGGATATAGCACGCAGGATAAGTATGTAAAGGGTAACTTGCGAATCAACCTGGATATGGATATCACCCAGTCAACCTTGCTTAAGGTGAATCTCTTTGGTTCATTGAGCGAACAGAGTGCACCTGGCAGCAATGCCAATCTCTGGAATATGATTTATTCTGTTCCGGCAGCGGCTTTCCCTATCAAGGCTAACGGTTTGTGGGGTGGTAGTACAACATGGGCTGGTACATCCAATCCTGTGGCTCAGAGCACTGCTGCTGCTTACTACAAGTTCCATACCCGCGATCTGTTCTCTGACATGACTCTTGTTCAGGATTTGGGAAGTATTACCCAAGGCTTGTCTGCGTCACTCCGTTTGGGCTTTGATGCTCAATCTACCCTGATAGAGGATCATAGCAAGACCTATCAGTATAATGTGACTACGATTCCTCAGGATGCCTGGCACGATGGTGTGCTGGACGAGAGCATGATTACCCATAAAGTCTATGGTAAGGCAGGTGAGGCTTCTGAGGTGAAGACCAGTTCCTTCGGCCGCCGTTTCCACTTCGATGGTGGTTTGAATTATGACCGTTCGTTCGGCAAGCACGATTTATATACCCAGTTGCGCTGGGATTATGAGTTTGAGGACATCTTGGGCACCAATACCACCATCTATCGCCAGAATGCTTCCTGGTTTACCCATTATGGTTATGCCAAGAAATACTTTGCAGACTTCTCCCTCGTGGCATCTGGCTCCAATAAGTTGGCTCCAGGACATAAGTGGGCGGTATCTCCAACAGTTTCTGCAGCTTGGGTGCTTTCCAATGAAAAATTCATGAAGAATATTAGTTGGATCAACTTCCTCAAGCTTCGTGCTTCGGCTGGTATGCTCAATATGGATCTGCTTCCTAATAGCGATACCAACTGGACTTACTATATTCAGGGATATTCCGACTCAGGTCCATCTTATATCTTCGGCAGCAACTATGAGTCAACTGCGGGTCGCAGTATCGGTGCTTTGGCAACAACCAATCCGAACCACGAGAAGGCCTATATGTATAATGTGGGTGTTGAGGCTCGCCTCTTCGATGGCTTGAACCTGACTATGGAAGGTTTCTACAATCATCGCACCAATATCTGGGTATCTGGTAACGGAGCTTACTCTTCGCTCGTAGCATTCGGCTCACCTTATATCAATGCAGGTGTTGTGAACCAGAAAGGCTTGGAGGTAGGTTTGGACTACACCAAGACCCTGGGTGGCATCACCTTCAATGTGGGTGGTAACTGGCTTTACAGTGAGAATCAGATCAAGGAGATGGCAGAAGAGCCTCGAGCTTACGCCAATCTCGTTCAGACTGGCAACCAGCTCAACCAGCTCTATGGTCTGAAGGCCATCGGTTTCTTCAAGGATGAGGCTGATATAGCCAACTCGCCTGCTCAGACATTCTCTACCGTGGTTCCTGGTGATGTGAAGTATGAGGATGTGAATGGGGACAACAAGATTGATGCGAATGATGTTGTAGCCATCGGTCATTCTACCACTCCTGGCATCTATTACCAGTTCCATCTCGGAGCCGAGTGGAAGGGATTGGGATTCAACATGATGTTCCAGGGTACAGGCAAGTATTCGGGTATGCTCAATACCAAGGGTATGTACTGGCCGCTCATCAATAATACCAATATCTCGCAGTATGCCTACGACAACCGTTGGACTCCAGAAACAGCCGAGACCGCTCTCTATCCACGACTCAGCTCTAACAGTAATGATAACAACTATCGCAATTCAACCCTCTGGCTGGTGGATCGTTCTTATCTGAAGCTTCGCAATGTGGAGTTGTACTACAAATTGCCGGAATCAGCCTTCAAGGCGGTGAAGTTTGTGCATGGAGCTACGGTTTATCTCCGTGGTGTGGATCTCTTTACTTGGGATAATATGCCTCATGGAAATGCCGAAAGCTATGGCATAGCACAGCCATTGACACGCAGCGTAGTGGCAGGAGTGAAACTCACTTTTTAAGTGAAGAGTGAAGAATTCAAATGTTTAAAAACGAATAATTATGAAACGAATAAAGATATTTTCTGCCGTTGCAGTGGGCTTGTTAGCCCTGGCATCTTGTACCGACCAGATGAACTACAACGAGTATTATGTCTATGACCGTGATTACATGACTCAGGAGTTCGGTCGTGTGGAAGGATTCCTTACCACCGCCTATAATGAGATGGATTACGACTATGGTGGGTATTACAGCAATGCCTTGATGGCTTCTGCCACAGATGAGAGTGAGTATGCCTACAATGGCAATAGCATCGAAGACTTATATAATGGTGCTTTGAATCCTACCAATTCACATGCCACTTTCTGGACGAGCAGTTTGAAGGGCATTGCATACTGCAACCTCTTCCTGGATGAGTTTGCTGATGAGAAGTTCACCAACTATGAGTATAATGACGACTATGCACAGCAGATGTTCAAGTATAAGAATATGCGCTGGGAGGCCCGCTTCCTGCGTGCATATTACTACTTCCGCCTGGTTCGACAGTATAATGGAGCACCGCTTTATTGTCACAACATTCCGGCGGATGATTTGAACCGTCTGCCGATGAGTTCTGCCGACAAGGTGTTTGATTTCATCAAGGCATCCTGCGACAGCATCAAGGACAGCATTGTGGTAGATTATACCAATCTGGGTGATATGGCCATCACCGGACAGATAGAGACGGGTCGTGCCAACCAGCTTGCCGTTCTAGCCCTGAAGGCTCGTGCAGCCCTCTATCATGCCAGCCCTCTCTTCAATCAGAATAATGAAGCAGAACTCTGGCATCAGGCAGCTTTGGCAACCAAGGAATTGGTAGATTCTGCAGAAAAACAAGGCAAGGCTTTGGCTGCAACCTACGATTGTCTGTGGGCAGCCAATAACTATACAGATAAGAAAGCTACACAGGAGATTCTCTTCTATCGCTCGGTGGCAGATGCCAATACCTTGGAGAAAGCCAATTTCCCGGTAGGTCTGGAAGGATGTAATGGCGGCAACTGTCCTACCCAGGATCTTGTGGATGCCTACGAGATGCAGAGCACGGGCAAGGGTATCAAAGAAGAGGGTAGTGGATATGATGCACAGAATCCATATACGGGAAGAGACCCACGCTTTGAGTTGACCATTTGTCATAATGAAACCAAGCGTTGGCCTAACTGGGCTTCAGAACCTATCTATACCTATCAGGGTGGAGCCAATGCACTGCCATTGAACGGCGGTACCCCAACAGGTTATTACTTGAAGAAGCTTTTGAATGCGGCCATTGATACCCGTCCTGCCACTGCAAACACGATGAAACACAGTTGGGTGATCTTCCGTATGGGAGAGGCTTACCTCAACTATGCCGAGGCTGTGTTCCAGTATTTCAAGAGTCAGGGCAGATCTGATGCTGCAGATGCTACCAGTGCCGAGTTCCCTGTTTCGGCTCGCGAGCTTGCCAGCAAGACCCGCCTCCGTTCTAAGATGAAGGCAATGCCAGCAGGAATGAGCAATGCTGATTTCTGGGCGAAGTATCAGAATGAGCGCCGTGTGGAGCTTGCTTTCGAGGGCTATCGCTTCTGGGATGTTCGTCGTTGGAAAGAAGGAGCTAAGTATTTCTCTAAGATTACAGAGATGCACATCACCAAGAACGAGGATGGTACTTACACCTATACTCCGAAGACCGTGAATCGCGTTTGGGATGAGAAGTTTAATTTCTTCCCAATCCCTCAGAGCGACATCATGAAGAATCCAAACCTGGATCAGAGTATCACGGGATGGAAATAAAATGATGGAAATAAATCGATGGTGATGGAATGATGGTGATAAAAGTCATCAAAATGGAAAATATGCCATCGGACGATTCGAATTTTAACCCAAAAGTATTGTTGTTTCAGTAAAAATGTGTACATTTGCAATATAATAAATGTTTAATCAAGAACAAAGAAAACATGAAATATTTTGTAACTGCTGCAATAACCTTACTTTTGGGTTTTTGTGTTTCCTGGGCTCAGCCTTCCAACCAGCTGGTGAGTAGAAACTTATCTGCCAAGGATGGACTGTCGAGCAATCAGGTTTATGACATTCTGCAAGACAAGCGTGGTTACTTGTGGTTTGCAACAACCAATGGTATCTCTCGTTATGACGGATACTCTTTCCTGAATTTCAATGTACTCAATTCACCTCTTCCTAAACAGGTGCAGGCTTCTATGGGTCGTATCAACTATGATTCTAAGAACGATTTGTTGTGGGCAACGACATCCAATTTTCATATCGCCTGTTATAGCATGCAGGGTACTCGCTTTCTGGATTATACTGGAAAGGGAGACTACCAGCGTCAATACATGCATTTCCGGTTTGATGATGGCATCACCTGGCTCTACGACAAAAACGAGGGAATCAGGCGCATAGAATATGCTAAAGGTCAATTTGTATGTACCGACTTCAATCGGCAGAATGGTCATGCCTTTGCCGATGGCATTACCAGTCTCTATCTGGATGCCCGGCATCATGCCTGGGTAATCAGTAAGGATGGACTTTATTGTCTTTCAGGAAATCAGGCTCAACTCAAGGTGAAAGGCAAGGTGGTAACGGGGCAGCGTGTGGATGACAAGATGGCTTTCTTTACCAATCGTGGGGTGTTCTATCTTTTCGATGCCCAGGGAAAACTGTTGAGAAAGAAGGATATGAAATCCCTCTTTCCTGGCAATTTTGCTGTTGATGTAAAGAAGAGCAGGGCTTCCATCTGCTGGAACCACAAATGGATTCTCTTTACCGACAAGGCAACCTTCTCGCTTGATATTCAGACCATGGAGGTAACGAAACCTGCCGATTGGCAGATGCAGGAGGCATTGTTGATAGAGCAAAGTCATGGATGCAGTTTTGTTTCATCGAAAAAGGGTGATTTGATCATCTTTTCGCCGCAAGGTATTTATCGTCGCATCAACCTGCTGGAAGGTGTGAAAGACCAAGGCAATCGCAACCGTAAGTATGGCATCTATGCCATGAGTGCTTCCCGCTATGTCATTGTTTCGTATGGAAATGGTGCCTTTGTATATGACATCAATATGGGAGTGCTCGACCATATCAATGTGAAGGATGAAAGACATCTTATCCATTCTGATTTCTTGACCAGTGCCTTGGTAGATAGAAATGGCAATATCTGGATCAGCCAGGACGAAGGGGGATTGGTGTGCATCTCTAAGTCATTCAATTCTTTTATGAGCTATCTTTATCCGTCTTCTTCCTTGCAGGTGGGGGGTAACAGTAATGCCGTGATACGAATACTCTATGATGTCCATGGAATACCTCATCTGGTCTGCAAGAACAAGCGAAAATATTCTTTGCTTACACCCAACCTGAGCATAGGAGTGGCTTCTGATATTCCATACGGCATCTATACTTCTTTTAAAGACAGCAGGGGGCATTTCTGGGAGGGAACCCGTGGCGGCGGACTCTATGTGGATGGCAACCTTTGCCTGGAGAAGGGAAAGGACAATGAACTGACCATTAATGATATTTACAGCATTGCCGAGGATAAGATGGGCAGAATATGGCTGGCTACCATTCGCTCAGCTACGGATGGTGGTGTGATGCTTACCCGTTATCAGGGTGCTGCCCCATTGGATGTACAGCGTTTTCTCTTTCCTGATCCTAGCCAGAATAGCATTCATTATTTCTGTATGGATAGCAGGGAGCTGCTGTGGCTTGCAACATCCGACGGTTTGTGTTTTGTAGATACCAGGGAGAAGAATATCTCGCTCAGGTCTTTCCATCGCTTCAATATGGCAAATGGCAAGTTCCCTTGCAGTGATCTGATAACGGTGAGATGTACTTCTCATGGTGATATCTGGGTAGGAGGTATTGGCTCGGGGCTGATACGATGTAAGTATGATGTCAGGAACGATGAGTTGACTTACACGCAATATTCTACTGAAAACGGTTTGGGTAGCAATAATGTATATAGTATTCTGGAGGACCCTTCTGGCAATATATGGGCTGGTACGGAAAACGGATTGGCTCGTGTGGATATCCGTACCGGTCGCATAGACAATAATGTATTGAATGATGATGTGCAGAGCAATTCTTATCAGGAAAACTCAGCACTCAGGCTGTCGGGTGGGCGTCTGTTGTTTGGTACCAATAATGGTATGGTGGTGGTTGATCCTTACGAGGCATCTATCGCACGTGTTACTACGACTCTGATGCCAACCATTACAGATGTTGTTATAGATGGACAGTCTGTTTATAGAATGGATGAAATAGAGGGAATGCCAAGTGCCTGGAAATGTCTGAATCTGAATAACAACCAGAATTCCATCACTCTTTCTTTCTCTAATTTCGATTATGCCGAGCCGGGCTCTTCGGTTTACCAGTATTATCTGGAGGGTGTGGATAAGGACTGGAATCCTGTAACCAATAAAAACTCTGTGAGTTATAATGCTCTGCAGCCGGGCGACTATGTTTTCCATCTCCGTTCGATGGGACGAGGCAACAAGTGGTCGAAGGAGCGCACGCTGAAGATTCATATCTGCGAACCTTGGTACAATATGTGGTATTCGTGGGTGGTTTATCTCCTGGTGGTTGCCATCGTAGGCTATTATGTAGTGCGTAACCGTAAGGAGAAATTCCAGCTTAACCAAAAAATGAAGATGGAGAAGCAGGTCAATGATTTCCGTATCAACTTCTTTACCCATGTTACCCATGAGTTCCGCACGCCGCTCGCCATCATTCAGAGTGCCGTAAGTAAGATCATGGATGAAAAGACGGGAGCCGTTTCCCGTGCCTCCGTGCAGACGGCGGTGAGGGGTACAAAGCGATTGTCTCGCCTCGTTACCCAGTTGATGGAGTTTCGGAAAATCAATTCCGATGGCTTGCGCCTCCAGGTGCTGGCTGGTGTGGATATCGTGGACTTTGTACGCAATATCTATCAGGACTTCTGGTATGCTGCCAAGCAGAAGGACATCGTGATGAACTATCAGATATTCAATAAGAAATATGAGATGACTTTCGATAGGCATATTGTGGAGACCGTGGTGTATAATCTCCTCTCCAATGCCGTGAAATATACGCCGGCTAGGGGAGAGGTGAATGTCTGGATAGATGCAGATGCGGCACAGAATCTACTTCGCATCATAGTTTCGGATAGTGGTGCTGGTATTTCTGTGGAGCAGCAGAAGAGTCTGTTCCAACCATTCATGCACGGCTATGTATCGCAGGGTGGTATGGGCATCGGACTCTATGTGGCGAAGATGATGGCAGAGACGCATCATGGTTCGCTTGCTTATCGCAAGTCGGAAAAATTGGGTGGTGCTGAGTTTATCTTCTGCATTCCATTGAGCGATGATGGTTATACATCCGAAGAATATCTTGATACGATGGCACTTGCCGACAGTCAGACTTCTTTAAAGGATGAACAGCCATTGGAGGATATCAGAGAGATGCTGCCAGAGGCATTGAACAATGTAACGGTGGCTGTGATAGAAGACGATCCGGATATGCTCGACCAGATACGTACGGAGCTTGCCGTGTTCTTCAAGGTGGTGACCTATAGCAATGGCAAGCAGGGATTGGAAGGCGTGAAGGCAGACAGACCGGCCTTGCTTGTCTGCGACGTGATGCTGCCTGATATGAATGGTTACGACATCGTAAGGCAGATTAAGAGTCTGCCTGATGGCTATACTCTGCCTGTTGTCATGCTTACAGCCTTGAATGACGAGAAACATCAGATTAAGGGCTATAAGGCGGGTGCTGATGATTATATGGTGAAACCATGCAACTTCAATCTTCTGGTAGCAAGAATTATCCAGCTGATTACCTGGTCGCAGAATCTGCCGAAGGCTGCCGATTTAGTGAAGACTGAGACAGGGGAGAGTTCTGTAAACTCTGTGGTTAAAAACAAGTCGCTGAAGGCTCCTGCTGCCCAGATCGTAGAGGGTGTTGTGGATAAGAATGTATTGAAGAACTTCGAGGCGTTCGTTGCTCAGCATTTGTCAGATCCGAATTTCACCATTGATAGTTTGACGGAGATGATGCATATGGGACGCACCAAACTCTACGGTAAGGTCAAGGAGCTGACGGGCGAGACCCCTAATAAGTATATCATGCGTCAGCGTATGATGAAGGCTGCCGAACTTCTGTTAACGGGTGATTATAATGTAACCGATGTATGTTATAAGGTAGGTTTGGAGGATATCTCCTATTTCAACAAGTGCTTCAAGAGCTATTATGGTGTTTCGCCAAGTAAGTATGGAAAATGAAGCATATCTGTATAGGGATATGATAGGTACAAATATTGTTTTTGAACGGAATGAGCAAGATTGGAACAAAAAACCATCTTGTTTATTCCGTTCTTTTATTAACTTTGCCAGCGAAAACAAAATAATAACCAAGAATAACAATGAAGAAAATTATTATGATGTTCCTGATGATGGTGGGACTGATGGCCCACGCCTCATCAGCAGATTACAATGTAAGAGACTATGGAGCCAAGGGTGATGGCAAAACGCTCGACCATCATGCCATTAATGCTGCCATAGACAGTTGTGTGGCGCATGGCGGCGGCAGGGTAGTGGTGCCTGCGGGTACTTATCTCTGCGGCAGCATCCGTATGAAGAGCCATGTGGAGTTGCATCTTTCGGCTGGAGCCAAGATTCTGGCGGCTCCTGCCTCGATGAAGGCATACGATGAGGCTGAGTCGTGGGAAGGTCCGGCTTACCAGGATGGCGGCCATACGTATTTCAAGAACAGTCTTATCTACGCCATCGGACAGGAATATGTTTCCGTCACCGGTCGTGGAATGATTGACGGTCAGGGTTTGACCAAGAAGGATACCGAGAAGGGTGGCGTGGTGAACGGCGGCAACATCGGTACGGGTGATAAGGCGATAGCCTTCAAACTCTGCCGCAACATTCTGATTCGTGATGTCACCATCTATCGAGGCGGCCATTTCGCCATTATCCTGACGGGATGCGAACTGGGCACCGTGGATAATGTAACCATCGATACCAATCGTGATGGCTTCGACATCGACTGCTGCAAGTATCTCTCCGTATCCAACTGCAAGATCAATACGCCTCGTGATGATGCCTTGGTGCTGAAGAGTTCATACGCCTTGAAGAAGCCGGTGATTACCGAGCATATCGCCATTACCAACTGTGTGATTACGGGTTACAAACTGGGCTCTCTGCTCGATGGCAGTTATATTCCGGAGCCTGTGAGCTGGGTATGCGGCAGATTTAAGCTGGGCACGGAATCGAATGGCGGATACAAGAACATCTCTCTGAGCAACTGCACCTTCATGTATAGCAGCGGCTTAGCTTTCGAGGAGGTGGATCAGGGTATCATGGAGAACATCACCGTGAGCAACATCACGATGAACCATGTGCATCATTATCCTATCTATATCACCACGGGTTGCCGCAATCGTGGTCCTAAGGAGCGCACCACGGTATCTACGGGTCGCGACATCATGATTTCCAACATGGTGGCAAACGATGTGGATTCCCTGGCTGGCATCATCGTTACCGGTATGCCGGGCGAACCGCTCCGCAACATCACCCTGAGCAATATTCAGTTGCAGTTCCGTGGCGGTGGCAGAGCTGAGCTTGCCAAGCGTGAATACAGAGAGCAGGGCAAGAACTACCCTGAGCCAAGGTTTGCCAAGGAGACACCTGCCTATGGTCTCTTTGCCCGCCACGTGGATGGCTTGGAGGTGAACAACGTAACCTTCCGCACCATGAAACCGGAGTTTCGACCTGCAGCGATGCTGGTAGATGTGAAGAACGAGAGCATCACGAATCTGAAGGCCGATTTGCAGAAGGGAGCCAAGCTGATAGTGAAGAAGAAATAAAGAAAATAAAAAAGGAAAGGTGGTCATCGGCTGATGATCACCTTTCCTTTTGATGGTTCTATCTGAATCAGATATTTCTCGTTTTTATATTTGATAGGCAGGTTCCTGCCTGCCTGCATTGCCTTGATGGGATGGAAATCCAAAACCAGGGTGAGCGGTATCTTGAAAATGTCCTTGTTGAGTTTCATCTTTGGGGTAACCACCACCTTGTTCTTTCCGGCTTTCACCTTCAGCGTGGTGTTGTCACGTTCCTGCTGATATGCTGCTACATCATGGAAGGTTGCAATCCATAGCTTTCCGTTCTTTTCCTGTTCCAGGGCATAATCTAACATCTTCCAGAGGCGGTTTTCATCACCGAAACTATCGTAGCCGATGCGGATGCCATGGGTCATCGTTACAGCCCATTCACCTTTATCAATCACTCCTTGCAGATAGTTCTCAAACCATTCCTGGGTGCGCTTGCTGCCAAGACTAACCTGAAAGGTTCGCGTTCCCACACGGTTTTTGCTGCAATATGCCACCGCCTCGTCGCTCTTCCTGTTGCCTGGATAGAAATAGGTGCGGGGGAAGAAGCCGGTGTGCTGATAGATGAGTGTATCGTTGTGCTGCACCTCGTAGCGCAGCTCTTCTGCCGTCAGCTTGGTAACGTTCTTGTGATTGTAGCCATGACTCGTCATCTCCTGCCCGTCCTGTGCCATTTCCTTAGCCTGTTCCCAAGAGAAGGTCTGTTTCTCTGGATTCTTGGGTTGATGCTCCATACGGGAACCGATGAGGCAGAAGGTGCCCTTGATTCCCAGTTCTTTCATCTTCGGGAAGAGGATGGAGTATTGCTCCTTCAATCCGTCATCGAAGGTGAAGGAGATGGCAGCCTGACAGTTGTCGGCAAATCTAGCAATGGAAATTTTTTGAGCATGGATACCCGAAGGTACCATGCTCAAGCAACAAACGACAAATAAACCAATTAACTTCATAAATGGTATCTTAAACCTATAAGTGTAACAAACATCTAACTTTTATTTGAGAAGTTTCTTCTTCTCGATGAGCTGGAACATCTTGTTGCCCAACTCCTGCGCTCCCTCGGCATCGAAGTGGAGAACATCGCTGCGCAGGCTGGCGTTCGGCACATCTACCACATAGATATTCTTGTCTTCCTGGGCGAGTCGATGCTGGGCATCTTCCACGCCTTGGCTCCACTGCTTGCTCTTGTGCGAGATTCCACCTATTATAATAGGTAGGTTGGCATACTTCTTTTTGCCAGTTTTCTCTACGAGATAGGTGCGGATATAGGTGAGCATCTGCTTCAGGTTGTGATAGTAGTTCTTAGCCTGATGTCGGTCGCTCTCTCCCTGATGCCAGAGCATGAATTTGATGTCATATCCTTCCGGCAACTTGCTCAGCTGGTTGTCGATGCAGGCACCGATATTCTCGGTGAAAGCCTTCAAGAGACTCTTTCCTCCCTTGTCTGAGGCAACGTTCTTGCCGAGATATTCAGGCGATGCGTTCCAATATTGTTTGCTGGTGCTGGTGCAGAGCGTATCGATGGCTGTACCACCGAGACTCTCCTTGATGATATAGAAGTTCTTCTTCAGTTTCTTCTCCACGTTCCAATATACGATGGCGTCGTAAGCCCAGCGGCCCGACTTGTTCTTGTTGTTGATGCGAGGCCAGAAGGTCTCGAACTTGCCCTCTCCTGAAAGGCTGCTGGAACCGAAGCTCCACTGGCAGTACTTGTATTTCTGCTGTTGAATCTCGGCAGGAAGTTCAGAGTTCATCACTCTTCCATCGGTGTTCGACTGACCTGCGGTGAGGATGACCACGGCTGGCTGTTTCTTGGCAGCCACTGGCATCAGGCTCAGGGTTGCGAGTATTATACAAAATATTTTCTTCTTCATTGTTTTTATAATAATTAATGTGTTGTTGTTACATGTTGAGTACCAACTTTATTATTGGTGTTGCAAAGGTAATGTTTTTTAGGGAACAATTAGGTGTAGTTTTCGTTCAAAACTGCACCTAATCGTTCATATTTCCATGTTAGTACCCCTTGTTTTGTGTGTAAAGGCCCTTTCTTACCTCGATTTGGCTTTGTGGGATAGGGTAGAGATACATATCTGCCGTAACACGTGAGGCGTACTGTTTGTACGTTCCATTGACGGTATCATCGTTATCATTAAACATCTGCTTGATGGTATTGACGTACTCATTCCTACGTATCAAGTCAAACCATCTCACGCCTTCTTCGGCTAGCTCGTAGCGGCGTTCGTCTTGCACAGCCTTTTGAAATTCGGCTTCAGATAATGAAGTTTCGATATCTGTTAGACCGGCACGGCGACGAATCCTGTTCACCATTTCCCTGCCTTCCGCAGTGTTTCCTACACACTCGGCATAGAGCAGCATGATATCTTCGATACGAAGAAGCTGGAAGTTCTGCGGCCAGTAAGTGCGGTCCACGATGCTGGCATCCATGTCTGTCATTCCTAATTTCGCACGCTTTACCTTGCTCTCGAAGTATTTAACGTAAAATGTGTTTCCTTCGCTCGTGATGACGTTTCCATCCTCATCAACAGTTTCTTTGAGGTTTAAGGTGCCTCCTGCCCGTTGGTCGAGGTATTCATTGCTACCTTGCTTCTTCTCGATGAAATGCTTTTGCAACCCTCGTTCGATATAGACATGTGTTCCTGTTACCAGATTGTTTCCACACCATTCTGTACCGGGATTGCTAGGTACGCTGAGTGCAACCATCGGATTGCCTTGCCCCGATTCTGCTATATATTGTATTTCAAAGATGGAGTTCTTGTTGTCGTTCTCGTGCAACCAACTTTGATTCCAAGTATCCATATCTGGCATCCAATACTTGTTGTGGGTATTGGCATAGTCTATGACTTCCTTGAAGAGCTTCTGTGCCTCTGCTTTCTTGGCAGTGTCGTTGATAGGAAATCCAGCCATCGTCATATATACTTTTCCGAGAAATCCTTTGGCTGCGACTTGGGTGAGACGTTCATTGTGTAACTTACCTTGATAGTCGGTGGCACTCTCTGCGAGATTCTCCACGGCATACTGCAAATCAGGCACAATGATATTGGTATATATATCTATGGCCTCGCTTTGTCCTAACTCAAACGATTCGTTTGTGGTGAGGATGTGGGTAGGAGCTGGCACTCTACCAAAGAATCTCACCAAGTCGAAGTAGGCTAATGCCCTGATGCAACGTGCTTCCGCCATATATTGCTTTTGAGTGCTTGCATCGTTGAAATCACGCTCCCCTATCTTGTCGAGAAAGGTGTTGGCGGCAGACACAATCTTGTAATAGTCGCTCCAGCATCCCGACACGATATTGTCGGTTAAGAGACCATTTGCATTGAAGGTGGCTACGTCGGCATAGTCGTTCTGCTTGCTGTCGGTGAGCACCCAGGTGTTGTCTGAGCGAAGCTCGCTCATGGCAAACAGATACTTTGGTATAGGTTTCAAAGTGCCATATAACCCAGTGAGTGCTTGATCCATCTGCGCTTCCGTCTTGTAGAAGTTGTCTGTAGTTTGTGTGTTCTTTGGCGTTACCGTCAGAAAATCATCACAAGCCGTGAGAGTTAGGGTCGTTACACCTATTATTATATACTGATATAGTTTCATAATCTTTGCTTGTTTAGAATTATATGTTTATTCCGAAGTTGCTTTAGAACTGTACGTTCACTCCGAAGTTGAATGTCCTTGCCATAGGATAGGCTCCATAGTCATAACTGGAGATGCGACTGGATGAATTGTTGCTCTCTGGCGAGTAGCCTCCGTCGTAGGAGTCAATCATGAACACATTCTCTACGCTGGCACTCAGACGGATATTGTCTATGAATGCTTTCTTAGGCATACGCCAGTTGTAGGATAGTGTCACATTCTTTAGCTTGATGAAGTCGCTGCTATAGAGCCAACGGCTGTCGTACTCCTCGTTGATGCCCGAAATCCAGGCGCAAGGTGTATGTCCATCGCCAGGATCTTCCTCTGAGAACCACATATTCTTCCATTTGCTCAATACATTAATGGATGTACCCATGCCTTGTCGGTCGAATGCTCTTCCGATGGCACCATATATCTTTCCGCCAGTCTGTGCCGTGATGAGGAAAGAAGCCGTCCAGTTTTTGTACTTGAAAGTATTGGTCATACCATAGGTGCAGGATGGCTGCGGATGTCCCATATGTACACGGTCGGCCTCGGTTATCTTGCCATCAGGAACTCCATTAGGACCACTAATATCCCGATAACGAACAGATCCTACAACCGACCCCGTTTGGGTAGGGTAGCGTTTTAAATCTTCTTCTGTCTCATATACACCAGCAGCATAATAGAGGTAATATTCTCCGGCTGGGCGACCAACTTCGATGACCTGAGTGGAGTTGTCGTAGCCAGTGAATATGGTGGAGTTGGCTCCCAGGTCGATGACTTTGTTTTTGTTCCAAGAGAATTGTAGGTTTGTGGTCCAGCGCAATTTACCTGTCAGATTCTCAGTCTTCAGCTCAGTCTCGATGCCTGTGTTGCGAATGTTTCCCACGTTGGTGTAGCCCTTGGTGTAGCCCATGTCTGCTGGCAGCGTGATTTGATAGAGCATATCACGGATGTTCTTCATGTAGAAATCTACCGCTACAGAGATGCGGTTATTGAAGAATCCTAAGTCGATGCCGGCATTCCAGGAATCCGTCTTCTGCCATCCCAAATCATCATTGGCGGTGCTGCCCGGTATATATCCTGTTGTCAGTTTCCCGTCTTGGCTATAGTTGCTGTTGCTCAGTACGCCATACGCCGAATTGCTTGGTATGGAGTTAGAACCATTTACACCATAGCTTATGCGAAGCTTGGCCTGGTTGAGTATCCATTCTGGTTTCCAGAATTTCTCGTTGCTGGCTCTCCATGCACCTGAAACGGCAGGGAAGGTACCCCATTTCTTGTTCTTTCCAAAGCGGCTGCTGCCATCCCTACGGAAACTTGCATTGAGCAAGTAACGGCTATCGTAGCCATATTCTGCACGAGCGAAGTAGGATACCAGACGGTCTTCTGTATTGTAGTTGGCCGATACATTCTTCAGGGTTACGGTGGTCATATCGGAAAAGCCACCGTTTAGAGAATTGTTAGGGTATTGGGTGGCTCCGATGCTATAGGAATTTCCGTCCTTGGTCATCTCTACTGACCATCCGCCCACCACGTTGAGGTGGTGCTTGCCGAAGTCCTTGTTGTAGGTTGCTGTAGCCTGACCTAGGAACTTATGGCTGCGACTCCCCGTCCAACTGCCTGTGCTGTAATATCCTTCGGGATAAGAAGCCCAGTATCTGTTGAGTGAACTTGGAGTAAAGCGATGTCGTTCGCTGTTGGAGAATAGCCAGCTACCCAAGAGCTCTGCCGTTAGTTCTGGAAGAATCTGGTAGCGTGTAAAGGCTGATGAGCTGATGCGGATTTTCTCGTCGCGATAGCTCGAGTACTCCATGTTTGCCACAGGACTGATGGTACTGCTGGCCCAGAGATATTTGCCGTAGGGTTGCGAACTGGTGTAGAGACCAGCGTTGGCTTCAGCCACAGGTGCTAGCGTTAGCGCTTGTTGTGCGGTATTGTCTTTGCCATCTACGTTACCTCCCTTGGTTACGGTAAATTGCGGTGTCAAGTCGAAGCCCAGGGTAAGTTTATCCTTGACAGTGGTCTGTGCACTTATCTTGAGGTTGATGCGCTGGAATCCTGTGTTGATGACGATGCCGTCTTGGGTGATATATCCCAAAGATGCACGATAGTTGCTCTTCTTGTTGCCGGAAGATATGGAGAGATTGTAGTTTTGAGCGAGTGCGCTTTGGAAGATAGCTTTCTGCCAGTCGATGAGGGCGAGGCCACCGTAGTTAGGCATATCCCAGCGTGGGTCGTTCACATAGTTGGCGCTGGCACTGCCTATGATAGCTAATCGTTCGGCGTAACTATCTGTAGCTTTGGCACCTTTCAGTCCATATTGGTTTACATAGCGCACGTTGTTAGACTTTTTTCTCCATTCTATCCATTCCTCTGGACTCATGATGTCCATATAGCGTTCGGGGCTGCTTAGTGAGTAGTCTGCACTGAAGGTGACTCTCGTTTTGCCGTCGTCATTGCCTTTTTTCGAGGTGATGATAACCACTCCATTGGCACCTCGGCTTCCATAGATGGCACTAGAGGAGGCATCTTTCAGTACCTCGATGCTTTCGATGTCTTGTGGGTTGATGTTCACGAGGTCGAAGTTTTCGTCCATCGGAACACCATCTACCACGAAGAGGGGATTGGAGTTGCCGTTCTCATTGATGGAAGTGGCACCCCGTACGTTGATTTGTACTCCGCTGCCAGGTGCACCACTGGTGGTGCGTACTTCTACGCCTGCCAATTCTCCTTGCAAGGCACTTGCCACATTGCTCACGGGGCGATCTTTCAGCAGATCGCCCTTAACTTTGGCTACGGCATTGGTCACGTCACCTTTCTTTACAGAGCCATAGCCGATGACCACCACTTCTTCCATTACCTTGGCATCATCTTTCAGTACTACGTCCATTTTGCCAGGTTTTACTTTCAGTTTTTCTGTCTTCATTCCTATATAGGAATATTCTAGGACAGTAGTGTTGCTGGGTACTTCGATGGTATATTTGCCATCTATGTCGGTAATAACACCTGTCGTGCCCGCCTTGATGGTTACACCTATCAGAGGCTCGCCATTTTGGTCGGATACGGTGCCTTGTATGGTCTTGGTATTTTGAGCCAAGCCATTGAGACTGGCACTTGCTAATATGAGGGTAAATAGTATCTGCTTCATAATGGTTGTTATTCTTCTGTGATAGTTTTAAATTGTTTCCAAATCTCTTGTTCCTCGTAGAGCCATTTGCTTCCTGTAGGGACATACAGCGTAGTTGTGCTTATGTACTCTCCAAAGGCATCTTCGGCGGTGGTGGGAGGAGTTGTTGCCTGGATATGTAATTCCTTTAGTCCGTTACAGTAGCCGAAAGCCAACCTTTCGATGGTCTTTGTCGAGGCTGGCAGTGTGATGGTTTGTAACTTTTTACATTGTCCGAAACAAGCTTTCGGTATGATTTCTACTCCTTCCGGTATATTGATGCTGTTGAGCGTTACGCAGTTGCAGAAAGCTCCTTCTCCCAGATAAGTTATACCATAGGGGAGAGCGATGCTAGTCAGCTCGTTGTTATTGGCAAAAGCCATTTTGTCTATTCCTGTGATGTCGTATGCCCAATGGTCTATTATGACTATCTTAGGTATATCGATGCTGCCTGTGTAGGTTGTTATCTTGGCACTGTTGCTTTCACTTAGGTGAAGAGGTTTGCCTGGGTCGTATGTGACCCAGGCTTCGCCGTTGCCCTTTTCGCAGATAAACAGCTGGTTGCCCTTTTCTAAAGTGGTTTCCTTGATGGTCTCTTTGAGGGTAAGGTCATTATTGTCAAGGCATGAGCATAAGATGCTCGTACTTGCCATGATAATGCTTATGATGAGTGAGCTTTTGTTCATAATGAGTATCTTTTTTATTTGTTTCTGTATTCATCTACCATGTGTCGGTAGTTAGTGAAGTTATAGCCATATTCACTAGGCTGGACAGGGGCAAGGAAGATAAAAGCTGGTAGCATACCTTCTTTGTCTCGCTTGACTATTAGTTCTTTGGCATCCAGACTCTTGAAACTGTTCTTTGTCAATTTCTGGTCGTTGTCCCATTTCTGGGTAGTTGGATTCCATGAGAAGGAGTTGTTCTTGACAGTGCTGTCCTTCTTGTTGCCATCGACCATAGACAAGTGTTTGCTGCTCTTGATGGCATCCGAACCGTATGAGAGGCAGTTCTCTAGGATATGTCCATAACCATTTACATTGCTGTTGCCGTTTTCTGTCCTGTCCTTGCGGTTGGTCATGTTGTAGTTGGCTCCTCCATTTTTGTAGGCAGAGCAGTGGATGAAATGTAGTCCGCCCAGATGATGGTTGGCGTAGAAGCCGTTAGCTCTGTTTTCGGCAGATATGCAGTTTTCGGCGATATGCATTGGTGCCTTCTCGAACTTAGTCCTCGCTACTTTTCCCATGCCATAGCCACCGCATTTGAATCCGTTTCCATCGGCAATCTTCTTGTCTTCGCCGTTGGTTGGGGCCAGTCCGTTCTTATATGCGATGCTATAGAGAAACTTCACTGGCGCTTGGGCGTTGATGAGGTCGTATCCATCGTCACTGTTATACCAGGCACGGCATCCAATGAAAACATTGTCTTCGCTGTCGAGTGTACCTGGGTGGCATCCAAATCCGTCGCTATTGCCTCCCTTGCCATTTTCTGAAACGGTGTCATAATTGTTGTATGCGTCGCAATTGATAAAATAGTTGTGGGCGCATTTCTTGATGAGGTAAAAGCCTATGCCCATACCGTCGTGGGCTGATATATTCTCCAGTTTGTTGTGTGAGGCATTGAATATTCTGAAGTTTTCACTTTGGGTATGGTTTGCTTGTGTTACTTGTATTCCAATGCTCTCTACGTTCTTGATGTGGATATAGCTGCCTGTTATCAGGAATCCTGTGATACGGGCATCGGGCTTTATCTCAGAGAAGTCGAAAACAGGGCGATTGCCTTGTGCGTCCAATAGGCCTATGTAGTTGATGGGCTTTTGGGCTGTTCCGCTCTTGTCGAGTAAGAATGCCACGGCATACACCTTTTGGTAGTTGGGAGCCATCAGGTCTTTTTCCTTGATTTTGTAAATGCCGGGCATCATATATATGGTGTCGCCAGGTGCTACGAGCGATTGCGCTTTGACAAGAGTAGCAAAAGCTCTAGATGAACTTTCGCCGTTACTCTTGTCGTTTCCCGTTGGGGATATATAATATGTTTTCGTAGTTATGGCCTCTTTGTACGTCTTTTTATTGCCTGCTGCTGTTGGCGTTTCGTTATTACTTGGTCTGCGCTCGATGGTAATATTCTCAGCTTTGGCAGGGCTTGTCAAGTAAGCTCTCTTGATGCGGAGCTCGGATTTTCCATCGGCAGGGATGAAAGTGATATTCTTTCTGGTGCTAGTGAAGAGGTAGTTGTATCCATTGCCATCGTGTGAATGTATCTTGCTCACTTTTGCGTTCACTTTGAGCAGATTTTGCTTTTGACGTTTGAATGTCGGTGGCTCGTTGGTGGCTGTCAGTGAATACTCTGTGTTGGGTTTGCCTCTTACGATGACTCCCGTTTGGACAGGTATTACATTACCCACCTTGACAAGTTTTACGAGATGGCTCTCACTGCCGGGGATGATGCCGTAGGCTATCAACCCAACTGGTACGGCTAGGTTTTCACCGGAAAGGTTGCCGAACACGGCGTAACCGTCTGCTCCGGTCTTCACCATATAGTAGTTCCAGTCTTCTTCGGCTGTGTCGGATTCGTTCTTTGGGTCTGCAATAACAGCCACTTTACCTTCATTTTTGGGAAGATTGATTTTCTTGATAGCGATATACTTCTTCAAGATGTTCGCCTTATACATCAGCTGGGCTACCAACTGAGCATTGACCCTTGCACCGAGTTCATTGGTGTGGGTACTGCCACCTGCAGGAAAGAATTGCTTGCAACCTTGTGGTCCCCATGATTCCATGTATTGTTTGCAGGCTGTAGTAAGGTCGAGACATTGTACCTTTAGGGAGTCTGCTACTTTTTTCATGTGGTAAGGATAGTCGTAGGTGTGGTCTTCCTCGTTTACACCATGCGCTTTTCCGTTGTCGATGCGTCCCATACGAGAAATTTGGGTGCCATCGAAAAGCTTGCGACAGATGGATGTTACCAGAACTGGAGTGGCACCTAGATTACGTGTTTCACTTATAAATTTAGCTAAGTACTCACGATAGACATCGGTAGTTACTGACTTCTGGTCATTATGACCGAATTGGATGAGTACCAAGTCTCCTTTCTTGATTTCCTTTTTGGCGTTAGCCCAGAACTTCTTGTAGAAGCTACGTGCGCTCTCGCCACGGTCGCCCCAGTTTTTCACGGTCATGCCATTGGCGAAATAGTCACCAAATACCTGCCCCCAGCCATACATTCCTTTTTGGTCGGGTTCGTTTTGGTCGTAGTCTGCCATGGTGGAGTCGCCGATGGTGTGAATTTTGGCATTGGCTGTGACAAGAGCCAGGAATATGATGGATAGAATACAAATTACTCTTTTCATAATCGTTGATGTTTATGTTTTTTATTTATAAATGATTTTCTTGTTCCTGTAAATGTATATATGGTTGCGAATAGGCTGGCTCACTCTCGTTCCGTCGAGGGTATAGTAATGCCCGTCGATAGATTTGCTTGTGTTGATGGTGTGGATGCCAGTGGATGGCGAGCCGCCCAGCTGTAGGATGAGCTCAGACATATCTACGAGATTGTCGCTAAGAATATAGTCTGCAAGAATGTTGTTGCTATATAATAAGGTGGCTGCAATTCTTGCGTTGATTCTGGCTCCTTCTTCAGAGGTGTGAGTGTATCCTCCGTCGAAGAGTCGTTTGGCTGCGATGTCGGTACCGATGCCTTCCAGCAGTTTTTGAGTCTCGGCAGTCATGTCGAGGCATTCTATGCCTTGTTCCTTTGCCACTTCTTTCATATAGGCAGCGTATTCCTCATGCAGTCCGGTGTTAGCACGATCATCACCCTGCTGTCCTCTCACTTTGCCGTCTTTCATCAGGTTGCGGCAGATGCTGGTCAGTAGGATTGGCGTTGCCTTCTTGCTCTTAATATTCTTTACCAGAGTGGTGAGGTATTTCTTGTAGTCTTCTGCTGACAGACTCTTCTCGTCGTTGTGTCCATATTGTATCAGGGCATAGTCGCCGGCCTTGATGTTGTCGCGTGCCTCTTTCCATGTTATGTTACAGCCGTTTTTGGAGGTGTAGCCTGTGTGCGCCCAGTTGATGACGTTGATTTCTGATGAGAACATCTCGCCAAAATATTGTCCCCATCCCTTGGTCTTCTCTTCTTCCTCATAGGTTGACATGGTGGAGTCTCCAAAAAGGTGTATGGTGAGAAGGGTAGGTGTATAGCCTATATTGAAAGTACCGTAGCCATAGTCCTTGCTTCCATCCTTCAGACGCATGAAGTTGATCACTGGCAGACTGCCGTCGGTGGTTCTAGCCGCCGTCAGCTCGTTAAGGTTGAGGCTGTAGAAGTCGGCATCGCTCAAGTCATCGTTCACCCAAGTATTTTTGGAGTAAGAAAAAGAGTTGCCTTCTATGGTGCATTGCGCGATGTCGATTGAGGTCGCTATCTTGGTGGAGCCGTAAGAGATGTTATGGGTAACGATGTGTCCGTATCCATCTACGTCAATGGCGTCTTCCTTCGATTTGCCTTTTCTGTTGACGAAGGAGAAGTTGTAGCCTCCGTTTTTATAGGCGGAGTTGTGGTCGAATTTCACGCCGCCCAGGTGATGGTTGGTATAAAAGCCATTGGCCTTGTTGCCCACGGAAAGGCAGTGGCTCACTACGTGCATCGGCACAGAAGAGATTTTCACTTCTTTGCCCATGCCGTAACCGCCTGCTTTGAATCCGTTTCCATCGGCACGCTTGTTGCCGTCTTTGTCGAAACCATTGCGATAGGCGATGCAATACTCCACGGTGGCTGCTGACTGACAATTGATGAAGTCGAAGCCGTCGTCGCTGTTTTGCCAAGCTCGGCAATATTCAAATCTGTTGCCTTCGCAGTTGGCACTCACGTGGCAGCCGAACCCATCGCTGTTGCCTCCATTGTTCACTGATTGGTTTACGCTGTCGAAGTTATTATAGGCATCGCAGTTGCTCAGGGTGTTGTTCGCTGAACTGCCTGTGATATAAAAACCGATACCCATTCCGTCGTGTGCGGCAATATTGTTGAAAATACAGTTCTTGCCTCCGTTGATGCGGAAATTCTCCGACTGGGTGTTGCTTGATGATTGGGGTACATTGATGCCGATTACCTCGAAGTTGGAGAATTTCAGGTATTTGGCGTGGATGTAGAATCCTGTGAGTCGTTTGCCTGTCTTGATGGCAGATAGGTCGAATTTGGGGCGATTGCCCTGTGCATCTAAGATACCCTTATATATAATAGGTGAAGATTCTGTTCCGCTGATGGCGAAATCGAAGATGATGTCCCATACGTTGCTGGATGTTCTGTCCATCATCTCGCTTTCCTTCACCTGGTAGGTGCCGGGCAGGATGTTGACCACATCACCAGCTTTCACCTTGCTTTGGGCTGTGGCGAGCGAGGCGAAAGGAGTGGATTCGGAAGTGCCATCGTTTTTGTCGTCTCCCGATGGGGAAATGTAGTAGCTTGTGGCATTGGTTGCCAGAACAGCGAGTGTCAAGGCGATGGATAAAACGAATTTCTTCATAGAGTGAATATTTATAGTGACAAATGAGAGAAATGTTTGAGATAGGAACTAGTGTTTCTGAGGCTAGATGAATGTTCCGTTCCGTGACTTGGAATGTATATTCCGTGACACGGAATGGTGGTTTCGTGTCACGGAACGGAGATTTTCGAGCCTTTTTTAGAAGGCGATAGCGAAGCGGAAATATCCCTTGTAGCTATTGCTGTTACGAGTGATGTAGAGGTTTACGCCATCTCCGGTTTCACATAAAGGAGATATCCATGCATATTGTCCACCTCTAAGATCGCTAGACCAATAGAATTTATCTGTTGCATTGGTTGCAAAATCAGTAAATTGCTGTAATGAGCCACTTGCTTTTGTGATGCTTTTTGAAATGGCAGTATAGTTGTCTTGAATCTGTTTCAATTCTGCATAAGATGGAAGATACCATTTTGAGCAGTTGCTAACGGTGTTCGCTGTGCGGAAAACTGTCAGGATGTTGGTAAATTCAGAGCTGCCAGTTTTCACTCCTTCTGTGTTTGTCTCATCAGTATTGTCGCCCACTTTTTCAATAACAGCTGTATTGTTATAACCCAAGAACTGAGTTCCTGCTGATGTTATTGATATTGTTGTTTTGATGTAACTGTTGGACGTTTCGTTGTCTGTGAACCAAGTAGAGTAGTCGTATTTCACAGAAGCACACATTCTGGCAACATTTCCGTCATTACCATTGTTGATGGCAATAGCCAGGCCGTGAGTAGCATTAGGAGCTTCGGCTTTGAGAATATCCTGAGTTTCGGTGTAGGTTCCATTGTAGAGCGCAGATGGCTGAGGGTTGCCTACATAGTAAACTACGCCAACTATTGTCTTGCCTGCTGCTGTAATTTTGCTCAAGTCGTAAGCCTTATCCACTACGCTTCCGTCGTTGAGCAAGAAGTCGCCGATTTCGAGTACGTTCTCTGCTTCCTTCTCCGCTAAATCTTGATTACCCTTGTCAACTGGTGTCCAGCCTGTGATGGTCTTCGATGAGATGGCAAGCGCTGTCTGCTGGTTTTCCTTGTTAATGGTTAAACCATACTGAATGTCGTTTCCTTCTGTGGTCTTGTCAAGAGAGAGTGTTCCGCCGAAGGTTTTTCCGTTGTAGTTTACGCTAATCTTCACATTCTCTCCTTCGAAGCTTTGTGGAGGAAGGATGAAGCTGCTCTTTTTGCCTGGAGTGAAAGAAATAGTGAGGTCGCCCTTCTTGTCTCCTGCAGTAACAGTACCATTGGATGTGTCGAAAGTACCATTCAATACGACATCGTGCAATGTGATGGTTGATGAAGCAGTTATACTTCCGCTGCCTGTGGTATCATCTCCATCAGCTCTTGTCCATGCCTTGGCAGAACTGCTGTTGGTGCTTGTTGCATCAGTTACGGTAAACGATAGCTCCGACATCTTGTGGGTGAAGGTGAAGGAAGCATTTGGATTTTGGCGGGTAGCAGAAGCTGTGCCGTACATATAGTCGGCTGGCTCATCGAATGTGATGATTTTGTTCTCGGCTGATACGCTTTCGTTGTAAGGATAGTAAGCGGTGAAACTGTGACTCTCGTCGCCCAAGAGATAGATGACATTGTCGCTGGTGAATACACCGTCTCCACTTGTAGTGACATACTTTACATTGATGTTATTGTCGGCATCCGACACACCGATAGCGTCATTGGCATCCCAAGAGGTATCGTGGGCTCTGGTCTGCAATTCGTGGATAGATGCTGAAACCTGAAGTTTGCTGCCTGCATCACTTCCACCGAAATCGAACTCGTTGCTAGAGCAGCTACTCATTATCAAGGCTGCCATGCTAGCGAAAAGAATGCTTTTTTTCATAATGATTTTTTTTATAGTTGTTCGTTTTTATTGTTGTATTGTTTGATTTTGAAAATCGAACATAATTCTTGTTAGTATTTTTCTTTGTTACTTGTTGGCTCTGCGAATAGCCTTGTATGCGGCCAAGGCATCTGTGCCTTTGAAGCTGGTATCTAGGTTGCCACTAAACTGCATACCCAAGAGATAGGCGCTGCCATCGCTATAAATCCATATCTCGTCGCCAGCCTGGTATTTGTATTCCAATGTGAGCGGAGTGAGTGGCTCAGCCTTGTTGCCTTTCTTGTCCTCCTTCTTATAAGATAAGGTGGCTAGATTCTTCCAATTGGTTCCGTTCAGAACGGCTACATAGAGCTTGGCTTCCTCTTTGCTGGTGTTCACTTCAAACTGGAATGTGCCGCCACTGGTAGGCTTTATCTGCATCATGCATGAGCGAGGCACCATCGTAACATCTACCTGGTGTTCCTTGGTACTTCCTTGTGGCGCACGGCGGAAAGCCAAGGCATTGTTAAACTGACGTGTAGTACCATCGATGGCAAAAGAACGACGCATCTTCATTGCGCGCATACCTCTATATTTACCATCTTGGATTTTGTCGGCAGGTCGTGTATCGCCGATGAAAACTACTCCGTCAGCCACTTTAGCTACCGCTTCGTTTAGTTCGATAGGAGCTTCGGATACGTTGAATACTTTTGCCATGTCAATGTCAACCTGTGCGTGTGCGATTGCCGAAAAGCATATCGCTGCCAAGAGCATAAATGATTTCTTCATAATTTATAAAACGTTGTTTGGTTATTGCTTTTTATTCTGCAGCAAAAGTACTCAGAAATCAAGGAAAGCAAATGTACGATTGTGCATATTGATGGAAAATATTACCATCAGAACCTCTTTTTTTGTGTTTTTGTACATGAATACAAGTTTTTTCGCTATTTTTGCAACACATTCCATATAAACCGATTAAAAGACTGGCTAATGAATAAAAAGATGATTCTATGTATTGAGGGCTTTATGATGTTGCTGCTGGCAACTTTTCTGCCACTCAAGATTGGTGCACAGAGTGTATATCAACTCTCT
>ERZ870052.158-NODE-158-length-25483-cov-6.929505_pt1 | contig 25483 bp, 28 predicted proteins | sample MGYA00520889_ERZ870052 | MGnify/ENA primary metagenome ERZ870052 (study PRJEB32232, sample SAMN07284988) | human gut metagenome | biome: human-associated habitat; material: feces | host: Homo sapiens | place: Tanzania | collected 2014-08-14 ...
TGTCGTTTAACCGGCGACTTTGCCGCCATGCCAAGGGCTCTCCCTTTGGGAGAGCTGTCACCGAAGGTGACTGAGAGGGCGAGGTCGTTCACCTTAAAAATTCGGGAACACCAGCCGGGAGGCAAGGATCACTGCAAAGCAGGCGATGCACACGGCCAGATCGATATAATCCTGCTTTTCGCAGCGCAGCACCTTCAGGCGGGTGCGGCCGTCGCCGCCCCGGTAGCAGCGGCATTCCATGGCCATGGCCAGCTCGTCCGCGCGGCGGAAGGCCGAAATGAACAGCGGGATGAGCACCGGCACCAGAGCCTTGACCCGATCGGTCATTTTGCCGGTGTCCAGCTGGGCACCGCGGGCCTTCTGGGCGTTCATGATCTTATCCGTCTCCTCAATGAGGGTGGGGATGAAGCGCAGGGCAATGCTCATCATCATGGCCAGCTCGTGCACCGGGAAGTGCAGTTTGCCCAGCGGCTTGAGCAGCTGCTCAATGGCATCCGTCAGCACGATAGGGCTGGTGGTGTAGGTCAAAAGGCTCGTCCCTGCGATAAGCGCCATGACGCGGACTGCCATCAGCACCGCATAGCGGACGCCCTCGGCGTAGATGTTCAGGACCCAGAAATGCACCAGCGGGTCGCCCTCGCCCGAAACGAAGAAGAGGTTCAGCACCGCTGTGAACAGGATGATAGGCAGGATGGGCTTCAGACTCTTCAGGATCATCTTGAAGGGAATTTTTGCCACTGCATACATGACCACGAGGAACAAAATGGACAGGGTCAGGCCCAGCGGATTGGACGCTGCAAACAGCAGGATAATGTAAACGATGGTCAGCACCAGCTTGAGCCGGGGGTCAAAGGTGTGCACCAAGCTGTTGCCCGGAAAGTGCTGACCGATGGTGATATCTCTCAGCATTCGGACACGCCCCCTTTCTTGCGGTCGTCACGCGGGAGCACGAGCTGTTCGCCCGCATCCCGGCGCTTTTTGGCTTCCAAGATCATCTTGACGGCATAGGGGACCGTGTACACGTCCGCCGGGACGTCCACGCCCATTTCCCGCAGCTTGAGGAAGATCTTCGTCACCTGCGGGACCGACAGGCCCAGCTCCAGCAGTTCCGGCGCACGGGCAAACACCTTTTCCACGGTGTCGTACATGGCAATCTTTTTCTTGGACATGACCAGCACGCGGTTGGCATACTTGGCGATGTCCTCCATGCTGTGGGAGACGAGCAGAACGGTGGTCCCGGTCTTTTTGTGGTACTCCTTGACCTCGCTCAGGATCTCGTCGCGGCCTTCGGGGTCCAGACCGGCCGCCGGCTCGTCCAGCACCAGAATGCGGGGCTTCATCGCCATCACGCCCGCCACGGCCACGCGGCGCTTCTGGCCGCCGGACAGCTCAAACGGACTGCGCTCGAGCAGCGCTTCGTCCAAGCCGACGAACGCGGCCGCTTCGTGAACACGGCGGTCGATCTCGGCATCGTCCAGCCCCATATTCTTTGGGCCGAACGCGATATCTTTATAGCAAGTCTCCTCGAAGAGCTGATATTCCGGATACTGGAACACCAGTCCCGTCAGGAAACGGAAATCACGAATTTTTTCCGGCTCTGCCCACAGGTCGCGGCCATCGATGATGATTTTTCCGCTCGTGGGTTTGTTCAGGCCGTTCATGTGGGTGATGAGGGTACTCTTGCCGGAACCGGTGGCTCCGATGATGCCCACGAAATCGCCCTCTTCCACCTCGAAGCTCACATCGTCCAGCGCGGTGACGGCATTCGGCATCCCCGGGTTATAGATATAGCTCAGGTGTTCTACTTTGATGATGCTTCCCATCTTGTCCGCCCTCCTTACTGCAAAAGCTCATAGAGAGCCTGTGCGCATTCGCCGGTGTCGATGATGCCTTCCGGCATCGGGATGCCCGCCTTGACCAGTTCATCCCGCAGTTCTGCGGCCTGCGGAACGTCCAGCCGCAGCGCGCGGACCTTTTCGGTCTGGCTGAACACCTCTTTCGGGGTCCCTTCCAGCACCACATTGCCCTTGCTCATGACCAGAACACGGTCGGCCTGTGCGGCCTCTTCCATATAGTGGGTGATGGCGACCACCGTGATGCCCATGTTCTTGTTGAGGTGGTGGATGGTCTGCATCACCTGCTCGCGGCCGCGGGGGTCGAGCATGGCGGTGGCTTCATCCAAGATCAGGCAGTCGGGCCGCATGGCCACGACGCCCGCGATGGCGACGCGCTGCTTCTGGCCGCCGGACAGGTTGTGCGGGGCACGCTCGCGGTATTCGTAGATGCCGGCCATCTTCATGGCGTCATCCACACGGCGGCGCATCTCCTCGGGCGGAACGCCGAGATTTTCCAGCGCGAAGGCCACATCTTCCTCCACCACGGTGGCGACGATCTGGTTGTCCGGGCTTTGGAACACCATGCCCACCGTCTGGCGGATGTCGTAGATTTTGTCCTCGTCCTTGGTGTCCATCCCTTCCACGAGGACCGTGCCGCTCTCAGGCAGCAGGATGGCATTGAAATGTTTTGCCAGCGTTGATTTTCCGCAGCCGTTCGCGCCCAGAACGGCCACGAACTCACCGCGCTTGACCCCCATCGACACGCCGTTCAATGCGTAAGTCGGCTGGTCCGGGTCATAGCGAAATTTCAAGTCTTTCGCTGTCAGGATCGTTTCTTCCATTTGCTTTTCTCTTTCCGGTGGTGCGCCCTCTCAAAGGGCTGTACCCCTTACCATAAGATATAAAAGTTTTCTCTTTCCTTAACCTCTCAGTCTCGCATCCGCTCGACAGCTCTCCCAAAGGGCGAGCCTTTGGCATGTCGGGCAAGTTTCTTCTGACTGCGAAAGTTTTCTTATTCAGGCAGACGTGATGGCCCTGCGCTTGCCTCTCACTGCTTCTTTGCCAGCTTATGAACGGTGCCGTCCGGCTCCTTGATGGAGATATTATTCAGCTGGGAGCGGAAGTTCGCCTTGACGTCGGCGAGGTACTCCTTACGGAGTGCCTGCTGCTCGGCTTTTTCGGCATCGGTCAGGCCGGTGGATTTGCTCTTGTGAGCCAGCTCGTTGATACGGGAAATTTTCTCAGGTGTCATGGTAGTTCTCCTATTTTATCGCAAAGTGTGTTATAATTACAGAAAGCACACTTAGTATACCAAAGGATGAAATCTATGTCAAAACAGTTGAATTTTGCACAGCAGATGGACGAAGTGTTGAAAACTCTGGGCACTTCCCGGCCCAAGCTGCTGCTTCACGCATGCTGCGGCCCCTGCTCGAGTGCCGTTCTGGAACAGCTCTGCGAGCATTTTGAGATCACGGTCCTCTACTACAACCCTAACACTTGGCCCGCCGAGGAATATCACCGCCGGGGCGAAGAGCTGGAACGCTTTGTGGCCGCCGCCCATCCGCTGGGCGTGACCGTCATCGAGGACCACTACGACCCGCAGGAGTTCTATTCCGCCGTCGCCGGTCTGGAGAACGAGCCGGAGCGCGGGAGCCGGTGCACGGTCTGCTACCGGCTCCGGATGCGCCGCGCCGCCCAGTACGCCAAGGAGCACGGCTTCGAGTGGTTCACCACCACCCTGTCCATCAGCCCGCACAAGGACGCCAAGCGCATCAACGAGATCGGGCAGGAACTCGAAGCCGAATACAGCGTCAAGCACCTGCCCTCGGATTTCAAAAAGCACAACGGCTATCTGCGCAGCTTGCAGCTGTCGGAGGAATACGGCCTGTACCGTCAGGATTACTGCGGCTGTGAGTTCAGCGCCAGAGCAAGGGGCATTGAAAAATAAAATCAAACCGTTTCCTTCATTCTTGCGACCAGCACCGTAAAGATGCACATGCCGATACACGGGATAATATTCGTTGCCATACCGGCGGCAAGGCCCGCGCTCTCCGCCACCCGGCCAATGACCCACGGCATCAAGATCGCACCGCTGGACGCTGCCGGAAGCATGATGCCCATGCTGGTCACGCTGGTCATCCGGCCCGCGCTGGCCACGGCGGTGGGGTTCATGCCCGCCATCGCAAAAGCAAAGGCGAACAGCAGCAGAATGGCCGCAAGCTGGCTGTGGGCTTGCATCAGGCCCACATAAAAGATCGTACAGGTCACCGCCATCGTGATCATGGCCTTGCGCGGATTCTTGAACGGGAACACGAACGCGATGAGGAGCCGCGCCACCAGCGTTGCGCCCCACATGACCGTGACCGTATACGCCGCCAGCGTGCCCGCGATGATGCCGCTGCCCTTGAAGTAAGTCACCATCCAGCCGGTGACGCTCTGTTCGGCCGCGTTCTGGCAGAAGAGCAGTCCCGTCAGGAGCCAGAACTGCGTCGAGCGCAGAAAGCTCCAATCGATGGTAGTTTTCTGGCCTTTGGCCTTTCCTTCCATCGGCGTTTTCAGGTAGACGAGCCAGAGCACGACGCCCAGCGCCGCCAGCAGGAACACCGCCAGCGAAGCGCTGACCTTTGCCGCCGCGGCAATGAGAAACGGGCAGAGCAGCGCGCCGCACGCATAGCAGCTGTGCATCAGGTTCATGCCCCGGGTCCGGTCAGCGGAGTTGTCGCTGACGAGGATGGTACAGGCGTTCATGGCGCTGCCCTTTGCAATGCCCACGAGGAAAAACGCCACCGCCAGCAGCACTTCTGCGCCGGTAAAGCCCATGATGCCGTAGCCGACCGTATAGCCGATCGTCAGCAGCAGAACGCTGGGCTTCATCCCCAGCACCCCCGGCAGGATGCCGGTCAGAAAGCCCGCCAGCAGGTTGCCGATGCTCATCAGGGACAGCAGCGTTCCGGTCATGCCGTAGGCAAAGCCGTACTGCTCTTGCAGCAAGCTGACCACCACACCGCTGGAAATGGCGCAGATGCCGCTGAAAAAGAAGGTCAGAAAGCCCGCGTTCCGCAGACGTGTTTTCGCTTCGTTCATCTTGGTTTCCTCACTCCGACAAAATTTGCGGCGTCCTGCCGCGTTCCGGTTCTATTATAGAGCCAGCTCTCCCGTGATTGCAACCGGATTTTCTTATAAAAAGACGCAAAAATTCCCGCAAAAAAGCGCCCCCGAAGTGGATCACTTCGAGGGCGCTTTCAACTTACCGTTTCAGACCACAGGGTCCGGGCTTACTCCGCCTTGGACGCCTCCGGCTTTGCTTCAGCCTTGGCTTCCGGCTTTGCAGCAGGAGCAGCCGGTTTTGCAGCGGGTGCTGCCGGCTTCACGACAGGCTTCGGGGGATACGGATCGTCCTTCAGCGGGAAGAGGATGATCTTCTTGGGGCACTTCTGTGCGCACATACCGCAGCCCTTGCACTTGTCGTAATCAACGCGTGCCACACCGTCCACAACGTGGATGGCGTCGAACTTACAGGTACGCTCGCACATGCCGCAAGCGATGCAGGAGGTGGTGCAAGCCTTCATGGCGACAGGACCCTTATCCTGATTGGAGCACATGACGACCGGCTTGCGGGGACCGCCCGCATCGATCATGATGACATGCTTGGGGCAGATGTTGGCACATGCGCCGCAGCCGGTGCACTTGTCCTTATCCACCTTTGCCACGCCGTCCACGATGTGGATGGCGTCGAACTTACAGACCTTGGTACAGTCGCCCAGACCGACACACGCGAAGGTGCAGGTCTTGGGGCCGCCGTACAGAGCAGCCGCCGCAGCGCAGCTCTGGATGCCCGTGTAATCATAGCTGGGCTTGCAGTGCTCGGAATTGCCCTGGCACTGGACCACAGCCTTCTTTTCGACCGCACTGGCCTCACCGCCCATGATCTTGGCGATGGCAGCAGCAGCCTTGGGGCCGCCGGGAGCGCACTTGTCACAGGCAACGCCGTCCATGACGACAGCCTTTGCGTAGTCTGCGCAGCCTGCGTAGCCGCAGCCGCCGCAGTTTGCGCCCGCCAGACAGGAGGCAACTTCTTCAATGCGGGGATCTTCCTCCACGGCCATGAACTTGGCAGCCGCGACCAGAATGATCGCGCCCACCGCGCCCACGATGGTGCAGAGGATAACAGCCGATGCAATATTCATAGTTCTGTTTCCTCCCTTACAGCGTCACATTGAACAGGTTTTCGACGAGGCCGCCGAAGCCCATAAAGGACAGGCTGGTGATGGCCGCAGCGATCAGCGTGATGGGCAGACCCTTGAAGGGAGCCGGGGGATCGCATGCTTCCACGCGCTTGCGCACGCCGCTGAACATGACCATGGCCAGCATGAAGCCGACACCTGCGCCGACTGCGCAGACCAGAGCCTCGATGTAAGCAGCGCCGAAGCCCAGAGTGGCAACGTCTGCACCGTAGTCATCGACGACCAGAATGGTGACAGCCAGAACACAGCAGTTGGTGGTGATCAGGGGCAGGTAAACGCCCAGAGAGTTATACAGCGCAACGACATACTTCTTGAGGAAGATCTCGATGAACTGGACCAGAACTGCGATGACCAGAATGAACACGATGGTCTGCAGGTAGCTCAGGCCAGCCGGGTCCAGAATGAAGATCTGCAGCGGGAAGGTGACAGCCGTTGCCACCAGCATAACAAAGATAACAGCGCCGGACATGCCCAGAGAGGAGTCCAGCTTTTTGGAAACGCCCAAGAACGGGCAGATGCCATAAAACTTCACCAGCACATAGTTGTTGACGAGGATCATGCTGAAGAAGATCGCAGCGAGTTTGACGAGCATCTTATTCCGCCTCCTTCTTCAGGTTGTCGAGGTCACAGCAGCTCTTGCGCTCAATGCGGGCGTCGAGCTTGCCTTCCAGCCAGACACAGCCAGCCATCAGGACACCGTAGCAGAAGAATGCGCCGGGGGCCTGCGTCATGATGCTCATCTTGGCCATGCTCTCGGGCAGGACGGTGAAGCCCAGCCAAGTGCCGCTGCCAAGGATCTCACGGATGGAAGCCATCAGGGTGACGGTCAGGGTATAGCCGATGCCCATGCCGATGCCGTCCAGAGCGGAATCCACGACATTGTTCTTGCATGCAAACATCTCAGCACGGCCGAGGATGATGCAGTTGACGACGATCAGGGGCAGGAACACGCCCAGTGCGGTGTACAGGCTCTCCATGTAGGCGTGCATGACCATCTGGACGATGGTGACGAAGCCCGCGATGATGACGATGTAGCAGGGCAGATGGACCTTTGCGGGGATCACGTTGCGCAGCAGCGAGATCAGGATGTTGGAGCAGACCAGCACGAAGGTGAAGGCCGCACCCATGCCCAGTGCGCTGGAAACAGCCGTGGTAACGGCAAGGCACGAACAAGTGCCCAGGACCAGACGCAGAACGGGGTTTTCTTTGATGATGCCGTTGGTAAGGATGCTTACCTTGGACTTGTTTTCATTTGCCATTTCTTACCAACCTCCTTTATGCCAACTCATTGTAGCAGTTGATGCAGTCGTTGATGGCGGCAAACAGGGCCTTGGAAGAAATCGTTGCGCCGCTGTAGGCATCATAGCCCTGACCCAGAACGATGTTCTGCGTGCCGTCCATGCCGTCGAACTGAGCGAGGAAGCTGTCGTTCGCGACATTGCTGCCGATGCCCTTGGTCTGAGTGGAAGCATCCACCCAGATGCCGGTGACTGTGCCGTTGGTGTCGAAGCCGATGATGACGGACAGGATGCCGCCGTCAAAGCCCTTTTCCTCAGCCTTGATGGCGATGCTGCCATCGGTGGCCTTGACCACGCCGGTGACGTTCTCGGTGGTGAAACCGGTCACCTCGTCCAGATCGGATGCGCTGGCAACGGTGGGCATGACGTCCACATAAGCGGCCAGCGTAGCAGCCTTCTGGTTCTCTTCAATGATGGGAGCCGTAAAGGAGTTGACCAATGCCAGCAGCAGACTGACGACCAGAGCGATGACGCTCAGAACGACGACCGGCTTGACAGTGCTCTCCCAAGTAGAATTCTTACTCATTTGCCAGCACCCTCCTTTGCTTTCTTTGCGGGCTTGATATAGCCATAAGGAGTCTGACGGGTCCAATCGTTGATGAAGGGGACCCACAGGTTCATGAACAGCAGCGCGAAGGAAACGCCCTCGGCGTAGCTGCCCCACTCACGGATGGCGAAGGTCACGATGCCCAGCGCCACGCCGTAGATCAGCTTGCCCTTCAGGGTGAAGGGGCTGGTGACATAGTCGGTCGCCATGAACACAGCGCCGAACAGCAGACCGCCGGACAGGATGCCCACCAGTGCGCCGTGCAGACTGTGCGTAGAGATCAGGTAGAAAATGAACATGCTGCCGATGTAAGAAGCCGGGATCGCGATGCTGATGGTCTTGGTGGCCACCAGATAGATCAGGCCCAGCAGGATGGCCAGAGCGCAGGTCTCGCCCAGAACGCCGCCATGGACGCCCATGAACAGGTCCAGAAGGCTCAGCTTGGAAGGATCAGCCACGCTCAGCGGCGTTGCGCTGGACAGCTGATCGACCGCTGCATCCGGGAACACCCACTTGTTCATCTCACCAGCAAAGCTGACGAACAGAACGATACGGCCGACCAGTGCGGGGTTGGCAAAGTTCATGCCGATGCCGCCGAACAGCTGCTTGACCACGATGATGGCGACCAGATCGCCGATGATGAGCTGGCCCAGAGGCATACCCACAGGCACGTTCATCGCGAGGATGATGCCGGTGACCACAGCGGAGAGGTCTCCGATGGGGTTGGGCTTCTTGAGCAGCTTGCAGTACAGCCACTCGAACGCGACACAGGCCACAACAGACACCGCCGTGACCAGCAGAGCGCGCAGACCAAAAATGATCGCAGAGGCCACCACGCAGGGGGTCAGGGCGACGATCACGTTTGCCATCAGGCTGGTGGTCGTCTCCTCAGAGCGCAGGTGCGGGGAGGCCGAAACAATAAGCCGAGTATCCATTACTTATTGCCTCCTTTTTTGATTTCACCAAGGTAGAACGCCTTTGCCAGACCCATCATCTGGGTGCAGGGGCGCTTTGCCGGACAGACGAACGAGCAGGAGCCGCAGTTGAAGCAGTAGTCAACATGCAGCTTGCCCAGCTCCTGAACATCGCGGGCGGCGTAGGCCTGATTGACCTCGACCGGCTCCAGACCCATCGGGCAATACTCGACACAGCGGCCGCAGCGGATGCAGGGAGAGACCGGCGCGGGTTTCGCGGCGGTGTCGCTCAGCATGATGAGGCCGGAGGTGGTCTTGGTGGTGGGATAGCTCAGGCTCTCGACGGCAGGACCCATCATTGCACCGCCGGCAACGACCTTGCCCAGCGTGACGCCGCCCTTGATGCCGGCAGCGTTGATGACATCCTCATAGGCAGTACCCACGGGGACGATGAGGTTCTGCGGCTTTGCACAGGCATCGCCATCGACCGTGATGCAGCGGCTGACGACCGGCATACCGGTAGCCAGATACTTGCCCAGCGTGGAAACACTGGTCACGTTCATGACGACCGCACCGGCATCGGCGGGCAGACCGCCGTGCGGGACCTCGCGGCCCAGGCACTTCTCGATCAGGATCAGCTCTGCGCCCGTGCCGTAAACGCTGGGCAGCGGCTTGACCTCGATCGCGGGCTTGTCCTTCGTCTTCTGGCACAGCAGGTCGATGCACTCCGGCTTGTTGTTCTCGATGCCGATGACGCACTTCGGGATACCGGTGTACTTCAGGACAGCTTCGATGCCGCGGATGATGTCATCGCTGCAGTTCAGCATCTCCTGCGTGTCGCTGGTCAGCCACACTTCGCACTCGGAAGCGTTGATCAGCAGGGTGTCAACTGCGCTCTTGGGCTGCAGCTTGACATCGGTCGGGAAGCCTGCGCCGCCCAGACCGACCAGACCGCACTCGCGCACCGCGGCGAGGAAGCTGGCCTTATCGGTCACTTCCGGAGCCTTGACGGCGGGGTCAACGGTCTGCTTGCCATCGGTCTTGATGACGACAGAGTCGCACATCCGGCCGTTGGACAGACGGAACGGTTCCACGGCAGCAACAGTGCCGGAAACGCTGGAGTGGATATTTGCAGAGACAAAACCGCCTGCCTCACCAATTTTGGTGCCGACAAACACTTCGTCGCCCTTTTTGACCAAGGCTTTCGCCGGGGCGCCGATGTGCTGGCTCATCAGGATGCGTACCTGCGCGGGCAGAGGCATCGGGACTGGTTTGCTTGCAGCGGTTGCTTTGTCATGCGGCGTATGCGCGCCAAGCGCCGCACGTTTCAGCTTGTTCAACATGGACTTAAATCCCCCATTCTGACTTGAATTGCCGTCCCCAGCACCCGTACAGGCGCACCGATGCCCGGGACAGCAGCTGCTTAACACGCTTATTGTATCATTTTAGGGAACGAAGTTCAACGACAACTGAGCAGAAATGATGGGTTTTCCTTAATTTTCTTTGCCATTTTCGCTTATTAGCCGTGACTAACCCTTGATATTTTTGTAACGTTCACCAAAAATAAGGACGTTTGCCTTTCGGCGGAGAATATGATATACTGATTTTAAGAACTCTAACAGGGGCTGAATTTCCTGCCCTGTTTCTGAACAACCATATCCGCCAAGGAGGATCGAAACGATGAAAGTTCTCAAAGCTCTGCTTGCTGTATTCACGTTCTTAGCTGCCGCACTGACCTGCGCTCTGCTCTTTGTGCAGGACAAACACGCTCCCCGCTATATCCAGATCTACACCGGCGATCACGAGTAAGCGCCGGGAAACGAACTATTTTGAAAAAACAGGGGCTGCTGCACCAAGCAAACCTCTCAGTCTCGCTATCGCTCGACAGCTCCCCTAGTAGGGGAGCCTCTGGCGAAGAGATTTGGCTTTCCGCCGTGCCACCTCTCCTATCAGGAGAGGTGGCACGGCGCAGCCGTGACGGAGAGGTTGAGCGATGGTGCAGCAGCCCCTTATTTTTTTTTAATAGTCCTTCTCGCAGCCGAGCAGGAATTTCATGTACGCAAAGGTGCGGTCCTGCCCGAGGTCGCGCACCATTTTGAGCAGCTTTTCCAGCAGCGCGCGCGTCTCCGGGTGGAGCAGATAGTGGTCCTTGCTGCGCTCGTAGTATTCCCACGCCGAAGCGTCGGTGTACTTGTCGCCCAGATAGATCTGGCTGGCCGCCACGCGGTCACAGACCATCTCGCAGACATAGCGCAGAGGGATCTTCATGCCGGTCAGGCCCGCCTTGGTGGTGCTGTAGTCGATCCAGTATTCCAGATGGTGCTTGTTCCGGCCCTTGTGGTGGAGCCACGCCGAGGTGTAGCCCTTGGCTTCGCGCTCCGCTTCGTTGGGGCTGTGGTCGCCCTGATAGTAGATGCAGCCGGGGATGAACTCCGTGGGGCTGTATTTGCTCAGGTCGTGGGCCAAGCCCTGTTCGTACAGGCCGCACGCAAAGCAGTATTTCATCACCAGCAGCTTATGCCGGGTGATCGTCTCGAAATGGCCTTTGATGTTCATTCCTTGCCTCCGCGAAACCGCACTGTCACACGGCCCTCTTTCAGCTTCCGCAGATCGTCGCTCTCGGAAAAATCTTCCCGGTCGCGGGTCAGATTGGGGTTGTAATAGGGGTCGTCCAGAATGTTTTCTTTGCCGTGGATGTCATACAGCCGCTGCTGTTCCGCCGCGAACCGCGCCGCCTTGGCCGGGTCTTTTTCGTCGCCGCCGCGGCTCTTGCTCTCGTAATGGGTCAGCTGGGCGTAGGGGGTCCACGCAATGCGATAGCCCGCATCCCGCACCCGCAGACAGAAATCCACGTCATTGAACGCGACTGCAAAATTTTCGTCCAGCCCGCCGACGGCATCGTAGACCTCCGCCCGAACCAGCAGACAAGCGCCGGTCACGGCGGAGAAGTCCTGCACCGTTGCCACGCGGAACATGTAGCCGCTGCCGCCGCGCTCCTTATATTTATGGCTGTGGCCCGCATAGCCGCCCAGTCCCGTCACGACGCCCGCGTGCTGGAGCGTGTCGTCCGGATAGTAGAGCATCGCGCCGCAGATGGCCGCACCGCCCTTGTGGGCGCACTGACGCAGCAGCTCGGTCAGCCAGTTACCGTTGATGACTTCCACATCGTTGTTGAGCAGCAGCAGATACTCGCCCGAAGCCGCTTTCCGGCCAAAGTTGTTGATGCCCGAAAAGTTGAAACCCTGCTTCGGATAGGTGACCACCTTCAGGCCCTCGTAGCGCTTTTTGGCCTGTTCATAGTAGGCAAAGGTCGCCGGGTCGGTGGAGTTGTTCTCGATGACCACCACCTCATAGTTGTCCCACGTCGTCTTGGTCCAGATGCTGTGCAGACATTTTTCAAGGTCGTCGGTGTGGTCCTTGTTCGGAATGAGGATGCTCACCTTCGGGTCGCCCTCGATGTCCCATTTGATCCGGTAGGTGCTGGGGAACAGCCCCTCTTCCACCGTACCGGTCCGGCCGGTGCGGGTCAGGTGGTCTGCCAGCGCCTTTTTGGCAGCTTCGGCCACATAGGGCTTCGCGTCCGTTCCGCCCGAGGTGGAACCCGCGTGCACCCGCCAGTAATAGAGCACCTGAGGCACATGGGCCGCGCCGCCCACCTGCTCGATGAGCCGGAGGAACAGGTCGTGGTCCTGACTGCCATCGCACTCCGGGCGCTCACCGCCCAGCTGCTCATACAAGCTGCGGCGGAACACCGCCAAATGGCAGATGTAGTTGCAGCAGAGCAGGTAATCTGGCGCGTAATCGGGCTTGAAATGGCCCACGAGGGGGCGCTGGATGCTCTTGGAAAACAGCGCTTCGTCGCTGTACAAAAAGCCGTCCGGCTCTCCCCGCTCCCGCAGCTGCAAGATGGCCTTGCCCATCGTGTACAGCGCGTGCGGAGCCAGAATGTCGTCGTGGTCCGCCAGCGCGAGGTATTCGCCGGTCGCAAGGGCTTCCGCCGCATTGGTGTTCGCGGCGATGCCCTTGTTTTCGACTTTTTTGTATACGATGCGTTGATCTTTCGCCTGATATTCCTTTACGATCTGCTCCACATTGCCGTGTTCGCTGTCGGAAGCGTCGGCAAGGCAGAGCTGGCCGTTCGGGGCCGTCTGATCGGCAAAGGAATCCAAAAACTCTCGCAGGTAGCGTTCCGGGGTATTATACAGCGGGGTCAGGATGGAAATGGTCGGAAGGCCGCAGGTCTCGGCGGTCCTGTCCTGCATCTCGGCGCGCTGGGCTTCCAGCACCTTTTTGGCGGGCAGATAGCGGGCCTTTTTGCCGAAGAAGCGGCGCTTGACGAAGCCCGCGCCCCGGGTCACCATCGTGCCAAGGCCCTCGTCTTTGGTCAGCTGCACCGCATAGCCCATCAGCTCTCTGGCGCGTTTCAGTCGTACATTCATGTCAAGCCTCGCCGCGCTGGGTCGCCTTGTAGGCGTTGCAGACCGTCTCGGTGTCGCCGTTCATCTTCAGATGGCCGTGGCTCAGCCATGCCACCTTGCTGCACATCCGCTCGATCTGCTCGATGGAGTGGGACACCAGAATGACTGTCGTGCCGCCCACCATCAGCTCCTGCATCCGCTTTTCGCACTTCTGCTGGAAGAGGAAGTCGCCCACCGACAGCACCTCGTCCGCGATGAGGATATCGGGCTTGGTGATGGTCGCGATGGCAAAGCCGATGCGGGCCACCATGCCGGAAGAGTAATTTTTCAGCGGGACATCGAGGAAGTTCTGCAGTTCGCTGAACTCCACGATCTCGTCGAATTTTTCATCGAGGTACTTGGGCGAAAAGCCCAGCACCGTGCCGTTCAGGTAGATGTTCTCGCGGGCGGTCAGATCCATATCGAAGCCCGCGCCCAGCTCGATCAGGGGCGCGATGGTCCCGTTGACGGTCACTTTGCCCTTGGTGGGCTTGTACACGCCCGCAATGGTCTTGAGCAGGGTGGATTTGCCCGAGCCGTTCAAACCTACAAGGCCGTAAAAATCCCCCGGCATGATGTCCAGACTGACATCCTTCAGGGCATAAAACTCATCGTACTGCAGCCGGCCCTGCACCATGGCCAGAAGATATTCCTTCAGACTCTCGTGCTTTTCGGTGGAGAGGTTGAAGCACATGGAAACATTGTCCACTTTGATGATCGGTTCCATTTTCTCTCCTCCTTAAATATGCAGCACAAAGCGGTCCTGCGTTTTGCGGAACATCCAGACGCCCACCGCCATCGACAGCACCGCGCAGATGCCGCAGACCGCGAACATGTTGAAGTCCAGCGGGATGCCCCACATCAGGGTGCGGCGGAAGCCGGTGATATACCAGTACATCGGGTTCAGCTTGATGATCTGCTGCATGTTGAAGCCGCCGATGGAGAAGGTCATCTGGGTCGGATCGTAGAAGATGGCCGAGAAGTAGAGCAGCGCCGTGATGAACACGCTCCAGATGTGCATGATGTCCCGGAAGAACACGGTGGCCGCCGCGAGGAACAGGCCCATGCCCAAGCTGAAGAAGAAGAGCGTCACCAGCGGATAGAGCGCTTCGATCAGGGTCAGGTGGAACGGTGCGCCGGTAAAGATCATGACCAGCAGCAGCGCCACAAAGCTGAACACGCAGTTCACCATGGCGAAGCAGCACTTTTCCAGCGGGAAGATATATTTCGGGATATAGACCTTTTTCAGCAGCGGTGCGGCGCTGAGCACGCTGGACATGCTGGAAGAGGTCGCTTCATTGAAGAAGTTGAACAGCAGCTGGCCGCACATCAGGAACACCGGGAAGTTATCGATGCCGCTGCCGCGCATATCCATCAGGCTACTGAACACGGCCCAGTACACAAGGCACATGAGCAGCGGGTTCAGCACGCTCCACACCACGCCCAGCACGCTGCGGCGGTATTTCAGCTTGAAGTCACGGCTGACGAGATTCCACAGCAGATAGCGGTAGCGCCAGAAGCCGTTGAACATTCCTTTCAGTTTTGCCACGGGCGATCACCACTTTTCAAAGAACTCGAACTTCTGGGCCGCAAACGGCTCATGCAGCTTGTCCTTTGCACTGGTCTTGTGCTCGCAGCCGCAGTCCGGCCACTGGACATTGACGGTGGGATCGTCGTAGGGGATGCCGCCCTCGCTGGTGGGGTCGTAGACATCGGTGCACTTATAGCAGAACTCGGCCACGTCGCTCAGGACGAGGAAGCCGTGTGCAAAGCCCTCGGGGATATAGAACATCTTCTTGTTCTCCTCGGACAGGGTGACGCCCACCCACTTGCCGAAGGTAGCGCTGTGGGGACGGCAGTCCACGGCGACGTCATAGACTTCGCCCTTGGTCACGCGCACCAGCTTGCCCTGCGTGTGGTTCTTCTGGAAGTGCAGACCGCGCAGAACACCGCGGGTGGAGCGGCTCTGGTTGTCCTGCACGAATTCCTTGTCGATGCCGGCTTCTGCGAACTGGTCCTTCTGATAGGTCTCCATGAAATAACCACGGTCATCGCCGAACACCTGCGGCTCGATCACAACAACACCGGGGATCTCGGTCTGCGTAAAAATAAACTTACCCATATTTCTGTTTCCTCTCTGTTTTTTCCTTATCGTTTTTGTTATTTTGTTGTATTTGGAAAAGTCCTTGCGGGCTTTTGCGCGATGATTGAACCTCTCAGCCGCTTCCGCGGCAGCTCCCCTAGCAGGGGAGCCTTTGGCAGAACGGGCAGAGATGCGTGCGAACCGGCAGCTGCCGGGCCTTACGCATTTTTAGTGCTTGCTTCTAGACCTTCTCCGCTTTTTGCGGTTCGTGCGGACCCGGATGACAGCGAACACCACGACCGCCGCCAATACTGTTGCGCCCAGCGAGATGGCCAGCAGTCCGCCCGCTGTCTTTTTGGGGTCGCGGGAGACGGAAAGTTCGACGTTGGCATTGGCCGCCACGACCTCTTCCAGCCCTTCCACCGCGGCCTTGACCCGGACGCTGGCGGATTCCTGCAGACCGCGGCCTTGAATGGTATACACCGCATACACCTCCGGGTCAACCCCCAAAATGTAGCGTTCGGGCAGTTCCAGCGTCACGGACACGTCCTCAGCGGTCAGACCGTCGGCCAGCAGCAGCCGGATGCCCGGGTCGCTGACCGTGACCGTTCCCATGGCTGCACCGCCGCCCACGACTTCCAATTCCTGCGTGACCCCCTGCGCGGGGATGTCCGTGTAGCCGGTGTAGGTGCTGAAAGCGTAGTCCAACAGGGTGCGGACGTCGTTGTATTTATCGGTCTTCAGCTGACTCTGCATGGTCACGCAGATCAGCCGGACACCGTTCTGCTCCGCCAGACAGACATAGCTGTAGCGGGCGATGTTGGTATAGCCGATCTTGGAGCCGAGGATGGACGGGATATAGTACCGGCTGGACCCCACCCGCATCTTATCCTGCTGATGGAAATACCGGGTCACGGGCTGAACATTGGTCGAAGCCATCGTGTACATCTCGTTGCGGGTGAACAGCGTCTCGAACCCCGGCTGGGTCAGCGCCCAGCGGAGGATCTGCGCCATGTCGTAGCAGCTGGTGTAGTGGTCGTCATCGCTGATGCCGTGCGGGTTGGCGAAATGGGTGTGCTTCAGGCCAAGCTCCTCGACCTGCGCGTTCATCTCTGCCACACCGTCCGCGATGGTCCCGCCGCCGAAGTATTCCGCCAGCAGATTCGCGCCGTCGTTGGCGCTGGCCATCATCGTGGCATAGAGGGCATCGGTCAGGGGGACCTGCTCCCCCTCCTGCAGGGCGATGTGGCTGGAATCCGTTCCCGCCAGCGAGTAGACGTCCTCGTGGCTGACGGTCAGCTTGACGCCGTCCCACTTGCCCTGCGCCTTTTCACAGGCAAGACCCAGCGTCATCACCTTGGTGATGGACGCCGGGTGCAGTTCTTCGTCCATATTCTGCTGTGCCAGCACCAGACCCGTGTCGGCATCGATGATGCAGTACGCTTCCGTCGTTGTCAGCGTCGGTGCTGCCGCCGAAGCCGCCGGGGCGAATGCCGCCAGCAGACACAGCAGCGCGGCGCAGAGCACGGCAAAGTGTTTTTTCATTCCATCTACTCCATTGTAAGTTTAATCGTTGATAGTATACCACACTTTCGCCCCGCTGAAAAGAGAAATGCAGTCAGAACCCCTCCCACAGAAGGGGCTGGAGCTGCTCGCCCCGCAGGGCTGCTTCCAGCGCCGCCGGGAGCCGGGCAAAGTCTGCCTTCAGGCTCTGGGGCTTTTCGGATGGGTCATCCTGCCCATAGGGCACAAAATAGTAGTGCTTGCGCTGGCGCAGACGGGCGATATTTTCCCCCGATGCACCCAGCCCGTCATTGGTCGAAACGGCCACCACCACCGGGCATCCCACCCGCAGCAGACTTTTTGCCGCCAGCGTCACCGGCGTGTCGGACAGGCCCGCTGCCAGCCGCGCCAGCGTCGTACCGGTACAGGGCGCAATGACCAGCGCCTGCGCCAGCTTTCGCGGCCCCAGCGGCTCCACCGCCTGTAAGCTGTCCAAGACTTCGTGTCCGGTCAGCTGTTCCAGCTTTTCCCGCCAGCTGGACGCCGTTCCGAAGCGGGTGTCCAGCCGGGACGCCGCAAAGCTCATCACCGGCAGCAGGTCCCAGCCCTGCCGCACCAGAACTTCGGCCTGTTTTTCCGCCGCGCTCAGGGTGCAGAAGCTCCCGCAGACCGCAAACGCAATGGTCCCGCGCGCTTGTGTGTTCATGCTTTTCCCTCCCGTTCTGCCAAGATCTCACACACCGTCTGCGCCACGAACTCGCCCGCCGTTTCCGGGGCACAGGCGGCGGGCAGACTGAGCGCATGAAGGGCACGATGTCCCAGACGCTCCGCCGCCGTAAAATCCGTTCCGCCGGGGCGGGATGCCAAGTCCACGATCAGGCTTTCCGGCCGCAGGGCCGCCAGCACCGGTTCCGTCAGCACCCGCGCCGGGATGGTGTTCACCACCGTGTCAAAGGCCGGAGCCACCCCGGCGAGCGCCGCCACCGGAACGCTGTTCAGGCCAAGACTTTCGGCCAAAGCCCGCTGTGCCGGACGCCGCGCCGCCACCGTCACCTGCGCACCCAGCGCGGCCAGCCGGACCCCCAGCGCCTGACCGACCGGGCCAAATCCGGCCAGCAGCACCGCGCTGTTCCAGAGCGTCCGCTTCCGCTGGGCCAGCATGATGCCGATGCAGCCTTCGGCCGTCGGGATGGCGTTCCGGATGGTCAGCTCCTCCCGCGCAAAATAATCGACCAGCTCCACCCCGGCTTCCTGCGCGATCTGCTTTGCCTGTTCCGACAACATCCCGCCCAGCGCCAGCGCCCCGGGCCGCGCTGCCCGCAGAAGCTCGGCCAGCGGGGTGCGGGCTTCGTCCAGTGGAAGCGGAAGCAGGATGTAGTCCGCCAGCGCCGTCTGCTCCGGCCCGCCGACCTCATACCCTGCCCGCGCCAGCACACGGCCCGCCGCTCGCTGCCGCGCATCTTCGCCAATGACCGCAATGCGTTTTTGTGTTTCCATTCCCGGCTCCTCCTCCCCATGGTTTGTGCCAGCCTATGCGGGTTGAAGGGAAGGTGTGCAATGAAAAAGCCCCGGAACGAGCCTTTGGCTCGTTCCGGGGCAGGAGCATGATTCAGTTTTTGATGATGCCGGACCCGGCAGGGGTTACTTTGCGGCCTGAACGTACACGACAACGAGGAAAACTTCTCCGCCGATCGTCTCATTTGCGATGCTTGCAACTGCCTTGTCGCCCAGCGTGGTGCGGTCCTCGATCTTGTTCAGCTGGACCGGTGTGGACATCCGCTGTGCCGTCATGGCGTCACTTGCATTCTTGCCATCCTTGCTCTGATAGTTCACAACACGGGTGTAAGAGATGTAGTATGCATCCTTCGTGTCCTTCGGGACGATGCTCTTGATGTTTGCGTAATCATCGTTCGTCTCGTCGTAATCTCTGACACTTGCCAATGCGGTCTGTGCTGCAGCTGCGGGAGTCGTCATGTTTTCATAGGTATGGTTTTCTGCGTAGGTCTTGACCTTCTTCAGGACTTCCTTCGCCAGCGTGCTGTCGCCCTCTTCGATGGTCTTGACACCAGTTTCGTCATAGTTCGAATTCCGGCTCAATGCCTTGCTGTCGTTCAGGTAATCCAAGAATTCCTTTTTATTGACCGCGCTGCCACAGCCTGTCAACAGAGACAGAGCCATCACACCAGCCAGAGCCGCAGCCATCAGCTTTTTATACAATTTCATAATTGTGTCCTCCAAATCGTTTTGATTCTGCGATCACCAAAACCTCGATCAAGCAACGCGCATGATCACCATAACCAGATATTCTTTGTCGCCCAGCTTGACGGTATCAATGCTGACCGTACCCTTGTTGCCAGCGGTCTTAGCATCGTTCAGCTCAAACGAGTTTCTCATCGCGCTGCTCAGCTCATTTGCCGTAACATGATTCTGATTGTACTGGCTGTCGTAGGTTTTCACTTCGCCGATGGCCAGATAATAGTTGTCATCCGTGTTGGTAATGCCCAACGCTTCCTTGACAGCCTTGGTATCTGCCTTGCTGACGCTCTCTCCCAGCTCCTCATCGTACTCATACTCTTTGTAGTCCTTGCCAAACAGTGCTACGAACGGCTCGAATTCCGCCTTGTTTTCGGTCTCGTCATAGGCTTTCTGGAGCAGAGAGATGACCTTATCCGCCTGACCACTGCCGGCATCCTTGAACTCGACTCTTCCGCCGTAGCTGTCATTGATCATCTTGATCATTTCTTTCTTATCGACCGACGAACCGCAGCCGACCAGCATCGTCAGAGCCATTGCGCCCACGAGGACAGCTGCCATCAGTTTCTTAAACAATTTCATAATCGTATCCTCCGCATAAAAGACTGCGTTTTTGTGTTTCAAATTCGCGATACGGTGCAGTTTTTGTTACATTGCAAAACCCATTTTTAATTACTCTTCCATCGGAAGGCGGGCCACAGCCACAACATAGTTCTCGTCGCCAATCTTACCGATCTTCAGGCTGATCGTACCCTCGCCAGCCTTTGCATAGCCATAATTTACAGCGCGGGCATACACCAGCAGTTGGTTGGCCAGCTGATTGTTATGCACTTCCTGCATGTACTGGCTCTGGTAATCCTCGATCTTGACACAGCCGATCGTGACCTTTTCTTTCGTCTCAGCAGTCACGCCCAAAGCTTCTGCAAATGCACTGCTATTCGCCATAAAAACATCCGAATCAATATATCCGTGCTGATTCAGAATTTCAGTATCCTTGTTGGCTTCCTTGTAATCCTGCAGGACTTTCAGAGCCTTTACAGCATCTGCTTCCTCTGCGCCCTTCAGCGTGATCTTTACGACGCCATCTTTCCCCGGATAGGAAGCCGGATTGCTGTCCGTAATGCACGCCAGAATCTCCTTCTCGCTTACCGGTACGATCTTGTTTGCACAGCCGGCCAGCAAGGTCAGCGCCATCACGCCCGCCAGCGCAACAGCCATGAGCTTTTTGAACATTTTCATAATCGTATCCTCCAAAAATCGTTTCACACTGCACCCTGCGGGCGGCAGATCTTTTGCCCGCCCGACTTGTTATCACAATATTAGCATTTTATCACAAATTTATCAACAGCTGATTTTATTTTCGTGCTTTTGTATAGTTTCAGGGGACTGCATCTGGAAGATTCGCCCAAAACAAAAACCTCCCCCGAAATGTTCGGAGGAGGTCTATCGATCAAAACTCAGACGCTCTGCCCTGACCTGCAGCGCGTGGTTATTTCAGGAACTTATGCACAGCGCGGGCCACGATGCCGCCCAGAATACCGGAGACGAGGAACTCGGCCACGCCCTGCACGCCGACCAGCAGGACGACGAACATGAACGGGTTGGCCGCGCCCTTGACGGACACGAGGTTCTGGACATAGTCGCAGTTGTAGAAGGCCAGCACGATATAGCCCATGAAGAACAAGGTGTTCAGGGCCGGGGCGCACATCGCGCTGACGATGTAGCTCCAAGTGCCCGGCTTGTCGAAGTGCTTGATGCCGTTGAAGATCAGCCCGACGCACAGGCCCATCAGCACGCGCATTCCCACGCAGAGGATGAAGGTGTTGACCGGGCTGACCTGAAACAGTGCGCCGGTCATGGCAGAAGCGCCGGTCACCGCGTCATAAAAGCTCACCGCGCCGAACACGCCGCCCAAGATCGCACCGGCGGCGGGACCCATGGTGATGGCGCCCACGGCGATGGGAAGGGTCAAAAAGCTCATGTAAAGCGGGCCTACGGGCACGCTGCCCAGGCCGATGGCCTTCATGACCAGCTCAATGGCGACCAGCAATGCCAGCCGGGTGAGAGAACGAAGATCGTTGTTTTTCATAATTCAGTTTTTCCTCCTGCTGCCGTTCCGCCCTTAGTTGTCGGATACGGCGCAAACCTGCCCGCTCTGTGCGGGATGTTTTTCTTGTTTCGAACTTTGGAAGCGCAAGTTGTCAGGGCGTCGTCCAAAGGAAATGGCAATGCTTAAAATTTCAGTCCGGCCGACCGTCTTGCCACGGTCAGGACCCGGCTGACGGCGACAGAGGTATCCAGCATCCGGCTGCAAAGCTCCTGATCGCCGCTCTCGATGGCGCGGGCGAACGCATGGAACTCCGCCGCCTGACGGGGACGCCCGCCGTTGAGGTTGTAGTGCTCTTCCTTGCCCTGATTGGGGTGGAAGGTCACGCCGCCGCACCAGTTGGCGGTGGATTTCTGCAAAATGTAGCCCTTCGTGCCCTGAATGACATAGCGGGCGGGCGAGCTGCAGTCCTTGGCGGCGATGCTGACGGCCCGGAAGCTGTTGTAGTCCATGGTCAGGATGCCGCTGGTGTCGATGCCGCGCTCGATGTTGGCGGTGTAGTGCACCTGATTCGGTTCGCCGAACAGGCCCACGATGTAGCTGATATTATACACATTCAGATCCATCAGCGCGCCGCCCGCACAGGCCGGGTCGAACGAGACCGGCGTTTCGCCCGCGCAGAATGCATCGTAGCGGCTGGAATACTGGCTGAAGTTGCACTGGACCAGCTTGACCGCGCCGATGCGGGGCAGAAGCTCCCGGATCTTTCCGTAATTTTCCAGATACTGCGTGGTCATGGCCTCGAACAGAAAGACCTTTTTGCGGCGGGCCAGATTGGCCAGCTCTTCGGTCAGGCCCGCATTGATGCTCATGGGCTTTTCCACGATGACGTGCTTGCCCGCCTCGATGGCCACTTTGGCATAACGGGCGTGCTGGGTGTTCGGCACAGCCAGATACACCACATCGACGTCCTGCAATAGCTCAAAATAGTTGGTGGTGTGCTGCGGCACGTTGTACTGCGCACAAAGCTCTGCGGCCAGCGGCGCACTCCGCTGGGTGCTGCAGATGCACTGGACCGTGAAAGGCGAGTCCTTTCCCGCCAGCCACGGCAAAAATTCTCGCACGATCATCCCCGTGCCCAGAATCCCTAGTTTCATTTTCTTCTCCATCCTGTCTGTCGCTAGCCGGCCTTCGCCTCATCCTCCCGGCGTTCCCGGCGCTGGGGATGCGGATGGCGGCCGCGGCGGAAGTTCGGGTTCCGCTTTTTACCCCCGGCATTGTGATGCTGCTGGGGCGCATTGAGCTGATACAGCAGCGCAAGGCCCTTCATCAGCAGTTCGGGGTCATAGGTCAGCGGATGACGGCACAGCGGCGTGACATACTTTGCCAGACCGCCGGTGACGACCAGCGTTGCGGGGCGGCCCAGTTCCTCTTCGATGCGCTGGGTGATGCCGTCCAGCAAAACGGCCGTGCCCAGCACCGAGCCGGACAGCATACAGCTCTCGGTATTCACGCCGATGACGCTTTTGGGCGAGGACAGCCGCACCTGCGGCAGCTGTGCACAGCGCTCGCCCAGCGCGCGCAGTCCGGTGGACAGGCCCGGGCAGATGACGCCGCCCCGGAACACCCGATTCTCGTCCACCACATTAAAGGTGGTGGCGGTCCCGAGGTCCACCGTGATGACCGGCAGCGGGAAATTCGCCGCCGCATAGGCCGCATCCACAAGGCGGTCCTTGCCGACCGCGTGCGGGTCCGGGACCCCCATCGTCAGCCCGGTCCGGATCTCGGGCGACACGATGACCGGCTTTTTTCCGGTGTAATGACGGGCGCACTCGGCCAGCGCTCCGGTGATCTGAGGCACAACGCTGGTCAGCACAGCGCCTTCGAACCGCATCGGTTTTTCGGGGTGGCGGCGGTGCGAGAACACCTTTTCCATCTCGGCGCGGTATTCCGCCGCCGTCCGGGTGCGCACCGTATCCATGTGGGCCACAAAGCATACACGTCCGTCCTTGATGCCGCCGAGGGCGACGGTGGTGTTGCCTATATCAATGGCTAAGATCATATTTGGGAAACCTTTCCTGTAAACCTCTCCGTCATTGCTTCGCAATGCCACCTCTCCTGATAGGAGAGGCCTTGGCAGTCGGATGCAGCTTGCTGGATACGCCAGAGGCTCCCCTGCAAAGGGGAGCTGGCGAGCCGTAGGCGAGACTGAGAGGTTCAATCCTTAAATGTCAAGGGTTATTTTACCTCATTTTGCCGCCCGATACAAGACTTGCGAAAAGATTTTATTGTGCTGGCGGCAATTTTGCATTATACTAGGGAGAGCAAACCACACATTTGGGAGGTTTTTGGATGGATCTAAACGGAAAATGCGTCCTGTTGGGCGTCAGCGGCGGCATTGCCGCCTATAAAATGGCGAATGTCGCCAGCGCACTGCGCAAGCTGGGAGCCGATGTGGAGGTCATCATGACCCGGAACGCCACCCAGTTCATCACCCCGATCACGTTTGAGACGCTCACCGGCCACAAGTGCATGGTGGACACCTTTGACCGCGACTTCAAGTTCGAGGTCACCCACATCTCGCTGGCCAAAAAGGCCGACGTCATTCTGGTGGCCCCGGCCACGGCGAACGTCATCGCCAAAATGGCCCACGGCATCGCCGACGACATGCTGACCACGGTGGTCCTCGCGGCCAAGTGCCCCAAGCTCGTCTCCCCCGCCATGAACACCGGGATGCTGGAAAATCCCATCACGCAGGACAATCTGCGCACGCTGGAGCACTACGGCTTCACGGTCATCCCGTCCGAAAGCGGCGTGCTGGCCTGCAAGGACGTTGGCAGCGGACGTCTGCCCAAAGAAGATGTCCTCATCGAGCACATCCTGCACACCATCGCCCGCCCGAAGGACCTGGCCGGTCTGCACATCGCTGTGACCGCCGGCCCCACGCAGGAGCCGCTGGACCCGGTGCGCTATCTGACCAACCACTCCACCGGTAAGATGGGCTATGCCGTGGCCCGCGCCGCCGCCATGCGGGGCGCTGAGGTCACCCTCATCCACGGACCCACGGCCCTGCCGCCGGTCAAGTTCGTGGAGGATGTGCCCATCACGACCGCGCAGGACATGTACGATGCCGTGACCAGCCGCTTCGACGACATGGATGTTCTGGTCATGGCCGCCGCTGTGGCGGACTACCGCCCCGCCACCGTCGCCGACGACAAGATCAAAAAGAAGGACGGCGACCTGTCCATTCCGGTGGAGCGCACCGCAGATATTCTCGGGACCATCGGCCCCAAAAAGACCAAGCAGTTCCTCTGCGGCTTCTCGATGGAGACGCGGGATATGCTGGAAAACTCCTCGGTCAAGCTGACCAAGAAGAACCTCGACATGGTGGTAGCCAACAATCTGAAGGTCGCCGGTGCGGGCTTCGGCGTGGACACCAACGTTGTCACCTTCATCACACCGGACGGCTCCCGCGAACTGCCCCTTATGAGCAAATCCGATGTTGCGGATGCGATTCTGGATGAGATCTTGAAGCGGCGGAACCGCTGAGCGGAAGGATAAAACAGGAAAAAGCCCTCTGTCCACACGAATGGTTTTCCATCGTGTTTGACAGAGGGCTTTCGTTTTATGCGTTATCGCGGGCGGCGGCTTCAGTCCTTCGCCACCATCATCTTGCTGGCCTTATAGATATCGCCGCAGCCGAGGGTGATGACGAGATCGCCTTCGCGGGCGTTCTCCTTGACCCACTGGGCAGCAGCCTCAAGGCTGTCCACGAGGACCGAGTTGGGGATCTTCGCGGCCAGCTTTGCGCTGGTGATGGTGGGATCGTTCGGCTCACGGCTGCCCATGATGGGGGTCAGCACCGTGATATCGGGGATCTGGAACACATCCACAAAGTCGTTGAACAGCATCTTGGTGCGGCTGTATGTAAACGGCTGGTGGACAGCGATCAGGCGCTTGTAGCCCATCTCACGGGCGGTGGTCAGGGTCGCACGGATCTCGGTGGGGTGATGTGCGTAGTCGTCCACGACGACTGCGCCGTTGCACTCGCCATACAGCTCGAAGCGGCGGCCAGCGCCCTTGAAGTTCAGGGCAGCTTCGGCGCACTGTTCCACGGTCAGGCCCGCAAAGCGGCAGACAGCGCACATGGCCAGCGCGTTGTAGACATTGTGACGGCCCGGAACGGACAGGCGGATATGGCCGGTGACCTTGCTCCACTCCTTGAGGTCGAACTCAAAGAAGCCCGGCTTGTACTCCTGCACATTGATGGCGCGGTAATCGCCGTCGTTGTCGATGCCGAAG
>ERZ870052.159-NODE-159-length-25383-cov-3.704695_pt1 | contig 25383 bp, 17 predicted proteins | sample MGYA00520889_ERZ870052 | MGnify/ENA primary metagenome ERZ870052 (study PRJEB32232, sample SAMN07284988) | human gut metagenome | biome: human-associated habitat; material: feces | host: Homo sapiens | place: Tanzania | collected 2014-08-14 ...
CCGGAGGTCTACGCTGTGATGCTGGACGCCGCCGCCGATGTGTTTTGGCCCCAGGCCCGCACCGCCGCCGTAAAAGACACGGCACTGCGCAAAGCCTGCCTGCCCGGCCTGCGCCGCCTGCGCCCCCTCTACCCCCACGGCACCGAGGTGCAGACCCGCAAAGATTGGAAACTGTTCCAAACCATGATGAAAACCATCGGCCCCCGCCTGACCTTATGGATGGCAAGCAGACGCTGAATCGGTGGCCGTAGGGGCGGATGCACAGCATCGCCCCCTACAAACCACTACACAAACGAGGTACACCCATTTGCGCACCAAACGTACATTATTAAATATGGCCTACGCCCTGGGCTCCAGCCTGCTGCTGCTTTTGCTGGGGCTGGTCACGCGGCGGCTGCTGGTCGATAACTTCGGCACGCAGGTCACCACCGCGTCCCAGGTCGTCAGCCAGCTGTTCAACTTTTTCTCGATTGCTGAGTTCGGCGTCGGCAGCGTCATAAGTTATCGTCTCTACGAGCAAATTGCCGCCAAAAATGAGGAAAAGATCAGCAAGTACATGTCGATGTACAAGTGGGCCTACCGCGTCGTCGGGCTGGTCATTGCGGGGCTGGCGCTCATCGGCGCGGCGGCCCTGCGGTGGATCATGCCCGACGTGCCCGCCGCCACGGCATACACGGTCTACGGCCTTAATGTCATTTCAACGCTGTGCAGTTATTTTCTGATAACCCGCCGCCTGATGTACACCTGCACCCAGCAGGGCTACCGCTGCACCCAGATCGACTTTTGCTGCAACGTGCTGACGAGCCTTGCCAAAATTGCCGTCTCTCTGTGGTTTCCCAACTACGTGCTGTATTTCAGCGTGACGATCTTCTTCAACGTCGCGGCCAACCTGCTGATCGCCCGCCGCTTCAGGAAGGATTTTCCCTACGTACACGACGTTAAGGTCACGGTCAACGACTTTAAAGACCTCGGCATTTTCCACGATCTGCGGTACTTTCTGGTGCACCGCCTGTCCAACACGATCTACGGCTCGTCCGACACCATCGTGACCTCCCGCCTCGGCGGCTCGACCCAGACGACGTTTTTAGGCAACTACAACACGATCTCGACCAGCGCCACCGACCTCGGCAACAAGGTCATGGACAGCTTCGCCGCGGCCATCGGCAGCATCGTCTACGACAAGTCCGCCGCCGCCAACGACCACGACAAGCAGGTGTTCTGGGGCATGGACCTGTTCAGCTATCTGTTTGCCAGCTTCGTAGCTACGGCGTATTTCTGCCTGTTCCAGCCGTTCATGGCGTCCTGGATGGGCGAAAAATGGCTGCTGCCGCTGGGCTTCGTGCTCGTGTTCTGCTTAAATGAGTACGTCGGCTGGAACCACCGGATGCTGGGCAGTTACCGCGCCGTCCTCGGCCATTTTGAGGACGACCAGTGGTTCATGGTCGCGTCGGCCACGGTCAATCTGGCGCTCAGCTTTATCCTGTTCCCGCTGTTCGACATCACCGGCGCACTGATCGCCACCGTCGTCGCCCACTGCATCATGTGGGCCGGGCGTATCCGGGTCGTGTTCCGCCAGTACATGCGCGGCGGGCTCGGGCATTATCTCGGCGTGCAGGCGCTGCATCTGGTCACGCTGGCCGTCTGCATGGGCGGCAGCTACGCGCTCTGCGCCCGGATGCCCGGCGGCTGGCTCGGCCTTGTGCCGCGGATCCTCGTCGTCCTCGTCGTCCCCAACGCCCTGAACCTCGCCGTCTACGGCTGGGGCAAAGATGCCGCCTACCTGCGCCAGTACGCGGGCAAGGTGGCCAGGAAGCTGCTGAAAAAATGACCCCCTTTCTTGGCCCCCTCTGGGAGGGGGCTCCGCCCGCAGGCGGTGGGGGAGCCTTCCGCCTGCCGTCCTCCCTCCGGCCCTCCGGGCCACCTCCCTCGCACACGAGGGAGGCAAATAACGTGGTGATCTTATGAAAACTCTCGCCATCCTGTATATCTGCACCGGCCCCTACGCGGTGTTCTGGCATGATTTTTACCCCAACTTCCAGGCAAATTTCCTGCCCGACTGTGACCGCACCTTCTACGTTTTTACCGATGCAGCGCACATTGACTATGAGGATGCCCCCGACGTGCGCCGCATTTATCAGAAGGCCCTGCCCTGGCCCCAGAGCACGATGCTGCGCTTTGACGCCTTCCTCGGCCAGGCCGACGCGCTGCGGGGCTACGACTACCTGTTCTTTGCCAACGCCAACCTGCACTGCACCCGCGTCATCCGCGCCGACGAGCTGCTGCCCGACCCCGCCGCCGGGCAGAGCCTGACCGCGGTCTGCCACCTGCCCTACTACGGCAAAAATCCGATTTTCCACCCCTATGACCGCAGCGGCAAAAGCCGGGCGTCCATCCCGTACAGCTGCGGGCAGTATTACGTGGCGGGCGGGCTGAACGGCGGCACGGCGGCGGCCTATCTGGCCCTGTGCCGGGAGCTGAAAAAGCGCACGGACGAGGACCTGCAAAACAACGTCATTGCGCGCTTTCACGATGAAAGCCAGCTCAACCGCCTGGTCGCCGAGACACCCGGGAAATTCCGCATCCTGCCGCCCGACTACTGCACGCCGGAGGAAACGCCCACCGGGCACGAGGCCATCCTTGTGCTGCAAAAAAGCCGCTGCATCAACGTGGAAAGCGTCAAGGGCGCTGCCGGGCCGCAGAATTTTCTCCAGCGCAAGTGGGAGGCGTTCCGCCTGAACTGGCTGCCCTATCTCTGGCTGGCGCGCGACACGCTGCTGCGCCGCCGCATTGATTTTAAAAACGATCTATGAGCCATACCAAAAAACCGACAATTGAAAAAATCCTCCTTGCCCTGCTGGGTCTGCTGGCGCTGGCCGCGCTCGTCCGCACCATGTTCCTGGGGCTGGAGATCGACGAGGAGTACGCCCTGTCCCTCGGCTTCCGCCTTGTGCGCGGGGACCGGCTTTTCTACTCGATGTGGGAGCCGCACCAGCTGGCCGCCCTGCCGCCCGCTTTGCTCATCGGCCTGTTTACCGCCGTCACGGGCACGACCACCGGCGTGCTGCTGTTTGTGCGCGGCGCTGTGCTGGCCGTCAAGCTCGCGCTGGCTGTCTGGTTTTACCGCAGCCTGCGCGGGGCGCTCGGGGGGCGCTGCGCCTACCTGCTGGCGCTGGCCGTGCTGGCCTTCACACCCAAGTGGTTTTTGGGGCCGGACTACGTCAGCCAGCAGTTCCACTTTACGCTGGCGGCGTTCCTGTTTTTGTACGGCTACTACGCGCCCGGCCCGCGGCAGTACCGCGGTCTGTGGCGGGTCGCGGCGGGCGGCGTCTGCGCCTGTCTGAGCTTCCTCGCCTACCCGCAGACCCTCGCCGCCGCGCCGGTGCTGATGCTGGCGCTGCTCCTGCTGGGCCGCGGCAGTGCCGACAAATGCCGTGGTCTCTGGGTGTTTGTTCTGACCTGTGCCGTCTGCGGCGGCGCGTTTGTCGTGTATGTCGTGCAGGGCATGGGCTTTGATTTCGCCGCCCTGCTCGCGCGTGCCGACCTGATTTTACACGACCCGCAGTATGATTTTACCACAGCAGGCCGTCTTGCCCTGCTCCGCTCCCAGCTTTCCGCCGTCATCGGCAACTGCTGGCTGTCGGCTCTGGCCGGTGTGGCGCTGGCCGCTGCCGGGATGCTCTTTGGCGAGCGCCGCGGCTTTGCCCGCAGCCTTGAAAAGGCGCTTTGGTACACGGCGTTCTTCCTCTCGCTCTGGTGCACGGCCTACAGTCTGCGCGCGCAGGAGCTGGATTTCCGCTACATGTACCCGGCGTTCGCGCTGGCCGGCGGCTGGACATTCCGATGTGACCGGCATGAGGCCGCCCACCGCCCCCTGCGCCGTCTGCTGTTCTGGCTGGGCTGGCTGCCCGGCATGGCGGCGTACCTGTTTATCCTGCGCTCCACGCTGATCGCGCTGCCAACGACCTTTATGTACCTGTTCTGGCCCGCGGTCTGCGGGGCGGCGGCGCTGCTGCTCAAGCCGCGCCCGACCCGGCGGCACCGCGCCGCGGCGGCACTGCTGGCAGCCGGGCTTCTGCTGGCCTGTGCCGTGCCGAAGCTCTGCCTTGTGCTGGAGACCGGCTGGCACTGTGAGCCGATCACGGCCATCGCGCCGGAAAGGATCACCCACGGCCCCGCCGCCGGGACCTGGGCCGACACCAAGGCCGCCGACATGCAGGAATGCCTGTACGAGGCCCTCGCCCCCTATGCGGGCAAGAGCGTGCTCCAGGCCATCGGTGAGCAGCACGGCCTCGGCTTTCTGATGGCAGACGGCACGCTGACCGTCGCGCAGGCGTCCGTCATTTCGGGCACCGACAGTGACCCGCGTTTTGAACAATACTATGCGCTTTTGCCGGAGAAGCAGCCCGACGTCATCCTCTACGACGATGCCGAGGTCCGCGACATGGCCGAATTCCACGCCTGGATCGAGCAGCACTTTACCATCACGGACCGCTGCACCGTGCAGTACGGCACGGCCAGTCTGCAGGTCCTCGTCGTCGGGTAATTTTGCGGAATTTTACAACCGGGAACGGTTGTCATACTGCTTTCGGATGTGGTATACTGTTATCAAATCGTCATACTTTGCAAGGAGGCGCCCCCATGGGCCTGATCACCACCATCCAGAACAAAACCGAACAAGCCCGCGCGAAGGAGCGCATCCGCCCGCTGCTGGAGAGCCGCATGATGCGCGACATCCTGCTGGAGATCGGCCAGCGCGGCACCGAGAAGCTCGACCCCCAGAGCGTGCCGCTGGACCAGCGCCCGCTGGCATCGAAGCGCGCCGCCGAGTGCGGCACCGCGGGATTGCAGCAGAGCGTCATCCGGGAGATCGTCCTGGACGAGGCCGCCATCACGCTGTTTGCCGGCAGCGACGAGGTGCCGTTCCTCTACGGCGACTACAATTACGAGACGATCGACGACACCGATTGCCTGCCCGCCGTAGCACAATATCTGGTGCAGCACCTGCTGGGGTACTACAACATCACCCGGACATTCTACTCCGTCCCCAAGCACAACGGGCGCAGCGTGACCGAAAAGACCCGCCAGGTCTTCATCCGCCGCCACCACGAGGATTCCCCCTTTGACCCCACCCCGACGCAGAAGCAGCGGCTGTTCTGATTGACAAAAGGGGATAAGTTTGGTATACTATAATGCGCTATGTGGCTATGTGTAAGATGTAATAAGGCGCAAACCATATTGCCCATGTAGCATGCAGTAAAACTAAATAAGCAGACGTATCGAAGCGGTCGTAACGAGATTGACTCGAAAGTTTGCATCCGGCAGGTCACCTTGTCCGCAGGAAATCCCATAACGGCGGGCTTTATCGGGTGTCGCGTACCCAACCTTTCATCGTTATCTTGCATCGAAATCTCGCATTTTTCCAAACGCTGTGCGGGGCGGTGCGATAAAAACTAAATAAGCAGACGTATCGAAGCGGTCGTAACGAGATTGACTCGAAAGTTTGCATCCAACAGGTCATCTTGTCCGCAGGAAATCCCATAACGGCGGGCTTTATCGGGTGTTGCGTACCCAACTTTTCATCGTTATCTTGCATCGAAATCTCGCATTTTTCCAAGCGCTGTGCGGGGCGGTGCGATAAAAATTAAATAAGCAGACGTATCGAAGCGGTCGTAACGAGATTGACTCGAAATCAATTTGACAGCAATGTCACGTGGGTTCGAATCCCACCGTCTGCGCCAAAAGCAGCACCTTGCGGGGTGTTGCTTTTTTGTTTTTACAGCAAACTTTGCAAGGTGGGATTCGAACAGCCCGTGCCCGGCGCTTTGCGTCCCGCCGGGCTGCAACAGTCCTGCGGACTGTTGCAAGGGCGCGGGAGAATCCCACCGCCTGCGCCAAGTATCACTACTCAATTCTACATTGGGTAGTGATTTTTTATTGCCGCTTTGCAAAATCCTCGTGCTTTTCTTATAGGCATCCCCCTTTATTTTCAAGTAGTGATTTTCGGGTTCGGTACAAATCATACCAGCAATCGTGGGAAATAGCTATTCACAGAACTGCACAAGATTTTTCCGGCATCTTGGGTACAAATTGACAGCAAAAAAGACGGCACCTGATTCTCAGATGCCGCCACTGTTCAAATTACCACTTCTTTATGGGCTGTGCCTCCGGCAGTGTCAGCGTGTTTGCCATCGTCCGGGCACTTAAGTTCTTGGACTGTGAATCCAGATGCGCGTAAATGTTGGCTGTGGTCGAAATATCGCTGTGACCCAGCCACTCTTGAATCTGCTTCATCGGCACGCCCTCTTTCAGCAACAGGCTGGCACAGGAGTGGCGCAAATCGTGAAAACGGATCCTGCGTAAACCGTTCTCTTTCAGCAGCTGCGGAAAGCCTGTCGTTACAGAATCCGGCTGGATCAGGTTTCCCATTGCATCCACAAATACATAGCCAAGGTACTCTTGATTATAGCAGTTGCCGCAGATTTTCTGGTTGTATTCCTGCTGCTCTTTGACGGCTTTTAAGCGTTCGGCAATCGGGTCTACCAGCGGCAGGGTGCGCAGACTGGATTTTGTTTTGGCGCGGTCAGCCTCCACCAAAATCTTCTTGCCGTCGATGCGGGTGCTGGTCACGATATGCCGGATGGTCAGCGTCTTGGCTTCAAAGTCGATGGCCTCCCACCGCAAGCCCATCACCTCGGCGCGGCGCAAGCCGTAAAAAGCTGCAAGCTGGATGATAAGCTCCAGCTTATGCCCTTGGGCGGCTTCAAAGAGTTTCTCCATTTCCTCGGCGCTGTAATAGCTTGCCATGAACGCCTGCGGCTTGGGGCGGTCCACCTTGTCCACCGGGTTGCTGGTGATCAGGTCGATGCGCACGGCGTATTTCAGTGCCTTGTGAAGATTGGCGTGGAATCGCAGGATGGACGTGTTTTTCAACGTTTCCGCTTCGTGCAGATAAAAGCTCTGAATCTGGCGCGGCTGCAGCCCTGCCAGCGTTACGCCCAGCGGTTCAAAGTAGGGAATGATGTGCTTTTCCACATTGAAGCAATAGGACGAGTAAGTAGTTTCCGTTACGGCTGTGCGCATCATTTTCAGCCAGTACCGCATATAGTCGCTGAATGCCATGTCGGGGCTGAGTTCAGATACTTGCCCTTTGGGAATCGTGAAGCTCTTTCGCGTTTCCGCCAGCATTTTTTCGGCGCGCTTCTTGTTGCCCTTTACCGGCAAGCCCGTGGCCATCCACGGCTGGCGGCGTTTCCCCGCCGAGTCTGTGTAACTCAGCACAATGTAGAAAAATCCGTTCTTTTCCTGTAAGCGTCCTGCTACCATAGGCATCTCTCCTTTTTTTCAAGCTGCTGCATTTTGGGTTCGGTACAACGATACCAGCAATCCCGCCAGAAAGCTATTCACAGAATTGCACAAGAACCGTCCTGCGCATTGGGTGCAAACTGACATCATTCGCGCTCCTGCACCCGCCTGCGGCGGCGCGGTCTGGGATGTTGCGGCATTCTGTTTTCCCGTTCAATACGGTTGGACTCGCGTGTTCTTTGGATGCGCTTGATGGCTCCCTCTGCAATCTTGTCCTCTTTGCGGAGTTCGGCAATTTTGCAGGTCAGCATTGCTCTACGGTCAGCCAGTTCCGATGGAGCATCTTTTCTCCGCATCTGCTTGACGATTTCAGTTCGCTGCGCGGCAAGGGTTTCCATCCGCTGGGACAAGCCCTTGCGGTAGTCCACGATGGCCTGTAAAGATGGGAACTTGTGGTCGTGGACAAAGGCGTGTTCTGCAAGTATTCTTTCGGTATCTTTCCAGATGCGCTCCAACTCCGGGCGGTTGATGCGTGGCTGCTGCTTCTTGGGTAAGATGCCCAGTTGGTAACAGTAGTACAGATATAAACGGTGCATCTGGGATTCCCCAAAGAATACCTCGAAGAAAATTTGGAGGATGCCTTTTCCCTCATAGGTATTTTGGGGACGATACCGTTTCGGCGTATACTGTCGGGGCGGGTGTTTCCGTTCATACAGCCTTGGTCCGTACAGTAAGTAATTTCCGCGCAGGCGGTCATCTATGGCAGGTAAATCGTATTCTTCTCCCAGCCTATATAGGCGCACGGCTCGTCCGCCATCGCGCGCCCGGATAGTTGCATACTTTCGGTGCGGGTCACTGCCGAAAATATACCCTTGCCGATACAGCGCCCTGTGAAAGTCCTCTGCGGTGCTGGCATCCTCACAGGCTTGGTCGATGGCCTCCCGCATCCGGGCGTACTGCGCCGGTTCCTTGGTCTTGGGCTGCTCCACCACCGACAAGCCGTACTCCCGGCACAGCTTGTCGGATGCTGCCCGAAACTCGGCATACTGGCTGCGGCGCTGCTCGTACTTCTTGCCGTCCACATACGATACGGAATTGATAACGAAGTGGTTATGCAGGTTATCCGTATTCATGTGAGTGGCGACCAGCACCTGAAAGCGCTTGCCCCAAACCTTGCGGGCCAGTGCCACGCCGATCTCGTGACACTGCTCCGGGGTAACTTCCCCCTCGCGGAAGCTTTGGTAGGCATGGAGCGCCACCACGCCGTCTGTTTTACCAAAGCGCTCCTGCACAGTCCGCATATCTTCCCACGCATGGTCTGCCCTGCAATGGATGCCGGTGACAAGCTGGGCGCTCTCGTTCAGCTTGGTCTTGGCATCGTTCTCTGCATAGTGCAGCGTTTGGGCAAGGGCATCGTATTCGGTCTTGTCCGGGTTGGTCGCATAGTCAAGGACACGCTGCAGACTGTCCTTGATTGTCCAAATCTTAGTTACCGCCAATGAGCAGATCCCTCATGCGGTCGGCACAAGTACCGATTTCAGCACTCGTTGTAGGTGAACAGCTTTCTGCGATTTCATCCAGTTTGTCCAATACATTAAATACCTCCGTGGGCGGGTGTCCGCCCGGCTCATATCCCAGCGCCCGCTGGCGTAAATATTCTGAAAGCGACAAGCCACACCTTCGAGCCAACATCGTCACCTTTTTCTTTTCGGTGACGGTCACGCGAATGTTGATTCCAACGCTGCGCTTTCTCATGCGCTCGCAGCCTCACAGGGGTTCGGGGCTGTCCCCGTAGGCTTTTCGGCGGGTTGCCCTGTGGCAACACTTCGCCCATGCTTGCTTCCCTCAAGCGCTCTGGCTGACGATGCTGACGATGATGACGATGTTTCTGGGATACCCCAGTGGAACAACTCCGATATATCAATATCATCGTCATCACCGTCATCATCGTCATGGAAGAACTCAAACAGACGCTTCTGCTCTGTTCGAGTATACTTATACTCGATACCGCGAGGGCCGAACACGTCACGAGCGTAGTGCGCCATCTTCCGGGTGAATTGGTTAGGTTTGACGTCGGAAATATTCGCTGCTGCAAGCAATTCAGTGGCTGTGCCCTGCCATTTTCCAACCGAGTCAATGTAGTCTGCAACTTTCCAAAGATACTCTGGAATAGCCTTTGCTGCCTGCTGTTCTGCAGTTTCTTCCTCATCCAACGTCCAGACACAGTTTTCTTCGCGGATATGCAGCATTTTCTCGTCCATATCCCTTCCAATTACACGAATTGTCGCGGTTTTACTCATGCGCTGACGATGCATAAGCCAAGTCGTATCCGCTACACCCATGATACCCGTTGAGCCGGAAATTTGGTCATAGGGGTCTGACGATGATTGTTTGCGAAGATGATGTACCAGCAGGATGCAGATGCCGTACTTATCGGCAAGCTCCTTTAATGCACCAATATCCTTGTAATCATTAGCATACATACTACCATTCTGGTCGCCTTTTCGTACCTTTTGCAAGGTATCGATGACGATGAGGCTAATATCGGGGTAAGTATGGATGAAACTGACGATTTGTTCTTCCAATCCCTGCCCAATTCCATGACTTTCGGTCTGCAAAACGAGCCGTTCCGGGTCTTCTTCCGCATCAACAAGTCGATAAAGACGCTCCTGCAGGCGGCCCAGTGTATCTTCCAGCGAGAAATACAGCACGGTTCTCGGTTCTATTTCGCGGCCCCACACAGATTTTCCCTGTGAAATCTGCAAGCAGAGCCAAAGTGTCAGCCAACTTTTGCCCGCTTTGCTGGGGCCTGCAAAGATTGCCAGTCCTGCCGGGAGCAAACCGGGGATAATCCATTTTACGGGAGGTATCGGCGTTGCAAGCAACGCTCCGGCTGTAATAGTTTTCGGTAATCTTGTGGTAGTCATTTGCATCATCCTTTCTTGTTTTAGCATACATCTATTATCTCATAGTATCGTAATTTTGTGTGTAGTAAGTTTTACTCTCTAGTGTTAAGTTGTACGTCTGTGCCGCTCCACAGCCCCACAAACGCGCCAAATGGCGGCTTTGCGGGTGATGTTGCGTCCGTGTGCGACGCAGAGCATCCGCCCCACACGGGCCGCGTTTGGGCAAGATGTGGAAGTGAATCAGATTTGATTCACTTTTTCGGTTTTGCCCTGCCGGAGTGAATCAGAACTGATTCACTCCGGCGGCCCACGGGCGTATTTCATACAATCTTGTTGATTTTGTTTAATCATAGTCTCATCTCCTTTTTTGTTGCTTTGTGTGACCCTTTTGAATACACTTTCCGGAGGAGAAAAAAGAGCCCGGAGAACCTTACCGATTTGGTAAGGCCCTCCGGGCTCTTTATATATTTTCTCTGTTTTATCCGGACGTAAGGGCACACTTTCCCCGCAAATTTTGATGCAAATTCAATAAAAATCAAATAATACGCATAATAGCGTCACTCACACGGTTACATAAATAATAATAAATAAAAGAAAAGAAACCGTGTACATCAAAATAAATGCTGAGAAAAATGTCTAATTTGCCGCTCGCCCCCAGACATGGGAACATAACAGGCAAGCCGCTGGCAACGACCGTACACTGACTCTGCAAGGATCTTACTGATTCCAACCCCTGCGCGGTCACCCTATCTGAAGCTGTAGGGCATCTGGAGTATCATTATATTCTCTCCCCACCGTGAGTTAAGGTCTGCCAAGACCTTGCTGTGCGCCCCACCGGGAAAGTAATGTACCTGTTATGCTGTGTATTCAGTTGTAAAGGTGCTATACAGAATAAATCTATAAGTTTAATATACGCCGGCAATTAGCAATCTGTCAATGGCGAGTGCTAATTGTTTACAGTGCATTCACAATTCAAGGCGCCAGTCCGCCTATGATAGATTTCATCAGCAAGGCTTGTTCATCATTCAAAGCACCACACACAGCAATTAGCAGTTCCCGCTGGCGTACTGTCAGCCGCCGTTGCTGCAAGCGGCTTGAATCCAGAATGAATACACCACCGCCTGCTTCAACCTTAGTATAAATAGGATGCTCCAATTCCAGTACCCGCAAATCATTGCGAATTGTATGGGAACTTACAGCAAATTCAAAGGCAAGGTTGCCAACGGTATCGTTTTGCCGTTCATAAAGCACTGTAATCAATCGTCTTCGGCGTTCGTACAGTGATATTTTCTCCATCGCTTCCCGCTTTCCGGGACGGATGATCTTATTGACAAAGAAGAAAATCACCATAGACACGCCACCGTTCAGCACGGTCGTACCAATGTTGTAGATGAGGTCCGGCACGAACAGACCGGCCACAGGCACCCACACGCAGTTGCTTTGTTGGTTTTTCTAAGTTCTCGGCTCGCATTGATTCCATTGCTCCCCGGCATATCAATATCCATAAATACAATATCAAAAGCATGGGTATCTGCCTTCAAGAACTCATCTGCATTCGGGAATCGTTTCAGCTTCATTATTGTGCCGTTCTCATCCGCACACTGATTCAAGCACCCTTCCAAGAGATTGACCTTGACCTTGCTGTACGCCCCACCGAGAGAGTAAAGTATCTGTTATGCTGTGTATTCAATTGTAAAGGTGCTGGTGCAGGATAAGATTAGTACGCTATACCGATTGGCAGTCTATCAGTGCCACTGCTCAAACAACCTCCGACCTGCCCCTATGCAGCCGCAACTCACGTCAGTTACGCTAATAAATATACCAGTTACGAAATTTGCATTGTTATAAAATGCCCGATGTGCTAATTTTTTATCGCAAAAAGCAAAATTTGACAGAAAGGTGATGCAGAAATGGCACATCGTAAAAAGGCATTGTGTGCGTGCTTATCGTACATAGGGTTGATGCTGTTTAACAGCTATGCTTATGCAGAAGAAGTATCGCTCGCGCCTAACGATAGCGAAGTGATACAGGACTCCGCAGTTGCCTTATACGAACCGTTAGAATCTGATAGGGAGGAATCCGAGAGCTTTGAAATCAGCACCCCGGGGAGTGCTGCTGTGCTGAGAGCCGCCGTTATTCCACGGGTGGTGAGTGCAGAAATCGGAGAACGCCTTGACGGCGATTATGCTTATATCTCGGATGCAGGATTGGTATCAGACGAAAATACTGCCTCTAAATACGCAATCAGCACAGGAACCGCCCCTTGGGACGATGCCGAAGAAGCCGGGAAAGCCGGTAATGATACGAGTGATACAGACAATATCGTTCGCAGCTTTGACCTTGTCAGCTATACGACCCACTTCCGGACCAGTGTTCGTGATGGTGCCCCCTGTAAAGCATACAGGACAGGGACACTTTATTTTCGATTTGTTCTGCCCGGTGACCCTTCACAGGCCCAATATGAAACCGATTCCATGGGCTGGCTGAATGCCAAAAAAGATGTCAGCTATGAAATCACATCCGAAGAAATCAACGAACAAACCTGCCAGGTGCTGACCGGCAGTTTTCTTTTAGAGCCAAGTGGAGATACTCCTTCCGCCATTGGTGAAAGCTACCAAGAGTTGAATATCGCCATCCGTGTGCTTGCTATGCACGAGGGGGACACACTTCAACCCAGCTTCACTTATTGGCTGGAGGGCAACACGGCGGACGGCTCTTGCCCGGATCACAACGAAGAAGAACCGGAAACCATCACCCCACCGCCCATCACCGTTACCGCCGCACCGCGTTACAATATCCAGTTAAAAACCTGCGATACCCGCGCTGCCTATGTGGGCAGCTTTGATTTTTCTACCGGTAATGATTTCGCCATGAACAAGAATGCAGGTGATGTGTATGGCCGCATGAATGTTTTGGGCATCACCGTGCAGATCATGGGCAAAAGTGCAGAACTGGGCTTGCGCGGCTGCGAGATACCGAGCAGTGATACCTTGACATTCACACTTACCCTTGCCGACGAATTCCGCGGAAATGACGGAACGCCCAACGATACTACTACGGAATATTCCCCCTTGGTATGGAGCCTTGAGGGAAACGACAAAAACGACCACACGAAGCATCAGTATGATGAGCGCGCACTGACCGGTGCCTACAAATTTGCAGCGGGCGGCGCACCGTTCAATACGAACAACTATGATTACTATACTTGTGCAAATGGCGGCACATGGGCAGGAACACAGACCGGCAGTACGGTAACCATTACCGTAAGCGGCTACCAAATCGACTTAAAGCAGCTGCCCTACACAAACAGTAACAGCAATTCATCCAATTACGATTATTACAATCCCAACGCAATCAAAAATTATTGGGAAGTGCAGACCGCTTGCTTCTCAGCCGGTGAGCTTTGGCTGGTGCAGCCGTTCTACAATGCTGACGGCGAATATGTTGTGGACAGATACGGCACAGGAACCTTTACCCTCACCGTAACGGACAGCAATCTCACTTTGGATGATGGCACGAACCCCGACCAAATGAAAGGCGAAGATGACCGCTGCGCTTTGCCGATGAACCTTGAGCAGCCGGGCAGTATTGATCACTCCGTCACCTACCAGAAATATGATGTGGTTGAATATGGCACTGCATTGACGGATGGGTGCTACGAGGACGGAAAAGACTGGGTTGTGGCCGGTGGGCAGCTGGGCATTCAAGAAATGCTCAAGCATAACTCTGCCGAGGGACTCAACACCGGCGTTGCCTATGACGATTTAGTTAAATTTGATGATGCCTTCTTTGTTATCGAAGGCATCAAAGAAGGCAGCAAAGCCGGTATGAACAACATGGAAATCCAATATCTGTACGGTGCAAAGCCGGATAAAACCGGGTGGGATCATCATAACTTACAGCCGCAGGATGCAGGCTACGATGCCGAGATGATGAGTGCCACTGCCGATGATTTGATTTTCTTTACCTCGCTGGAATACCTGCAGGAGGCAGGCTACACCTGCGTGGCCGTTCTTATGGAAGTGCGCGGTCTTGCCAGTGCCCAGTCTACAAATTGCTATTTTGCCCTGCAAGGCCATGTAGCCGACACTGCCCAGAGCAACGCGGTGTACATGGTGACCCACTCTGCTATGGCGTGGAATAAAAACAATGTCAGCAGCTTGGCAGCGGAATGGTGCGATAAAGACACCGCCGCGCTTACCGATGATGACTACATTACTTATATGCAAAGCGATGCTTTTCCCAGTCGCGCCGATGGCCAGCCGCACAGTTACGCAGATGAGTACGCTACGGCTTTTTGGAACAACAACACCGAAACAACCGATGGACTGCGCAACTATCAAAAATCGAGCTACGATGCCAGCGGTTATGTGAACGGCTCTGCGGGTGTCAGCTACGGCGATTCCTGCCTTGTTGTGGCCTATGCGACCAAACTGACCAAAACCGTGGCGCAGAAAAGCAGCAGCGGGCAAAAGACAGCCTATGACATGGATACAAACCAGCGCATTGTGGATTATGTTTTGAACCCCTCCATTATGCGCACTGCCGGGGAATCTATTACGGGTGACACGGCCTTTACCACCAACTTGTATATCGAGGACACCTTGCCTGCCGGGCTGCACTATGTACCGGGTTCGGCCTATTGGGGCGGCACTTATGTACAAAGCGCTGAAGGAAAGCAAGGCACAGTGCAGGACGGCACACCGATGGAGCCGACTATTACCGCAAACAGCAATGGCACAACAACGCTGTACTGGACTTTGCCGAATGTGGCAGTCGGTGCTGAGGAAGTAACATCTGTGGCTTCTATTTACTACTCATGCAGCATCGGTACCCCCGGCGAAGAGGAAACCGACGTTAAAAACAATGACCAGCTTTTGAATGCGGCTGTGATTTGGGGCAGCGCTGAACAAAAGCGCGGCTTTTCTGCCGCAAACGGTAATCTGGCTGAAATGAGTATCCTTGTTACCAAAAACAATGCTATCAGCCTTGTAAAGCTGGCGGATCAACCGATGGTGGATGCCGGCAAAGACATGGGCTCCACCCTGCATATCGGCAACAACGCCGCGAACTCGATGGAGCTTATCGCAGTGGATGCACTGCCCTATGACGGCGACAGCCACGGTTCGGAGTTTACGGGTAACTGTTTCGTAACGGAAATCACGGTAACTACGCCGGGATTATTAAGCAGCTTAACACTGTATGCCACCACACAGGAAAGTGAGCGTGGCAAGACCAGTGCAAACTATACGGCGGATAGTTTTACAGATACGGGTACATGGCAATGCCTTACCGTTGATTCAACAAGTGGCAAGGTCACACTTCCGCAGGGAGACTTTAACCCCGTAGCCATTGCTGCTGTCGGCACCCTTCCCGCAAACCAGATATTGCAGCTACATATAACAATGCGTCTGCCGGACGGACAGCCCGGCGACCATGTGGTAAACTGCCTGACGCGCGGCGACTTGGAAAGTGATGCCAACTGCTATGTGGTAAGTCGCACACTGGAAGGCATTGTCTGGCTGGATGCCGACAAGAACGGCCAGCGCAGCGACAGTGAGGCGGCTGTCAATGGCGTAAAAATCACCTTGATGAAGCTGAAAGACGGCGGCGACCCGACTAAGGAATCCGACTATGAGCCTTATCCCCATGCGGTAATTTCCACCGGCAAACAGATGAATGTCATCACCGGCGAAGTCTCCGCCTATGAAACCGGGCGGTATCTGTTCACGAATCTGCCCGCAGGCACATTCGCCGTAAAATTCAGTGATGGTACATTCTCGCTGTACGGCTACCAAGCCACATCCGTCGATGTTGGCGATGACACACGCGATTCGGATGCTGTTCCCACTTACGATGGCAGCAGTGCGCGGCTGACACAGGGCTTTATCGCCGATATTTCCATGCCCACCGCCGAGGAAATGACCACGCTGGTGTATAGCTCCAAATACCACGATATGGGTCTGTATCTGCCGGAGGCTGCCCCCGACACAGGTTTGCCCGCAAACAACCGCGCACCGTATGCACTGGTTCTGTTCCCTGCCGGGGCGCTGCTCCTGCTGGCGCTGTGCAAGAGAAAGCGGGTTGCCCGATGACGCAGGATATAAAAGACACCCTGCTCTCTCTGACCGCTAAGCTGGTATTGACAGCGCTGCTTTTGGCGGCACTGCTGGGGGTACTGTATGGCATGGTTCGCTGTCCCGATAACACAATGTCACCTGCGTGTGGGTACGGCGACTTGATTCTATTTGACCGCACCCAGAAAAGCTGCCAAACCGGGCAGGTCGTTGTGCTGACCGTGGACGGCAAACCACAGATACGGCGCATTGCCGCCGTGCCCGGTGATGTGGTGGAAATTACGGAAGACGGATTGAAGCTGAACGGTTATTTTCAGCAGGAATCCGGGATATACACCCAGACACTCCCCTATGCAGGGGATGTGACCTACCCGCTCACTGTTCCGGCAGGTGAGTATTTTGTTCTGGCCGATGACCGCACCAATGCACAGGACAGCCGCGTTTACGGAACTGTCTCACAGGACGAGATCCGTGGCTGTGCCATTACTTTGCTGCGGCATAGGGATATATAAAATAGAGGAAGAAAGGACAAGAACGATGAAGAAGAAAATTTTGTTTGCAACTGCACTGATGGCTGTGGCTATGGCAATGCCCGCTTATGCGGAAGATGCAGATAACGTCGCCACACTGGCTGACACAACACCGCAGGTGACGAAGCATTTTGTGATGGCGGAAGGGCTTGCCGTTCCCGCAGAGACCTTCAGTTTTACGGCCACGGCGGTGACATCAGATGCACCTGCTGCGACGATTGCAGAGGTTGACTATAATACCGAATACTCGCTGGGTGAAGCTACAGAAGGAAAATATACGCTTGATACCTACGCCGACATTACTTTTGGTACATTTCCACATGCCGGTATGTATGAGTATACTGTGAAAGAAACTGCCGGAAATGACAATGCTATCACCTACGATACAGCAGAGTACAAACTGCGCGTATATGTCGTCAACGAAGACGATGGAAGCCTCAAAGTACAAACCGTTACCGCAGAAAAAGACAATGAAAAGCAGTCGGAAATTGGCTTCACCAATACTTATCGCAAAAACGCAAGTCTGACCATCTCCAAGAGTACCGTGGGTTCTATGTCCGACAAGACCAAGGACTTTGCGTTCACCATCACCTTCACCAAGTCCGGCACGGAAGATGCTTCTGTGACTTCCTACACCGGCAAAATCGGGACGGAAGATGTTGTGTGTAATGTTGGCACGGCAACCACCTTCTACCTGCATGACGGCGAGAGCCTTGTGTTTGATGAACTGCCTGTCGGTACACGCTATGTTGTCACCGAAGCTGCCGCAGCGGACGGCTATAAGCCCAGCGTAAGTGTTGTGGAAAATGGCGTACAGAACGCTACCCTTACCGCCAATGATGCTGATGCCCTTTCCAGTGCCAGCTCTGGCTTAACCAACCTCGTTGGCGAGAACGAGAACAGCGCCACCTTCACCAACACTTACGATGACATCCCCGTTACCGGCCTTGTGCTGAACAACCTGCCCGCCGTTATGCTGATTGCAATTTCCGCAGTCGCACTGGTTCTGCTGACGCTCTGCAAACGCCGCCGCAAGAATTGATGAACGCGTTGTGCCGTCTGCTGCACATAGCAGATTTTCTGGCAGAATGGCTTTTGACCTTGTTTCTTCTGCTGCTGGCTGCCGTAGGGATTTACACCGTCTGGGATAATGAGCAGGTTTACCGCAGCGCCGATGCCGCCGTCTACGCCGCCTACATTCCGGAGGAAGCCGACGATGCGCCTGCCTTTGAAGAACTGCGCCGCCTCAACCCGGATATTTTCGGCTGGCTGCGGGTGGACGGCACAGCCATCAATTACCCCCTGGTGCAGGGCAGCGATAACTTCACCTATGTAAACAGCGATGTCCTTGGCAATTTTTCCCTGTCCGGCAGCATTTTTCTGGATTACCGCTGTGCAGCGGATTTTTCCGGAACAAACAATATTCTGTATGGGCATCACATGGATAAAAATTCCATGTTCGGTCCAATGGAAGATTTTGCCGATGACAACTTCTTTGCAAGCCATCGCAGCGGCTCGGTCTACTATGGTGGGGCGTGGCACACGGTCATATTTTTTGCTTTCTTACAGGCGGATGCCTATGACCCGGTCCTGTACGACACCACGCTGACGGATGCCCCCACCTTGCTTGCCTACCTGCGCAGCCACGCCGCGCACTTTACAGAGGAGGACTTTTCTGTGAACAGCCGCTTTGTAACGCTGTCCACCTGTGCATCCACTGGGATGAGCAACAGCCGTCACCTGCTGGTAGGTCTGCTTGCATCTTGAAAAAAAGCGGAGAGGCACTTCCTGTGCTTCTCCGTCTTTGTGATTATTCAGCCATCGGAATCATAATGGTTAAGGTGAAAATGTCTCCCTCAATTTTTGCGGAGACCGTTCCGTTATATTTTTCGGCAATTTCCCGGATGCTCTTCATCCCATAGCCGTGTTCCGACTTTTCCGCTTTGGTTGTCATGGGCAGCCCATCCGAGAAAGTCAGTGCATGGTCACAGTAGTTGCGCAGGCAAACCAGCGCCAGACTGCCCTTGCGCCGGATATTTACCGACATGAATTTCTTGTCAGGCTCTTTCAGCGCAGAAACGCACTCCAGTGCATTGTCAAACGCATTGCCCAGCATGATATACAGGTCAAAAGGATCCACAAATCTTAGTGCCGTTCCATCTGCCATACAGGTCCACTGGATGCCGCGCTGCTCGCAGCTATTCCATGTTTTGTTCAGCAAGGCATCCAGTGTCGGGTTACCGGTGTTGAAGGTCGCATCATAGTTGCCAACCGCCGTTTGCAGGTCTTTCAGAATGCTCTCTCCCCTACCGGTGGTATCTTCCTGCTGCAAGGCAAACAGAATGTGTTTAAGGTCATGGCATTTATGGCGCAGTGTTTCCACGGAATCCTGATACATGGTAAACTGCTGGTATTCCTGATTGCGCAGCCGGTTTTCCATAGCGATCTGCTGCTTGTAGGTGATTTGCCGGAAAATAAGAACCTGCGCAGACAAAAGCGACAGCGACAAAACGGCATCGTAAATCGTGATGATGCGGAACATTTCCTGCGCTTCCGGCGAATAGTGAACGCTTGCCAACGTGCCCATCGCACGCCCCATCAAGGCTACAGCGGCACCGTAAAGCAGCGCACCGCGGCTGCGCTCAATTTCTTCCCGCATAGTCAGGATTTTCAGCGCAATGATTCGATAAAAAATGGCATAGCACACCGCCATAAGCAAGAGCTCCATGCACAGTGTACCGGGAATGCCCGGCCTCGCACCGCGATGTGCCCCTTCCGGGAAGAGAATCACAAAAATTGTATAGGCAAAATCCTGCGTGGTGTACGCACAGGCAGCGCAATAGGCTTTATAACGCAGATTTCCCTCGCAGCAAAGTGCAAACAGTGCGGTGATACACGCCCAGTACAGCACCAGTTCCAGCAGCGAGCCTGCCACAATAGCTGCTTCTGTGCCTACAGCAAGCTGCCTTGCGGCAGCGCTTACCCATTTGTGGTACAGCGATATGGGTACTGCCAGCAGCAGTCCTGCCGTCACTCCGATAGCCAACCGTATCGGAAAGCCACGCTTCTTTGGCAGCGGAATCATAAACAGTGCTGCAACCAATAAGCTGCACTGCATGACGCCCAAGGTAAAGATTTTAGCAGCCATCAAAGACTTCCCTCCTCTGCACAGTAGGAAATCAAAGCCTGCACAAACCCTTTATAATAGGTACGGCTCATGGGGAGCGTGCAGCCCGGCAGCTTCACACAGGACCTGTCGTATCCCATAACATGACGCAGATTTACAAGGTATCCCTGATGGCAGCGGGCAAAGTCTTTTCCCGCCAACTCCTGTGAAAGTCCGCTCATAGTCTGGGCGGCGGTGGATTCAATGGTATTCTGCTTCGTGTGAAAGCAAAGGGTATGATTCCGCACCTCTACATAGTAGATTGCAGACAGCGGCAGCTTGACCATTCCCTCTCGACTTGTAATGAGCAGGGGCGCATCACTTCTTGCCGCCAATATTTTGCTGACCTGCTGCATTTTGGCTGCGAACGCAAAATACTGAACAGGCTTCAGCACATAGTCCAGCGCTTGAACAGAGTAGCCCTCAATGGCATACTGTGCCATCTGTGTAATGAAGATGATCAGAACATTCGTGTCTGTCTGCCGAATGAAATGCGCGGTTTCCATGCCGTTCATCCGCGGCATTTCAATGTCCATCAAAATCAAATCCCATATAGGGCGGTAATTCGCAGTAAACTCCATACCGTTGTGATACACAGCACAGCGTATCGGTTCCCCATTTTCTCGCCCGTAGCGCTCCAAATATTCTTGTAAGAGCGCGGAATTGCTTTCTTGATCTTCCACGATAGCGACCCGCAACGAATTTCTCTCCTTTTCTTGTAGGGTTGTTTCCTGTATCATACCACAAAACTTGTCACTTATGGAATAGACAAAAGAAAAATCTGTGTACGTCTATAAATACAAAGCTTGACCCTTGTTCAGCATTTTTGACAGATACATTACACAAAAGGAGGAGCCTTATGCCGCTGAACGACAGTTTTCTCTGGGCTGCAGCTTGTCTGCTGCTCTTATCACTTTTCCATTTTGCATTGCAGCGCAAGTTACATGATCAGCGTACCGTTACGCTGTATGCCATGATGTGCTGCAGTCTGCTCATAACGGTTTGCGGGCTTATTCTTACGGTTTCCCTGCGGAAGCAGGCGGCTTCCCATCCTGTTGCACAGGCTGCGGCGCTGGGGGCTTATCTGGCACAGTTTTCCATGCCGTATTTACTATTAGAAATAACTGCCTTTACCTGTCGCCATATTACATCGCCCTTATTAAGAACCGCGCGGCTGCTTTGGTGTGTGGGGAACCTTCTGATTCTGAGCAACCCATGGACCGGTATCATTTCCGCACCGCAAGCAGATGGATTGATTCATGTTTCTGCCTGTTATGAATTGTTCGTCGGAACCATTGCGTTTTGGTATATGGTAGATTGCGTCTACATCCTATACTACAGCAAAGAGATGCGCAATCGTCAAGCAAATGCTTTGATTGAGGCTGCTGCGATTATGCTCGTTGGGCTGCTCTTACAAAATGTACTTCGGCTGCAACTTTTTACCGGCTTTGCCGCTTCTTTGGCAATCATCGTGCTGTATTTTTCCATGCAAAGCAGATTTGCCTATATCGACTTTGCGACGCACATTTTCAATGCGGATTATTTTAACTACTGGCTTTGGGAACGACTAGCCAAAAAGAAATCCACCTATATAGTTGCTGTTTACCTTACAGAGTTGGAGCGCATCCGCTCCGTGTACGGGACAGACCGGGAGCTCTCGGAACTCATTGCACAAAAGCTTTGGAAAATCACCCCTAAGCATTGGGTATTCCGCGTCCGAACCAACAAATACGCACTTTGCACCGACAACGAAACAGACTGCCGTTTTTTGCTCAAGTATCTGCAGCAGATATTTTCGGACGAATTTGCAGTATGCGGGCGCAGCATTCGCTGCCCGGCAGTCTTGACCGTTGTGGAGCACGCAGAAAAAGGCTTTGAAAATGTGGATGAATGTCTGAATTATACAGCATCACTGCTTCGGCAAGGCTCACACCAGATAGATGTACAAGTTATAGAGGACACGCCCTTGCGGCGCGCCGACTACGCCGCTGAAAAGCAGGTAGAGCAGTATCTGCCGCAAGCACTGGAGCAAAACCTGTTTGAGATTCGCTATCAGCCGATTTATTCTTTGAAAGAGCGGCGATATGTCGGTGTAGAGGCTCTCAGCCGCTTACAGCACCCAAAACTCGGCTGGATAAACCCAGAACTCTTTATCCGGCTTGCCATGCGCAACGGGCAAATTTTTCAGCTGATGCCAATGCAGCTTCACCGCATTTGCAGATTTTTGCAAACCAACCCGGGAATACAGCAAGCTCTGCAAACGGTAAAGATGAATCTGTCCCCCGCAGAGTTGGTACGGAAGGGTTACTGCGAAAATTTGATTGCCATTATCCGCTCGTACAATATACCAACTGAAAAATTTCAGTTTGAGATCACAGAAAGCACAGCCACCGAGTACACGCCCGAATTGGAGCAGTGCATTCAAACTTTGCGGCAAGCCGGAATCAGCCTTTGCCTTGACGATTTTGGTTCCGGCTATGCCAATCTCAGCAGTATTTTGCGGCTGCCGTTTTCCGTTATCAAAATGGATCGTTCCCTGCTGCAAAGCGTTTGTGATGGCGGTGATGCCGCTATATTTTATCACAGCATGGTGGATACGCTGCACGCGATGGGATACCAAATTGTATCGGAAGGTGTTGAAACCGCAGAAGAAGCCACACTGCTTACCGAGTGGCAGGTTGATATGATTCAAGGCTACTATTATGCCAAACCGCAGACGAAGGAAGAGTTACTGGAACTTCTTTCTTTGCAGAATGGCAAGAAGTGAGGAAAAGACTATGAAGTTGAAAATGTATCATATGAATGTATTATCAATTGCCGCAGTATTGGCCGTAGGATTACTTTGCGGTTGCAATGCAAATACGGAACGCGTTGTGGACGCAGACAGTGAAGTACAAAAAGCTGCAAGCAGTTCCGTTGCGGTGCAAAGTGAAATCAGCATCTCGGCAGAATCTATAAGTGAGGAAAACACAACAGAAAGCGACCCGGATAGCGTCCCCGCAGAACCAGAAACAGAATCGCAACAAGAACCGAGTCTGCCGCAAAGCAGCGAAAGTCCGGCATCTTTTAATGCGTGTTCCATCAACACAACACAGATGGGAAATCTTTCTTATTGGCTTTACATTCCATCAAACCCCACAGAGGATATGCCGCTGATTGTATATTTACACGGCGGGTCTGAAAAAGGCGACGATTTAGAGCTCGTTACAGCAGCTGACGGTTTCCCGCAATATTTGCAAAACGGTGAATTGGGAGATGTGAGATCCTATGTCATCATTCCACAGCTTCCAAGTTCAGAGAAAAGTTGGGAAAGTATATCTGATGCTATTTGCGAATTGATTGATACCACCGCCGAAACCTATGCAATTGACAGAAACAATATCTCGCTTACAGGGCATAGCATGGGCGGCACAGGGGTATGGCATCTGGCCTGTATGTATCCGACTTTGTTTGCCCGGATAGCGCCACTGTCCGGCAGCATTCGCTGCACTCCGGAAACCCTCAGCAAATTAAAAAATGCACATATATGGGCTTTTGTTGGCTCTGCGGACAGCATTGTTGCGCCGGAGGCATCCGAGAAAATTGTTGCCGCACTGAAAAACGCAGGCAGCGATGCAGAAATCACTGTGTTTGATGAGGCCGACCACTTTTCCGTTCCAAGATTGGCCTATCTTGATGCAAATGTCGGCTTAATGAATTGGCTGATTGGGAATTAATGGTCAGGTAGAAGTCTATGCCTTAGCTGCCGAGATTTTGGCACACTGTATGGTACATCAAGAGCAACAAGCCCGCAAACTGTGCTGTCAGCTCTTTGCCTTATTCAAATTTGACTTTTGCGGGCTTACCGGCATTTTCCCCCTCACTGTTGACCACCATTTGACCACTACTGTGCCGAGGTACTGCAAAATACCAAAAAGCCTGTTGTGACAACCAACAATGGGCTTTTTCTTGCTTTTGAGTTAACTGTGCAGAACCAACAAAATTCACGTTCCTACGTCCGGTTACACTGCCCTGTCGTAGTTCTCCGACAACTGCGACAGGACAGGTTTTTTGCCTGCTTTTGTGCGATACAGCGTTATTTACGCTTGCAAAAACGCGGTGGTCAACGGTAGTCAGACCACGAATTGACCACTATTGGAAATTGACTACTTTACAAGATTGAAATACGTCAGAACGACGTTTTTTATATATAAGCGCTCGTGGCGCAGATGGATAGCGCGTTGGACTCCGACTCCAAAGGCCGCTGGTTCGAATCCAGTCGGGCGCACTTAAAAACCTCATTGCAATGTACTTTTGCAATGAGGTTTTTGCTTTTGTTCAAATTTGATTTTCAAAATAATTTCAACAGCATATCATCCGCAGCATCGGTGTACTGCCCTTTTGCCAACCGTTCATTTCTCAGCTGATTTATGGCGGTTCGCATAAGGCGGATTTCGTCTGTTGAGAAACTTGCTCTTTTATCGGCTGGGAGAGAATTGATTTTTAGTATCAATCTTCCCGACTCCTGTGTGCTATGCCCAAGCGCCCTTTCACGGTAATAATAAGGTGCAAGTGATTTCAATAAGATACTCTTGTTCGCGCGGGTCAGCTTAATTTTTCTCATCATAATCCAATCGCCTTTCCGAGTTTCTCTTGTGCCTTGCGCTTGTTCTTGTCAAACGCATGGGCATAAACATCCAGCGTTGTGCTTGCCTGTGCGTGACCCAGCAGACTAGCCACGGTGCGCACGTCCACTCCCTGTGCAATCAGCAGGCTGGCGTTCGTGTGCCGTAAGCTATGCACATTCAAATCCAGCGGCAAGTTGTTAGCTTTCAGAATCAGCTTGAACCTATAGGTAAATGTGCAGGGATTCATCGGCTTGCCGTTAGGTTGGCGGAATAAGTAGTCATCTTCAGATACAGTTTCGTTCGCGGTCTGCTGCCTGTCCCATTCGCACTCCTTGCGCCATGCTTTGAGTAGTTGGCACATTCCTTTACTCAAATACACCATGCGGTCACCGCTGGTCGTCTTAGGGTCTTTCGTAATTGATTCTTGGTGGCTCAATTTCACAACACCACGCTGCACATGAATCGTCCGCTTCCGCCAGTTAATATCACTCCACCTCAGCCCACAGGCCTCACCTCGGCGCAACCCCGTAGCCAGCACCAGCTTGAAATAGGTTTCGTATTTCATGCTCTGACCTTCAAAGGCAGTAATTAGCTTTTTGACGGTTTCCTCATCGGCCACAGGGCGTTCTTTCTTTTTTCCTTTGGGCTTATAACATCTCCATGCAGGATTGTGAGTAAGATATCCCTCGTCCACAGCCGCCGACAGGATGCCGCACAGTGTGTTGTGTAATCCTTCAACCGACTTCTCGGATAGATTTCCTCTGCCGTCCAGACGCGGTGTGTGCCGCATTTCTT
>ERZ870052.160-NODE-160-length-25373-cov-7.350688_pt1 | contig 25373 bp, 18 predicted proteins | sample MGYA00520889_ERZ870052 | MGnify/ENA primary metagenome ERZ870052 (study PRJEB32232, sample SAMN07284988) | human gut metagenome | biome: human-associated habitat; material: feces | host: Homo sapiens | place: Tanzania | collected 2014-08-14 ...
GGCTCTGGCCGGGATGCTCTGCGCCCTGGCCGTTGTGGGCAGCGTGTTCAGCTTCCCCATCTTTGGCAGCAAGTGCGCCCCGGTGCAGCACATGGTCAACATCCTGTGCGCAGTCCTGCTGGGACCCTACTATGGCATCGGCGTGGCCTTTGTGGCGTCGCTGCTGCGCAACCTGCTGGGTCTGGGCAGCCTGATGGCCTTCCCGGGCAGTATGTTCGGCGCGCTGCTCTGCGGCGTGGTCTACCACAAGACCGAAAAACTGCTGCCCACGCTGGCGGGTGAGGTGTTCGGCACGTCCATCCTCGGTGGTCTGTGCGCCTATCCGGTGGCCATCCTGCTGATGGGCAAGAGCGCGGGCGATATCGCGTTCTATGCCTACATCGTGCCGTTCCTCGTCTCCACGGCGGGCGGTGCAGTCATCGCGGGCGTGCTGCTGGCCGCGCTGCAGCGTTCGGGCGCTCTGCACTCGATGCAGGCCCGCTTGAGCTGAGGAGGGCTTTGCATTGACTGCGTTCTCGAACCTTCTGAACCGCGTGCGGGACACTTCGCCGCTGGTCCACTGTATCTCGAACCTCGTCACCGCCAATGACTGCGCCAACCTCGTGCTGGCGGCGGGCGCATCGCCCATCATGGCGGACGCCCCCGAGGAGGTGGAGGAGATCACGGCCCTCAGCCGTGCCCTCTGCCTGAGCCTTGGGACGCCGAACCCCCGCAAGGCGGAAGCCATGCGGAAAGCGGGCCGCAGAGCGGCCCAGCTGGGGCTTCCGGTGGTGTTCGACCCGGTGGGCGTCGGGGCGTCGCAGTTCCGCACGGACATCGCGGAAACGCTCCTGCGGGAGGTCCCGGTGACGGTCCTGCGCTGCAACGCTTCGGAGCTGCAGACGCTGGCCGGAAAAACGCTGGGCAGCTCCCGGGGCGTGGATGCCGGAAAGGCTCTGCCGCAGGAAGAGCTTCTGCCGGTGGCCAAACGGTTCGCGGCGGCGCACCACTGTGTGGTGGCTGTGACCGGCCGGGAGGACATCGTGACGGACGGAATGACCGCCTACGGCATCCGGAACGGCACGCCGCTGCTGCGGCAGGTGACCGGGACCGGCTGTATGCTGTCGGTCCTGACAGCGTCCTTCTTGGGGGCCAGCCCCGAAACGCCGCTGGATGCCGCCGCCGCTGCGGTCTGCATGATGGGCTTGTGCGGCGAACAGGCTGCGGCCCGTCTGCAAGGACCAGAAGGGACCGGAACGCTTCGTACTTATCTGATCGACGCAGTTTCCCGGCTGACGCCGGAACAACTGGACAAAGGAGCAAACTATGAACTGTACCCCTGAGATGCTGCGGCTCTACGCCGTGACCGACCGCGCATGGGTCGGCGCGCAGACCCTGCCCCAGCAGGTGGAAGCGGCCCTGAAGGGCGGCGCGACCTGCGTGCAGCTGCGGGAAAAACATCTGGACGATGCGGCCATCCGGGCCGAAGCGCTGGAAATCTCCGCGCTGTGCAAGCGGTACTGTGTGCCGTTCATCCTGAACGATAACGTGGCGCTGGCGGCAGAGTGCGGTGCAGACGGCGTGCATCTGGGGCAGGAGGATATGGACCCGGCACAGGCCCGCCAGATCCTCGGCCCGGATGCTATCATCGGCGTGTCGGCCCACAGCGTCGCAGAAGCCGAGGCGGCAGTTGCCGCCGGGGCGGATTATCTGGGGTGCGGGGCTATGTTTGCCACCACCACCAAGACGGATACCACCACCCTGCCCAAGGAGACGCTCCGCGCCATCTGCGAAGCCGTCCCGGTCCCGGTCGTCGCCATCGGCGGCATCCACAAAGAGAACCTGCTCTCGCTTGCAGACTGCGGCGAAGCCGGTGTGGCGCTGGTCAGCGCTATCTTTGCAGCCAAGGACATTGAGGCCGAATGCAGGGAACTGCGTCAGCTCGTCAGCAAGCTGTAAGTCAGCCGCGGCAGACCGGGGACACCACCTTCTGCCGCGTAAAACCTCATGGAAAGGGAACTTTCATGAATACCGCAAAACCGTTTTGCGGAGGCGTCGCGATCCAGTACCATCGGAACGATCCGGCCCTTCCGCACCCAAATCAGGTCCAACCTCTTCACGGACATGCACCGCATGGCCGGAGAGTTTTTTGAAAAAGAGTACTGGAGGAAATAACCATGCAGAACTACACCACCCAGATGGATGCCGCACGCAAGGGCATCGTGACCAAGGAGATGGAGATCGTCGCCAAGAAGGAGTACCGCACTACCGAAGAGATTCGGCAGCTGGTCTCTGAGGGCAAGGTCGCCATTCCCGCCAACAAGCACCACACCTGCCTGAACCCGGAGGGCGTGGGCAGCATGCTGCGCACCAAGATCAACGTCAACCTCGGCGTCTCCCGCGACTGCAAGGACTACAACATCGAGATGCAGAAGGTCATGAGCGCGGTCAACATGGGCGCAGAAGCCATCATGGACCTGTCCAGCCATGGCAACACCCAGCCGTTCCGTCAGAAGCTGACCCATGAGTGCCCGGTGATGATCGGCACGGTCCCCGTGTACGATTCGGTCATCCACTATCAGCGCGACCTCGCCACCCTGACCGCACAGGACTTCATCGATGTGGTCCGTCTGCACGCAGAGGACGGTGTGGACTTCGTCACCCTGCACTGCGGCATCACCCGCAAGACCATCGACCAGATCCGCACCCACAAGCGGAAGATGAACATTGTCAGCCGCGGCGGCTCGCTGGTGTTCGCATGGATGTGCATGACCGGCAACGAGAACCCGTTCTATGAGCACTTCGATGAGATCCTCGACATCTGCGAGGAGCACGATGTGACCATCTCGCTGGGCGATGCATGCCGTCCCGGCTGTCTGGCCGATGCGACCGACGTCTGCCAGATCGAAGAGCTGGTCCGTCTGGGCGAGCTGACCAAGCGTGCTTGGGCGCACAACGTTCAGGTCATGGTCGAAGGCCCGGGCCATGTGCCTCTGAATCAGGTCGCCGCCAACATGGAAGTGCAGAAGAGCATCTGCATGGGCGCACCGTTCTATGTGCTGGGACCCCTCGTGACCGATATCGCCCCCGGCTATGACCACATCACGGCAGCCATCGGCGGCGCGGTCGCAGCCGCAAGCGGCGCGGCTTTCCTGTGCTATGTCACCCCGGCGGAGCATCTGGCTCTGCCCAACGTGGACGACGTCAAGCAGGGCATCGTGGCGTCCAAAATTGCGGCTCATGCGGCCGATATCGCCAAGGGCATCCCGCACGCCCGCGACATCGACGACAAGATGGCCGACGCCCGCCGTGTGCTGGACTGGGACGCACAGTTCGCCTGTGCGCTGGACCCGGAGACCGCCAAGTCCATCCGCGACGCCCGTCTGCCTGAGGATGACCACAGCGATACCTGCTCGATGTGCGGCAAGTTCTGCGCCGTCCGCAGCATGAACAAGGCGCTGGCCGGTGAGTACATCGACATCCTGTAATTTGTTTTTGCGCGTTTTTCTTCCCAAACGATAAAAAAGCCCCGTGTTGTCAGGCTGAAACGGCCTTTCAACACGGGGCTTTCGCATTTGGGGAGTTATTCTTTGATCTGCGGAACAGCGGACGGCGTCTGGATGAGATTCGTCATGCTCTTCAGGCTGATGGCGATGGTGGACAGGTTGTGCAGCATGGCCGAAGCGGCGGGCTGCAGGATGCCCAGCGCGCCCAGCACGATGAGGGTGGAGTTGAAGCTCAGAACGAAGCGGTAGTTCGAGCGGACCCGGTGCTGCAGGGCGTTGGCAATGGTCTTGAGGACGATCAGCTCTTCCAGACTGTCGGCCTTGATGGTGACATCGGCGATCTCGCGGGCGATGGCTGCACCGGAGTTGATGGCGATGCCGATATCTGCTGCCGACAGGGCGGGCGAATCGTTGATGCCGTCGCCGATCATGACGACGGTGTGGCCGTCGGCCTTGGCCTTCTGGACGAAGTTTGCCTTGTCCTCAGGCAGGACCTCGGCGAAGAACTGGTCCACGCCGACCTGCTTTGCAATGGCCTGTGCGGTGCGGAAGCTGTCGCCGGTCATCATGACCGTGTTCTGGATGCCCAGCTTATGCAGCTGGTGCAGGACAGAAGCAGCCTCGGGGCGCAGGGGGTCTGCGATGCAGATGACGCCCACCAGCTGGCCGCAGACGGCCATGTACAGGTGCGAATATTCCGGCGGCAGATCATCGAACTTCTCCTGCTCGTCGGCGGGGACGACACAGTGCTCGTCCTCGAATACGAAGTGGTAGCTGCCGATGACCACCCGTTCGCCGCTGACGCGGCTGGCGATGCCGTGGGCCACGATGTACTCGACTTCCGAGTGCATCTCCTCGTGGGCGAGGTTCTTTTCCTTGGCGGCACGGACTACGGCGTTGGCCATGGAGTGGGGGAAGTGCTCTTCCAAGCAAGCGGCCAGACGCAGGACGTCGTCCTTGTCGCTCTGGCTGAAGGGAACGACATCGACCACCTGCGGGGTGGCGCGGGTCAGCGTGCCGGTCTTGTCGAACACGATGGTGTCGGCGTTGGCCAGCGCTTCCAGATACTTGCCGCCCTTGACGGTGATGTGGAACGCGCCGCATTCCCGCATGGCGGACAGAACGGCCAGCGGCATGGAGAGCTTCAGGGCGCAGGAGAAGTCCACCATCAGGATGGAGATGGCGCGGGTGACGTTGCGGGTCAGAGCGTAGGTGACGACCGTGCCGGCCAGACACCACGGGACCAGCTTATCTGCCAGCTCCAGCGCACGGTTCTCGGTGCTGGACTTGAGCTTCTCGGACTCCTCGATCATGGCCACGATCTTGTCGTAGCGGTTCGCGCCGCCGGAAGCCTTGGCCACAAAGACGCACTCGCCTTCCTCGACGACCGTGCCCGCATAGACCGTTGCGCCCTCGACCTTGCGCACCGGCATCGATTCGCCGGTCAGCGCGGCCTGATTGATCATGGCTTCGCCCTCCAGCACCGTGCCGTCCAGCGGGACCATGTTGCCGGAACGGACCACGATCTCGTCCCCCGACTGCACTTTGGTCAGCGGGACGAGCACTTCCGTGCCCTGCGAACGGACCCAGACTTTATCGACGTTCAGCGCCATGCTGCGGGCCAGATCGTCGAGGCTCTTCTTGCGGGTCCACTCTTCGAGCAGCGAGCCGAGATTGAGCAGGAACATGACCGAACCTGCCGTGCCGAAGTCGCCGCGCAGGACCGAGACGCCGATGCTCAGCGCATCGAGGACTTCCACTTCCAGCTTGCGCTGCAGCAGACACTTGATGCCCTTCCAGACAAAGCCGATGGAGCGGTAAATGGTGTAGGCGGCACGGATGGGCGCGGGCAGGAACAGCTTGCGGAAGTAGTGTCCGGCCACAAGGCTGTACATCTTTTCCTGATATTCCTGATTGATCTTCCGGCTGTCGGCGGAGGTGACCAGCGCATCCAGTTCAGGCTGGTCGAACCGGTAGCCGCTCAGGGCTGCCACCGCCGCCGAGCGCTTGCCGGTATAGGTGATGACGACATCGCCGGTTCGCTCGTAGACGGTGGCCTTTTCGATGGCGTCATGGTGGTTCAGATAAGCTTCCAGCACATCGGCACGATGGAGCGTCATCCGCACATTGCAGACATGGACGCGCATCCGGCCGCGGCCTTCATGTAAGATGGTGCATTTCATGGAACTTTCCCTCTTTTACAATCAAAAAGAGCCGCCCCACAGGCGGCTCTTCGGGCTTTGCATTATTCAGCAGCCTTGTCAGCTTCTGCGGATTCAGCAGTCTCGGCGGTGTCCTCGATGACAGCAGCTTCGGCCTCAGCAGCGCGGGCCTCGTTGATGGCCTTTGCGTCAGCCAGAATGTCACCAGCCTGCTCCTGAACCTTGTTGACGGTCTCCATGGTGCAGTCCTTCATGCGCAGGACCGCTGCGGTGGTCTGGGTGTAGACCTTCTTTGCGTCCTTGCTGGACAGGATCTTGAAACCAGCGGAACCAAACACAACGCCGCCGACGAACAGAGCGATCTTCTTCACATCTACCATAATGATTTCCCTACCTTTTTCAAATGTTATTCCAAGGGCTTGTTGAAGGCCCAGATGACAGAACAGATTTGCTGTTTCTGCGGATATTGTAGCACGGTTTTTGGAATTTTCAAGAGTTTTTCGCAATGTTAATATGAGTAAACTTTGTACGAGGAGTAGTTAGAAATGCCTATCCCTATGTGGTTTTTTGCGTCAAACTACCGTTTGTATAGGAAAACAAACTGGCTTTGGGCCGCAAAAAGCCGCAGGGCCGTTCGTGAGACGGCCCTGCGGCGGGAGAATGCGGAAAGAACCGCTTAATTTTCGGCCAGATTGCCGGTGTAGAGCTGGTAATACTTGCCCTTCTTGGCGATCAGCTCGTCGTGGCTGCCGCGCTCGATGATGCGGCCCTGCTCCAAAACCACGATGCAGTCCGCATTCCGGACCGTGGACAGGCGGTGCGCGATGACGAAGGAGGTGCGGCCGTACATCAGGCCGTCCATGCCGCGCTGGACCAGCGCTTCGGTGCGGGTATCGATGGAGGAGGTCGCCTCGTCGAGGATCAGCACCGGAGGATCGGCAACGGCGGCGCGGGCGATGGCCAGCAGCTGGCGCTGGCCCTGCGACAGGTTTGCACCGTCGTTGGTCAGCATAGTGTTGTAGCCATCGGGCAGACGCTTGATGAAGCCGTCCGCGTTGGCCAGACGGGCCGCTGCGATGCACTCTTCGTCGGTGGCTTCCAGACGGCCGTAGCGAATGTTCTCCATGACCGTGCCGGTGAACAGGTGGGTATCCTGCAGAACGATGCCCAGCGAGCGGCGCAGGTCGTCCTTCTTGATCTTGCGGATGTTGATGCCGTCATAACGGATCTTACCATCCGAGATGTCGTAGAAGCGGTTGATGAGGTTGGTGATGGTCGTCTTGCCGGCACCGGTGGAGCCGACAAAGGCGATTTTCTGGCCCGGGCGTCCGTACAGGTTGATGTCGTGCAGGACGGTCTTTTCGGGCACATAGCCGAAATCGACATCGGTGAAGGTGATGTCGCCCGCCAGCTTGTGATAGGTGGTGGTCCCATCGTGATGGGGGTGCTTCCAAGCCCAGATGCCGGTGCGGTCGGTCGTCTCGACCAGCTGGTCGTCCTTGTCGTACTTGGCGTTGACGAGGGTGACATAGCCTTCGTCGGTCTCACTGGGTTCGTCCATCAGCTTGAAGATGCGCTCTGCACCGGCCAGCGCCATGATGATGCTGTTGGCCTGCATGGACACCTGACTGATGGGCATGTTGAAGCTCTTGTTCAGCGCGAGGAAGGCCATGACCGTGCCCAGCGTCGTGCCGCCGACACCGCCGACAGCCATCGCTGCACCGGCCAGCGCACAGACGGCATAGCTGACGTTGCCCAGCTGTGCGGTGACGGGCATGATGATGTTCGCATAGGAGTTTGCCTGTTTGGCGCTGTCCTTCAGCTTGTTGTTCAGCTCGCGGAAGCCGGCGAGGGTCTTTTGCTCGTGGGTAAAGACCTTGACGACCTTCTGGCCCTCCATCATCTCTTCAATGTAGCCGTTCACCTTGCCGAGGTCTTTCTGCTGAGCGATGAAGTATTTGCCGCTCATAGCGGTGATCTTCTTGGTGCAGAAGAGCATCAGGGCGACCATGCACATGGTCACGATGGTCAGCTGCCAGCTCATCAGGAGCATGCTGGTAAAGACGGAGACGATGGTGATGGCGCTGGACACCAGCTGCGGGATGCTCTGGCTGAGCATCTGGCGGAGGGTATCGACGTCGTTGGTGTACACGGACATGATATCGCCGTGCGGATGGGTGTCAAAATAGCGGATGGGCAGACTTTCCATGTGGGTGAAAAGCTGGATGCGCAGATTGCGCAGCGTGCCCTGCGTGACATTGACCATGATGCGGGCATTCAGCCATGCGGCCAGAACACCGACGGCATAGATGCAGCCGACCCGGAGCAGAGCCGCGGTCAGGGGGCCGAAATCAGGGGTGGTCTGCTGGGTCATGGGGACGATGTAATCATCGATCAGCGTTTTCAGGAAGAGGCTGGCCTGAACATTGGCCAGTGCGCTGACGACGATGCAGATGAGAACGATGATGCAGTGGGGCAGATAGTGCTTGAACACTTCGCCCATGATCCGCTTGAGCAGCAGACCGGGATTTTCCACTTTGGGCCGGGGCTGACCTGCACCGCGGGGGCCGGGACCACGAACTTCTTTTGCCTGTGCCATTACTGCTCACCTCCCTGTTTGTCGAAGTCGCCGCCGCCCTGTGTCTGGCTGTTGTAGACTTCCTGATAGATCTTGTTGGTCTTGAGCAGCTCCTCGTGCGTGCCCAGACCGTTGATCTGGCCGTTGTCGAGGACCAGAATGCGGTCGGCATCCTGTACGGAGGAGATGCGCTGTGCGATGATGATCTTGGTCGTGCCGGGGATCTCTTCCCGGAACGCCTTGCGGATCTTGGCGTCCGTTGCGGTATCGACGGCGCTGGTGGAGTCGTCGAGGATCAGCACCTTGGGCTTGCGCAGCAGAGCGCGGGCGATGGTCAGGCGCTGTTTCTGGCCGCCGGACACGTTGGAGCCGCCCTGCTCGATCCAAGTGTTGTACTTGTCAGGGAAGCGCTCGATGAACTCATCCGCACAGGCCAGCTTGGCCACACGGATGCACTCTTCCTCGCTGGCGTTCTCGTCGCCCCAGCGCAGGTTGTCGAGGATCGTGCCGGAGAACAGAACGTTCTTCTGCAGGACCATGGAGACTTCGCGGCGGAGGACATCGAGGTTGTAATCCCGGACATCCACGCCGCCGACCTTGACGCTGCCGGTCTCGGGATCGTACAGGCGGGGGATGAGCTGGACCAGACTGGACTTTGCACTGCCCGTGCCGCCGATGACGCCCAGCGTCTCGCCGGGTTTGATGGTGAAAGTGATGTCGTTCAGGACCGGCTGGCCGGAACCGTGCTTATACTTAAAGGTGACGTGATCGAACTCGATGCCGCCGTCGGCCACGGTATCGACCGGGGCCTTGGGGGCGGGCAGGTCGGTGGTCTCGTCCAGAACTTCCACGATACGGCGGGCAGAAGCAGCCGACATGGAGATCATGACGAAGGCCATGCTCAGCATCATCAGGGCCATCAGGATGTTCATGATGTAGCCGAACAGCGCGTTCAGCTGGCCGGTGGTGATAGAGCCGTTCAGGACGTAGTGTGCGCCGAACCAGCTCAGAGCGATGTTGCAGCCGTACACGGAAACGAGCATGGCCGGGTTGTTGAAGCTCAGGCGGCTCTCGGCGCGGACGAACTGCTTATACAGGCTCTCACAGGCGTTGGTGTACTTGTCGTTCTCGAAGTGCTCGCGGACAAAGCTCTTGACCACGCGGATGGCGGAGATGTTCTCCTGCACCGAAGCGTTCAGGTTGTCGTAGTTCTTGAACACGCGGTCGAAGATGCCGAAGGTGGGGATCATGATGGAAGCCAGCACCGCCACGAGGAAGATGATGGCGACCACGAACACCAGCGTCAGCGAACCGCTGATAGCCGATGCCATGATGAGCGCGAACACCAGATGGACCGGGGCGCGCACGCACATGCGCTCGATCATCTGGAAAGCGTTCTGCACGTTGGTCACATCGGTGGTCATGCGGGTGACCAGACCGGCTGTAGAGTATTTGTCGATGTTGGAGAACGAATAGTGCTGGATGTTCTCATACATGGCGTCGCGGAGATTTCCGGCAAAGCCGGTGGAAGCCTCGGCGGCGAATCTGCCGGCCAGCACACCCAGCAGCAGCGCAATGGCTGCCACAAGGAAGGTGAGCAGACCGTACTTGATGATGGCGTTCATGTCGCCCTTTTCGATGCCCTGATCGATGATAAAGGCCATCAGCGTGGGCAGCAGAACGTCCATGATCGCTTCCAGTGCGGAAAAGAGCGGTGTCAGGATCGCGGCGCGTTTGTACTCGCCCAGATGCGACACTAACTTTTTGATCATCTGGTAATCCTCCTGTTTGTGTTGTTTGTTTGACAGAAAACAATTCTATACAAAACAATTAAAATGTCAATGCGATTTTCGCAAGTTACAAAAAATGTCATGAAACTTTCAAAAATCGTACGATTCCGGTGTTATTGCAGACCCTCGCGCAGTTTGTTCAGCAGCCGGAGAAATTCGGCATTCTCCTCCGGCGTGAGCAGACTCTCTACAAATTCGTCGGTCTGATGCAGAGATTGCAGGGTCTTTTCATGGATGCGTGCGCCTTCTTCGGTCAGGACCAGCTTTTTCAGGCGGGCGTCCTGCGGCACGCTCTGGCGCTCGATGTAGCCTTTGCGCTCCATGAGCTGCAGGATGTTGGTCACCGTGGAGCGGGTGATGGAGAACTCCCGCTCGATGTCCCGCTGGTAGACTGGCTCGTCCTTGTGCCAGAACAGATAGCTCATGATCCAGTCGTGCATGGGGGTCACGTTCTCCACGCCGTTCTCGCGGTGGAACTGGTTGATCTTGCGGAAGATCAGGTTGTTCACCCGGCGCATCTGGGCCGGGATGACCTGCGGGGCCTCCCAAGGGGGATTCTGACCGCAGCAGGAAGCAATGGGTTCGTCATGCATAATCGTTCATCCTTTGAATTGTTGGACTGGAAATTGTTTTGATGGGAACTGTTTGATACGATACTATTTTAACGCTGGGATACAAGAATGTCAAGAGAAAAAAGAACCTCTCCGTCATCGCTGTGCGATGCCACCTTTCCTGATCGGAGAGCTGGCGCGCATCAGCGCGACGGAGAGGTTTTTCTTTCGGTTAAGTTTCCGCTTGTGCTTCTTCGATCCAGACCCGGATGGTGTCGGGGCGGTCGGTCACGAAGCAGTCCGGCTCCAGCGGGAGCAGGGAACGGACGACGTTCTGGGTGTTGACGGTCCAGAACGCGGCCTTGCAGCCGATCGCGTGGAGTTGATTGACGACTTCCGGATTGCGAAACGCTGTGTGGTATTCACAGCTGACGTACTCTACCGGAAAATCCAGCGTCTGGACGTAGGCTGCCGGGTCTGCTTGGTCCGAGAGAGTCTGCAGGATCTCCCGGACGCTCTGGTGGGGATAAAGGGCCGCAATGAGGGTCAGCTTGTCCGAAATGGCACTGGAAACCAGATCGACCTGACGGCGGAGCGCGGGACAGTTCTCTTCATCCAGCGGCTCGTCCATGCTGTTGACCAACCCGAGGTCCTTCCAGAGGACCGGCGGCGGGAGCATCATGCTCAGCAGGTCGCCCAGCGTCAGGATGCCGATGCGAAGCTCCGGCATCAGCGCCTTGGCCTGTCGCAGCAGATCGTGCCGGAACGAGACGAGGATCAGCCGGTCGGCGATGCCGGCGGCGCGGATGTGCTCCACCACATTGGGGATGAAGTCCGGGTCGTTGAGGATAGGGGCTTTCAGTTCCAGCTGGATCGTGCAGTTTTCCAGCCCCTTGCAAAAGCTCAGCGCTTCGTCCAGCGTGGCCAGCTTTTCGGTGGTGATGTCCACGCCGTTCCACTTGGTCAGGTTGATGGATTCCAGCTCGCCGACGGTCAGGTCGTAAATTTTGGCGGAGAGTTCCATCCCGATGTCGATGAGGTAATCGTGGTGGATGATCAGGCCTTTGTCCTTGGTCTGCTGGACGTCCATTTCAACGCCGTCTGCGCCGAGGTCCATGGCGTTCTCAAAGGCGGTCAGGGTGTTTTCCGGGGCGAGATAGGTCGCCCCGCGGTGTGCGATGATCTCAGGCTGGGTCATAAAGCAAAGCGGTCCTTTTTCGAAAAATTAAAGTCAGGCGAGGTCCTCGCCATCAGAGGCGATGACCTTCTTATACCAATAGAAGCTGTCCTTCTTGGAACGGGTCAGCGTGCCGTTTCCGGCGTTGTCCTTGTCCACATAGATGAAGCCATAGCGTTTCTTCATCTCGCCGGTGGACGCCGACACAAGGTCGATGGGACCCCATGTGGTGTAGCCCATCAGGGGCAGACCATCTTCGTTGATGGCCTTTTCCATCTGCTCGATGTGGGCGCGGAGATAGTCGATGCGGTAGCTGTCGTGAATGGAGCCGTCCGGCTCCACGGTGTCTACCGCACCCAAGCCGTTTTCCACGATGAACAGCGGTTTCTGGTAGCGGTCGTAGAGGGTGTTCATGGTGATGCGCAGACCCACCGGGTCGATGGCCCAGCCCCACTCGCTGGTCTTGAGGTAGGGGTTCTTGGCGGCGGCTCCGATGGCGTTGCCGTCGGCCTGACCCATCAGTTCCTTGTCCACCGTGATGCAGCGGCTGGAATAGTAGCTGAACGAGATGAAGTCCACTGTGCCCTCGCGCAGGGTCTGTTCGTCGTCCGGCTCGGTGTGCAGCTGGATGCCGGCCCGCTCCATCCGCTTCTTGGCCCAGACCGGGTATGCGCCGCGGGACTGGACGTCGATGAAGAAGTAATTGTCGCGGTCCGCTTCGGCAGCGGCCTGAACGTCCTCGGGTGCGCAGGTGCGGGGATAGAACTCGCCCGCTGCCAGCATGCAGCCCACCATGGCGTCCGGCATCAGCTCGTGGGCCAGCTTGACGGCCTTGGCGCTGGCCACCAGCTCGTGGTGTGCGGCCTGATACTTGGCCTGTTCCACATTCTCGCCCGGTTCGAACAGCAGACCGGCCCCCATGAAGGGCATGTGCAGCAGCATGTTGATCTCGTTGAAGGTCAGCCAGTACTTGACTTTGCCCTTGTAGCGGCGGAAGATGATGTCGCAGTAGTGGACATAGGCATCGACCATCCGGCGGTCTTTCCAGCCGCCGTACTTCTTAATCAGAGCGATGGGGGCATCGAAGTGGCAGATGGTGACCAGCGGCTCGATGCCGTACTTGTGGCACTCGTCGAAGAGGGCGTCGTAGAACGCCAGACCCTCTTCGTTCGGCTCGGCATCGTCGCCATTGGGCAGGATGCGGGTCCACGCGATGGACAGGCGGTAGCACTTGAAGCCCATCTCGGCGAAGAGGGCGATGTCCTCTTTGAAGTGGTGGTACATGTCGATGGCTTCATGCGAGGGGTAGAAGTGCTGGTCATCGCATTCCAGCATCTTCAGCTTTCCGAGCATCACCGGAAAGCGGTCCTCGCCGAACGGTACGACGTCCACATTGGCCAGTCCGCGTCCGCCCTCGTTGTAAGCGCCCTCGCACTGGTTGGCAGCGGTCGCGCCGCCCCACAGAAAGTCCTTTGGAAATTTGCCCATGAATGAATACCTCCTTATCAAAATCTGCTGCCTTCATTTTATCATGTCTGAAGGGGCCATTCAAGGATGAAAGTATGACTCTTTCCGTCATTTTGACGAAAAATGCAGCTAATTTTTTGCAATTTTCACGAGAAAAACCTAAAATGCGGAAGATTTTCCTTTCATTCTGTTTCTTCCCAACGGACAGGAAGTATGGTAGACTTTATGTGGAAAGAAAACTTTCACTTCGTCCGTTGGAGAAAACCTCTCCGTCAATGCTTCGCATTGCCACCTCTCCTGATAGGAGAGGCCTTGGCAGTCGGATACAGCTTTCTGGATACGCCAGAGGCTCTCCTGCTAGGAGAGCTGGCGAGCCGAAGGCGAGACTGAGAGGTTGATTGTTTTATGAACTATCTACTTACCCTAGCCTACGATGGCACGAATTACTGCGGGTTTCAGGTCCAGCCCAACGGGCGGAGCGTCGCCCAGACCTTTCAGGACGGGCTGGAAGCCGTGCTGGGCAGCCGCCCGGACATCAAGGGGTGCAGCCGCACCGATGCGGGCGTCCATGCGCTGGGCTTTGCACTGAATTTCCACGCAGACACGCACATCCCGCCGGAGAAGCTGCCGCTGGCTCTGAACCAGCACCTTCCGCCGGATATCCGGGTGCTGTCGGCAGAGGTGGTCCCGGACGATTTCCACGCCCGGTATGCCGCCCACACCAAAACGTATCTGTACCGCATCCACAACAGCCCCATCGACTCGCCGTTCGATGCAAGGTACTACACGCGGGTCCCCCGCCGGCTGGACGAACAAAAGATGCAGGAGGCGGCAAAACAGTTCGTCGGCACGCACGATTTTCTGGCGCTCTGCGCGGCAGGAAGTTCTGCGGCGGCTCACGGCGACACCGTGCGGACCATCACCGACTGCACCGTGGTCCGGAAGGGCGACGAGGTGGAGATCACGGTGACGGCGGACGGCTACCTGTACAATATGGTGCGCATTCTGGCTGGGACCCTCTGCGCCGCGGGGGCGGGGCGGCTGGACCCGGAAACGATCCCGGCCATCCTTGCCAGCCGCGACCGCAGCAAGGCGGGGCCGACCCTGCCCGCACAGGGACTGTTCCTGAAATGCGTAAATTATCACTGAGAGGGCGAATCGAATGCGAAAAATCACACGCGGCCGTTCGGAAAGCAGCGAGCCGCTTTCGGAAGGACGGGTCGAATATCTGGAACAGGCCCGCCAGCGGGTGCGGAACAAGCGCATCCGCCGGACCGTGGCGCTTCTGGTGCTGCTGACGGCCATCGTGCTGTTCACCACGGGACTGGTCGGCAGTTCGGTGGCAGCGGCCAAGGACTTTATCGACACGGCCCGCATCGCGCTGCTGCCCGGGTCAGGCTGGCCCCAGCAGACCGGCCTTTCCAAGCTGACAGAGGTGGAATCGCTGACCGGCAGTTTCGTGGAGCTGGGCGATGAGGGCTGTGTGGTCTACTCCCGCAGCGGCAAAAAACTCAACTCCATCCAGAGCGGCTATGCCCGCCCTGCGCTGGCGGTGGGCCGGAACCGCTTTGTGCTCTACAACCGCTCCGGCACGGAACTGCGGGTGGAGAGCCGCACTCAGAACCTTTATACCAAGCAGCTGGAAAACAGCATTTTCCTCTGTGCGCTGGCAGACAACGGCAATCTGGCCGTCGTGACCGAGGACCAGAGCGCCATGGCAAAACTGCTGATCTACAACGCCAATATGGAGCAGGTCCTGAGCTGGAGCATGAGTTCCAACGATGGCACGCCCCTGCGGATGGCATTTTCGCCCGACAGCCGCAAGCTGGCGGCAGCGGCCGTCACGGCCAGCGGCGGGCAGATGATGACCAACCTGTATCTGGTCAACCTCGCGCAGGGCGACCCGGTCAGTATCGCCAACCAGAGCGGCGTCCCCCAGTGGCTGGGCTGGACGTCGGCTTCGACTATTCTGGCGGTCTACGATTCCCGCGCCGTGCTCTACAATGCGGGTGGCGGCGAACGGGCCGTCTACGACTTCGCGGGTACGACCCTGAAGGACATCTCGGTGGATGCAGGGGGCAATGCGGCCCTGCTGCTGGCATCGGGACAGGTGAATCAGGCCGTCCTGCTGGACAAGGAGCTGAACGTTCAGTTCGGCGCGGCAGTCCCGTCGGCAAATTCCATCGTTCGTGCGGGAAATCTGTTCTATCTGCTGACGGACAATGCGGTGGAGTGCTTCCAGACGTCCGGCGAGCAGCAGTGGGTGCAGAGCTTCGCGGCCAAGCCGCAGGCGCTGCTGGCCGATACCAAGGAGCTGCTGGTGTTCAGCGGGAATACCGTGCAGGTGCTGACCCCGCCTTCGCAGTCGAACTAAGTGTCTGCGAAAGAGCGCAGGGCCAAGCTGCAAAAAGAGCTCGCAGAGCGAAAAAATTTGAGTGACCCGATCTGCCAATGGCTCTCCCTTTGGGAGAGCTGGCAATGCGAAGCATTGACTGAGAGGGTTGTAACAGGGATAACAACGTATGTTCAAGAATCCGTCATTTATTTTTGATATCATATGCACGGTAGTCTGGCTGCTGCTGGCGTTCCGCTATGCCAGAAAGGGCTTTCTGGCGGGCGTGGTGCAGCTGACCGGCAATCTGGTCAGCCTGTTCGGCGCACGGCAGTTTTCCGGCTGGGCGGCGGGTCAGGTGTTCGAGCGGTTCTTCGCGAACAGCTTCCGGGACCAGATCGCGGCCAGCATCTCGGCGGGCGGGGCGGTCAGCCTTTCCGGCATCGCCGAAAAGTATGCGGGCTTCCTGCCCGCAAGCTTCCGGGCGTCCATCGTCGAAGCCTGTGAGCGATCCATCTCGGCGGTGCTCAACGACAACGCCGTTCTGCTGGCGGACGCCATCGTGCAGAAGGTGCTGGCCCCGCTGCTGACACCGGTGATCTCGCTGGTGCTCTTCTTTGTGGTGTTCGCGCTGCTGCGCATGGGCATCAGCTTGCTGGTCACCGTGCTGGGACTGGTGAATAAACTGCCTGTCATCGGAAATATCAATCATTGGCTGGGCTGGTCTGTGGGAGCGCTGGCCAGCATCGTGGACATCTATCTGGTGCTCTGCGTGGTCTGGGCGCTCATCGTCATCACCGGCGGCAATCTCACCGTGCTCAACGACACGGTGATGAGCGGCAGCCTTTACTATAAAGCATTCAATTTGTTCAACCCGTTCCTGTAACGGGGCGGAACTGAAGGAGGAACTATGGTCTGCATTCGATGCCAAAAGCGTCCGGCCATCATCTTCGTCCAGCGGATGGAGAACGGCCAGATGAAAAACGAAGGGTACTGTCTCCACTGTGCCCGCGAACTGCACATCAAGCCCGTTGAGGACCTGATGAAACAGTTCGGCATGTCGGACGAGGACATGGATAACATGGAGGACCGCATGGAGAACATGATGCAGGAGCTGGGCGACGGCTCCACGAATCCGTTCTCCATGATGATGAACATGGGCCAGCCGCAGGAGGACGAGGACGGCGACGAGGACCTGATGCCGGGTTCGAGCGCGACCTTCCCGCTGAGCATGAACGGCGGCGCGCAGGAGGCCCCCAAGAACGACAAAAAGGCCGGGAAGAACGGCAAAAAGCCGCCCCGCCGCAAATTTCTGGATACCTACTGCGAGAATCTGACCCGCAAGGCGCGGGAAGGCAAGCTGGATGACATCATTGGCCGCGACCGCGAAATTTACCGTACCATTCAGATTCTGAGCCGCCGCCAGAAGAACAACCCCTGCCTGATCGGCGAAGCCGGTGTCGGCAAGACCGCCATTGCGGAGGGCATCGCCGAGCGCATCGCCAAGGGTGAGGTCCCGGCGGGCCTGAAGGACAAGGAGATCTATCTGCTGGACCTGACCAGCCTTGTGGCGGGCACGCAGTTTCGCGGCCAGTTCGAACAGCGGGTCAAGGGCCTGTTGAGCGAAGTCAAGGCGGCGGGCAATGTCATCCTGTTCATCGATGAGATCCACACCATTACTTCGGCGGGCGAGAGCGAAGGCGCGATGAACGCTGGAAACATCCTGAAGCCCGCCCTGTCCCGCGGGGAGATCCAGGTCATCGGCGCAACGACCTTCAACGAGTACCGCAAATATATCGAGAAAGATCAGGCGCTGGAACGCCGTTTCCAGCCTGTCCGCGTCGAGGAACCCAGCGTTTCCGATACGCTGGCTGTCATGAACGGCATCAAACACTACTACGAGGAGCACCACCATGTGCAGGTCCCCGCTGATGTGCTGAGCGCCGCCGTGACCCTGAGTGAACGCTATATCACCGACCGCTATCTGCCCGATAAGGCCATCGACCTGCTGGACGAAGCCTGTGCCTGCTGCAATCTGGCCCATCCGGTCATCTCGGAGTACCTCGAGATGCAGAAGGAGCTGGACGCCCTGAAGCAGGAAGAAGCCGACATGGAGAATGCCGGGGTCAATGAACCCATCGATTACGAGCGGGTGGCCGAGCGCAAGACCCGGATGGCCCAGCTGGAAAGCGAACTGCCCGCTAAACAGGCCGCTGCCAGCGAGATCAAAGTGACGATGGACGATGTGGCCAAGGTCATCGAGCTGTGGACCGGAATCCCGGCGGTCAAGATCCGCGAGACGGAGTACGCCAAGCTGTCGAACCTCGAGAGCGAGCTGAAAAAGAAGATCATCGGACAGGACGAAGCCGTGCATCTGGTGGCACAGGCCGTCAAGCGCAGCCGCGCCGACCTGTCGGGCCGCCGCCGTCCGGCCAGCTTCATCTTTGTCGGCCCCACCGGCGTCGGCAAGACCGAGCTGGTCAAGCAGCTGGCAAATCAGCTGTTCGACGGCCCGGACCCGCTCATCCGTCTCGATATGAGCGAGTATATGGAAAAATATGCGGTGTCCCGCATGATCGGTTCGCCTCCGGGCTATGTCGGCTATGAGGAGGCCGGTCAGCTGACCGAAAAGGTCCGCCGCCGCCCCTACAGCGTCGTGCTGTTCGACGAGATCGAAAAAGCACATCCGGACGTCATGAACATCCTGCTTCAGATTCTGGACGAAGGCAAGATCAACGACGCACAGGGCCGGACCGTGGACTTCTCCAATACGGTCATCTGCATGACCTCTAACGCGGGCAGCAGCGACCAGTCCACCGGCGGTCTGGGCTTCAACAAGAGCGAGAGCCAGCTCAGCGAGGACAAGACCCGCAAGGCGCTGGCCCAGTTCCTGCGGCCGGAGTTCCTTGGCCGTGTGGATGAGGTCATCACCTTCAAGCCGCTGGGTCAGGAGACGCTGGAGGGCATCGCCGCCCTCATGCTGGATGAGTACAAGCCCAGCATGGAAGCCAAGGGCATCGCTTACAGCTACACCCCGGCCGCGCTCCATGCGCTGGTGGTCAAGAGTCAGGGCGGCAAGTTCGGTGCGCGTGACCTGCGCCGCGTCATCCGCAAGGCTGTGGAGGACCCCGCCGCCGAGAAGATCATCGATGGGACCCTTGGTGCGGGCAGCAGCCTGACCGTGGATGCCGAAAACGATGAGATCATCCTGAAATAACTGCAAAATAAAAAATCATCTGCAATGCACCCTGCTGAGGCTGGACCTCAAGCGGTGCAATGCAGATGATTTTGTTTTTTAGAGGGGTCATTTCAAGACCCGTTCCAGCGTTTTGAACAGCGCATCAAGGTCGATGGGCTTGGCGAGATGCTCGTTCATGCCCACTTCCAGCGCCTTCTGGCGGTCCTCGTCAAAGGCGTTCGCGTCATCGCGATGATGGGGATGTTCCGGCGGGGATCGCGCAGACTGCGGATGGTCTGGGCGGCCTGATAGCCGTTCATGTGGGGCATCTGGATGTCCATCAGAATGGCGTCATAGTAGTCTGCCGGGTGGTTCTGAAGCGCCGCCACGCAGAGCAGACCGTCAGCGGCCCGTTCGACCTCCAGCCCGTTCTCTTGGAGCAGAGTCATGGCGATCTCGGCGTTCAGGTCGTTGTCCTCGGCCAGCAGGATGCGGCGGCCCTTGAGGTCGGCCGGAAGCTGCTCTTCCACCGGCTGCTGGTAGGTCCGGACCTGCTCTTCCGACGCCAGCGGAAGGGGCAGGGTCACGGTCATAGTGGTCCCGCAGCCGATCTTGCTCTGGACATCGATGGTCCCGTGCATCCGGTCCACCAGCGCCTTGACGATGGGCAGTCCCAGCCCTGTGCCGACGACTTTGCTCTCGGTGCTGGTATGCTCGCGGGAAAATTCCTCGAAGATGTGCGGGAGATAGTCCTCGCTCATGCCGATGCCGTCATCCTGCACCCGGAAGGTGTAGCGGCCCATCCCCGCCTGTTCGCAGGGCGTTTCGGAGATGCTGACCGCGATGTGCCCGCCCTCCGGCGTGTACTTGATGGCGTTGCTGATGATATTCAAAAGAATTTCACGGACCTTCGTTTTATCGCAGATGACGTAGGGGTGCATGAGGTCCGTATGGTAGGTGTAGGTCAGCTGCTTTTGCCGCACCGACGGCTCAAAGACATCGGACAGCGTGTTGGTGAGGAGCTGCAGATCGCCGACCTCTTCCTTGAGCACGGCCTTGCCGCTCTCGATGCGGGCCATTTCCAGCACACAGTTGATGAGCGAGAGCAGGAACGAGCTGGACGACTTGATCTTTTTGGTGTAGTCCAGCACCTTTTCGCGCTCGTCGATGTGCTTTTCGAGCAGGTCCGAAAAGCCGATGATGGCGTTCATCGGCGTCCGGATGTCGTGGCTCATGTTGAACAGGAAGCGGGTCTTGGCCTCGTTGGCCTCGCGGGCTTCCTGTGCCGACTTTTCAAGGGCGGCTTCGTGCAGGGCGTCCTGCGCTTCCCGGACGAGGAACTGCCAGCAGCCATAGGCCAGCAGACCGCTGATGACTACCGAAAGGAGCAGACCGAACAGCATCTGCTGCGGCGAGACCCAGCCTTTGGCCGGTACGATCTCAAAATACCAAGTGTCGTTCGGGACCGAACAGGTCACTTCCAGCGCATCGTTGGGCAGAAAGCCCTCGCTCTCGGCAATGACGACTTTTTCTTCGGTGTAGAGGTCTTTTTTCCAGATCTGGTAGCGGTAGCCCGCTTCTTCCAGCTTGTTCAGCTCGATCTCGTCCATGAACTGGTCCCAGCGCAGGACCAGAATGGAAAAGCCCCAGAAATCCCGGAGACCAGTGGCGTCTGTGGTGTAAATGGGGTCGAACAACAGCGCGCCCGTGCCGCCCTGCGCCAGCTCGAACGGACCGGCGATGGTGTATTCGCCGCTCTCCTTGGCGAGGGTGGCTTCCTTTTTGCGGGCGGGATTTTCCAGCATGTCCAGCCCGATGGCGGCTTGGTTCTCGAGGATCGGATAGACCTGCGAAACGATGCCGTCCTTGGCCAGCTCGTGGGCCTTGATGATGTCTTTGCCTTCCTGCATGTGGCCGGAAATGACCGCAAAAGGCCGCCCGCTGATGTCATAGCCGGATTCGATGAGCTTCTTGATGAAGTTCGACTCGGACAGGTACTGGTTCAGCTGGGAGGAAACGCGCCCGACCGTGGATTCGGCGGTGTAAACGGCGCGGAGCTGTTCATCCTTGGCCTGATTCTGATACAGCAGATGGGTGGCAAAGGTCAGCACCGCAAAGGCGGCGCAGAACACGACCACCGGAAGGATGCGGGTCTTGCGTGTGATCTTTTGAAGATTCATGGGGCGGTTTTATCAGGCTTCTGCGATGGCTTCGATCTCGCACAGAACGCCCTTGGGCAGGTCCTTGACCGCCACGCAGCTGCGGGCGGGCTTGGAGGTGAAGAACTTGGCGTAGACCTCGTTGAAGGCGGCAAAATCGGCGATCTCGGCGAGGAAGCAGGTGGTCTTGACCACCTTTTCAAAGCTGCTGCCGCCGGCCTCGAGGATGGCGCCGACGTTCTTGCAGCTCTGCTCAGCCTGTGCGGCGATGCCCTCGGGGATCGTGCCGTCGGCGGGGTTCACCGGGATCTGGCCGGAAGTATAAACGAAACCGTTGGTGATAAAGCCCTGCGAGTAGGGGCCGATGGCACCGGGGGCTTTTTCCGTAGCGATAACTTTCATAAAAAGGACCTTCTTTCTTTTTTCTTCCTCCAACAGGGGGAATCTTATGCAAAGTCTACACCCGGCGGGCGGGTGCTGTCAATCCGGTTTCACTTTTTTCCCCTGTCGCCTTTACAATCCGGGCAAAAGGCGGTATTCTTTATCTATTCTTTCAACTGTCCCAGAACCGTTTCAGGAGGAAACTATGGATATCCGCCAGCTGCACTATTTTCTGGTCCTGTGCGAAGAGATGAACTATACCCGCGCGGCACAGCGGCTGTTTTTGTCGCGTCAGGCCCTGCGGCAGAGCATCACCGCACTGGAAGCTGAACTGTGCGGGCCGCTCTTCGTCAGCGCCCACCACAAGCTCTCGCTCACCGAGCGGGGGCTGAGCTTGCAGCGCCATGCGGCCCCGGTGGTGGAGCAGTTCCAGCAGATGCAGGCGGCGCTCCATGCCGAGATCCAGTCGGCCCAGCCGGTGCGCATCGGCATCAGCGTGTCGCTGGTCCCGGATTATCTGCCGGGGCTGGAAACGCAGCTGGACAAGTTCCGCCAGCAGTACCCTCATATCGAGATGCGGTTCCGCCTGATGAACAACGACGCCGTGGCCGACGCCGTGGAGCAGGGCGAGCTGGACGCGGGCTTGGTGATGGACCTCGGCTGTGCGGCCAAGGTGCTGGCCCGCACGACCCTGCGGGCGGACCCCGCCTGTCTGCTGGTCCCGCGCGGACACCCCTTCTGGGAAAAGGAGCGGGTCCCGCTGGCGGCTCTGCGGGGGCAGCGGGTGCTGCTGCCCAGTCTGCGGCAGGACCTGTTTGCGCCGCTGTGGGACGCCTGCGCCAAGGCGGGTTTTGCGCCCGATGCCGAGATCGGCCCCAGCTTCTATCAGGCGTACTACCTCGTGCAGGAGCAGCTGTGCACCTGCCTGACCCGCTATGAGCCGGGGGCGCGGCGGGAGCTGGACCGGGTGCGGGATGTCCTGCTGGAAGATATGCCGCCGCTCTGCGTCTCGATGGTCCAGCGCCGGGACCACAACTCGGCCTATCTGGACCTTCTGCGGAGCTACCTGATGGAAGTTTTGGGCGGAACGACTTCCCTGCCGCCCCGGCGGGGCCGTCCGGCAAAGCCGTTCTACAATCTGCCGGTCCTGTCCAGCACGGCGGTGGAAAAGCCGGTCCCCCATCCGGCCCCCGGGACCCAGCTGCCCTTTGCGGGCGGGAACAATTTCCGCGAGCTGGGCGGCTATGAGGCCGACGAGGGCAAGCACATCCGCTGGGGCCAAATTTACCGCGGCATCCCCACCGGTCTGCTGACCGGCGACGCGGACCGGAAACTGCTGGATTCGCTGGGGCTGCGGCTCATCCTCGATCTGCGCAGCGAACAGGAAGCCGCCAAGGAACCGGACTATGTGCCCGACGGCGCACGGCTGGTGCGAATCTGCGGGCTGTGTCTGGAGGACGGCAAAGAGGTGGACTTTTCGCCCGAGGACCGAGAGCGTCTGCTGGAAGGCAAGCCGGATGAAGGCCGCCGGATGGCTGATGCGATGTACAAGCGGATGCTGTTCGGCAACAAGGCGTACAAGGAGCTGTTCCGGGCGCTGGAAGTGGGCGAAACGCCGGTGCTGTTCCACTGTTCCGGCGGCAAGGACCGCACCGGCGTGGCGGCCATGCTCATCCTGCTGGCGCTGGGTGCTTCGGATGCGACCATCTACGCGGATTTTGTGCAGAGCAACACCTGCCGCCGCCCGGAACTGGAACAGATCTGGGCCGAACACGCCGAGGAGATCGCGGCCCGCCCGGAACAGAAAAAGTTCTATCAGGGCATCGCGGGCGTGCACCCCGAATCCGTAGACCTTGTGCTGGATACCATCCGGGAAAAATGTGGCAGCGCCGAAGCCTACCTCGAAGCCGAATACGGCCTGACTCCTGCCCGCCTGATGCGTCTGCGGCGGATGTATCTGGAGTAAATTTTCAAAAATAGGTTTCGTTCCCTTGACATTATTCAAAATGTTTCGTAATATAAGAAGTAGTATGGAATCCATGACGCTGTGTGCAAGGGAATTCCGCAACCAAAGTTCAATGGGGCTTCATCTGCCCGTTTTTATATGAAAACCTTGTAAATTGCAAACCAGCACCCCAAAACCGCCCCGGCGCATGGCCGCGGTGTCGTGTTTCTGCGGTCTGTTTTGTGCTTGAGAGCTTGATCTTGTATTGTGTACCCCACGCCTTGCTCGGCAGCGTCTCCAGCATTGAGTTGAATTTGAATTTTAACTTTGAGGAGAGTGAACACGATGCCCACGATCGTATGGATCGTAGTCGTGATCGTTGCAGTTGCTGCCGGGATCGGCGGGGGTTATTTTATTGGTTACAACAACCGTAAAAAGACCGCCGAAGCCCAGATCGGCAGCGCCGAAGCCGAGGCGACCCGGCTGGTGAACGAAGCGATCAAGACCGCAGACCAAAAACGCAAAGAAGCCGTTCTGGAAGCCAAAGATGAGGCGTTCCGCCTGAAAGCAGAGGTGGACGCCCAGAAGGCGGAAGCCGACAAGGAGATCAAGCAGCGCCGCGCTGAGATCACCCGTCAGGAGAACCGCATCGACCAGAAAGAGACCGCCCTCGACCGCAAGACCGAGGCGTTGGAGAAAAAAGAAGAGGAACTCAAGCGCAAGAAGGAAGAAGCCGACGCCCATCTGGCCGAGGTGGACGCCATCCGCGCCAAGGAGATGGAGCGTCTGGAGACGCTGGCCGGCCTGAGTCAGGAGGATGCCCGCGAAGTGCTGCTGCACAAGGTGGACGAGGAACTGACCCACGAAAAGGCAGTCCGTGTGGCCGCTTATGAGACCGACCTGAAGGAGAACTGCGACAATCTGGCCCGCAACCTGATCGGACAGGCCATTGCCCGCTGCGCCGCAGATCATTGCAGCGAAACGACCGTCAGTGTCGTGCCGCTGCCCAGCGACGAGATGAAGGGCCGCATCATCGGCCGCGAAGGCCGCAATATCCGCGCCCTTGAGACGGCCACCGGCGTGGACCTCATCATCGACGATACCCCGGAGGCCATCACCCTGTCCTCCTTCGACCAGACCCGCCGCGAGGTCGCCCGCATGACGCTGGAGCGTCTGATCGGCGACGGCCGCATCCACCCCGCCCGCATCGAGGAGACGGTGGAGAAGTGCCGCCACGATCTCGAGCTGCAGATGAAGCGCGAGGGCGAGCACGCGGTCATGGAACTGGGCATCCACGGTCTGCACCCCGACCTGATCAAGCTGATCGGCCGCCTGAAGTACCGCACCAGCTTTGGCCAGAACGCACTGGCCCACAGCATGGAAGTGGCTTGGCTGGCTGGTCTGCTGGCGGGCGAGATGGGCGTGAATGTCACGCTGGCCCGCCGTGCCGGTCTGCTGCATGATATCGGCAAGGCTCTGGATCACGAGATCGAGGGCAGCCATGTTCAGATCGGCGTTGATATCTGCCGGAAGTACAAGGAGAACACCCAGATCATCCACGCCATCGAGGCCCATCACGGCGATGTGGAGCCGAAAACCCCGCTGGCCTTCATCATTCAGGCTTGCGACGCTATCAGCGCTGCACGTCCCGGTGCTCGCCGTGAGAACGTCGAGAGCTATGTGAAGCGTCTGGAAAATCTGGAAGAGATCTCTTCCAGCTTTGAGGGCGTTGAACAGGCGTTTGCCGTTCAGGCCGGCCGCGAAGTGCGCATTATGGTCAAGCCTGACGTCATCAGCGACGATCAGGTCATCCTGCTGGCACGCCAGATCGCGAAGAAGATCGAGGACACGCTGGATTATCCCGGCCAGATCAAGGTCAATGTCATCCGCGAGAGCCGCGCCATCGAGTACGCAAAATAAGAAGAACGTTTGGACGGACCGCTGCAAGCTTGCAGCGGTCCGCTTTTTGTGCCCGAAAACGGGCGCAGGAAAGCGCATGATAAAACAAAAACCTCCCGCTCTGCGGTTCAAAAACAGAGCGGGAGGTTTTTCGGCAAAAAAGGAAAAAGCCCGATGAACTCAAAGGAACATCGAGCTTTTTCTTGGCGGAGTAGGAGGGATTTGAACCCTCGCGCCGTTGTTTAGACGACCTACGCCCTTAGCAGGGG
>ERZ870052.162-NODE-162-length-25262-cov-5.092237_pt1 | contig 25262 bp, 27 predicted proteins | sample MGYA00520889_ERZ870052 | MGnify/ENA primary metagenome ERZ870052 (study PRJEB32232, sample SAMN07284988) | human gut metagenome | biome: human-associated habitat; material: feces | host: Homo sapiens | place: Tanzania | collected 2014-08-14 ...
TTCGCTCATGGTTATCGCGCCTCCCTTTCGTCGGGGCCGGGCCCTACGTACCGATGAGTACCGGCGGCCAGAGTGAGCTGGTCAGCCTGCACCAGCTTGTAGCTGTCCGCACCGTCCATCCGCTTTTCCATAGCGCGGAGGATGATGGAGCAGACCACGGTCATGATGAGATACCCGATCATTTCAATGGCGGCGGAGGGGAAGTACATATTGTTGACGCCGGTGATGTACCGATGGAAGGCGAAAAACTCCGTAAAGCCGATGATGAACATGACGGAGGTGTCCTTGATGTTGATGATGAAGTTGTTGCCGATCTGCGGGATGATGTTGCGCAGCGCCTGCGGCAGGATGACGTGCAGCATCGTCTGCCAGTGGTTCATGCCGATGGCCTTCGCGCCCTCGGTCTGGCCCGGGTCGATGGACACGATGCCGCCGCGGACTGTCTCGGCCATATACGCGCCGGTGTTGATGGACACGATGAAGAAGCCGGCCTGCCACATGCCCATCTTGATGCCGAACACCTGCAAAAGGCCGTAGTAGATGAACACGGCCTGCACGATCATGGGCGTGCCGCGGAACAGCTCCACATAGCAGCGCAGGAAGATGTGCAGGATCTTCAGCAGCACGCGCTTCCACACGGGGTCGCGCTGCTTGTCAACGGGGATGGTCTGCAAAGCGCCCACCGCAAAGCCGATCAGGCAGCCGAAAAACGTGCCGACCAGCGCCAGCAGCAGGGTCGTGCCCGCGCCGCGCAGGTACGAGAAGCCGTACTTTTGCAGCACTGTGGCACAGTTTGCGAAAAAGTCTTGCATGAGATTCTCCTTTATGATTCCTCAGCTTCACCAACACCAAGGCCCCTGCCGCGCAAAACGGCAGGGGCAGGCGGGCAAAATTACTCGCTCAGGGGCTGTACGCTGATGGCTTCGTCCATCATGGTGTTGTAGTCGTCGGTGGTCATGGTGGCCAGCACCTCATTGATGGCGTCCTTCAGGGCGGTGTTGCCCTTCTTCATCGAGATGCCGATGTTGATGTCCTCGTCGCTGACCTGGAAGTCACCGTCGCCGCCGCCGAAGTCCAGCATGACCAGGTCGGGATAGGCGGTCAGAGCAGCCTGGCCGGTGGGGTGGTCGGTGACGACGATGTCGCACGCACCGCTGTTCAGGGCTACCAGCATGGCGGGGGCCGTCTCCTGCGCGGGCAGGATGTTGGCGTTCTCGATCTGCGGCAGGCAAGTGTCATACCAGATGGTGCCCAGCTGGCTCGTGGCGGTGGCACCGGCCAGGTCAGCCACGCTTGCAGCATTGGCATAAGCGCTGTCCTTCTTCGTCAGGGTGACGATGGAGGCATAGTAGTACGGGTCGCTGAAATCGACCTGCGCGGCGCGCTCCGCCGTGATGGACTGACCGGCAATGACGCAGTCCACGTCGCCGCTCATGACGGCGGGGATCAGGCTGTCCGAGTCCAGCTTGACGATCTGGACCTTCTGGCCCAGTGCCTCGCCGATCTTCTTGGCCATCATGACGTCGTAGCCGTAGGCGTAGTCGCTGGAGCCGCGGATCTCCACAGCGCCGTTGGCATCATCGTTCTGGGTCCAGTTGTAGGGGGCGTAGGCGCACTCCATGGCAACGGTCAGAGTGGTGGGGTCACCGTCGCCGTCCGGGGCGGCGGTGGTGTCAGCGGCGGCCTCGGTGCTCTCGGCTGCGGTGGAATCCGCAGCAGGGGAGGCGGCGGAAGCGGTGTCGGCGGCGGAGCCGCAGGCGGTCAGGCCGGCGGCCATCACGGCGGCAAGGCTCAGGGCCAGTGTGTTCTTCAGTTTCATGTTTGTGTTCTCCTTTATAAATTTCCCTCATATTCATGCAAAAAACCCCGGTGTTCCACTGTGCGGATCACCGGGGCCAAATGCCTTATGACTGCCGAATGGTGCAGTGTAACGCCGCGCCATTGCGGCTGAATAAATAGTACCGCAATACGGTATATTTGTCAAGTGCCGTTTGGATTAAACAGCAGCCTTCTCGCTGTTCTTTTCGCTGGCCTTGTAGCTCTTGACACTGTGGAAGACAATGTTCAGGCCCAGGACGATCAGCAGGATCGCAAGGATCAGCTGCAGACCGTTGGCGATAAAGACAGCGCCCCAGGTGGTCTCACCGGCGGGGATGGCCGTGGCAGCGGCGGCAGAGATGGCCTTGACCATGGCGATCAGGCGCTGCACCAGTGCGGTGAAGGTGACGCAGAGCATGATGACCAGCGGCGGGAACAGCATCTTGTTGTTGCGGCCGGTGACCTTCAGGAAGACGCACAGGGTAGCCAGAACCAAAGCGCTCAGCAGCTGGTTGGCGGAACCGAACAGCGGCCAGATGTTGGCGTAGCCGATCTTGGTCAGGACAAAACCGAACACCAGCGTGATGATGGTGGAGAAGTAGACGTTGCAGAACAGCTTGCGCCAGCCCTCAGCGTGCTCCATGTCATCGACGGTGAACAGCTCCTGGAATGCCATACGGGCGATACGGGAAACGGCGTCCAGACTGGTCAGAGCCAGAGCGGAAACGCACATGGTCATAAAGACGGTAGCGAGGTGAGCGGGGATGCCGAACATCTCAAAGAAACCGGCAACGCCGCGGCTGAAGATCTGGAACGGAGTGCCGGTCGCGGGCGTGCCATCGGCAGCGGCAGCAGCACCGGCAACGCACAGAGCGATGACGGCGAGGAAGCTCTCCAGAACCATTGCACCATAGCCGACCTTCAGCATGTCCTTTTCGTTCTCAACGGTCTTGGAAGAAGTACCGGAAGAAACGAGGCTGTGGAAGCCGGAGACAGCGCCGCAGGCGACGGTGACGAACAGGATGGGGAACATCGTGCCCAGAGAAGCATTGTTGAAACCGGTGTAAACGGGCAGGTTCATGGTGGGGTGAGCGACCAGCAGACCGACCACAGCGCCGATGATCATGGCGGCGAACATGAAGGTGGTCATGTGGTCACGGGGCTGCTTCAGCAGCCACATGGGCAGAACAGCGGTGAAGAAGATGTAGATGAAGGTGATGTAGCTCCACATGTTCTTGTCGAAGATGACGGGGCAGTTCATGCCGATCACGAAGGAAGCAACGATGAACACGATGCTCATGACGACTTCCTTCCAGCCGGTCAGGTTGAACTTCTTCTGGATCAGGCCGAACACAACGGCGAACACAATGAACATCAGGGAGACCATGCCGGCAGAACCGTTGGTCTGTGCGGCGTCGGACAAAGTCTTGACGCCATCGACGACGGTGTAGGCGTTGAACGTGCCGGCAACCATGTCTGCGAATGCAGCGATGACGATCAGGCAGAACACCCACTCGAAGATGAGGAACAGGCGGCGGCCGGTCTTGCCGATGTACTTCTCGATCAGCAGACCCATGGACTTACCGTCGTTCTTCACGGAAGCGTACAGAGCGCCGAAGTCCGTCACAGCGCCGAAAAAGACGCCGCCGAGCAGGACCCACAGCAGAACGGGCAGCCAGCCGAAGGCGGCAGCCTGAATGGCACCGGTGACAGGGCCAGCACCTGCAATGGAGCTGAACTGATGGGCGAAAACGGTCCAGCCGTTGGTGGGAACGTAGTCGCGGCCGTCCTCGTGGACGACAGCGGGCGTCTTAGCCTTGGGGTCGATGCCCCACTTATTTGCCAGCCAGCGTCCGTAGAAGGTATAGGCTCCTAACAGGCACACGGCTGCGATCAAAACGATGACCAGCGTGTTCATTTCTTTTACCTCTTTCCTTTCTTTCAAGCGGCAAACCGACCAGAAACATGGGCGGCTGCGCTCAAAAACTGCAAGCAAGACGGCAGGGGATGAAAAAAGCCCTCGTCCTCCGAAAAGCAGCATCTTCATGCGCTTTTTCGAAGACGAAGGCAGTCACGGCCAAATCGCTTGGCCGGTCGTTCTCCGCGGTACCACTTCGCTTGCTGCTTTTGGGGGCAGCCACTTTCTGCAGACCCGGAGGAAAATCCAAACCTCCGGAACCACACGCCCTGTAACGTAGGCGAACCGGCCGCGAACTACTCCAAACGATGCACTCTCACGTTTGTTTCACACGGGCTGCTCGCAGGTGAGGGCCTTTTTCTCTTTGCTGCCGTCTTGCATCAGAACGACGGCTCTCTGGAAGCAGGGGATGGAAAAGGTCATGTCCTGTTCAATGCATTTGCCGAATGATTGTGTATACTTTAGTCCCGATTTCATAATTTGTCAATATATTTTCGACAAGTTAGGAGGATGTTCCAATTCATTCAAAAAACCAGTAAGAACTTTTAGATGATTTTCGTTCAACTGTGAAACGAAGAAAACTATATACCCTAAAAATTGAAAATCGTTCACCCAAAGCTCTTGACTTTCACACTTTCATGTGCTAAAGTGGTAATGCAAAAACATAAACCCATCTCGGAACACCCGGAAAAGCCGCAAAGGAGGCCGCTATGGCTGAGAAAAATCCCAGAAAGAACCCGACGACGGACGCGCTGTTCGATGCGATCCTGAGCCTTGAAACGCGGGAAGAATGCTACAAATTTTTCGAGGACCTCTGCACCGTCAAGGAGATCTCGGATATGGCCCAGCGTCTGGAAGCGGCCAAGCTGCTGCTGAACGGCAGCACCTATGAGCAGATCGTCAGGGCGGTGGAGATCAGCACGGCCACCATCAGCCGCATCAACCGCTGCATCCAGTATGGCTCCGGCGGCTACCGCGACGTCATCGAAAAGGTCTCCGCCAAAGCCGAGCCGGAAGCCGCCGAGTGACACCTCGGGCAGGGGAGCTGCATACAGTGGGGTATACCTTATATAAGAAAGGATGATCCCACCTATGGTAACTTCGACCAACTGCCCGACCACCCTCGAATGTCCCGCGCTGCCCCGCGTCACGCTGGATCAGGCGGTCATCGACCTGCTGGAGAGCATCGCGCTGCAGGAATCGGCTCTGAGCCACATCCTCTGTGCCGAGAGCCAGAAGATGAAGACCGCGCTTGCAATGGAAGAGATCGACCTGTGCAAGCTGCTGGAAGTCAACGATTCGGCCACCAACATGGTCCATGCCGTGGCAAATCTGGAGCTGGTCCTCAAGGAGAAACTGGAGTTCATCTCGAACAACCTCTATTATCCTTCCACCGGGACCACCGCTTCGGCGGAGTAACGGCCCGCTTGTCTGCGCCTGTCCACACCTGCTGGGCAGGCTTTTTTCGTTTTCTGTGGCCATTCTATGAACAAACTGCATAAAATGATTTGTCGGAATTGCTGAATGCCGAAATCTGTGCTATACTATACACTGTATACGTGTGAAAGAGAGGAAAAGAGCCTTGCAACACTATGACGTGATCTTATTTGATGTGGACGGAACCCTGATCGATTCCGCTCCCGGCATTCTGAATACACTGGAAGAGGTGTTCCATACCATGGGCGTGGACATCACCGGCGTCAATCTGCGCCGGTATCTTGGCCCGCCGCTGCGCCGCAGCTTCGGCGAGCACTTCACCGACCCGGCCAAGATCGAGGAAGCCACTGAGCTTTACCGCAAGAGCTACAAGGTCAAGGGCAGCCACGAAGGAATCCCCTATCCGGGCGCTGCCGCGATGCTGCAGCGCCTGAAGAACGCCGGGTTCGTGCTCTGCACGGCCACTTCGAAGCCGACAGACGTTGTCACCCCCATCCTGAAAGAAAAGGGTCTGGCACAGTATTTCGACTTTATCGGCGGCGCGTCGATGGACGAAACGCGCGACACCAAAACGGATGTCGTCCGCTATGTGCTCGAGCAGCCCTGCGCCAAGGGCAAAAAGGTCCTGATGGTCGGCGACCGCAACGACGACATGCGCGGTGCAGCGGACTGCCATCTGGATGCCGCCGCTGTGCTGTACGGCTATGGCAGCCGGGAGGAACTGGAACCGTTCCATCCCGTCCTCTTTGCCGAGAGCTGCGGCTCCCTCGCCGACCAGCTGCTGAACGGCTGACCGGAATGATCTTGAAAAACAAGGGTGAATAACATGAATCGTAGGACACAATCGGACAAGCAATCCATGACTCCTTTGCAGCGGCAGGCCGTTCTGGTCTGCGTGGTGTGCGGGCTGGCAGCGCTGCTGACCATTGGCATCACCCTGACGCTGCTCAAGCGGGGCAAGGCTGAGACGCCGACCGTACCCGACGCAAGCTCCACCACCGAACCCGCAGAGGACGATGGCGACCTGTCGGATCATTACCAGATCGACGACACCTCCGCCGCTCTCCTGACCGAGACCGCCGACGCGGGCCAGTCCTATCAGGACGAGACGCTCTTCATCGGCGATTCCAACACGGTCCGCCTGTACAACAACGGCCTGATCTCTCTGCAGCAGTTCTGCGCCAAAGAGGGCATCGGCACGCAGGTGGCGCTGAATGAGGGCATCGTTACCTTTAAGAAGGATACCAACACCTACACCATCGCACAGGCCGTGGCGATGATGAAGCCCCGTCGGGTGCTCATCACGCTGGGCACGAACGACAACGGCATGGATACCGAAGCCTTCATCGGCAACTACACCGCCCTGATCCAGGCCATTCAGGCCAGCTATCCCTACACGGATATCATCGTCAACACGGTCCCGCCCATCCCGGCGGACCACTCGACCTATCCGCACATGGATCAGGCCAAGATCGACGACTTCAACATGGCGCTGCTCTCGATGTGTGAGCAGCTGGGCGTCCGCTTCCTGAACTCCGCCGAGGTGCTCAAGGGCGAGGACGGCTACGGCATCGCCGACTACTACACCAGCGGCGACATCCACCTCAAGAGCGCGGGCCTGAAGGCCGTCCTGAACTACCTGCGCACCCACGCCTACGAGACGGAGGACCGCCGCCCCGATACCAACAACATCCCGACCCGCACGCTGGAATATGTCTCAAACCCCAGCTCTGCGGTTCAGGCTCCCAGCTCGGAAGCCGCCAGCGAGAGCGCCAGCAGCTCGTCCGAAGCCGAGGCCGTCCACTATGAGGCCCGCTATCAGGTCGAAAAGAGCGGCGGCGGTACGCTGACCTCCGGCAGCGATTCCGGAAAGACCACGCTCACCTACGCGGTCACGGATGCGTCCCAGACCGTCACGGTCACGGCCGTCCCGGCGGAAGGCCATGTGTTCGTCAAGTGGAGCGACGGCGAAACGAACCGCACCCGCACCGATTCTAAGTTCAAGCAGAACCTCGACGTCACCGCCGTGTTCGCAGCTGTGTCCGTTGAAATTTCCAGCGAGGGCAAGGGTCTGTTCGGCAACTCCTATATCTTCAAGGCAAAGCTCAGCGGCAAGTACGCCAGCAGCGACAACCTGCGCTGGTACGCCAACGGCGAAGAAGTCAAGGCCGCTGCGGGCCGGACGACGGTGACCGTTCCCGCGTCCTCGGTCGCGAACGGAAGCTATAAGATCTACGCGGTCGTCACCTACAACGACTGCAAGGTGACCAGCAACACGCTGACCCTGACCGTCACGGGCGAAGCCGCTTCCAGCAGCTCGTCCAGTTCCTCTTCCGGAAGTTCGTCTTCCGGCAGTACATCCAGCAGCTCGCAGGAGAAAACGGAGTCCAATTCCTCCAGTTCTTCCGGCAGCAGTTCCAGCACGAGTTCTTCCAGTTCGAGCAGTTCCCACAGCACCAGCAGCAGTTCGGAACACTCTTCCAGCTCTGCATCCAGTGCGTCGGAGTCCAAGAGCACCTCGGAAAGCGAGTCCAAATCCGAGTCAAAGTCTGAATCTGACTCCAAGAGCGAATCCAAATCCGAGTCCGCTTCGGAATCCAAGGCAGAGTCCAAATCGGAAGCTTCCTCCAAGAGCGAGAGCAGTTCTTCTTCCGACGCGGAGAACGACCTGCCCGCTTCCAGCGAAACGACCGAAGAATCCGCCAGCCGCTAACCTTTTTCCGTCCGGCCGCATAGGCTGGGCAGAAGGAGGGAGCACAGATGTTTTGTGAGGATATTCGCATTCCGGGCTTGCCCGGAGAAGAGGACGTCACCGACGGCAGCGTGGACTGGTACGAGATGGACTGGGAAAACGTAGAAAACGGCGTCTTGGAATCCGAGATGCCCAAGTGTCCGGAGGACCCCTGCGGCGGCGCATCCCGCTGCGAGGAGAATCAGCCGGAACAAACCGACGACGAGACGTACGAAATCGTCCAAGAATAAGGCGAAGCCAGCTCTGCCTGGGCGGGGCTGGCTTCTCGCTGTCTTATTGATTTGAATACTTCGGCTCCGGCAAAAGGGGACAAGCCCCTGCGGGCCGGACCATGAGAGAGGGGTAACTGATATGGCAAAATACTATTGCATCCTGTTCGATGCGGACAATACGCTGCTGGATTTTGACGCGGCGGAAAACAAGGCGCTGGCCGACACCCTTCGCAACTACGGCATCGAGCCGGACGCGGAGACCGTTCAGACCTACCGCACCATCAACGAAGAGCTGTGGCGTCAGCTGGAAAAAGGGCAGATCCGCCGCGAAAAGCTGATGAACGAGCGCTTCACCCGTTTCCTCAAGGCGGTGGATGCCGCCGGCAGCGGCGCGGAGATGAACCGCTTCTATCTGGACCAGCTGTCCACCCACCCGGACCTCGCCGCGCCCAACGTGCTGGACGTGATGAAGGAGCTGTCCGAGGTGGCAACGCTGGCGGTCGTGACCAACGGCTTCGACCGGGTCCAGTCCCGCCGCGTGGCCGAGTCCGGCTTGCTGAACTTCGTCGAGGACGTGTTCGTCTCCGAAAAGATGGACAGCGAGAAGCCGAACCGAAAAATCTTCGATGCAGCGCTTCGTTCGCTGGGCGTGGAGAACCGCGAGCATGTCCTGATGGTGGGTGACAGTCTGTCCAGCGATGTGCAGGGCGGCGTCAACGCAGGACTGGATACCTGCTGGTACAACCCCCACCACGCCGAAAATCCGGGCAAAGTCTGCCCCACCTATGAGATCGCAAACCTCGAGGAGCTGTATCCGCTGGTCATGGAGCCGGAAGAGCTGGCCAACCTCGGGATGAAGAACCGCCGCCATCAGCAGTAAGCTACATGCGCTGTGCGGCAAGGTTACACAAAAGATTGGATGAAAAACGATGCTGATACATTTGGAAAAACTGGGCAAGAGTTTTGGCGAAAAGATCGTTTTGCATGATGTGACGGCCAGTGTCGAGCGGGAGGACCGCATCGGCATCGTGGGCCAGAACGGTGCGGGCAAAACGACCCTTCTGAAAATTCTGACCGGCGAATATACCGACTATGAGGGCGAGTTCAGCGTGACCCACGGCGTCACCCTCGGCTATCTGGAACAGAACGCCAAGCTCGACCCGACTTTGGATATCTATGGCGAGATGCGCTCCTGCTTCGCCCATGTGCTGGACGCCATGGCGCAGATGCAGATCTTGGAGCGCAAAATGGCGGCTTCCCCGGAGGACACGGCCCTTCTGGAACAGCACGACGCCCTGCAGAACATCATCGACGCAGCCGATGGGTACAATATGGACGTCAACATCAAAAAGGTGCTGTCCGGCATGGGCTTCGCGCAGGACACTTGGACCAAGAACATCGCGGTCCTGTCCGGCGGCGAGCTGACCCGTCTCCGTCTGGCCAAACTGCTGCTCGAAAAGCCGGACGTCCTGATTCTGGACGAGCCGACCAACCACCTCGACTTCGCCACCATGGAATGGCTGGAAAATTACCTCAAGGGCTATTCTGGTGCGGTGCTGGTCGTCAGCCACGACCGCTATTTCCTCGATAACGTCTGTACGAAGATTTGGGAAGTCTCGTTCCAGACCATGACGACCTACAAGGGCAACTTCTCGGCCTATCTGCCCCAAAAGGAAGCCGCCGACGCCCTGCGCCAGAAACAGCACGACGCCGACGTGGCGCTGGCCGAAAAGCTGCAGGACTATGTGGACCGCAACTTGGTCCGCGCTTCCACCACCAAGATGGCCCAGAGCCGCCGCAAGCAGCTGGAAAAACTCGAGATCACCGAAGCGCCCAAGGACGAGACGAACCAGCTCAAGTTCCGGTTCGAATATGACGTCGAGCCGTGGAACGAGCTGGTCCTGATGAAGAATCTGACCATCCGCATCGGCGAGCGCACCCTGCTGGAACCGTTCACCTACACGGTCTGCCGCGGCGAACGGCTGGTCATCGCCGGCCCCAACGGTGCGGGCAAATCCACCCTGATGCAGGTGCTGGACGGCAAGCGCCGCCCCTCCGGCGGCATGGTCCGCTTGGGCACGGGCGCACGGCCCAGCATCTTTGCCCAGCAGCAGAACCGTCTGGGACAGGGCCGCGTCATCGACGTCATCTGGAACAAATATCCCCGCATGACCGAACTGGAAGTCCGCAGCCATCTGGCCAAGCTGGGCTTCCGGGGCGAGACGGTGTTCAAGCCCTGCGAAGCCCTTTCCGGCGGCGAGCTGGCCCGTCTGCGCTTTGCCGAGATCGTGTTGGAACGGCCCAATCTGCTCTTCCTCGACGAGCCGACCAACCACTTGGACATCTACACCCGCGAGAACCTGACCGAAGCGCTGATGGCCTACACCGGCACGCTGCTGATGGTCACGCATGACCGCCACCTCATGAACAGTCTGGGCTGCCCCATCCTGTATCTCGAGGACGGCAAGGCAACTCTCTATCCCAGCTACGACGCCCTGATGGGCCGCAGCGCTCCTGCCGCCGCCCAACCGGAAAAATCTTCGGAACCGGCCAAGGCGGGCTACGGCAAGGAACAGCGCCGCCGCCGTGCCGAGCTTCGTGCCAAGATCAAGGCCTGTGAGGACGAGATGGAAGCGTGCGGTGCGCGCGAAGTCGAACTCGACAACGAGATCAACTCGCCGGAGGTCTACAACGACCCGCAGCTTTTGCGGGAAAAGAGCGACGAGCTGGCCGACCTGCGCTTCCATCAGGAAGAGCTTTTTGCCGCATGGGAAAAGGCCATGGAAGAGCAGGAGCAGTACGAGCAAGAGCAGTCATAAGGGAGGGCATTTATGCCGAACCGCCGCAAAGATTCCAAAACGCATACCATCGCCCTTTCGGGGCTGTTGTTCGCGCTGGCCATGGCACTCTCGTTCATCGAGGGCACGCTGGTCATCCCGGGGCTTCTGCCGGGAATGAAGCTGGGCTTGGCGAACATCGTCGTGATGTATGCGCTGTTCTTCATGGGGCCGAAACAGGCGCTGATCCTCGATGTGCTCAAGGCGCTGTTCGTCTTTCTCGTCTCCGGTTGGACGGCGGGCTTCCTTTCGCTATGTGGCGGCTTGCTGTCGCTGCTGGTGATGTGGCTGCTGTACTACCATCTGCCGGTCCGCCCGACGTGGTTCATCCTGTCGGTCTGCGGCGCGCTGTTCCATAACATCGGCCAGCTTCTGGGGGCCAGCGTCATCCTGTCCACAGCCGTCTCGCTCTATTATGCGCCGGTCATGCTGGTGCTGGGCCTCGTGATGGGCATGCTCACGTCGGTCACCCTGCGTGCGCTGCTGCCCGCGCTGGGGCGTCTGGGGTACAACACCCGCGAGAATCGCGAAGAATGAGTTGCAACCACGGCCGGAATCCGATATAATAATTCCAATCAAACGATCATTTCCTGACATTCAACGACTGCCCGATGGGTGACGCGCATCCACGGACAGACCGGGAGGTATTGCATATGTCTGAAAAAGTTACGGTCCGGGTAGAGCGGAATATCCTGCATCTGCCCGCCATCGCGCTGCGGGGACTTGTCGTGTTCCCGAACAACCTGCTCCACTTCGAAGTGGGCCGCGAAAAGAGCATCGCCGCCGTCGAATGGGCGGTCAGCAACCACTCCAACGTCTTTCTGGTCGCCCAGAAGGACATGAAGGCGGACGACCCTTCGGAAGATGAGCTGTATACTTACGGCGTCGTCGCCGAGATCAAGCAGATCATGCGGGTGTCCAACGACCTCGTGCGCATTCTGGTCGAGGGCAAGTACCGCGCCAAGCTGACCCAGATGGACACGGACGGCGGCTTCCTGCTGGCAGCCGTGCGCCCCACGCCGGTGCGCCCCTGCAAGCCCGAAGAGGAAGCCGAGGCCGATGCGCTGCTCCGCAATGTGAAAAAGAGCTTCGACGAGCTGCTCAGCTTGAACCCCCGCATCGGCAAGGACGTCGTGTTCGCGGTGAACTCCAACAATGACCCGGCGTTCCTGTGCGAGTACATCCCCGCCAACCTGCTGTTCCGCTTCGAGGACAAACAGGCCATCATGGAAGAGGGCACGCTGCTGGGCCGTCTGCGTCTGCTGGTCGAGCGGATGCACCGGGAGCGCCGGATGCTCGAGATCGATAAGGAGATCGCGCAGAAAGTGGACGAAGCGATGGACAAAAACCAGCGCGACTACTACCTGCACGAGCAGCTGCACATGATCAGCGAAGAGCTGGGCGAGGACGACGACACCACCGCCGAAGCCGAGGAGTACCGCCGGAAGATCACCGAGCTGCACCTTGCGTCCGAGTGCGAGAAAAAGCTTCTGAAGGAAGTGGACCGCCTGTCCCGGATGCAGAGCAGCAATCAGGAGGGCACGGTCATCCGCACCTATCTGGATACCTGTCTGGATCTGCCGTGGAACACCTTCACGGAAGATGACCTCGATATTGCCAAGGCGCAGCGCATCCTTGACCGCGACCACTACGGCCTGAAAAAGGTCAAGGACCGCATTCTGGAAGTGCTGGCCGTCCGCAAGCTGGCCCCGGACGTCAAGGGCCAGATCATCTGTCTTGTCGGCCCTCCGGGTGTCGGCAAGACCAGTATCGCACGTTCTATCGCCGAAAGTCTGGGCCGGAAGTATGTCCGTCTCAGCCTTGGCGGCGTCCGCGACGAAGCCGAGATCCGCGGCCATCGCCGCACCTACATCGGCGCGATGCCGGGTAAGATCATCAGCGCGATGATCTCGGCCAAAAGCTCGAACCCGCTTATGCTGCTGGATGAGATCGACAAGCTGGCGGGCGACTTCCGCGGCGACCCGGCGGCTGCTCTGCTCGAGGCGCTGGACCCGGAGCAGAACGCCACCTTCAACGATCATTTCGTCGATATGCCGTTCGATCTGAGCCATGTGCTCTTCATCACCACGGCCAATGACCTCGGCGCCATCCCCGGCCCGCTGCGCGACCGCATGGACGTTATCGAGCTGCCCAGCTACACCCGCGTCGAAAAGTACAACATCGCCCGGAAGCACTTGGTCCCCAAGCAGCTCAAGGCGTGCGGTCTGACCGGAAAGGTCACCTTCTCCCAGAGCGCCCTCTACGGCATGATCGACGGTTACGTCCGCGAAGCCGGCGTCCGCAATCTGGAGCGCACCATCACCAGCGTCCTGCGCAAATGCGCCCGGAAGATCGCGTCCGGCGAGGTGGAGAGCTTCTCGGTCACCGGTTCCAATCTGGAAGAGCTGCTCGGACCCAAGCTGGTCAAGCCGGACTTCCTCAACCGCACCAACGCTGTCGGCATCGCCAACGGTCTGGCATGGACCAGCATCGGCGGCGAGACTCTGCCCATCGAAGTGCAGGTCATCGACAACGGCAGCGGCAAGATCACGGTCACCGGCTCCCTCGGCGATGTCATGAAGGAGAGCGCCCAGCTGGCCGTCACCTACGTCCGTGTTCACGCCGACGAATACGGCATCGACCCCGAGCGCCTGAAGAAGTGCGACCTGCACATCCACGCCCCCGAAGGCGCTGTGCCCAAGGACGGCCCCAGTGCGGGCGTCACGCTGACCACGGCGCTGGTGTCCTGCCTGTCCGGCATCCCGGTGCGCGGCGATGTCGCCATGACCGGCGAGATCACCCTGCACGGCAACGTGCTGCCCATCGGCGGTCTGCGCGAAAAGAGCATGGCAGCTTACCGCGAGGGGATGAAGACCGTCCTCATCCCGAAGGACAACGTTTCGGACCTGTATGAGGTGGACGACGAGGTGAAGAAGAACATCCAGTTCCTGCCTATGTCCAATCTGGCACAGGTGCTCAACGCCGCCCTGCTCAAGCCCAAAACGACCGCTGCCCGCCACTCGCACTCCGGCAAAAAGGCAAAGTCTGCGGCGGACGCTGCGGCTCTGCCCCAGACGGCAGAAAAGCCGAAGCCGGGTGCGGTCTGCTGAAAAGGAGCGCATCTATGAATTATAACAAAGCGGATTTCATCGCAAGCTACGGCATCTCCAGCCAGCTGCCCGAGAGCGACCGCCCGGAACTCAGCTTTTCGGGCCGCTCAAACGTGGGCAAATCCAGCCTCATCAACAAGCTGTGCAACCGCAAAAATCTGGCCCGCGTGTCCAGCACGCCGGGAAAGACGGCCACCATCAACTTCTATTCGGTGGACGACTGCTATTTTGTGGACCTGCCCGGCTACGGATACGCCAAGGTCAGCAACGCCGACCGGGAGCGCTGGGATGACCTGATCAACAGCTACTTCGAAGCGCCCCGCCATCATACGCTGCTGGTCCAGCTCATCGACTGCCGCCATGCGCCCAGCGCGGACGATCTGCAAATGCTCAACTATCTGCATTATCATCAGGTCCCCTTCATCGTGGCGCTGACCAAGGCCGACAAGCTGAAAAAGAGCCAGCTGGCCAAAACGCTGGAGGATTTCGAAAAAATCTGTCTGCCCTATGGCTGCCAGAAGGTCGTTCTGACCAGCGGCGAAAACGGCTACGGCATCCCGGAACTGCAGGCAGTCCTGAATGCGGCAGTCGCGGAAGAGGATGCGGAGTAAAACGATGGCGTACAACGAATTTGCCTATTTTTACGATGAATTTAACGGCGAAGCCGACTACGATGCCCTGTATGCGCACATCCACAAGGAGCTGACGGCCCACGGCATCGCGGACGGCATTCTGGCCGATCTCGGCTGCGGGACCGGCGAGCTGACCCTCATGCTGACACAGGCCGGCTATGATATGATCGGCATCGACCAGTCAGAAGAGATGCTCTGCGTCGTCCGCGACAAGGCCGAGCAGCTGGGCCTTTCCGGCAAGCTTCTGCTGTTGCAGCAGGACCTGCTCAAGCTCGATCTCTACGGGACCATCCGGGGCGCGGTGTCCACCTTCGATACCTTCAACCACATCCCGGACCTCGACACAGCCATCGCCAACGCGGGCTTCTTCATGGAAGAGGGGGGACTGTTCCTCTTCGACATGAACACCCCCTATAAGCACCAAAACGTGCTGGGCGATAACGAGTTCACCTTTGAGGAAGAGGACGCCGGCTGCGTCTGGCGCAACCACTACGACGCCGGGAACCGCCGGGTGGAGATCACCGTGGACATCGACTATCAGGAGACGGGCGAGCACTTCCACGAGCAGTTCTATGAGTACACCTACGACCTCGACACCATCCGCGCCGCGCTGAAAAAACACGGCTTTGCGCTGGAAAGCGTCTGCGACGGCGAGACGTTCGGCCCTCTGACCGAGGAGAGCGAGCGCTATTTTTTCTGTGCCGTCAAGCAGTATACCCAACTGGAGGAAAAATAATATGTCAAATCTGATTCGCGGCCTGTCGGAAAACGGCGGCGTCGTGTTCTGCGGCATCGATTCCACCGAGATCGTCCGCAAAGCCGAGCAGCTCCACAAGACCAGCGCCACCTGCAGCGCGGCCCTTGGCCGTCTGCTGACGGGTGCGGCCCTGATGGGTTCCATGCTCAAGGACGACCGGGACACCGTGACCCTGCGTGTTTCGGGCGGCGGCCCTGCGGGCGTCGTCATTGCGTGCACCGATGGCACCGGCAACGTCAAGGGCTGCATCGATAACCCGCTGGTCGAACTTCCGCTCAAGGAGAACGGCCATCTGGATGTGGGCGGGGCCGTCGGCAAGAACGGCGTGCTGACCGTCATCCGCGACAACCGCTTGCAGAAAGAGCCGACCGTCGGCCAAGTCCCGCTGGTGTCCGGCGAGATCGCCGAGGACCTGACCAGCTACTATGCCTACAGTGAGCAGGTCCCGACCGTCTGCGCGCTGGGCGTTCTGGTGGACAAGGACCTGACCATTGCCTGTGCGGGCGGCTATCTGCTGCAGCTGCTTCCCGGCGCGACCGACGCCGAGATCACCCAGCTGGAACAGAACATCGCGGCGATGCCTTCCGTCACCGAGCTGCTTCGTGCGGGCAAGACGCCCGAGGACATGATGGAGCTGGCCCTGAAGGGCTTTGACCCTAACGTCCTCGACGAACGCGATGTGGGTTATCATTGCGATTGCAGCCACGAGCGCACCGAAGAGATGCTGCTCAGCCTTGGCCGCAAGGAGCTGGAAAAGCTCCGCGACGAGGACCCCAACTGTGAGGTCGTCTGCCACTTCTGCCATACCAAGTATCAGTTCGACTTGAACGAGCTGGTCAAAAAGGCTGTGGACAAGCAGTCGGCTGAGGAAATCGAAGGTGTCTGATTATTACAAGCCCTGCAAAGAGTATGATGCGTGTAACGCATTGATTGAACAGTACTGGGCGACGGGACAATACGAAAAATGCTTTGCAGGGCACTTGAAACTTGCAGAGCAGGGGTATCCCTTGGCGGAATGTCAGGTAGGATATTTTTATCTGGAAGGCTATGGCGTTCCCAAAAATTTAGAACGCGCGTTCTATTGGACAGAGCGTGCCGCACAGCATAATGACCGTGATGCACAATTCAATCTTGGATGGTTCTATGAAAACGGAATCATTGTGTCCAAAGATTTGGAGTGTGCAAACTTGTGGTACGGTAAAGCTGCCAAACAGCAGCAGAAGGATGCCTTGCAAAAGCTCAAATTATAAGCAAAAGACGGCAGAGAGTTTCGCACCCTCTGCCGTCTTTTAGTTCGTCGTGATGTCTGCGATGATGGTATAAACGACCCGGTAATGAAGCACCTCGTTTTCCAAAACGATATCTTCCTTTTTTGCCACGATCTCGGCATCCGGATAGGCTTCCCAGAGTGCTTGCAAGCTGTGCAGAGTTGCCAGTGAAATTGCCTGTTCTTCGGTGCGGGAAATTTCCTCGTCTGCCTGCTCATAAAAGGTCGTTTCTTCGATGGAATAGGGAAGCTTCAGCCCGAAAATTTCCGGCTGTACATGACGGGTGCTTTCCAGTGCGGTCTCCTCCGAAAAACTTCTCCATCCCGGGAGCGAAATGCTCTTTCCATCGAAGAAAAGTTTCCACTTGCAGAAGGTCCGCCCCGTCAGACGTTTTGCAGAAATGACCAGCGCTTCTTCCTGCTGGTTTTCCCAGTCAAATTGCCCCAGAACCGCCCCGGCGGCTGGCTCATAGATCAGCGTTCCGTCCCGCTCGGTCCGCGCCGTTCCGATGAGCGGCTGTCCGGCTTCGACGGTCTGCCCGGGCGTGACCAGCATCGTGCCGCTGGTGAGGTTGGTCCGCACGATGGTCCCGGCAACTTTGGCAAAAACACCCTGCATCGTTCCTGCGGCGATGTCCGGCACAGGCTTTGCGGTGGCCGCTTCCACAACGAGCCGTCCATCCAGAAAATTCAGACTGGCCCACGAAAATTCGCCGCTCTGCAGCAGGGCATATTCGCCCGCCGTCAGCGTTTCCTGTGTGACGAACGCCCCCGGCATCAGCGAGACGGTCTCCCGCAGAATGGCCGCTGTCCGCGCTTGCTGCCCGACCGAAAGGCTGCTGGCATCCACGGCCCAGACGAAATTCTGCGACCAGAGCAGCAGCGGCGTGAACAGCAAAATGCCCACCCACAGCCCGCGCCGCCGCAGAAAAGGCCGGAGCACAAAATACAGCCCGGTGCGCTTCTGAATGCGCAGCCGGACGCGGCGTCTGCGGGCCAGCGCGGCCAGTTTCCGGTAACGCCATGCGGCACACCGCGCCGAAAATCCGCCGGGAAGGGGAGTGATGGCCGTGAGATGCAGCCCGGTGCGGGCTGCTTCGGACAACAGCCCGTCCGAGTCGCCGTTCTGTGCGCAGAACCGCACCCCGGCCCAAAGCAGAGGAAGCTCGATGGCGTCCACCTCCTAACCGCTGGAAAAATCGGTGCGGAGAAACTTTCCCCGCAGGGTGATGCGGTGGGCGGTCAGCGTCTCGATCCGCATCTCGTCGCCGTAGACCGTGAACTGCCCGCGCGGAAATTCCAGACAAAGCTTTTCGTCGTCGTAGGTCCGGATGGACCGGAAATGTTCGATCTCCATCCGGTCGCCGCTGAGATAGACTGACGGCTGACCGTAAAATCCCTGCGGCGGCTGACGAAACATCCGCCGCATCCAGCCAAGCAGGGAAAGCCGACCGCTTCGTTTCTTTTTCACGCCTGCTCCCTCCCTGCGTCCGTGCAAACTGGTGGCCTGTGCTTCATATATATGGAAGTGGAGGGCGTGTGTATGTATCAAATCGGAGTATTTCTGTTGGCGGTGCTGGTCGGCGTGCTGCCGTTTGCCGCGCCGCAGACCTGCGAAAAGGCGCTTGCCGAAGGGCTTGCGCTCTGCGGCGGGCCGCTGCTGCTGTCGCTGTTTCCGTTTCTGGTGGTGTCGTCGCTGCTGATTCAGTGCAGGGCCAGCGATGTGCTGGCCCTGCCGTTCCGCCCGTTGGCGCAGCTTATCGGGGTCCGAAGCCCCTGCGCGGCCCGGGTGCTGATGATCGGCTTTTTCGGCGGATTTGCCCCTGCGGCCCATGCGGCGGCACAGGCTGTGCGGACGGGCCAGCTCTCGGCGCAGGAAGCGGATGCGCTGCTCCCGGCCTGTGTCTGTTCCGGGCCGTCGTTTGTGATTTTGACCGTCGGGCAGACGCTTCTGCACAGCATGAAATTGGGCGTTCTGCTGTTTGTTTCGCAGGTCTTGGCGGGCTATTTGACGGCAGCATTGCTGTGCCGTCTCTCGGTCAAAAATCTGCCCGCAGCCCCAAAAGAAGCTCCGCCGCCGGACCCTCCGCACCTTGACGTCATCCTTGCGAATGCTGCCATATCCTATGTGAAATTGTGCGGCTTCGTGCTCCTTTTCCGGATGCTCGCCGCTGGCGCGGGGGAACTTCTGCCGTCTCCTGCGGGGACGCTCTGCGCCATCCTGCTCGAGGTCTGCTCCGGCTGCGACCTCGCGTCCCGCGCGGGACGGTGGGGAAGCTATCTGTGCTGCGCGGCGCTCAGCGTGCAGGGGCTTTCGGTCCTGCTGCAGGTGCGCACCCTCTGCCCGCCGGAAATGACCCTTCGGCCTCTGTATCGGGGGCGTCTGCTCCACCTACCGTTCTCGCTGGCGCTTTTCTTTCTGCTGCTGCCGGGTGGGGAAGCGGACGTGTTCCGTACGCTGCCGGACCGCGTCGTGCTCATGCGGCGGCTCCCGCCGGATTGTCTGCTGCTGGTGTTCTTCGTCTGCTGCCTTGCGGTGTGCCAGCTGAGCCGCATTTTGCAAAAGCCGGCAACAGAAGTACAAGAAACTGTTGTGAAAATCCCGGAAAGATGGTATAATAAGCATAAGCATTCAATGACAGGGGATGTCCCCTGGAAAGATGGAAATAAAAAGAATGAGCATACGTTCATTTCAAATGGAGGACCATAGAATGGATTTACAGAATATGGATCTTAATGGCGGGACCCTGCAAATTTCCACCGAGGTGATCGCAAAGATCGCCCGCTGCGCTGCTCTGGAAGTGGAGGGCGTTTCTGAGGTGTCCTGCGGCAAGCAGAACAAGAAAGTGAAAGAGCTTCTGGAAGCCGCCAGCATCCAGCCGCCGGTCACGGTCGAAATGCGTGACGGCACGGCAGAGCTGACCCTGAATCTCGTCGTCGCCTTTGGCGCACGGATCCCGGTCGTGGCCGAAAAGGTGCAGGAGAACGTAAAATCTGCCGTCCAGAACATGACCAACGTGACGGTCAGCCGCGTCAACCTCGTCATTGCAGGGGTTGCCGCAGAGGAACAGGAATAAGAGTGAGAGGAATACCTATGGAAAATATTTTGCCTCGTCGTGAAGCCCGCGAGAACGCCTTTCTGCTGGCTTTTTCGCAGACCTTTGGCGATGTGCCCCTGCAGGAGGCGCTGACCACCAACGCAGAAACGGATGAAGAACATCCGGTGGATGTGTTCGGCAAGCGTCTGCTGAATGCCTACTACAACCATTCTGCTGAGGTCGATGACCTCATCCGCGACCATCTGCGCAACTGGACCATGTCCCGTCTGCCCCGCGTCAGCCTGACGGTGCTTCGTCTGGCGCTGGCCGAGATGCTGTACGGCGACGAGAAAAAGGTCGGCGTCGTCATCAACGAAGCCGTGGAGCTGACCAAGAAATACGGCGCAGACGAGGATTATCAGTTCGTGAATGGTCTGCTGGGTGCAGTTGCCCGCGAAAAGGGTCTGGATGCTGCCGACGATGCAGCGTCCGAAGAACTGTGAGCCGCTACACGCTGGGCATCGACACAAGCAACTATGCAACCTCTCTGGCGGTTTTTGATACAGCCGGAGAGGTTGTTTGTGCAAAAAAGCGGTTTCTTCCGGTCAAGGAGGGCCAGCTGGGCCTTCGGCAGAGCGATGCCCTGTTCCACCACACCGCGGTGCTGCCCGAGATGCTGGACGAACTGGATGCGGAATTTCCGCTGACGCAGATCTCCGCCGTCGGCGTCTCGCAAAAACCGCGCCCGGTCGAGGGAAGTTATATGCCCTGCTTCCTTGCCGGCGTCAGCGCGGCCACGGCCTTTGCCAAGGCGCGGGGCATCCCGCTCGTTCGGACGACCCATCAGCAGGGTCACGCCGCCGCCGCGCTGTTTGCCGCCAAAGGGGAGGAGCTGTTCCGCCAGAAAGTTCTGCTCTTCCATATTTCAGGCGGAACGACCGACTTGCTGCTTTGCGACGAGGTCCGGAACATCGAAACGCTCGGCACGAGCACCGATCTCTACGCCGGACAGGCGGTGGACCGGGTGGGCGTCAAGCTGGGCTTTGGATTCCCGGCGGGCGTGGAGGTCTCCCGCCTTGCCGGACAGTGCGACGAACCCATCAAGCCGAAGTCCAGCGTCAAGGGGATGCAATGCAGCCTTTCCGGGCTGGAAAACCAGTGCAACGCCCTGCTGGCGGCGGACAAAAGCCCGGAATACGTCTGCAAATATTGCTTGCTCTGCGTGGCGGATACCGTCGTCAAGATGACCAAAGCGGCCCAGAAAGAATATCCCGGGCTTCCGGTCGTCTGCGCGGGCGGCGTCATGAGCAGCGATGTCATCCGCGCGTGGGTGCAGCAGCGCTTGCCGCAGGTGTACTTCGTCCCGGGCCAGTATTCCAGCGATAACGCCATCGGCGTGTCCATCTTAGCCGCGCGGGAGGCCGGATTATGGCTGAAGTGATCTCCGTTTCAGCGCTCAACCAGTATGTCAAGACGCTTCTGGATGTCAACGATGTCCTGTTTGACCTTGCTCTGCGGGGCGAGATCGCAAATTTCGTGCAGAATTCCAGAAGCGGCCACTGTTATTTTTCCCTGCGGGACGAGACGGCCAGCGTGAAGGCGGTCATGTTCCGCTCGGATGCGCGGCGGCTTGGCTTCCGCCCCGAAGAGGGCATGAAGGTCGTGGTGCGCTGCCGTGCCACGCTGTACGAGCGGGACGGTGCGTTTCAGGTCTACGTCAACGACATGTTCCCGGACGGCATCGGCTCGGCACAGCTGGCTTTTGAACAGCTGAAAGCCAAGCTCGACCGCGAGGGTCTGTTTGCAGCCGAGCACAAAAAGCCGCTGCCCCAGTTCCCAAAGTGCATCGGGCTGGTGACCAGCAAGACCGGCGCCGCTCTGCAGGATATCCGGAACGTCATCGGCCGCCGCTGGCCGGCGGTCCGTCTGCTGCTCTGCCCGGTCAACGTGCAGGGTTTTGAAGCGGCGGACGAGATCGCCAGCGCCATTGACCGGCTGGACCGCAGCGGGCAGGTGGATGAGATCATCGTTGCGCGCGGCGGCGGAAGCCGGGAGGACCTGTGGGTGTTCAACGCGGAGCGTATCGCCCGCGCGGCCTACCGCTGCAAAACGCCCCTCATCAGCGCCATCGGCCACGAGATCGATTTTACCATTTTGGACTTCGTGGCGGACCAGCGCGCCCCGACTCCTTCGGCGGCGGCAGAGATCGCTGTGCCGGACCGCGTCGAATGGCGTCGAAAATTATGCAATTTGGAAGAAAATATTCACGATTCTATCCAAAACCGATGGAATTTATGCTATAATAGGTTGGAACAAACGGTACAGCTCCTCTCGCGGGAGCAGATGCAGACCCGCCTGACCCAGTGTCAGCAGCAGGTCGAGCAGCTTTCCGGGCAGATCCATGCGGCGGCACAGGCTCAGCAGCAGACCAAGGAGCTTCGTCTGCGCCATGCGTCCGCGCTGGCGGGTTCGCTGAACCCTTACGGCGTTTTGTCGCGCGGCTACGCGATGGTGCAGGACGCCAAAGGCCGCATTCTGGAGCCGGACGCCCTGCGTGCGGGGCAGACCGTGACCCTTTGCGGCGCAAAAAATCGCATCCAGTGTACCGTGGATGAAGTGGAGGGACCCCATGAGAGCACCGAAGAGCTTTGAAGAAGGGATGACCCGGCTGGAAGCCATTCTGGAACAGATGCAGCAGCCGGAAACGACCCTTGCCGAATCGGTCAAACTGTATGCCGAAGCGGCATCGCTGACCGATTATTGCCGCACGACGTTGGAAAAAGCTTCGCTGCAGTTGGACGAGATCGACGCCAAGCGCCAGCCCGCCCCGCAGACCGAAAGCAATTAAGGAGGAATATCCATGGATTACGCAAAGCAGTATCAGGATTATTTGGCACGGGTCAACCATGCATTGGAAGCTGCCTGTGATACGTTTTTGCCGGGGGAGTCAGAGGTCTGCCGCGCGGCGCGGTATAGTCTGCTTGGCGGCGGAAAGCGCATCCGTGCGGTGCTGGTGCTGGCTGTCTGCGATATGCTGAACGGCAATGCGGAAGCGGCGGACCAGTTTGCAGCTGCTGTCGAGATGCTGCATTGCTATTCGCTGATCCACGACGACCTGCCCTGCATGGACAACGATGATCTCCGCCGCGGCAAGCCCTCCTGTCACAAGGCATTTGGCGAAGCCACGGCCATGCTGGCGGGCGATGTGCTTCTGACCGAGGCGTTCAACGTGATCGCAAACGTTCCGGCCCCGGCTATCGTCAGCGTCCGTGCGGCGCGTGCACTGGGCGCGGGTGCGGGCAGCCACGGCATGGTCTATGGACAGGAGCTTGACCTGAAATACGAAGCACTGGCCGCGACCGAAGAGCAGCTTCGCCTGATCCACCGCAACAAGACGGGCGCACTCATCAATGCAGCGGTGCAGATGGGTGCGGCGGCCGCACAGGCCAACGAGACCCAGTGCAAAGAGCTGGAGGGCTACGCCTACGGCATCGGTCTGGTGTTCCAGATCGTCGATGATGTGCTGGATGTCGTTGGTTCGCAGGAGCAGCTGGGCAAGCCCATCGGCAGCGACAGCGAAAACGGCAAGACGACCTTCGTGACCCTGTATGGCGCGGAGGGAGCCATGGAGCTGGCACGGAAGCTGAACGACGACACCTGTGCCTCTCTGCGTGCAGAATTTGGCGAAAAGAGCGCCTTCCTCGAGCAGCTTGCCCGGGAACTCCTCGTGCGCCAGAGCTAAAAAAGAGAAGAAAGTGAGCCTATCATGCAACTGATCCGCGATGTTTTGAACCTGAATCCGATCCTGACGGTGGCGCTTCTGGCGTGGTTCGTCGCGCAGGTATTGAAGACCCTCATCAACTTTATCCTGCTGGGCAAGTTCCAGCTGGAGCGGATGTGGGGCGACGGCGGAATGCCCAGCGCCCACAGCGCAACGGTCTGCGCTATGGTGATCGCAACGGCCCGGAGCGAGGGCATCAACTCGGCGATCTTTGCGGTGGCGTCGGTCGTGGCCATCATCACGATGCACGATGCCATGGGTGTCCGCCGCGAGACCGGCGAACAGGCCAAGGTACTGAACCGGATGCTGGAACAGTGGATCGAAGTGACCGAGAAAAATTCTCCCTTCCTGCAGAACATGCATCTGAAGGAAATGGTCGGCCACACGCCGCTGCAGGTCCTGGCCGGTTTTGCGGTCGGCTGCATCGTCGGTCTGCTGTACCCGATGGCCTGAGGCCATCTGCGGGTGGATGCCCGCGCGTACTATGACGTACTATGAATTGTGAGAAGGACGTGAATCTATGAATTCTCCTTTGCTGGATAAGATCTCGCAGCCCAGTGATCTGAAAAAGCTGTCCAGCCAGCAGGTCGTACAGCTTTGTTCGGATATCCGTGAATTTTTGCTGGAAAGCGTATCAAAGACCGGCGGCCATCTGGCATCCAATCTGGGTGCAGTCGAGCTGACGGTAGCGCTTCACCGCGTGTTGGAAACGCCAAAGGATGAGATCGTTTTCGACGTTGGACACCAGTGCTACACCCACAAGATTTTGACAGGCCGCAAGGAAGAGTTTTCGAAACTGCGTCAGCTGGACGGCCTATCCGGCTTCCCGAATCCGAACGAGAGCGAGCACGACGCCTTTATTTCCGGCCATGGCAACACGGCACTTTCCATCGCCATCGGCATCGCGTGGGCCAAAAAGCTGCGCGGCGAGCCGGGACAGGTGGTTGCGCTGATCGGCGACGGCGCCTTTACCGGCGGCATGGTCTATGAGGGCATGAACAACATCGGAAATCTGGACAATCTGATCGTCATTCTGAACGATAACAAGATGTCTATTTCCAAAAATGTCGGTGCGCTGTCCCGCTATCTGAAGCACCTGCGCACGACGAACCGCTATTTTGATGCCAAGGAAAACGTGAGCAGCTTCCTCGACCATGTGCCGGTCGTGGGTCCGCCGCTCAAGACCGGCATCCGGAACGGAAAGGCCATCGTCCGCCGCGCCATGTATCATTCGACCATGTTCGAAGATATGGGCTTCCATTATTATGGTCCCTTCGACGGCAACAACGAGCCGGAACTGGAACGGGTCCTGCGAGTCATCTGCAAGCAGCCGGGTCCGCATTTCCTGCATGTCGTCACGAAAAAGGGAAAGGGCTATGCTCCTGCGGAGGACAACCCCGGAAACTTCCACGGCGTCTCAAAATTTGACCCCAACAGCATTCCGGAGGACCCCGAAGTGGCCCCGAAGGAATCGTTCTCGACCGTGTTCGGCAACCTATTAAATAAGGAAGCTGTGACCAACGAGAGGATCTGCGCCATCACCGCCGCCATGAAGTACGGCACAGGCTTGCAGTTCTTTGCCCACACCCACCCGAAGCGGTTCTTTGACGTGGGCATGGCCGAGCAGCACGCTGTGACCTTCGCGGCCGGTCTGGCCAGTCAGGGGATGCTCCCTGTCGTCTGCATCTACTCGACCTTCCTGC
>ERZ870052.163-NODE-163-length-25165-cov-10.959662_pt1 | contig 25165 bp, 19 predicted proteins | sample MGYA00520889_ERZ870052 | MGnify/ENA primary metagenome ERZ870052 (study PRJEB32232, sample SAMN07284988) | human gut metagenome | biome: human-associated habitat; material: feces | host: Homo sapiens | place: Tanzania | collected 2014-08-14 ...
AAGGTTGGTATGAACTACGCTTCATGCTCTCCATTCCGTGTGCCTATCGCACGTTTGGCTGCGGCGCAGGCTGCTGTTGAGGAGTAATCCTCTCTTCTTTAGGAAGACAGTACGATTAAAAGATTAGATAATTTGAGGGGGGGGGGAAGTGTTTCGCCAGAAACACTTTCCTCTTTTTCGTTTTTTTAGCGATTATTGGATAGAAAAACACGAAAAAACTTGCAGATTACAATTATTTTCTGTACTTTTGTCGGAAAATAGAGAAATATGACTGCAAGAGAAGATAGGGAAAAAGAAAAATTTACCAAAGAAACAGTAGTAAAGTATTTCTTTGATATGAGTAAATCTACTTATACCATAATGGTTTTAGGTGGATTGGCTGCTTTGTTTGGCATTGTTAAAACAGATGAGGGTGGTACAATAAGTGCCATTTTATTAGGTGTAGTATTATCTACAGTCTTATCTGTTATTGGTTATATAATTTCTAAACGTTAAATTTATGAATACATTGGCTTTAACTTTCGCAATATGCTTAGTTCCGGCTACGGCATTTTTGATTTGGCTCTTTACCCCTTGGGGAAAGAAATGGTCTAAGGAATTATAGTGATGAAGAAGATAAAATATATAATGTTGGCTTGCTTGCTGACTGCAAGCCTGGGCATCGAAGCCAAGTCGATGAAGGACTTGCTGGTTTCAATGCCCGATGAGATGATGCCTACGCTCAGCAGCAATATGCGACTGGAATTTGCCGAGTTGCAGGAGATGGGCGTGAAGGCTGAGGTGAAGAACCTCTTGGGTGAGGTGAGCGTGATGGATACGCTGACTCAGGACTTCGTGCAGGTGCGTATGAGCAAGGTTTCTACTTTGCAGATGAAGAAGTTGCCAATGGAAAATGGTGACTCGGTGCTCTGTGTGGTCAAATCGTTCGCCGGACCGGAGAAGGAGAGTGAACTCTATTTCTTCAGCCAGGAATGGAAGGCACTTGATGCAAACCCGTTCTTGGGTGGCAAGCGCATGGAAGACTTGGCGGAAACGCTCGTTCAGAAGCCCGATACGATGAGCGAAAGTCGCTTTGCGGATTTAAAGGCGATGATTGAGCCTAAGATGGTGAGTGCTTTGCTCTTGCAGAACGAGAATGCACTGGTGGTTCGATTGGCTTCGCCATTGCTTTCGGCAGATGACAAAAAGACGGTAAATATCATAAAATTGCAAAGAAAGTTTAATTGGAATGGTAAAAGCTTTAAGGAGAGTTAAATACTTGAAGTTTTTTACAATAAATTATTGCAGGTTACGAGATTATTTGTAACTTTGCATCGTGTTTTTCATGGTATTAGATTATTAAGGTTAATAAAAGATTGGTTGTCGTGAGACAATCAATTTTTTTTTGTCCCTATCTGAAGGCTTCAGCCCCCTTGTCTTTCCCATCGGCTGGAGGCCGTGGGTTCAGACCGCAGGGCGATGTTTAGAAGATAACCATTCCGATGATACCGCAGATGAAAAGCAGCAGGATAGGGTTGGTCTTTCTGAATTTTGTGAAGTAGAAAGCAGCCAGAAACAGCACGATGCTTGCTCCGAAGACAAACGGATTGTCGGTTGGTGATCCGAAGTTCTCTTTATTCATCAGGAGAACAGCGGCAGCAGCTATCAGTCCGATGATGGCAGGGCGTAGTCCCGCGAAGATATCCTTTACGATTTTAGAATCCTTGTGCGTAATCAGATAACGGCTGATGAGAATCATGATGATGAAAGGCAGCCACATGATGGAGAGCGAAGCCAATACCGAACCCAGACAGGCTGCCCAAGTTGGATAGCCGTCGTGAAGGCAGGCGGTATAACCTACGTAGGTGGCACAGTTGATGCCGATAGGTCCCGGTGTAGACTGGCTGATAGCCACAATATCCGTAAACTCAGCATTGGTAAGCCAATGATTCTTCACTACCGTCTCGTTGTGGATGAGCGAAAGCATCGCATATCCGCCACCAAAATTAAATGTACCAATCTTGGTAAATATCAGAAATAATTTCAGAAATAGCATAATCTCTATATTTTTTTACCTTTTTACTTTTTTACCTTTCCATAAAGCCAGCCGAGCACACCGGCAGCGATGATGATGTAGATAGGGGAGATGCCGAAAGCTGCAATCAGCAGACAGCAGACAACGGGAATCCAGATGTTGTAGCGGTTGATGTTTGCCGTCTTTGCCATCTTGAAGCAAGGCGCAGCTATGAGCGCTACCACGGCAGGGCGCACACCCATGAAGAACTTTCCTACCCAATAATTGTCCTTGAAATGCTGGAAGAACATGGCGATGATGAGAATGGCGATGATAGAAGGCAGGGCGATGCCTATGGCACCCACAATGCCTCCCCAGACTCCCTTCAGCTTATAGCCGATATGACTCGCCATATCGATGGCGAAGATGCCCGGAGTGGTCTGCGCCACTACCATGATATCCATGAACTCCTGCTTGTCCATCCACTTGTTCTTGTCTACAAATTCCTGTTCCATGATCGGTATCATGGCGTAGCCTCCACCTAGCGTGAAAGCCCCGATTTTATTGCACGTGATGAAAAATTTTACTAACATATCAGTTGCTTCTATATTATTTTTCTCTTATATCTGTTGAAATCGACTGCAAAAATACACATAATTTGTTAAATATGTTAGCTTTCATGCGGATAATCTTCAAAAACGTGTGCTTTTTTCCCGAATTTTTGTATCTTTGCAGCTAATATTTTATAATAAAAAGACATTAAACTATGAATCTGAAAGTACGCCTAGCAGTGATGAACTTCCTGGAGTTTGCAGTTTGGGGAGCTTATCTTACGTCTATGGGCAACTATCTCGGCAAGGCTGGGATGGGTGCAGAGATTTCCTGGTTCTATACCATCCAGGGAATCGTATCTATTTTTATGCCTACATTGATGGGTATTGTTGCTGATAAGTATATCCAGCCGCAACGTCTTTTGGGCTATTGTCACCTTTTGGCAGGAGCTGCCATGATAGGTCTGTTCGGTATGGGACAGGCTAGCCAGACTCCTAATGAGGCAATGTTTATAGCTGTTTACACCTTCAGCGTGGCATTCTATATGCCTACATTGGCATTGTCAAATACTTCTGCATTCAGTATATTGAAGAGCAACGGGCTTGACACCGTAAAGGCCTTCCCGCCAATTCGCGTGTTCGGAACCGTGGGTTTCATCCTTACGATGTGGATTGTGAACTGTGCTACCTGGGACAACGGTTCATTCTCGTTCCTGTTGAGCGAGAACGCCCATAAGTTCCAGTATACCCATTATCAGTTCCTGGTATCGGGTGTGCTCAGCATCCTTCTCTTCCTCTATTGCTTCTCATTGCCTAGCTGTCCTGTAGTGAAGAAAGAGGCTAAGAGTTGGGTTGAGACATGGGGTTTCGATGCCTTCAAACTCTTCAAGAGCCGTGAGATGGCGATGTTCTTCATCTTCTCTTGCATGCTCGGTATGAGTTTGCAGGTAACCAATGGCTATGCCACTCCGTTCATTACCAGTTTCAAGGGCGATCCAACGATGCTTGATACCTTTGCAGCTAATAATGCTACGCTTCTGGTATCCATCTCTCAGGTTGCCGAGGCGCTCTGCATCCTTCTCATTCCGTTCTTCCTGAAGCGATATGGCATCAAGGTTGTGATGCTCATCGCCATGTTGGCATGGGTTTTGCGATTCGGTTTCTTCGGATTGGGCAATCCTGCATTCCCGGGTGTTACCTTCTTCATCCTCTCATGCATCGTTTATGGTGTAGCTTTCGACTTCTTCAATGTGTCGGGCGGTCTGTTTGTAGACCAAAAATGTGATGTGAAGGTAAGAGCATCGGCTCAAGGTCTGTTCATGCTGATGACCAACGGTCTGGGTGCATCTATCGGAACCATTCTCGCAGGTATGGTCATCAACCATTACTGCCACTGGACAGACGATGGCTATCTGATGGGTGACTGGAAAACCTGTTGGTTCATCTTTGCCGGTTATGCGCTCGTGGTAGCTGTAGCCTTTGCTGTCCTTTTCCGTCCGAAGAAAGAACAGAAATAAGGAAGAAAAAGGTCATACTCAACGCGAGAGTAAAAACAGATAATAACGTAAGAATATAATAAATTTAAATAAAGAAAGGGTACATAATGATGTTGTACAAACTTAAACTCGCTGCCTGCTTTGGCATCCCGGAAGGTTTCGGGACATGTATTATTAGTTTGGTAGACGAAGCCGAAAAAAGAGCTTTATCTATCCTGACTCAGGAATATGTAGCAGAGCAGCTGAAGGCATGTAATTCGAAAACTTCTGACTTTAATAATGATGTAATCTCTGTACTTTGGACACTATTTGACAGGCAAAATGTAGACGATTTCTATCTCGAATTCGATGCTACGCCAGAGAGGGGAATATATGCTACTCTTGTGAATAAAATCACAAATGAGCGAATGAGTATCAAACCTGACCAGGCTGTGTTGCTGGCTATGGCTGCGGATATGGAAATGTATACAACAAAGATGGTTATGAAGGAGCTTTCTACTCCTTTTAATAAAGAGAACGTGACTTCGACAGCTTGTTCCGTTCCACTCTTGGCCTTGCCAGACCAGATGCTCGAGAAAGCATTGGATTGTGCTATTAATGAAGAAGATTACGAAGCAGCCTCAGCCATTCGCGATGAGATAGAGCGCCGCAAAGCCAAAAAAGGTGAATAATTAAAGGATATTTTTACGTAATAACAGAAAATAAAGAAGAAAAAGTAACAATAAGAGGAAATGAAAGAAGTTAGATTTTTCTATGTGCCAGATGCGGCTACGCAGACAGAACTGCCTCAGGAAGAGGCTACTCATGCACTCAGGGTTTTGCGTATCCAGGCGGGGGACGAATTGTTCCTGATGGATGGCAAGGGGGTGTTCTACCGCGCAGAAGTTTCGCTGGCTACCAACAAACGCTGCATCTATGAGGTGAAGGAGGTTATGCCGCAGCAGCCTGCCTGGCGCGGACACATTCACCTGGCCATCGCCCCGACAAAGATGATGGACCGCATAGAATGGATGACCGAAAAGGCTACGGAAATCGGCTTCGATGAAATCTCTTTCCTCAACTGCAAGTTTTCTGAACGAAAGGTAATCCGCACCGACCGCGTAGACAAGATTGTGGTTTCTGCCGTCAAGCAGAGCCACAAGGCATGGAAACCTGTAGTCAACGAACTGCAGAACTTTAAAGATTTTATTACTACTCCCCGCAATGGCAGAAAGTTTATCTGCCATTGCTATGAGGAGATTGAAAAGAAAGACTTTTTTACCGAGATTTCCAAGTCATGTCCAGCTGATGATTCCGCCGGAGCAGCCCTGGAGGGTACTGATGACATCATCGTGCTGGTAGGACCTGAGGGCGATTTCTCTATCGATGAGGTGAGACTGGCCCTGGAAAACGGATATGAGAGTGTTTCGCTTGGCACCAGTCGCCTCCGTACGGAAACAGCAGGATTGGTGGCTGTCAACATGTGCCATCTGGCAAGAAGAATATAACAAGTTATATCCATACGCCCTTGAAGGGCTGAAGCTTTAAAATATTTACTAGTGTGATGAAAAGATTGTATAAGAGTTTGATGTTCATGTGCTTGGCTGTCGTATTGGGATTGCTGAGCTCATGCTCGGGCACTGACTATCTCAATGCCATTCCAAAGAAAAGTACTGCGCTCATCTCTGTTGATATGCAGCAGATGGCATCCGGCAAGAGCGATGAAGACAAGGCGGGAATGCTCAAGTCTCTGTTGCACGTTGAAGATGCATCGAAGTGTGGCATCGACATCTCAGAGAAGATATTCCTCTTTGAGAGTGCTGATGGCAACCTCGGACTTTGTGCCAAGGTGAGCGATGAGGGCGATGTGGAAGACTGGCTTGCCTCGCTTGCCAAACAGCATATCGCTACAGAGGTGAAGGAGCGCAAAGGCTTTCATTTCTCTGTATTGAAAAATTCGTGGCTGGTCGGCTTTTCTGATCAGGCACTCCTCGTTATGGGACCGGTTGTAGCCGATGCGCAGGCCCAGCTCCAGCAACAGATGGTGAAATATCTGAAGGCTGATGAGGGTGAAGGTATTACCGCATCGCCTATGTTTGAACGGCTGGAAACCATCACCTCGCCTATGGCTATGGTGGCTCAGGCTCAGGCGTTGCCGGAGAAGTTCGTAGCTCCATTTACCCTTGGCACGCCTAAGGATACCGACCCTTCGCAGGTAGTAATTGCTGCCGAGATGGACGTGAAAGACGGTATTCTGCAGGTGAAGGGAGAAACCTTCTCCTTTAATAAAGAAATAGATGAGGCTCTGAAGAAGGCGGCTCAAACCTATCGTCCGGTCAAGGGCTGCTACGTCAAGTCGATGCCTGCTGATGCACTGGCGGGTATCTTCATGAACGTAAAGGGCAATCAGTTCCTGCCGATGATGCAGAGCAACCGCAGCCTTCAGACCCTCCTGATGGGTATCAACCAGGCCATCGATATGGATAATATCATCCGTAGTGTGGATGGAGATATGGCTATCGTGATGCCTTCGCTTACAGATAACAATATGCAGATGACGATGGCTGCTAAACTGTCGCATGCCAATTGGTTGGGCGATGTTGATTATTGGAAAACTTCATGTCCGGCTGGTGCGAAGATAGCCAATTGGGGAAAGAATGCTTACTTCTATACCGATGGCAAGACCTCGTTCTATTTCGGTGTGACGGATGACAAGCAGTTCTTTAGCGGAAGTGACCAGCTGATGGCGCAATATGCCGTGAAACCAAGTAATCATCCGATAGATGCAAAGATTCAGAAACTCATCGTCGGTCAGAAACTGGCAATGGTCATCAATCTCGCCAAGAGTTCTGATAGTGACGGCTCGGGCAAGAATGATGCCATCTCTACCGTAACCAGTCTGCTCACCCCAGTCTTCGGAAATCTTACTTCGGTGGTCTATACTTTAAAGGTAAAAGGGTAAAAAGGTAAAAGGGTAAAAAGCCCCCCCCTGCGCCCCCGTTCCTAGCGATTCTATCGCTAGTCCCCCAAAAAGTCCTAATTTAAAAGGTAAAAGATTAAACATTAAACATAAAAAAAGTGGAAAAGATTCAGCTTCATTCCGTTCTCCCACAGGTTTTTGCCCAGCGCAACGACCTGAATTCGGAGATATGGAAGCAGGATGTTACCTTCGAGAAAGGTCATCTTTATCTTATCGAGGCAGAGAGTGGCAGCGGAAAGAGTACTTTCTGCAGCTATGTGCTCGGCTATCGTCACGACTACAGCGGAAGCGTGATGTTCGACAATGATGTTACCGCCAACTATAAGGTGAAAGATTGGGTAGAGATGCGCAAGCGTCACATCAGCCATCTCTTTCAGGAACTCCGTCTCTTCCCTGAGCTTACTGCCCTGGAGAATGTAGAAATCAAGAACAAGATAACCGGATTCAAGACGCGTGAGCAGATACTGAAATGGTTTGATATGCTCGGTATTGCTGATAAGGTAGATGCCAAAATCGGCAGAATGTCGTTCGGACAGCAGCAGCGTGTGGCAATGATGCGTGCGCTCTGTCAGCCTTTCGATTTCATTCTGGCTGATGAGCCTATCAGTCACCTCGACGACAACAATTCGCGCATCATGGCAGATATCATGATGACCGAAGCGAAGGAGCAGGGGGCTGGCGTTATCGTAACCAGTATAGGTAAACACATGGACTTAAACTATGAACATATATTTAGATTATGAATCTCGTTTGGAAATTATTGCGTCAGCATATTAGCATACCTCAGTTTGCGGGCTTTGCCTTCGCCAATCTCTTCGGTATGCTCATCGTTCTTTTCGGCTTTCAGTTTTATAAAGACGTGCTGCCTGTCTTCACTCAGCAAGACAGTTTCATGAAAGCCGACTACCTCATCATGAGCAAGAAGATAGGTATGGGAAATACCATCAGCGGCCGTTCCAATACCTTCTTGGGTTCTGAAATCGATGAAATCGGCGACCAGAAGTTTGTAAAGAAGATAGGAAAATTCACCTCTACTGAATATAAGGTAGATGCCCAGATGGGTGTAAACGGCGTGAACGTTCTGAACAGCGAACTCTTCTTCGAGAGTGTGCCTGACGGTTTTGTTGATGTGCCGCTCAAGGACTGGAAATATACGCCGGGAACTCAGGAGGTGCCAATCATCCTCCCGCGTACCTATATTAATATGTATAACTTCGGTTTCGCCCAGAGTCATTCGCTCCCTAAAATCAGCGATGGACTGATGGGCATGATTGATTTCAATATACAGATTCAGGCTGGCGGCAAGAAAGAGCAGTTCAAGGGAAAGGTAATCGGTTTCTCTTCGCGACTCAACACCATCCTCGTTCCACAGGCTTTCATGGACTGGAGTAACCAGGAATTTGCGCCAAACCAGAAGAGTGATCCTAACCGCCTCATCGTAGAGGTAGGAAACCCGGGAGACGAGAACATCACCAAATACCTGGATGATAATGGTTATGAGGTAGAGACAGACAAACTGGATGCAGAGAAGACTACCTATTTCCTCCGCATGATGGTATCGATGGTGATGATTATCGGTTTGGTTATCTCCGTTTTGAGCTTCTACATTCTGATGCTCAGCATCTATCTGCTGGTACAGAAGAACTCTTCTAAGTTGGAGAATCTTCTTCTGATAGGTTACAGTCCGAACAATGTAGCAAAACCATATCAGGTGCTCACCATTGCGCTGAACATCGTGGTACTCATCATCGCGTGGATCATCCTCTTCTTCCTCCGCGATTACTACATGGGCTTCATCGAAACCCTCTTCCCTGATATCGACGAGGGCACCATGCTCCCAGCCATCGCTCTAGGTCTGCTCCTGTTCCTGATAGTTTCTATCCTGAACATCGTAGCCATCCGTCGCAAGGTGATGAGCATCTGGCAGCGCAAGGAGTAAGAGTGCCTGGCCTCCGTTCCAGGCGATTCTATCGCCTGTCATAAAAGCTCAGTCCCCCGCTTTTAGCCCCGAAAAAAACTATAAGCAACCCCTCGCTATAAATAACAAATTAAAAGAAATCTGCGTTATTTGCTTAACGCAGATTTTTTTTATGTTATAAAACACTATTTTTCATGTTTTTGTAACAAATAAAAGCAATTTTTTTATTACTTTTGCAACCGATAACAATATAAGAGGGGGTCATATCCCCAAGTTTTAATAATTTTATATAATAAAAGGTATGCAGAAAAGATTGCATTTATTAGTGGCTTTGCTGGCCTTTATGGTATCCACAGCAATGGCGCAGATAACTACATCTAGCGTTAGTGGTAAAATTACAGCTAATGGTGAAGATGTCATTGGCGCTACAATCAAGGCTGTTCACCAACCTTCTGGTACAGTCTATCGTGCGGTGACCAACATTGATGGTCGCTATTCTATTCAGGGTATGCGCCCTGGTGGTCCTTATGTCTTGGAAGTAACCTATGTGGGTTACAAGAACAAGCAGGTAAAGGGCATTTCTCTTTCTCTTGGTCAGAATACAGTCTTGAATGAGACTTTGGCTGAAGATGCAGCTCAGTTGGAAGACGTAGTAGTTGTAGCCAATCGTAACAACAACATGCGCACCGACCGTGCTGGTGCAACAACAAGTATTAATGCCGACCAAATAGAGGCTGTTCCTACCGTATCCCGTAGCATGAACGACCTCTTGAAGTTGACTCCTCAGGGTGCCAACGTAGGTAGCGGTTTCTCTGTAGGTGGTGGTAACTACCGTCAGTCTTACGTTACTGTGGATGGTGCTGCGTTCAACAACGCTTTCGGTATTGGTGGTAACCTGCCAGGTAGCGGCTCACCAATCTCTCTCGATGCATTAGATCAGATTTCAGTATCTTCATCTCCATACGATGTTCGTTTGAGTGGATTTACAGGTGGTGCTATCAGTGCCGTAACCAAGAGCGGTACCAATGATTTCAAGGGTACAGCTTATATGTACACTACCAACTCTCACTTGCGTGGTAACAAGGTAAGCGATTATGAGTTGAATCGTCTCCAGTCTCATTCTACTACATGGGGTGCCAGCTTCGGTGGTCCTATCATCAAGGATAAGTTGTTCTTCTTTGCCAATGGTGAGTATCAGAGCAACATCTCTGCTGGTCCTTCTGGTACAGCTCGTCTCAGCACTTCTGATGAGTGGAGTCCTTCTAATGGTACCGTTCACCGTCCATTGGTGAGCGATATGGACAATATGCTCTCATTCCTTCAGAATAAATACAATTATAACCCAGGTCGCTATCAGGGTTATTCTCTCGATACTCCTTCTTATAAGTTCTTGGCTCGTATCGACTGGAACATCAATGAGAACAACAAGATCAACTTGCGTTTCTCTAAGAGCCACGAGAAGGATTCTAAAACTCCATCTAACTCTACATCTCCATTCAAGGATTATGTGATTTATCCTGGTGGCACATCTGATGGCGTTTCTATCTCAGGTGGCAAGAGCCAGTCTGGTCGTACAGCCAATGCTGGTCTCTATTTCGAGAGTTCTCGTTATGATGAGGTGAAGAACTTTACCTCTTTAGCTGGTGAGTGGAATTCTAAGTGGGGTGGCGTTCAGAACGTGCTCCGTTTGACATACTCTTATCAGGATGAGCCTCGTTCTTACGTAGGTGGTATATTCCCTACTGTGGATATCTTGAAGGATGGTGCTTATTATATGGGCTTTGGTCCTGATCCATTTACAGAGGGCAACCTCCGTCAGGTAAAGACATTCGTAGCTACTGATGAGGCTTCTTGGACTATGGGCATCCAGAATTTCACTGCTGGTGTTCAGTTTGAGACCAATAAGGCAGTGAACGGCTTCGGTGCCGCTTCTGCTGGTTACTATGTATACGATTCTCCAGAGGCATTTATGGCTGGCGGTGCTCCATCTGCTTATGGTGTAACATTCCCTATGGATGGCAGCGGTCAGTTTAAGGCTACTATGAAGTATCAGCAGTTCTCTGCTTATATTCAGGATCAGGTAAACTTCTCTGAGCGTTTCCGCTTGACAGCAGGTTTGCGCTTCGAGTTGCCTATCTACCCAGAGTTGGAGAACAACTACAATAAGAATTTTGCTGCATTGGAGTGGAAAGACAATAATGGCAATATGAACAAGTATACCACAGACCAGTTGCCAGATGCTCCATTAACTGTTTCTCCTCGTGTAGGTTTCAACTGGGATATCCTTGGCAATCACAAGCTTGTACTCCGTGGTGGTACAGGTTATTTCGTCGGTCGTTTGCCATTTGTATGGCTCGTATCTGCTGTAGGTAACGCTGGTTGCGGTCAGTATACATATTTCTATCCTAAAAAAGCAAATTCTGTCGCAGATTACGTGATGGATAAGTTCTATGTAAACCGTGATGATCAGGTTAAGAGACTCCAGGAGTTGGGCTTGGCTGTCAATCGTGATGAAGCTGCTGCTCCTGAATTTCCTACCATCATCGACAAGAAGTTGAAGATGAATGCTACATGGAAGACTTCTTTGGCATTGGATGCTAAGTTGCCTTATGATATCGACTTCTCTTTGGAGGGTATCTATAGCCGCGACTTCAACCCAGCTACAGTTGTCAATGTGGATCGTTATTGGGATGGTGAAAAGAAGATAGAATTAGCTAACTCTGGTGATATTCGTAAGTCTTTCTCTAGCAATACAAAGTCAAAGATTAATCCTTACTTAATTACCAATGCAGGTAACAAGGCTTACTACTATTCTATCACCGCATCTTTGGCTAAGAAGTTTGCATTTGGTTTGAACCTCTCTGCTTCTTACACCTATTCTAAGGCTAAGTCTTACGGTGATGGTATAGGCGACCAGGTTTCTTCTGCATACTATAACAACCGTTACTCTATCAACGGTAACAATGATAAGGAGTTGGGTTATGGTACATACGTAGCTCCTAACCGTTTGCTCATCTCTGCTTCTTACAAGAAGGACTATGCTAAGCACTTCGGTTCTGAGGTAGGTCTTATCTACGAGGGCATGAACATAGGTTATGCAGGTGGCTATAGCTGCACACGCTACTCATACACAATGACTAGCAACGTTGTTGGTGACTATGGTTCTAACAACCTCATCTTCATCCCAGAGTCTAGAGAGGCTCTCGACAAGTGGACATTCGTTGACTATGGTGGCTATACTGCTGAAGCACAGAAGAATGACTTCTGGAACTACATCAACCAGGATGATTACTTGAAGAATCACAAGGGTGAGTATGCTGAGCGTGGTGGTGCTGTAATGCCTTGGCATCATCAGTTGGACTTCAAGTTCAACCAGAACTTCTATCTCAACGTAGCAGGTCAGAAGAATACTCTTCAGTTTGGTGTAGATATCAAGAACCTTGCCAACTTGCTCAACAGCAGCTGGGGTCTTTACAAGACTGTCAACAACATGTCTCTCTTGAAGTATGACGCTACGAAGAATGCTTACCAGTTCCAGAAGAATGGTAAGGATGTATTGTCTAAGACATACACCAACTACACAAGCTTCAACTCTACCTATTCTATCCAGTTCTCTATCCGTTACATCTTCAACTAATGGGTGAGTTCTGGAAATCAGAATCTGTGTAGACTATCGTACTATACATTAGTATAATATCATTCCGATGCACTTCTCTTTCTCGAGGGAAGTGCATCCTTTTTTTCGTTTATTTGCATATTTTTGGTATAAAACATCATATTTCTCTGTTTTTCGCTTGCCATTTCAAAAGTTTTAGTTATATTTGCAGCAAAATCAGTTTTAGGAGGGGGTGAAGCTCACGGTACGAGGTGCGCGGTTCTCTCTTTATTTATTCACAAAAGAATCTAAACAACATGCAGAAAAAAATGCAACTACTTCTGGCTTTGCTCGTCTTCGTGGTGACTTCGGCAATGGCTCAGATTACCACTTCGGGCATTAGTGGTAAGATTTCTTCCAATGGCGAAACCGTTATTGGGGCTACAGTTACTGCTACACACCAGCCATCTGGTACTATGTATCGTGCTGTAACAAATGTAGATGGTCGCTATACTATTCAGGGTATGCGTCCAGGTGGTCCTTACAAGGTAAGTATCTCTTATATCGGATATAAGGACAAGGTTTTCAACAATGTCAGTCTGAACTTGGGTGAAAGCCAGAATCTCTCTTGCTCTCTTCAGGAAGATGCCAAGCAGCTTCAGGAGGTTGTTGTTTCGGGTAAGGCGGGTCTGAATGGTACGAAGACCGGTGCGGCCATGAGTATCAATGCTCAGCAGATAGCTGATATGCCTTCTATCTCGCACAGTATAGCGGATGTGGCTCGCCTGAATCCACAGCTTACTACAAACGGACAGTCTGGTTCTATGTCATTTGCCGGTATGAACAACCGTTATAATTCATTCCAGATTGATGGTGTGATGAATAACGACGTGTTCGGTCTTACTGCTAATGGCAGTAATGGTGGTCAGGCAGGATCTCAGCCTGTTTCTATGGAGACTATTGACCAGATTCAGGTAAATATCGCTCCTTTCGATGTTCGCCAGGGTGGTTTTACCGGTGGTGCCATCAACGCGGTAACCAAGAGCGGTACCAATGAATTCCATGGAAGTGGCTATTTCTATGGGAACAACCAGGATTTGGTTGGTCGTCATTATAAGAATATGGACGGTACCTATGCTCAGCCTTATGATGATGAGAAGGAAACTTTGTTCGGATTTACGCTCGGCGGTCCAATCATCAAGAACAAACTCTTCTTCTTCGCAAACTATGAGAATTCAGAAAAGTCGTATCCAACTCAGTATACCATCGATTCTCCAGATGTTAAGTTTAATCCGGATTTAGCTAAGGACTTGATGTCTAAGATTTATGACTTGGCTAACCGTCAGGGTTATGATTATGCAACTTCATGGGCAGATAAGGATAAGAACGTGAAGAGCCAGAAAGCTGGTTTGAAGTTGGATTGGAACATCAACGAGTTCAATAAGTTCTCTGTACGTTGGAGTTATGTTGATGCTAAGCAGACGCTTGGTCTGGGTGGTATTGCTACATTGAATACTACCGACCACTTGTATGATTTCAAATCTAAAACTCATTCTTTCTCAGCAGAGTTGCAGAGCCGCATCTCTCCAAATCTGAGCAATGAGGCACGTGTATCTTACGTTCGTGTTCGTGATGAGCGTACATCTGGTCAGCCAGCTCCATCTATCACTATTTACAAGGTAGGAAATGGTACCGTGAATATTGGTAATGAATATTCTTCTATGGCTAATGGATTGAATCAGGATATCTATACCCTCGAAGATAACTTTACATGGTACAAGGGTAATCATACACTGACATTCGGTACACATAATGAGCTTTACAAGTTCTCTAACCTCTTCCTTCAGAATCTCTATGGATGCTATTATTTTGATACTCCAGACGACTTCCTGAATTATTATAATGGTTGTGGAGCCGATGGCTTTGGAGGTGATGGTAAGTATATCAAGAACTTCTACTTCACACAGGCTAATGTTGAGGTGACTGGTAATCCTCGTTGGGCACCAGAGTTTAGCGCAGCTCAGCTGGGCTTCTATGTACAGGACAAGTGGGATGTAACAGACAGTTTCCAGCTTACCTATGGTCTCCGTATGGATATGCCTCTGTTCTTTGATACTCCTGCCGAGAATGCTAAGTTCAATGAGTGGGCAGCAGGTAAGGGATATGGTTTCAAGACAAATCAGAAACTTGCCAGTACACCAATGTGGAGCCCTCGTGTAGGTTTCCGTTGGGATATTGAGAAGAACCGCAAATATATCCTTCGTGGAGGTATCGGTGTATTCACTGGTCGTATTCCTTTCGTCTGGTTGAGCAACAACTTTACGAATACTGGTGTGCAGACATCTTCTTACTCTGCAAAAAATAATTCTGCTGTGCAGCTCATCATGGATCCTAACAAGCAGACTCTGAATGCAAATAATCTGAAGGCTACCGGTAGCCAGCTGATCAATGTGTTTGACAAGGATTTCAAGTTCACTCAGACTATGCGTGTTAACCTTGGTTTCGATTTCAATCTTCTGGGTATCGAATGGACTGCTGAGGGTATCTTCAGCAAGAGTCTGAATGATGTTTATTATAAGAACTTGGCTTATGAGGAGTCTGGTAAGACCTTGTCTCAGACCTCTTACATGAACTGGGATAACCGTCCTCTTTATACAAAGGTGGCAGATGCTAAGTCGTTTAACAACATCTATGCAATGTATAATACCAGCAAGGGCTACAGCTACAGCCTGTCTTTGTCTGCAGTTAAGCACTTTGCGTTCGGTCTTGATCTGAATGCATCTTATACATTCACTCACTCAGAGTCTGTAAGCAGTATGACCTCATCTGTTGCTCAGAGCAACTGGCGTAATACTCATACTTATCGCTTCTCAAACAACCCAGAGTTGGCTAATAGTGGTTATAATGTGCCTCATACAGTGAAGGCTTCTGCTTTCTATCACTTCAACTGGGGAACCAACAAGTTGTTTACCACTACAGTAGGTCTTATCTACCAGGGTCAGAGCGGTTCTCCTTACTCTCTCGTTTATAGTGGAGATATCAACGGAGATAATGGTACAAGTAATGACTTGATTTTCATCCCTACAGATGCGCAGGTAGACCAAATGCAGTTCTTGGGTACTGATGCTTATACTGCTGAGCAGCAGCGTGCTAATTTGAAGCAGTGGCTTGCTACTACTCGTTATGTGAAGGATCATCGTGGTGAGTACTTCGAGCGTTATGGTGATAACTTGCCATTCGAGAGTCATTTCGACTTCCACTTCGGTCAGAAATTTGGCATCCGTACAGGCAAGTATGTACATGCTTTGGAACTGACTTTGGATATCATGAACGTGGCTAACCTCCTGAACAAGGATTGGGGCCGTACCTTCAGTAGTGGTTATAACAGCGAGTTTGTTTCTCCGATTACGTACAAGGGTGATGGTGTATTCCAGTTCGTTAACCCATCAGATATGCCTCTCAAGTATCCTAGCTCATACTACAGCCGCTGGCGTGGCCAGGTTGGTTTGAAGTATACATTCTAAGGTATATACGAATCGAGATTAACAAAGCATTAATATATAAAAAGAGGGTGAATCATTTACTTATGATTCACCCTCTTTTTGGTTTTATAAGAACAAGTCTTTCTTTGGCATGTTTGCCATATATTTCTTTCTCAGTTTCTCGAAGAAAGCCATTGTATCGTTAGAGAAACCATGTCCCTTCCAGGTGGATGTGTTCGTGATGAGAATCCAGCATTGGTTATCCGGATATTTCAGAATGATAGCAGATGTGCCTGCCAGCGAACCTGTACGAATCCATGGCTTGTTGCTCTTTGGTGTATAGTTCCAGCCGATGGAATACTGATGGTCGGGCTGCTCGGTGGTCATAAACTGGATGCTCTTTTTGCTCAGGATATCCTTGACATGTGGCAAACCATCGATGCTGGCAATAAAGCGGCTCAACTCTGCAGTTGAACCACACCAGGCACCTGCACCCGAGAGACGTGGAAGGTCGGTATCGCCATAGCATTTCTCTACCAGTCGTCCACTGTTGTTGTATTCATACACAGGAATGCTGCCCTGGTGCATGTAGTACTTCGTCTCGTTAGGTCGGCGGTCCTTTAAGTAAGTTCCCGCAATATGCATGTCGTAGCAGCCGGCTGGGTGGAGCACATACTTCTGCATGAAGTTTTCATATTTCATTCCGCTCTTCTTTTCTATAATCATGGAGAGAATCATGTAGCCCAGATTGCTGTAGCATTTGCCTTCGCCAGGAGTATAACCCAAGTGGCGCTTCAAGAGAATCTTGAGCAGAGTAGGGTGATCAGGTGGCGTCTTAAGATGGTTCTGCATCATGATGTAGCGGGTGGAAGATACCGGGTCGCCGGCATAATTGTTGAAACCAGCCTGATGGCGCAGCAGTTGTTCTACGGTGATGTCGTAATATCGCTGGTCCTTGATACTGTTGTTGTAAACGGTATCGCGCAGGATTCCCTTTTCGCCAAACACCTTCTCGTTCAGCTTGAGTTTCTTCATCTCCTGCAACTTCATGATACCTACGGCTGTAATCAGTTTCGATACCGAGGCGAAGCGCATCAGCATGTTTGGTTCCATCCTGGTGCCTCGCTCCTTATCTGCCATTCCGAATCCGCGGGCATAGAGTAGCGAGTCGTTGCGGGTGATGACGAGTTGGGCTCCATTGATTTCCCATCTCTTGAGATACCTTTCTATTACCGAGTCCATCTCATGATATTCCTTCCCCTCTGTCAGGGCATTTGAGATGGAATCGTTGATGTGAGCCTTAGGGAGCGAATCTGCCGCCTTGTTCTTGTCTGATGCTGATGTACAGCGAGATACACAGCTGTGTGTAGTCCATCCTACGATTGCCGTAAAGGTAAGCAATATGATTGCTATGCGTTTTTTTCTTAGTCTTCTTGCCATTTTATTTAATTTTTCTATGCAAAGATAATGCAATCTTCTCAAAAAACAAAACATTGAAAATATATTTAAATTTATTTTGTATTGTCTCTGAATTATCGTACCTTTGTACCCAGTTTATAAAGAAAAACAATGAAGAAGATAATAAAGAAGGTATTAAGATCCATATTCTATATAGTAGTCATGTCGGTTCTGGCATTCCTGCCCGACTTCTGGCTTTGGCATATCGGGGTGAGTGAGTGGCCTTTGCTGCTAGCCATCTTATGGTGGGTTCCCTCGTTGCTGCTTGTTCTTGCCGAACTGGGGTTGCAGATGGGGTTCTTCCACAAGTTGTCCGTCCGTGTACTCTTTACCACGATACTTTTCTCGGCATTCCCTAAGGTTGTCTTCATCCTGTTCGATGCATTTCTTCCTTGGTTCTTTGCTCTGATTCCTGCTTTCGGTGTAATGGGTTGGTTTGCCTTCGGCTTTATTGAAGGTTGGAAGCGGTTGGAACTGAAACACATCACCTTTACCTCGCCCGACTTGCCACCTTATTTTGATGGTTATCGTCTAGTGCAGATTACCGACTTTCATCTCGGCTCGTTTCCTCCCGGCAATGATTTCGTGCAGAAGGTGGTGGATGCGGCCAACAATGAAGAACCCGATATGATTCTCTTCACGGGCGATCTGGTCAATAACCAAGCCAGCGAAGTGGAGCCTTATCTGAAGACGTTGGGGCAGCTTCATGCCCAAGATGGTATCTATTCTATCTGGGGCAATCATGATTATTGTGAATATGGCAACAATCATTCTATAGGCGCTTTGAAGAGAAACCGGCGTATGCTCTATGGTTATCAGGAAAGTTTGGGGTGGCATCAGCTGATGAACGAACATCATGTGGTGAGTCATGGTATGTCATCTATTGCTGTAATAGGCGTAGAGAATCCCGGTCAGCCTCCTTTCACCAATCGCAGTAATCTGAAGAAAGCGATGAAGGGGGTGGATCCGGATATGTTTAAAATCCTCTTGAGTCATGATCCTCATCATTGGCGCAGAGAAGTCGTTGGTAAGAAAATACAGCTCACGCTGGCAGGACATACGCATGCCGGACAATTGAAAATAGGTAAATGGACGCCTGCCCGTATGGCTTTCAAAGAGTGGGGTGGAGCTTACCGGATTGGTGAGCAGATGCTCTATGTATCATCGGGTATCGGTGGGTCTTTTCCTTTCCGCCTAGGCGCATGGCCCGAACTGACCGTTGTCACGTTAAAGCGTGATTTATGAGGCAAGTAGATGATATAACTGGTGCTAAAGTGTTAAAACATAGTTAAATATTAGCTGTTTGAACCATTGTGAAGAAAATAATGAGTTAAAAATTTGGTGGTTCGAATTAATGTTGTAACTTTGCACTAGTTTTCGCATATATTTGGGCAAATGGGGGGTGTCGTGAGATTGTACTCCATTTGTTTTTTTGAAGCAAGGCGAAAATACTTCGTAACAGAAGTAGCTGTTCACATTTTAAATTTTACATTTAATATTGATAATAATGAAGATTCCTGTAGAAGAACAATATAAATACGTAAAACTTACTCTCCCGGATGGAAGCAAGGCTGAAGGTCAGGCTGTCTTGTTGCACGCCTGTTGTGCACCTTGTTCGTCGGCGATTGTAGAATGTATGCTTCGTAATGGCATGAAGCCTACAGTATATTTCAGTAACAGTAATATCTATCCTCAGCAGGAGTATGATGTCCGTAAACATGAACTGAAACGATTTCTGGAAGCCCAGAATGTACCTTATGTAGAGGATGAGTATGATCATCAGGAGTGGCTTTCTGTTATCAGGGGCTTAGAGGATGAACCCGAACGTGGCAGCCGTTGTTCAGTCTGCTTTCAGTTCCGCCTCTCTCATGCAGCCAAGTATGCGCAGGAGCATGGATTTCACCTTCTCACTACCACGTTGGCATCTTCGCGCTGGAAGAATATCAGACAGATAGATACTGCCGGTCATCTTGCCGTTGAGGCTTATCCTGATGTAGAGTGGTGGGATATGAATTGGCGGAAGGGTGGTTTGCAGAATCGCCGAGGTGAACTCTTGAGAATCAATGAATTCTATAATCAGTTATATTGTGGTTGTGAATTCAGTATGAGATAAAGTGTTTTTTCTGCGCTGTAATATTTTAGGCACGGATTTCACAGATTACACGGATTTATGACGCTCATGATAAATCCGTGTAAATCTGTGTAATCCGTGCCTTTTCTATATTCTAGGCTAGATGCTTATTTAAGAAAGACCTGTAATCTCACCGTTTACTACATCAATGCGTTCAGCCTGTGGGCTCTTTGGCAAACCTGGCATACGCATGATAGGACCAGCGATGACTACAATCATCTCGGCACCCATATTTACGGTGATGTCGCGAGCGTGGAGTTCGAAACCTTCTGTAGGACCGTATGCTTTGGCATCGGTAGAGAAACTGTACTGAGTTTTGGCAATACAGATAGGGAACTTTTCAGCACCCAGCTTCTTGATCTCTTCAATCATCGCCTTGGCAGAATCGCTCAATGTCACGCTGCCTGCTCCGTAAAGATTGAATGCAACCTTTTCTATCTTCTCCTCAACGCTATCGTTATCATCGTAAGCAAAATAGAGAGGGGCTGATGGACGCTCATCGATGGTCTTCACTACGAGGTTGGCAAGTTCAATGGCACCGTTTCCGCCTTCGGCAAAGGCGCTGTTTACGGCGAAACCGCAACCCATCTCCTCGCAATGCTTGCGCAATACTTCAATTTCTTCATCTGTATCGGTTGCAAACTTGTTGAATGCAATCACTACAGTCTGACCAAAGCTCTGCAGGTTCTTTACGTGCTTGTCGAGGTTCCAGTAACCGGCTTCCATACCTGCGATGTTTGGCTTCTTGATATCTTCCAGAGCTACTCCACCATGCATCTTCAATGCCTGGAGGGTAACAACGAGAACGGTGAGGTCTGGTTGCAAACCTGTCTTGCGGCATTTGATGTCATAGAACTTCTCTGCACCGAGATCTGCACCGAATCCTGCCTCTGTAATAGCATAGTCGCCATACTCAAGAGCAGCAGTTGTAGCCATGACGGAATTGCAGCCATGAGCAATGTTGGCAAAAGGACCACAATGAACAAATGCTGGTGTACCCTCTGTTGTCTGAACCAGATTTGGCTTCAAAGCATCGAGAAGGAGAGCTACGATACTGCCACCTACACCCATATCCTTTACGGTAAATGGCTTGTCGTCCTCGGTGATGCCCAGGAGGATATTATCGATACGGCGACGAAGATCATCGATGCTTGTTGCGAAACACATGATAGCCATAATCTCAGAAGCTGGCGTAATATCGAAACCAGACTCTGTCTCGATGCCGTTCTTATCTCCTATACCGGTGATGATGCGGCGCAAACCTCTATCGTTCACATCCATGACGCGACGCCAAAGAATCTTCTTGAGTTTGAAACCCTCTGCTTCGTGCTGGAAACGGTAATTGTCCAGAAGGGCAGAGATCATGTTGTTGGCTTCTGTGATGGCATGGAAATCGCCGGTGAAGTGGAGGTTGATCTTATCCATTGGTACGAGCTGGGCATAACCGCCACCTGCTGCGCCACCCTTCATGCCAAAGCATGGACCGAGAGATGGTTCGCGCAAGGCTACGACTGACTTCTTGCCAATCTTCTGCATGCCCAATGCGAGACCTACAGATACCGTAGTCTTACCATTACCAGCCTTTGTAGGGCTGATAGCTGTCACAAGGATGAGATGGTGATTCTTAAACTTGTTGGTGTCAATCTTGTCCGTAGTAATCTTAGCGATGTAACGGCCGTAGTTTTCCACTTGGTCTTCATGGATTCCAAGTTCTGCTGCCACTTCATTGATAGGGCGCATTTTAACTGATTTAGCTATTTCAATATCTGTCAACATAAAAAGTAATGTTTTGTATTTTGAGTGCAAAGGTACGGAAAAGAATTCATATAAATGCATAGGAATGTATAAAAAAACAAAATAAAAAAAGAGGAAGACTTTCTTTCTCCCTCTTTTTATTTATTTCTTTACATAGAGTTTGAAACCCTTGACACTTCTTGGGGCTCCCTGTTCGGCACGTGGCAGATATTCGAAGGCTGTAACAGTTACTTCTTTACCCATATCTACAATACCGAGGTGAGGGAAGTTGGCTCCCTTCTCTGTCTGCCAGTAGGTGCTCTCCTGAAGGTCGAACATCTTGTCGAGGGTAGAGTTGCCCTTTTCGCTATCTGCGTAGAAAGCTACCCAGTTATTCCTGTCTATTCTGTTGCCCTGTGCGTCCTGAAGATATACCTCAGCAATGGCAATCTGGTTGTCTCCGCTCTGGCTGCTCTCTGCCTGGATGGCAAAATAACGGCCGGTTACAGGCTTGTCGAGCTTGATAGTCTGCCAGCCATTGCCTGCCTTGAATTCGCCCTTCAATGCTGGTGTGTCAGAATTCAAATCCAGACGATGGCCAGGCTCGTTGTGCTTGTTGCTCTTTTCCTGATTCAGCTTGTCGAGCTCCGGATGATCCTGACAGAAGGCTGTTGGAGCCACAGCAGAACCTGACTTACCAGCTTCGCCCTTAGGACCTACTACATCAAGAACGATGACCTCGTTCTTTCCCTTCTTCAGCCAGCAACCTGGGAGATACAAGGTCTGCTGAGGACCAATCTGCCAGAAACGACCTAGGGCATGACCGTTCACGTAAACCTGACCTTTGCCGAAAGCCTCCATATTAATAAAGGTGTCGCCCACCTTCGAGAGGTTGAAGTAGCCACGATAGTAGCCCGACTTTTTGTCCATCCAGGTGTAATCCTTGATGTTGCCTTCCTTTCCATGCTTTTGCAGGAAAGCATTTGCCTGCTGAATATCTTTATCTACTCCGCTCTTTCCGCTCAGGGCGCGTACTGCTGTCTGGTAATCATCAGGGATGGCTGTTTGCGTCCATAAGCTTGGCGTGATGGTTGTTTCTCCATAAGGAGTCTGGGAGGTCACGCTTATGTTGCCGATGATACCCTTGTAGTCCTTGATGGCACGACCGAAGTTGATTCTTCCCATGCCCTCCACTACGATGGCAAGTGTTCCTCCTTCAGGCATGGCTGGCAGGTCGATGCTCTTCTCGTTCTTCACACGGTCAACCTTGCCGATATACTTGCCGTTGAGGTAGAACTGAGCGAAATCGTGGAATTCGCCAGTAAGGGTAGATGGTTTGTCGTTGGCAGGCAGTGCTACCGTATATATCATCGTTCCCCAACCCATATCGTATTCCTCGAAAGTCTTTGGCGAGGTTTCTGCCGTATTCTTGGTGTAGCCGCAAATCAATGGCTTGTATTCCGTCAGCTTGAATTTTGGCACCTTGATGATTGGCATCGGAGCCTTAGGCACGGCTGGCAACTTCTTGCCGTCGTTGTATTTCGCCATCATCTTCTGCAGTTCGTAGAACTTAGGTGTAGCCAATCCCCATTCGTTGATAGGGGCATCGTAATCGTAAGAGGTTACGTCTGGCTGGAAACCTGGAGAGTTGGCACCTGCCCAATGGCCGAAGCTGGTTCCGCCGTGGGTCATATAGAGAGAGAAGCTGATGCCTTTGCTCAGCATCTCGTCCATTCCTTCTACCATATCCTTGGCAGGACGGGTCTCGTGGCGGGCTCCCCACTTGTCGAACCAGCCGCTCCAGAACTCTGAGCACATCTTTGGGGCGTTAGGACGAACCTCGCCGAGACGTTTAAACTGCTGGTCGATGTTGGCACCTGTACCGAAGTTCATGGTCCAGGTAAGGTCATCGAGACCATTGTTCAGGAAGTTGGATGACCAGTCGCACTGGAAGAGGCTCACCTTGTCGAAGCCTGATTTGCGGACGATGTTGCGGATGGCGCTCACGTATGGCTTGTCCTTGCCGTAAGAACCATATTCATTCTCCACCTGTACCATGATGATAGGACCACCATTCTGGATAGTGAGTGGAGCCAGCTGCTTGCCCACTTCCTTCTCGAAGATTTCTACACGCTGTATGAAGTAAGGATCCTGCTCACGCAGACGGATATCCTTCTTCTTTAAAAGCCACCAGGGCAGACCGCCCATTTCCCATTCTGCACAAACGTATGGACCCGGACGAACGATAACATACATGCCGTTCTTCTGAGCCAGACGGCAGAATGCAGCTACATCGTTATTGCCCGTAAAGTCGAACTTGCCTTCCTGCTGCTCATGGATGTTCCAGAACACATAGAGGCAGATGGTATTCATGCCCAGAGCCTTGCACATCTTGATGCGATGCTCCCAGTAGGCACGAGGGATTCGGGGGTAGTGTAACTCGGCAGCCTTTACAACAAAAGGTTTGCCGTTAAGGAGAAATGTCTTATCTCCAGTTGTGAAAGTTCCGCCTTTCTGTGCTGCCATCATCTGTGATGGAGCCAACGCCAGGATAGAGGCAAAGGCGAGTGTCTTGATTGTAGTTGATAATGTCATATTATATATTGTTTTTTGTTTCAAGTAATAATTCGGCTGCAAAATTAATAAAAATTCCTCTCAATGACGTTTACAAATCGTTCAATAATGAGGATTTTTCGTTATTTTTGCTTGTTTATTGCCTGTTTTAGACCATTTTTGTCGAAAATGATGAAGTTTAAAAAAGGTAAATTGTAGGATTTTGTCGTGTGAATGTAGTACCTTTGCAAGCGGATTTTATATTTTATAGTACGTATGAACAAGTCTTTAGCATTAGCTCATTTTCAGACGAGCTTTCAGTTTATCACGCATCAGAACGAGCGCTTCTCTTATCTCGAAGGAGCCTATCTGGCACTTATCGGGGGATGTAGTTGGGTTCAGCTTCGCATGAAGGGTGCTACCGATGAAGAGGTAGAGCCTATAGCCCGTAAGTTGAAGTTGGCTTGCGAGGGTGCCGGTGCAACCTTTATTCTCGACGACCGCGTAGAACTGGTGAAGAAGTTACAGATAGATGGTGTACATCTTGGCAAGAACGATATGCCGGTTGATGAGGCCCGTAAGTTCCTGGGTGATGAATTCATTATCGGAGGAACAGCCAATACATTTGATGATATTCGCCGTTTGCATGAACAGGGGGCTGATTATATCGGTTGCGGTCCGTTCCGCTATACCACTACCAAGGAGAAACTCTCTCCGGTGTTGGGTATAGAGGGTTATCACCAGATTGTTGAGCAGATGAGGGAGAATAAAATCTCTCTGCCAATGGTAGCTATCGGAGGCTTGACTCCAGACGATATAGATCCGCTTGCAGAATTAGGCATCGGTGTAGCTATGAGCGGTACCGTTCTGAATGCTGAGAACCCTGTTACCATGACACGTCAGATTCATGAGAAGTGCTTCGGATTATGTCTCGAAAATTTCAATCATTTCTTTGAGAATCAGTAGAATGATACTCATAAATGATGATTTTGCATAGAAAAGAGAAGAAAGTTCAGGTTTTCTTCTCTTTTCTCATTTTATTGTTGTAACTTTGCATCCGCATTGCAAAACTGTTGCAAGCCAATTACAAATAAAGAATTTAAAAGACATGAAATTAATAGTGGGAATTAACTTAGGATATATAGGAAAAACAGATGCTGTCGGAAAGAACGATAACATCATGATATACGCACCTTCAAATAAAGGTGCTTAAAAACCCGGGCACAAACGTGTTCGGGCTTTTTTTATTTTACTATATATAAATAGGTGTAAAACCCAACTCAAAATAGATAGTG
>ERZ870052.164-NODE-164-length-25158-cov-7.206331_pt1 | contig 25158 bp, 24 predicted proteins | sample MGYA00520889_ERZ870052 | MGnify/ENA primary metagenome ERZ870052 (study PRJEB32232, sample SAMN07284988) | human gut metagenome | biome: human-associated habitat; material: feces | host: Homo sapiens | place: Tanzania | collected 2014-08-14 ...
AGCCAGTGGCCTGTTCTCTCTGCGCAGACGGTGTGCGGCGCTACTCTGCCCGGATAAACGCATTTATCCTTTTACCCTTTTATTATAGCGGTGCCGCACAGGGAAGTCAAGGAGGGAACGAGATAACAAACCCCTTCCGTCTGCTCCCGCTGGTCGCAGCCACCTTCCCCAAGGGGACGGCTTTTGGCTGTGCCGCAAAGTTTCCCTTCTTGCGAAAGGCGTCCCCTTGAGGGCCGACTTCCCCCGGCCGGGGGAAGATGTCACCGCAGGTGACAAAAGGGGGAATCTGGCTTTGCGCAGCAAAGACTGAGGGGGTAACTTTACCCGGGATACCGGCTCACTTCCAGCAGCTGCTCTGCCCGCTTTACCTGCTCTGCGGTGGGCGGTACAGCGTCCGGCAGGGGGTAGGGGATGCCCAGCTTCTGCCACTTGAACAGCCCCAAGGTGTGGTAGGGCAGCACCTCCACCCGCTGTACCGTTTTCAGGCTGCGGATGAAGTCTGCTGTTTTGCGCAGACCCTCCTCGTCGTCGGTCAGCCCGGGCACAAGGACGTGCCGGATCCACAGCGGGATGCCGAGGTCGGAGATGTGCCGCGCCATGGCAAGGATGTTGGCGTTGTCCTTGCCGGTGAGCTGCCGGTGGCGCTCCGGGTCGATCTCCTTGAGGTCTAAAATCACCAGACTGGTGTTCGCCATCAGGCGGTCAAACGCCGCCAGATACGCCGGGTCGTCCGGGCGGAAAGGCTGCCCGGCGGTGTCCAGCGCCGTGTGCACGCCCTTGGCGCGCGCCAGCGTGAAGAACTCGGTCAGAAAGTCCATCTGCCGCAGCGGCTCGCCGCCGCTGACCGTGATGCCGCCCTTTTTGCCCCAGTAGTTGCGGTAGCGGTATACCCGCTGGAACAGCGCTTCCGCTGTCCACGCCTCGCCGCCCTCTGCCCATGTTTCAGGGTTGTGGCAGTACTTGCACCGCAGGGCACACCCCTGCAAAAACACCACAAAGCGCACGCCGGGGCCGTCCACCGAGCCGAAGGATTCCAGCGAGTGGACGTACCCAAGGGTCTTACAGGACGCCATGGCAGGTGCGTGCCAGCACATCCAGCTGCTGCTCGCGGGTCAGGTCGATGAACTTGACGGCGTAGCCGGAAACGCGGATGGTGAAGTTGGCGTACTCTTCCTTCTCGGGGTGCTCCATGGCGTCCAGCAGCTTCTCCTTGCCAAAGACGTTCACGTTCAGGTGGTGTGCGCCCTGATCGAAGTAGCCGTCCAGCACCTGCACCAGATTCTCCACGCGCTCGCCCTCGCTGTGGCCCAGGGCATCGGGGTTGATGGTCTGGGTGTTGGAGATGCCGTCCAGAGCCCAGTGGTAGGGCAGCTTGGCAACGGAGTTCAGGGACGCCAGCAGACCGTGGGTCTCGGCGCCGTAGCTCGGGTTGCCGCCGGGGGCAAACGGGGTGTACGCCTTGCGGCCGTCGGGCATAGCGCCGGTGGCCTTGCCGTAGACGACGTTGGAGGTGATGGTCAGGATGGAGGTCGTCGGCTCGGAGTTGCGGTAGGTGTGGCGGCGCTTGATCTTCTCGAGGAAGCTGCGCAGCAGCTCGACGGCGATGTCGTCGGCGCGGTCATCATCGTTGCCGTACTTCGGGAAGTCGCCCTCGATCTCGTAATCGGTGACAAGGCCCTGCTCGTTGCGGATGCACTTGACCTTGGCGTACTTGATGGCGCTCAGGGAGTCGACCACATGGCTGAAGCCGGCGATGCCGGTAGCGAAGGTGCGGCGGACATCGGTGTCGATCAGCGCCATCTCGGCAGCCTCATAGTAGTACTTGTCGTGCATATACTGGATGAGGTTCAGGATGTTGACATACAGCCCGGCCAGCCAGTCCATCATGACGTCGTACTTTGCCATGACCTCGCCGTAGTCGAGGTACTCGGCGGTGATGGGGGCGTAAGCGGGGCCGACCTGCTCGCCCAGCTTCTCATCGATGCCGCCGTTGATGGCGTACAGCAGGCACTTGGCGAGGTTCGCACGTGCGCCGAAGAACTGCATCTCCTTGCCGGTCTGGGTGGCGGAAACGCAGCAGCAGATGGAGTAGTCATCGCCCCAGACAGGCTTCATGACGTCGTCGTTCTCGTACTGGACGCTGGACGTGTCGATGGAAATTTTGGACGCATAATCCTTGAAGGTCTTGGGCAGGGCGCTGGAATACAGCACCGTCATGTTCGGCTCGGGGGCGGGGCCCATGTTCTCGAGGGTGTGCAGGAAGCGGAAGTCGTTCTTCGTGACCATGGAGCGGCCATCCATGCCGATGCCGCCGACCTCGAGGGTCGCCCAGACGGGGTCGCCGCTGAACAGCTGGTTGTAGCTGGGGATACGGGCAAACTTGACCATACGGAACTTCATGACCATGTGGTCGATCAGCTCCTGAGCCTCGCTCTCGGTCAGGGTGCCGTTGTCCAGATCGCGCTGGATATAAATATCAAGGAAGGTGGAAACGCGGCCAACGGACATGGCAGCGCCGTTCTGGGTCTTGATGGCGGCCAGATAGCCGAAGTACAGCCACTGGCAAGCCTCTTTTGCGTTCTTTGCGGGCTGGGAGATGTCGTAGCCGTAGGCCTCAGCCATCTTCTTCATGCCCTTCAGGGCGTTGATCTGGCGGGCGATCTCCTCACGCAGACGGATGACGTCATCGGTCATCGTGCCGTCGCCGCAGTTGGCGAAGTCTTCCTCCTTGAACTGGATCAGCGCGTCGATGCCGTACAGCGCCACACGGCGGTAATCGCCGACGATGCGGCCGCGGCCGTAGGTGTCGGGCAGACCGGTGATGATGTGGGTGTGGCGTGCCTTCTTCATCTCAGGGGTGTAGGCATCGAACACGGCCTGATTGTGGGTGCGGGTGTAATCGGTGAAGATCTTGTGCAGCTCGGCGGAAGGCTCGTAGCCGTAGGTGGTGCAAGCCTGTTCGGCCATCTTGATGCCGCCGTAGGGCATGAAGGCGCGCTTCAGGGGCTTGTCGGTCTGCAGACCGACGATCTGCTCCAGATCCTTCAGGTTCTCGTCGATGTAGCCGGGGCCGTAGGCGGTCAGGCCGCTGACGACTTCCGTTTCCATATCCAGAACACCGCCCTTGGCGCGCTCTTCCTTCTGGAGCTTCTGCAAAGCTCCCCACAGTTTGTTGGTCGCCTCGGTGGGACCGGCCAGGAACGACTCGTCTCCGTTGTACGGGGTGTAGTTCTTCTGGATGAAGTCGCGGACATTGACTTCCTCTTTCCAGATACGGCCTTCAAAGCCTTCCCACTGTTCAAAATTGATCATTGGAACCTCCTTGCTCCTTACCATCTTCCAAATGGTTAGCACACTCTAACTAATGAGCCTTTGAAAAACCGCTTCTCGGCGGTTTTCTGGGGGCGGGCGAACGGGCTGGCCGGACGCAGACACAAAACACCCCGCCAACCTTGAGAATATAATAACAACGATTCCGAAAAAAAGCAAGAGGAAACGAGTGGATTTTCCACAAAAGCGGCAAAGGTTTCTTAGCAGAAGTGTCTAGTTTTCCGGGAAAAAACTTTTTTGCGAAAATTTCAAATCGGGGCTTGACAGTCATGACAAACTATGGTATCCTGTTGTCACGGCAAGGTTAGTCAAATCTAACCAAAGCTGCGAAGCTCGCTGCAAAGAGCTTCGATTCCTCCATTCCATACTCTCTTTTTCTTTTGGCAGGGTGCAGCTTCTGGTTTGCTCTGCATCCTCCGCGCGGCAAAAGCGGCTCTGGTACGGCAGCTTTTGCGAAAACAGAAAACAAAAACGGGACATGTCGCTTGACCACCGACGTGCCCCGATTTTTGTTTTTAGAGGGTCTGATCCAATGCTTGATAAATTTTGAAAACATCTGGAAAAATGACTTTTGCACCTCTGTGGGCGATGGCAAGCACTTCGCGTGCATTTTTCGTGACATCTGCCACGATGCGGTCGTCCAAACAAATTGGCTCTGAATTTTTATTGATGTAAGCGATCAGATAAGGCTCTGTGACGGGGCACATGTTTTGAATCAAAAAAGCAGCGTTTCGCCCGAGCACTGTACCAAATCGAATCGTATTACAGCGGCCGTATTTCTCGATTTTCGCTTGTGCGATTTTCTGGTATTTTTCATAGCGGGAGGAAATCGGCACAAGCCAATAGATCGCTGGATTTTTGGAATCTGGAAAGGCAAGAAAGCAAGGGCGGCTGTGGGGGATTCCCTGAATGACATCCTTGTTTTTCATAAGCTTGTCGTCTGGAAAGTCGATGTAATACTGGTCAGATAAAAAATAAAGCTGTGCATCCAGCATGAGAACCTCCAATAAATGCAGAGCCTCGTCTTTCGACGAGGCTCTGCAAACATTTTTATCCCGACCATTTATCTGCCGCATATCGGGAAGCGGCAATATTTGTGATCCCGACCATTTGGAAGCCGCATATCGGGGAGCGGACACTATTTTGAGACATCGCTGTCTTCTAATATTATTATACGCGACTACGGCAATTATGTCAATGGGTTAGCTTTGACGTTTGTTCTCCAGCTCATCCAGATGCTTCTGCGCGAACAGCGACGCCACAGCGCAGAAACCGAACACGAAATAGTAGCTGGCGATGCGGAAGAGCATCAGGGTACTCATAGCTTCGCCGCTGGTCATGAAGCTGCCGAACACCAGCAGGAAGGCTGTTTCGATGGACCCCATGCCCGCCACATTGGGCAGGGCGTTAGAGAGGAACAGCATCAGGCTGGTCAGCAGCTGGACCTGCCAGAAGTCCAGCCCGCAGGAGAGGTTCATGAACCGGATGCAGAGATACGGCAGAGTGAACATCAAAAACAGCTTGAGCGTGTGCAGCGCAAAAATTTTGAGGCAGCGGGTCTTGTCGGTGACGAGATGGCGGCTCTCTGTGCCGAGGGTGTCCAGCTGCTCGAGCCATTTTTCCCGGCGGGTCTGCCACTTCTCGGTCTTGGGCAGATAGCCCAGCGCCCAGCGAGCCAGCCGCTGGATGAGCGGCGAGACACAGACGAGCACCAGCGCTATGATGATCGCCGCGACCACCAGATAGGCCGGCGGCAGATAATTCAGAACGCCGGATGTATTAGCCGCCAGCCATTGGTGCTGCAACAGCAGCATGACGGTGGCGTAGAGCAGGACCGTGGTTTTGTGGAACACATACTGCAGCGTCATCAGGCCGACGCCGGGGCCGAGCGGAAGCCCGCACCGGTAGAGATAATAGGACTGCATCGGCATAGCCCCTGCGCCAAGGCAGATGACGTTGCCGAAGGTCCCCATAAAGGCGGACTCCAAGCCCTGCCGAAGGGTGAAGTGCGGCAGACGGCTGCGGACGATGACCCAGCTGATGACGCCTTCCAGCACCGGATAGGTCAGGCCGACAGCCAGCACCACGAGCACCTGCCAGAAACTCAGCTGTGCAAGGGCGGTGGAAATCTCGGCCCAGTGGCTCTTGAAAATGAGAAAAACAACAACGGTCAGGATGCAGATGACCGTCAGCGAGATCAAAGTCTTTTTGCGGGAGGGCTGCTGCGGGGCAGAGGTCTGGTTCATCGTGGAAGAAACTCCTTTCGTGGTCTTTGGATGCAAGTATACCACAGCAGGAGCGCCGCTTTGTGAACTTGCGCAAAATTTTTTCCGGCAGTTCGTGCGAAATGATAAAAGAAATTGTACGAACCGTGATAAATCGACGAGATATAACAAAACCTCTCCGCCCTCGCATTCGTTCGACCACTTTCTTGGACAAGGGAAGCCTTTGACAAAAAAGAGAAACATTCCCTTTCTGCCAAGGACTCTCCTGCTAGGAGAGGTGGCATCGCGAAGCGATGACGGAGAGGTTCTTTTTTACGTTACGTTCGCCACGGCTTCCTGTACAGCAGCGGTGAGGGTATCCGCAAACGACTGCTTGGAATAATACCGCTCGTAGAGTTTGCGGCAGTCATTCCGCATTGCAGAGAGCTTTTCCGGGTGCAGGATGGCCCATTCCAGTGCGGTTTCCAGCTGTTCAGGGTCGTCGTCCTTGTAGACGAAGCCGTCTACGCCCTCGGTGATGAGTCCCGCCGTGCCGGTGTGCTCCGACACGATGGACGGCTTGCCGAAGATCAGGCCCTCGGTCACGAAGGTGGGCATGGGGTCGTCGCGGGACGCACAGACCAAGCAGGTGCACTGTTCCATGAGGTTCTTGATCTCGTCGCGGCTCAGGCGCTTGCAGTAAAAGACGCTGTCGGGGTGCTCGGCGGTCAGGGCGCGGACGGAATCCATCATCTCCTTGTCAGCGGCCTTGCCGACAAAGAGGAACGAAGCCTTCTGCCGCACTTCGTCAGGCAGCAGCCGGATGGCCTTGCAGAAGATGTCCTGCCCCTTCCGGCGCTCGAACGAGCCGACCGTCACGAAGAGTGGGCGGTCGCTGGGGTAACCGAGGTCACAGCGGGGGAAATCCTCCTGTGCATAATCGGGCAGACCATAAATGAGCTGCCGGATCTCAAAGTCCGGGCGGACCGAGTGCATCGCGGCGGCGGCGTGCTTGCCGACAGAATAGACCTGCACGTTGGAAGCGATGGTCTTGGGGATCTGATGTGCGATGTGCGGATAGCCCGCAAAGGCATCGTGGAGCCACCACAGGACCGGGACCGGCGCATTGCTCAGGGCACGGATGGCACGGGCTTCAACGACCGTGTTGACCAAGACGAAATCGGCACAGAGGGCCAGCCCCCAGAGGGTGTTCGAGGAGACACAGCCCGCGCGGGTGATGACGGCGGCCCCTGCGTCCACGAAGAGCTGCAGCGAACCGGAATCGTCCGGGCCGAGGACCACGACTTCATACCCCATCTCGCGGAGGACCGGCACGGCGCTGACCAGCACGATGGGCGCGCCGGTCATGTCCAGCACATGGCTCATGACGAAAGCCCGCTTGCCAGAAACGGAATATACGTCCTCAGCAGAGATGTCCCGCTGGTAGTGCAGGAGTGCCTGTGGAATGTGGGTGGGTGTCTGCGCCAGCTGTGCGGCCAGCGCCAGAAGCTCGGAGACGCTTTCGGGGTCCTTGGCGGCGGCGCGGCAGCGGTCCAGAAGCGGGCGGCTGACCAGCGCGAACCTGCTCTGCGGCCAGTGGCCGTGGCTCTGATACAGAGCGGTGGCCCCGCCGAACCCGAACACGGCATCACAGACGGCGTAATCTGCGCCGTTCTGAAGCGCCTGTGCAAAATAGGTCAGGGTGGTGGACATGCAGGTGACGTCCTCGCTGACCAGCAGCACGCCCGAAACGGAATCGGTCAGCTCGCTGCCCAGATGCTCCACCAGCCGGAATTTGCGGTGCAGCTGATCCCGCAGGGCAGCGTCCAGCGCGGCATGGCGGGCCGGGGCGTAGACCAGAAGATAGGTGCTTTGGGTATCGGAATAGACCTGCTCGGACAACTGCGCCCGCTGCAGGGAACTGTAACTGTTATACATGATCTGCTCCTCTGTCGTGGGCGGCTCAGCTGCGGCGGAACAGCCCCAGCAGACGGCGGAGAGGCAGCGTCAGCTTCCAGCTGCTGCTGTTCAGCACGCCTTCCAGAGACGTCTCGTAGGCTTGGCAGCGGGCTTCCGATTCCGCATTCTTCTGGCGGAGCTGGGCGATCTCCTGCTGCAGCGCGGCCACGGCCTGCTGCTGGGCGGTGATCGTCTCGTTCAGCTGCTGGATGTGCTGCACCTCGCTGTCCTTGGTTTTCTGGAACTGCTGGATGCCCTCCAGAACGGTGCGGAACAGCGGCTCGTCGGCCAGCTCTTCCAGCGGGAAGTAACCGTAGGTGACGCCGAGCTTCATCCCGGCGGGATAGTGGCTCAGGCCGTCCAGCTGATAATTGGGGTCGTCCCCGAGGAACAAGGTGTTCCCTTCCGGCAGGGAAACGCCGTTGACCGGGCGGCAGAGGATACGGTCATCGGAAAAGCTCAGACCGGTCACACAGCAGGGCAGCTCGCCCGGGTCGAACCGAAGCCCCTGCGCCGTCACGGGCAGCTCAAAGGTAGCCGTCACCGCGCCGGTCAGCTCGTCCAGCTCGTAATCGGGGGCGGTGAGGGTGTCTTTTTCCGAAAAGCCGAAGCCCGCATCAAAATAGATGGTGGGCTGCAGCAGGGCGGGGGAGTCGGTGTGCTTTTCGCTCTGGGGATGGGCCGCAAGGTAGGACTGCACCTCTTTTTCCAGATCAAGGCAGCGCTGCGCCAGACGAGAAACTCCCTCGTCGGAAAGCTTGAGCTGCTGTTCCAGATCCGCAATACGGCCTTGCAGAGCGGCCGTGGTGACAGGAGCGTCGTTGTTCATAACCGGATTCTCCTCATTTTTATGATTTCACTTCAGCGGGAGAAGTTCCCGCAAAAATTCAGTGTTTGGAAGCATAGTGCCGCCGGTCTGCGGCCGGTGCGGCTGCTTTGCGGGCAACGGTCCGCTTGAATTTCAGGCCCCGCAGACGCAGGATCAGTTCGCAGATGAGTAAAATGGACCCCATCGAAACGACAAAGTGAGTCACAAGACCCAGCGCCTCGCGGCCCGCGAACTTCTCGACCATCAGATACCACGGGATGGCGGTCAGCTCGACGGTGTGGACGCAGAAAATGTACAGGGAGCGGCGGCCAACGGCCTGAATGCCCCGGGTGAGGAAGTTGTCCACATGGCGCTGGAACCACAGCAGCAGCGACAGCATCCCCAGACCGGTCATCGCGTCCAGCGCGATGCTCACCGGTCCCATGGTCCACTCGGCCATGGAAACGCAGTCGGTGCTCTGGGTCCACAGGACCAGCGCGGCCACAGCCAGCGCAGAGCCGATCATCCCCAGCTTGAGCTTCCGGGAAAGGGGCTTGTCGAACAGCTTGTACTTCTTGGCAAGGTAGCCGACGTAGAGCGACGGGACCGTGACCATGCCCTGTCCGATGCAGAAGGGCGTCTCCCATGTGATGCAGATGCCCCAGCCCAGCAGCATGGTCCCCAATACTGCCCAGTGTGTGTAGTTTTCGGGGAAGATATTCAGGATGACGTCCAGCAGGATCCATGCGATCATCAGCGAGAGCAGATACCACATGGGGCCGCAGGAAAAGAAGGTCTGCCCAAAGTAAGTCGCCGTGTGAGGCAGCCCCAGCGCAAAGCCGCCCAAGACTTTGAACGTCTCAGTGGCGGCGTTCTCGAGCGAGCCGAAGTTCAAGTAATGGATGATGAAATGAAAAACGGTCGTGGCGATGCCTGTATAAATGTAGGGCTTCAGCAGAGTCTTGAACTGCTGGTCGATGCACTTGCCGATGGAACGCTTGCGGAAGCCGTAGCCGCTTGCGATGTAAAATGCCGCCATCAGGGATTCGCGGTAGGCGAACAGATAAAAGGTCATGGGCGTGATGGTGGTCGTGGCGCCCACCGGATACAGTTCGGCGGAATGCGCAAACACGATGGTCAGCATCCCGATGCCCTTCAGCAGATCGAACATGCCCAGAGAATTGGCGGTGCGGGTTTTCGTCCCCTCCATGAAATGGTCCTCCTTTGCGCCGTAGTTCTCCCGGGAAGGGCAGGAATGCCGCAATTCGGGCGCAAATTGTTGAAAATAGTAAAAATACTTTATCCTCAGTATAATGCTTTTTTGAGGTTCTGTCAATCAATCGCGGGCAGGACCTCCGGCCCCGGAAACCGTGAAAAAGTGTACCACACCCGAGGACCGGAAACAAGAAAAGGGAGCAAATCCCATCCCTCTGCACAAGTTGACCGCAATTAAAAGTTGCATATTTGTGCAATTAAAACTTGCATTTGCGGCGGGAGTGCTGTATACTAAAGGACAGAATGTTCCCCTGCATTTTCCAGTGGAAAAGACAGGGTCAAAAATTTTTCGATAAGGAGAGGTTTGCAATGAGCACAAATAAGCGCGTAATGGGCACGACCATCTATAATATGCCGAAGAATGTCTACGATATGGTGACCATCACCATGGAGAAGAAGTTCGCCAACAACGTGGCGTTCCGCTGGGTGGACGATGCCACCAACAAGGTCGTGAAGAAAACGTTCGCGGAGTTCGCCCACGACATCCGCAAGATGGTGACCTACCTGAAGAACGAGGTCCCCGACATCAAGGGCAAGAAGATCGTGGTCCTGAGCCGCACGACCTATGAATACGGCGTCATTACCTTTGGCACGTTCCTTGCGGGCGCGGTGCTGGTGACCCTGAACCAGAAAAAGACCTGGGACGAGCTGAGCTATGAGCTGGAAGTCTCCGAGCCGTCTCTCATCTTCACCGACGGCATCGACTACGGCTATGAGGAGCAGCTCAAGGCCGCTTACGGCAGCCTTATCCGCGCCCAGAACGTCTACGAGGGCTGTGAGCCGGCAGAGCTGGTGAACATCATCGGCCACGACGACCTGCTCATGCTGATGTTCACTTCCGGCACGACCGGCCGCAGCAAGGGCGTCATGCTCAGCGAGCGCAACTACTTCAATGCGCTGTATATGTATGTGCCGGGTCAGCAGCTGCTGCTGGACTTCCAGCGCGACCATGCCCCTGAGCACTACGGCGAGCCGCTGAGCCACTTCACGCTGGTCCCGATGTTCCATATGTCCGGCTTCATCTGCTACTTCGCCTATCCGGTGCAGGGCTGGGCGCTGAACCTGTGCAGCGACCCGCGCAACTTCTACCGCGATATGGCCGCGATGCGCAGCGATACGATGTCCACCCCGCCGATGCTGATCGAGATGATCTACAACGAGATCCGCCGCGGCCATCAGGACCGTCTGAACGGCCTGTGGAACCTGAGCTGCTCTTCCGCCATTCTGGACCCGAAGATCCTGCGCTACCTCGTCGAGCACGGCATCTTCATCAACCAGTGCTATGCCATGACCGAGACAGCCAGCGAAGGTCTGCTGAACGTCGAGCAGGAAGTGGAGCACATGGGCGCGCTGGGCAAGCCTTCGCCCGATATGGAGTGCAAGCTGGATGAGACCGGCGAGCTGTGCATCCGCGGCGGCTGCGTTATGCTGGGCTACTACAAGGACCCCGAGGAGACGGCGGCAGCCATCGACGAAGAGGGCTGGCTCCACACCGGCGATCTGGCCCGCGTGGACGAGGACGGCTGGTACTACATGACCGGCCGCAAGAAGAACCTCATCATTCTGGGCAGCGGCGAGAATGTCAGCCCCGAAGAGCTGGAAAAGCTGGTCAGCAAGTGCACCGACGTCAAGGAAGTCGTTGTCAAGGAGATGGGCAAGAAGATCGGCGCAGTCGTCTATTGCGAGGGCGACAAGCAGCAGAACGTCCGCGACCACATCACCGAGCTGAACCGCACCCTGCCGCTGTATAAGCGCATCACGGCGGTCGAGTTCAGCGGCGAGCCACTGCCCCGCAACGCGCTGGGCAAGCTGCTGCGCAAGTAAGAAGAGCCGTTTGTAGAAAATCTGTAAAGCTGTCCGGCGAAATGTTGCATTTCCGCCCTAAAACGGGTATTATAAAGCTACATACGCCGGCAGGACCGGAATCCAAAATGGACCCACCGGGCCACGCTGTGCTTCGCACGGCAGGGCGGCGATAAAATCCATCATGGAAAGGAAGATTTTTTGATGCAAAGAGCAGAAATCGTGTCCCAGATCCTCGCGATCCTCGAGGACGTGGCAGAGATCGCGCCGGAGGATGTCCGGGAAGACAGCGTCCTGATGGACGACCTGGACCTGTCCTCGATGGAGATCCTGACCATCGTGGCAGACCTCGAGGAGACCTTTGGTCTGCGCATCCCCGAAAAGGAACTGCGCAACTTTGTGACCATCAGCGATGTGGCCGATTATCTGGCGGATAACGCGGGGTGAAGTGATTGAACGAAGCGCAGCGCGCTGTCTTTCAGGGCATCCCTTACTATTATCATGAGGAACAGGTGAACTGCCGCTATCAGCTCACCTTGAAGGACCCTGTGGACCCGGCGCTGCTGCAGCAAGCGCTGGACACGTCGCGCCCGCTGGCCGGCTGGTATTTCCAAAAGGTCGTGTGGGAGCGGCGTCAGGCGAACTTGATGCCCAACGATGCCCCCTGCCGTGTGTGGGTGGGCAGCGCCGAACCGAACATTCCGGAAGAAACGGACGGCTATCTCTTCTCGCTGCATTGCGAGGGGAGAACGATCTATTTCGACTGGTTCCATTTCCTTGCAGACGGGCGGGGCTTTTCGCCCTTCATGACGCTGGTGCTGATGGAATACTGCAATCTGCGGTACGGCACGGCGTTTGTGTGCGAAGCACTGGCCGAGGACCCGCCTTTCGACCCGGAAGAGCTGTTGGCAGAGTTCCCGGAAAGTCAGGCTCCCGGAAACTTAAAAACCGAGGCCGTGGATATCTCCTGCGGGACGCCGAAGTGGCTCCGCCTCCGGCTGAGCCGGAAGAGCGTGATCGAGCGGGCGAAGCAGGAACAGGTCAAGCCGTTCAGCGTCCTGCTGGGGCTGATCTGTCAGGCCAGCCGGGACTATCTGGGCAAGGAACAGCTCATCTACAGCTACCCGGCGGACCTGCGCGGAATGCTGGGGCTGCCGAATGCCCGCTATAACTGTATCGCGACTTACCAGCTTCCGCTGAAGCTGGCCGCACAGGACCGCTTGCGGGATTTCGTGCAGAAGCTGGATGCAGAGGTGCGGGATTCCCTGCGGCCGGAGCGTCTGCGCTTCCGGATGGCCGAGCAGATGGGCTTCGTCTGCCGGGTGTTCCAGCAGAAAGCGCCGCTGAAGATCCAAAAGCGCATCTTCCAGATGGGCGAGTATATCAGCGGAAGCCCTGCGGATTTCTGGGTGAGCTATCTGGGCGACCCGTTCGGCCCCCAAGACCCGGAACTGGAAGCCTATGTGGAGGATTTCCAGACGTGGGCCCCGCCGCAGAGCGCATCCTTCGCGATGGAAGTCACCCGTCTGCGTGATCTGTGGACGGTCTGCATCGAGAACAAAGTGGACCGCCCCGGGTTCCTGAACACGCTGTGCGCGGTGCTGGAAGCAGAAGGCATCCAAGTGCTGGAAGCTGCCGAATGATACAATGAAAAGCGGACTCTCTCTGTCCCCAAAAGGGCGGAGAGGGTCCGTTTTGTTGTTTCGCTCTGCGGCCCTTGCCTTTTGGGGGCAAAAGGCTTACAATAGTCTCGGCAAACCGAAACGATATCATCTGAATCTTCGGAGGACAAAAAACATGGCTTGTACGACAATTTTAGTTGGCAAAAATGCTTCTTACGATGGCTCGACCATGATCGCCCGCAACGACGATTCCGGTTCGGGTCATTTCACCGCGAAAAAGTTTGTGGTGGTCCAGCCGGAAGAGCACCCGGCGGTCTATCGGTCGGTGCTCTCGCATGTGGAGATCCCGCTGCCCGGGAATGCGCTGCGGATGACCGCCATGCCCAATGCTGTGGAAGGAAAAGGCATCTGGGCAGCTTCGGGCGTCAATGCGGCGAATGTCGGCATGACCGCGACCGAGACCATCACCTCGAACCCGCGCGTGCTGGGTGCAGACCCGTTGGTGGTTTATCAGCCCGCCAAGGACGGCCAGCCGGAGGTCCCCGGCGGCATTGGCGAAGAGGACATCGTGTACCTCGTCCTGCCCTACATCCATTCTGCCCGCGAGGGCGTGCAGCGGCTGGGCAGTCTGCTGGAAACCTACGGCACTTATGAGATGAACGGCATCGCATTTCAGGATGTGGACGAAATCTGGTGGCTGGAGACCATCGGCGGCCACCACTGGATGGCCCGCCGCGTGCCCGATGACAGCTATGTGGTCATGCCGAACCAGCTGGGCATCGACAGCTTTGATTTTGCCGACGCTCTGGGCGGGCAGAAGCAATTCATGTGCTCGAAGGACCTGAAGGACTTCGTGGACCAGAACCATCTGGACCTCTCACTGGACGGTGAGTTCAATCCGCGCGATGCCTTTGGCAGCCATGACGACGCTGACCATGTGTATAACACCCCGCGCGCATGGTTCATGCTGCGATATCTGAACCCGCACACTTGGGTGTGGGACGGCCCCGACGCCGATTATACCCCGCAGTCGGACGACCTGCCGTGGTGCATGGTCCCGGAACGCAAGGTCACGCCCGAGGATGTAAAGTATCTGCTCTCGTCCCACTATCAGGGCACGCCGTATGACCCCTATGCGCGCTATGGCGAGCAGAAGAGCAAGGGCGCATACCGCTCCATCGGCATCAACCGCAACGACTTTATGGCGCTGATCCAGATGCGACCGGATGTCCCGGAAGAGTTCCGCGCCATCGAGTGGATCGCCTATGCGTCCAATGCGTTCAACACCATGGTCCCGTTCTATGCCAATGTGGATACCACCCCGACTTACCTGTCCTGCACGACCGGCGAAGTCTCGACCGACAGCTTCTATTGGGTCAGCCGGATGATCGCCGCCATGGCGGATGCCTCTTATGGCAAGTCCGTTTTCCATGTGGAGCGCTACGAAGAAAGCGTGCTGTCCGCTTGCCGTGCCCTGCTGAATACCTACGACGCCAAGCTGAAGGCAGAACCGGACGCCGCCCGCCGCGCCGCTCTGCGCGAGGAGGCCAACGAGGAGATCGCAAAGGCCGTCAAGACCCGCGCCGCCGATACGCTGGATAAGGTCCTGTTCGAGCTGAGCTGCGGCATGAAGAACGCCTACTCCCGCTCGGATGCCTGATAAACGGGATTAAACACAACACAAAGACCCGGAGTCCTTTCCCGCCGTTTGGCCGAAAGGATTCCGGGTCTTGCTGTTTTTTGGCTTAGTGTGCGCCGATCGTCTGGGACAGTTCATGGAGCGCCGCAGCGCTTCCTCTTTGGCACAGAAGCGTCAGCGTTCGGCGTGCCCGAGCTTCATGTAGAGCAGGGGATAGGGTTTTCCTTCCTCGTCAAAGTCGGTGCGCTTGTAGGTCCGGAAGTCCATGTGCTCGTAAAAGCCGACGGCTTGCGGTTCGTAGAATTTCATGAGGTGCTCCTTTTCAAAAGAAGGGGCGGGGGGATTTGGCGCGCAAATTTTCCAACCACTCGGATGCTTCAAGGCGTGATTTGAAAACAAATGGAGTCACATCAGGATATTTTTCAAGAAGGGACAGGATCACGGGGCGATTGTCTTTGGGATAGTTCTCGACCAGCTGCACCAATTCGGGGTCGAGTTCCTGCTCGGTCCACGGCATATCCGTTCGAGCTTTTCCGATACGCTCTTTGATCCCGCGCATACACTCGTCAACGCTGTAATCCAAAAAGATGACAGTGTCACAAGACTTGAATCGAATCTCATACGTTCGGCTGTAATTTCCGTCGATGATCCATTGGTCGGTCTGAAGGATCTCTTGCAGCTTTTGATCAAATTCATCTCTGGAAATGTGCGATCTGTCCGCTTTCCACCAAATTGTATCCAGATGAAATAAAGGTAGTCCGGTGGTGTCATGAAGCTTCTTGGCAAGTGTGCTTTTGCCGCTTCCCGGACAGCCCAGAATTATGATTTTTTGACCAAGTTCCATCCGGTCGCCGCTTTCGGCCTGAAACGTCACATCACAAGAGGTGGAAGTGCTCGTGTGGTAGCCATGCGCGCCGGTCGGGTCACCGGCGTTGGGGGTGCTGGAATGGGAAACGTCGGTCCGCTTGGCCACCACCGCCGCCGGAACGGTCAGTCTGGGCGAGTGGTTGTTTTTGTTCCAAGTGCGAAAGTTGGAGATCAGCGTAAAAATAAATAATCCGATAAACAGCAGGAACAAAAGCGGAAAGATCGCACTGAAAATGACATCGAACCATCCAAAAAACATCATACTTCCTCCACGATTCAGCCGGCAGTTCTTTTATTTTGAATACGGATCGGCTTGCGGAAAAATTGCAGAAGAAGGAAAAATCAGGATTTTTTCTGTAAGATCCAAATCAGATTCCTGCTGTACTTCTGTGCAGAGGATGGGTCGTTCAAATCTTCTTTGTCACCGTGATATCCACGGTAAATGTCCAACACCTCAAAACCGCACAGCTCCGCCAGAAGGAAGATCTCCGAGCGGGTGACGGTTTTAACATCATCCGTAAAGTTGAAATCGAGTACGACCCAGCTATTTTACCTCATCATATAAGTCGCTTTTTCCTAAATTGCATTTTGAACAAAGCGTCTGTAAGTTATCGATTGTGGTTTCGCCACCTTTTGACCATGGACGGATATGGTCTACATGTAGAATAACAGAGGAATCCTTGGCTGGCGATGCTCCACAAGCGCAACATTTGAAGTTATCACGTTGGAGTACCTTGAAGCGTAATCTCAAATTTATTTCTCGAGGCGTACGATGTTTGGATTTTTTAGGCAATGCAGTTGTAATATGTTCGGCAACAGATTTTGATTGCTCCTCTACGTTTCTATCACTGGCATCTTCATTAATATAATTTACAAATGCCTGTAAAGCTCCACGCCATCCACCAAATCTTCGTGCATAACTTTGAAGAGAATATCTTGAAATACCTTTTTTAATATCAGTTGTTGTCGGCTGCCGCCCAAGCATTATCCAAACTCTTTCGATTTCCTCAAAAAGCTCTTTGTCTGTAAAGTTTCGGTTTTCATTTATAGGCATTTCAGCCTGCAATAAAATTTCATTCCAACTTCCAATATGTCGAATCACGGCTGAACTAGAGTATTTTCCGTATTTTGTATATTCGCGAGCGGTTATTGTAGGCTTGTCACATAGAGCGGCTACTCGCTTTACATCTTCAATCACATCATCCCTCGACATTGTAGAACGAGTGCTTTTGCCTTTTGTGTTTAACTCAGCCAATTCTAGCGCTTTTTTCCACGAACTAAATCGATGAATTATAGTTGACGCATGGTATTTCCCATTCTGACTGTACTCATCCTTTGTTAGAGCTTCTTTTTTTAGTTTGACTGCGGTTTCCTTTATATCTTGAATCAATTCTTCATCTGAGGTATTTCTATGATACTCATTTAATTTGAATTCCATACTATGCTCACCTTTTATCTTTCAGAAAATAAGCTTCCACTTTAGTAATAGAAATATTGAGAAAACACATAACCAGGGAGAGCGAAAATCTTCTATTTTCAATTCTTGAAAATTTCCTGCCCATCCGGGACTTCACTTCTTCAACTCTTGTGAGTTTCCGAAGTGCTCTTGTTGGGGCGTGTCTGCCCCAAACCCTGCTGGGAACGAGTACGGCAACCGGGAAGTTGTTTATTTCTTCTTTTTCGGTTTTGGGGCTGGCAGTTCATCATACATTGCATGAAACAAGCCTGTCAAAAATTCCTTATTATCAACTTCATCTACCAACAACATCTCTTTTGCGCCCTCATAGGGTAATTCATACGGAGCTGTCGGCATATAACTAATTGCTGATTTTACTGGTTTAACAAGTAATCTATCATCATAGATACCGCCTACAATCTTGCCACGATAATAAATAATAAATGCTCTCATCATAGCTCGATAAGTAATTTCTTCTAACTCAGATAGCTGCCCTAAAATAAACTCTAAGTATTCCTTGCTTGATGCCATATTTCCACCTCAAATTCCGAGTTGTTGTACTAAGCCGATTATACCACACCCGCCAAGGAAAGAACATCCCCGGTATGGCGACCAAGTTCGCACAAAGCGAACTTGATCCCGCAAAGCAAAAGGCAGGATACCACCGCCATGGTGATACCCTGCCTTTGTGCGTTTTGAGATTGGAAGCTCGAACTTACGTTAGCGAGAAAGATGCTCCGGTAAGTGCATCTTTCTTGGTAGACATTTCCTACAGGTCTAGGAACCGCAGCGGAATCTGCCGGTCAGCGCCTTACGGGTTGCGTTTGCTGATTTTTCTTCAACCCCTTGGCGGGGCCTTGAAAAATCAGAACGCGGCCCCAACAACTCCTCCCTGTTTCGGCCGCTGGCCGCAGTCGTCGTCGTTGCTTTTCGAGTCCTGTACCGTCCCGCTCCAACGAATGTTAGCGGCAGACACAACAAAAAAGCCTCTAACTTTTGCTAGAGGCTTACGTTTGGTGGAGCATTGTCCACAGCACTCGAACCTGAATTTATTCCAGATACTGCGGCAGATTCCAAGCACCTCGCAGCACACGGTGAATCTCCACGATCTTGTTTTCATCGTTGACGCGATAGAACACCAGATACTGGTCAACGACCAACCTACGATAAGCCGGGTCAAGGCGGTAGACCTCGCACATTTTCGGGGTGTCGCCTAATTTTGTGATCTTCTCCCGCAACTCTTTCAGTACACGGCTGGCTGTTTTAGGGTAAAAGCCTGCCAGATACCGGGCGATATCGTCCAAGTCCTGTACAGCAAGGGGCAGATATTTGATCTTATACGTCATACTGCTTGCTCAGCGTCTCCCATACGCTTTCGTGGTCTGCCCACTGTGTGTCGGGGTCAGCCGCCTGCTGTGTTGCTTTGGCAAGTGCCTCGGCAACATATCGCTGGTGCAAAAACTCCTCGTACTTGGCGTAGTCCTCAATGTTGATGAGTACTGATTCTCCACGGCCATGGTTTGTGATAATGATATGGTCATGGTCTTTGAGCATCTCCGAAATTTCGGCGTAATGGTTGCGCAGATCCCGGGAAGGGCGAACGAACGTCTGCATCATATGGAACACCTCCTGTCAGAATGATTGTATCACAAAATGACTACGGATGCAAGGCGGATGATTCTGACGGTGAGAGCAAGAATTGTCCCGTGGCCACAAATTTTCAATTCTTGAAAATTTCCTGCCCATCCGGGACTTCACTTCTTCAACTCTGTCGAGTTTCCGAAGTGCTCTTGTTGGGGTAGCGCTTGTCGGGGCAACGCCCCTCCATCTGCTGTCGCAGACCGCGCTGCCGCTTAAAAGCCCCACTGGGGCTTTCATTGCTCCGCTGCGCTACGCAAACGCGGTCCCACCCCAAACCCTGCTTTGTAAAATTATATAGTATTAAATGAATTTTTATCGGAACATACCATATCCATTCGTTCATTGTAAATGGGCACTCTTATAAAAGCAACCTGTGTCAGAATTGTAAAATCTAAAATATTTTAACTGTTTTTCTTGACTTATCCGACGATTTAGCTATAATGGTTGTGTTCGCAAGAAACTTCAAAAAATTTAGATATTCAAAAAACACAAGCCAATAAAGGAGAATCCTACCATGACGTTTGAAGAAATGAAAAAGATCGTTGTTGACACCCTGAACTGCGACGAGGACAAAGTGACAATGGAGGCCAGCCTGACCGAAGATCTGGAGGCCGACAGCCTGGATGCCGTGGAACTGAACATGGCACTGGAAGATGCCTGCGGTGTGTCCATCCCGGATGAGGAACTGGCAAACCTCAAGACTGTGGGTGATATCTACAACTACATCACCGCGCACATCTGAGGCAGACCGCTATGAACGATATCCGAAACCTGTTCCCCGACCGGATGCGGGAGCGCACCTTCCAGCTGAAGGCCAAGCGGGATGCCGGGGCCGTCTGGCACGAGCCCCAGTTCGTGGAGTGCAAACAGTGCGGCCGCCGCGCCGCCCGCACCCTGTGGACGAAAAGCCTTTACGTCTGCCCCAACTGCGGCTACCACATGCCCATTGGCGGGTATTACCGGCTCAGTCTGGTGCTGGACCACGGCAGCTTCCGGGAACTGGATGCAGACCTTGCCCCGCAGGATGTGCTGCACTTTCCCGATTACGAAGAAAAGCTTTCCGCTGCCCAGAACAAGACCGGTCTGCACGAAGCCGTCGTCACGGCCACGGGCCGCATTGGCGGCGTGGCTTGCGTGGCTGCGGTGCTGGACAGCCGCTTTTTCATGGGCAGCATGAGCACTGCCGTGGGTGACAAGATCACCCGTGCCGTGGAGTATGCCGCCGCAAAGCACCTGCCACTGGTCATCTTTTCGGCCAGCGGTGGTGCCCGGATGCAGGAGGGTATTTTCAGCCTGATGCAGATGGCCAAAACCTCTGCCGCTATCCAGCGCTTTTCGGCCAGGGGCGGGCTGTACGTCAGCGTGCTCACCCACCCCACCACCGGCGGTGTGACCGCCAGCTTTGCCAGCCTTGGCGACATCATGCTGGCCGAGCCGGGCGCGCTGATCGGCTTTGCCGGGCCCCGCGTCATTGAGCAGACCATTGGCGAAAAGCTGCCCGCCGGGTTCCAGCGCAGCGAGTTCCAGATGGAGCACGGCTTTGTGGATCAGGTAGTGCCCCGCAGCCAGCTGCGGGATACGCTGATCCAGATCTTGCAGCTTCATGCCGGAGGAAAATACGCATGATCAAAGAAATTTTGGAGCAGTTGGCTCCACTGGACGCACAGATCGCCGCGCTGAAAGGCAGCGGCAATGACATGGACGCCATCACGGCACACGCATCCGAACTGGCCGAGCTGGCCGTGGAAGAAGATGAGCTCCTGCGCTCCTGCGGCCCGCTGACCGCAGAAGACCGGGTCTTTCTGGCCCGGCATCCGGAGCGCCCGCACATTGACGAAACCATTTCCGCCCTGTTCACGGATTTCTTCGAGCAGCGGGGCGACCGCCAGTGCAAGGAAGATGCCGCCATTCTGGGCGGCGTGGCTCGCTTCCACGGGATGCCGGTAACGGTCATCGGCCACCGAAAGGGCTCCACGCTGGAAGAAAATCTGGCCTGCAACTTCGGAATGCCCGGGCCGGAGGGCTACCGCAAGGCTCTGCGCCTGATGCAGCAGGCCGAAAAGTTCGGCCGGCCCATCATCACCTTCATCGACACGCCGGGCGCATACCCCGGCAAGGACGCCGAAGAGCGCGGCCAGGGCGAGGCCATTGCGCGCAATCTGATGGAGATGAGCGGCCTGACCGTGCCGGTCATCGCGGTCGTTACCGGCGAAGGCTCTTCCGGCGGTGCGCTGGCACTGGGTGTGGCAAACCACATCCTGATGCTGGAAAATGCTGTTTACTCGGTGCTGAGCCCCGAGGGCTTTGCCAGCATCTTGTGGAAGGACTCCTCCCGCAGCGGCGAAGCCTGTGAGCTGATGAAGCTGACGGCGCAGGACTTATACAACGACGGCATTGTAGAAGAGGTCATTCCGGAACCGGTGGGCGGCGCTCAGCGCAGCCACGCGGCCCTGTTTGAGCGGCTGGACACGGCCCTGCGCACCCACTTAAAAGAGCTGTGCCGCATGAATGGCCGACAGCTGGCCGACCAGCGCTACAAAAAATACCGTCAGATCGGAGAAACGAGGAACGCATGAAGGGTTTGCAGCTGATCGCCACCGGTGGCGCCTTGCCCGGTCGGACGGTCACAAACGAGGATCTGAGCCGCATGGTGGACACCAGCGACGCATGGATCACCAGCCGCACCGGCATCCGCACCCGGCACTGGTGCACGGAAGATGAATCTGCCGCCACGCTGGCCATTGCCGCCGCCCGGCAGGCGCTGCAGCGCAGCGGCCTTGCCCCGGCGGACATTGCCTGCTGTGTCTGTGCCACCCTGTCCGCGCCGGATGCTACCCCCAGTGTTGCCTGTCAGGTGCAGGCGGCGCTGGGCCTGCCGGAAGACCGGCCTGCACTGGACATCAACGCGGCCTGTTCCGGCTTTCTCTATGGCATGGGTGTGGCACGGGGACTGCTGGCGACCTTGGGCGGGCAGTACGCCCTTATCATCGGGTGCGAAGCGCTTTCCCGTTTGATGGACCCTGCAGACCGCTCCACCTGCGTGCTGTTCGGGGATGGGGCCGGTGCCGCTATTTTCCGGCTGGCAGATACACCCTTTGCACTCACCTTGGGTGCACGTGGCAGTGACGTACTCCATGCAGGTGGGCCGAACCGTGCAGGTTCCGCCCCCATCTCGATGGACGGCAAGGCGGTGTTCCGCTTTGCGGTGGATGCGCTGCCCAAGTGTCTGCACATGGTGCTGGACGAAACGCAGCTCACCCTCGAGGATTTATCATGGGTGGTCTGCCATCAGGCCAACAGCCGCATCATTGACCACTGCGTCAAGGCATTGCAGGCCGACCCGGCCAAGTTTTACAAGAACATGGACCGCCACGGCAACACCAGTGCTGCCAGTATCCCGGTGGCCCTGAATGAGCTGGCCGAAAGCGGGCAGCTGAAGTCAGGCCAGTTACTGGCCTGCATCGGCTTCGGCGGCGGGCTGACGTGGGGCGGCGCGATTTTTCAGTATAGAGAGTGAATATGAAACTTTTGAACGAAATTCTGGGGACCAAGTATCCCATCATTCAGGGCGGCATGGCCAACATTGCCACCGGCGAATTTGCCGCCACCTGCTCCAACGCCGGGGCCTTGGGCATTATCGGCGCGGGCGGCATGAACGCCGAGACCCTGCGCGAAAACATTCGCCGCTGCAAACAGCTGACGAACAAGCCCTTCGGCGTGAACATTATGCTCATGCACCCGCAGGCCGACGAATTTGCAAAGATCGTGGTGGAAGAGGGCGTGCAGGTGGTCACCACCGGCGCGGGCAACCCGGGCAAATATGTACCCATGTGGAAAGCAGCCGGCATCAAGGTCATCCCCGTGGTGGCCGCTGCCGTGCTGGCAAAGCACTTGGAGCCGCTGGGCATCGACGCCGTGATTGCCGAAGGCACCGAGAGCGGCGGCCATGTGGGTGAAATGGCTACCATGGCGCTGGTTCCGCAGGTGGTGGACGCGGTAAGCGTGCCGGTCATTGCGGCGGGCGGCATTGCCGATGGCCGTCAGCTGGCGGCAGCGCTGGCACTGGGTGCCTGCGGCGTACAGGTGGGCACCTGTCTGCTGGTAAGTGAAGAATGCCCCATCCACGAAAACTACAAGGTCGCCCTGCTCAAGGCCAAGGACAGCGACACCATCGTGACCGGCCGCATCGGCGGCTCCCCCGTCCGGGTGCTGAAGAACCGGATGAGCCGCGAGTATGTCCGGCAGGAAAAGGCCGGTGCCGACAAAATGGAGCTGGAAAAATACACGCTGGGCAGCTTACGCCGCGCCGTGTTTGAGGGCGACACCGTCACCGGCAGTCTGATGGCCGGTCAGGTAGCCGGAATGCTCCACGAAGTGCGCCCAGTGGCCGACATCCTTGCTGACCTGTACGAAAGCGGGAGGCAGCGCATCCGTGCGCTGAATGAGGAATGCTGACCCTCGGCCAAAAGACCCTGTCTGTGCCCATCTTGCAGGGTGGCATGGGGGTGGGCGTTTCCCTCGGCGGGCTGGCCGGTGCGGTCGCGGCCTGCGGCGGCATGGGATGCATCTCCACCGCCGATGCGGGCTATCGAGAACCGGACTTTGCCCGTGACCCGATCAGCGCCAACCACCGTGCTCTGACAGCAGAGATTCAAAAGGCAAAAGCCATTGCAAAAGGCGCCGGTATGGTGGCCATCAACGCCATGGTCGCCACGCAGGACTATGCCGCCGCCATTCGCACCGCCGTGGAAGCGGGCGTGGATGCAGTGGTATCCGGTGCGGGTCTGCCGTTGGAACTTCCCGGCCTTGTGAACACGATGGAGGTCGCCATTGCACCCATCGTTTCCAGCGGGCGAGCCGCCAAATTGATTTTACGCCGCTGGGCCAAGGAGTTTGGCCGTACCGCCGATTTTGTGGTCATCGAGGGCTGCAAGGCGGGCGGGCATCTCGGATTTGCTGAAGCCGAACTGCTGGCTGGGAAATGCCAGACGCTGGACGAGATCCTGCCCGAAGTGTTGGCTGAAGTAAAGCCCTACGAAACGCAGTTCGGCCACCCCATCCCGGTGTTTGTGGCGGGCGGCGTGTACACCGGGGCCGATATGGCGCATTTTACCAGATTGGGTGCCGCTGGCGTCCAACTGGCCACCCGCTTTATCACTACCTACGAGTGCGACGCATCCCAAACCTACAAGGATGTTCTGCTGAATGCGAACCCCGAAGATGTGCGGATCATCCACAGCCCGGTGGGAATGCCGGGCCGGGCACTGAACACCCCGCTGGTACAGGCGCTGACAGAGGGAAACCGCTTCCCGCCAAAAGCCTGCGCCCGCTGCCTGAAAAGCTGTGACCCCGCCAAAGTGCCCTACTGCATCACCCACGCGCTGATCGAAGCGGTGAAGGGCAACGTGGAGGAAGGCCTTTTTTTCTGCGGGGCCAATGTGGGGCGGCTCAGCCGGATGTACACCGTCCGGGAGCTGATGGACGAACTTGTGACCGAATGGAGAAACAACTTATGAAACTTGCCGTTTTGTATGCCGGTCAGGGTGCACAGCACCCCGGCATGGGCAGAGAATTTTACGAGGACTCCCCCGCTTTCCGGGCGGCGTTCGACAGCGCATCGCTGGATTTTGACCTGCATCGCGTCTGCTTCGAGGACCCGGACGGCGTTCTAAATCAGACCGAATACACGCAGCCCTGCATGGTGGCCTTTGCCTGCGGCGTGAGCGCCGTGCTGGCCGAAAAAGGCGTACAGCCTACTTACGTTGCCGGGCTTTCCCTCGGCGAATATTCCGCGCTGGAAGCCGCCGGGGTGTTTACCGCAAAGCAGGCCATCGAGCTGGCCGCCTACCGGGGCAGAGCTATGGCCAACGCCGCCAAAGGCATCGACTGCGGCATGACCGCTGTGTTGAATCTGGACCGAGACACCCTCGCCGCCTGCTGCGAAGAGGCGTCGGCGCTGGGCTGTGTACAGATCTGCAACTACAACTGCCCGGGCCAGCTGGTCATCGGCGGCGAAAAAGCTGCGGTGGACAAGGCCGCCGAGCTGGCAAAGCAAGCCGGTGCACGCCGCTGCATCCCGCTCAAGGTCAGCGGCCCGTTCCACACAAAGCTGATGGCTCCTGCCGGAGATGCCCTCGCCAAGCGGTTTGAAACGGAACCGTTCGGCGAAATGCGGATTCCGGTGCTGTTCAACTGCCTTGGCCGCGAAATGCCTGACGGCGGCAGTATTCCGGCCCTGCTGGTAAAGCAGGTGCAAAGCAGTGTTTACATGGAAGATACCCTGCGGCGTCTGGGCAAACTGGGTGTAGATCACATTCTGGAAGTCGGCCCGGGCAATGCGCTTTCCGGTTTTGTGAAAAAGACCCTGCCCGGCATGACCTGTGCCGCTGTGGAAACGCCGGCACAGCTGGATGCAGTGCTGGCCGCATGGAAGGAAGAACGATGAGCGAAGAAAAAATTATCCGCACCGCCGTTGTCACCGGCGGCAGCCGGGGCATCGGCCGGGCTGTGTGCGTGGCTCTGGCCAAACAGGGCTGCAATGTGGTGGTGAACTA
>ERZ870052.165-NODE-165-length-25023-cov-6.349876_pt1 | contig 25023 bp, 22 predicted proteins | sample MGYA00520889_ERZ870052 | MGnify/ENA primary metagenome ERZ870052 (study PRJEB32232, sample SAMN07284988) | human gut metagenome | biome: human-associated habitat; material: feces | host: Homo sapiens | place: Tanzania | collected 2014-08-14 ...
TCGAGTTTGTGGATTGTTTTGCTTAATGCTGGCTGTGCTATGCACAGTTCACTGGCAGCGCGGGTCATATTCTTGTGTCTGGCGGCAGCTTGAAACTGTCTGAGCTGGTATAATTCCATGTTGGCACCTCTCTTGTATATAGTATTAATAAAAAGTATAGAAATCAGGATATTTACGATTATGATAACACAAATATTACTAAATCAGACATTTATAATGTTTATTCTTATGATTTTGGGACTGATACTGTCTAAAACAGGTCTGCTCACAGAACATGGAAGCAAGGATATAGCGAATATACTGTTGTATGCGGTTATTCCATGTGTAATTATAAGAAGCTACATAACAGATTTTGCATTGGAAAAACTGTATGGACTTCTTGTGTCAGCAGGTTTGTCAGCAGTTGCATTTGCAGTGACAATAGCTGTGTCATATATAATATATGGTATGCGAAAGCCAATTGACAGCTTTGGAACAGCATTCAGCAATGCAGGCTTTATCGGAATTCCGCTTGTAACTGCAGTATTTGGAAATGAAGCAGCATTTTATGTTGCGTCATTTGCAAGTATACTTAATCTGTTACAGTGGACATATGGTATTGTGATCATAACCCGATGCAGGGATATGATAAATATAAAAAAGGTGTTTGTCAATCCAGTTACGATATCACTTGTTATTGGATTGTTTCTTTTTGTTACACAAATTAAACTTCCACAGGTAATAAGCAGTACTATGGATGGAGTCGCAGCACTTAATACACCGGCAGCAATGATTGTATTAGGATACTATCTGTCGTGTGTCAGGATTCGAGACTTATTCCTTAATCCGTCACTGTATCTGGCATCTTTTGTCAGGCTTATAATAATTCCACTACTTACATTGTTTGTGTTGTATATTATACCGGCGGGACATGGCCAGGTAGGAATGATAACACTAATTGCTGCGGCAACACCAATCGGAACAAGTACAGCAATATTTGCACAGAAATTCGGACAGGATTATGAGCGGGCAGTATGTATGGTCTGCTTGTCAACATTATTTTCAATTATTACAATGCCAGTTGTAATGTATCTGGCGCAGATGTGGATTATGTAGGAGTGAATTATTCTTTTTGATTATGGTTTTATAACTAACTTGTATTTTACAGGAATAACATAATAGTATATTATACAGTCAGTAAAGGCAAAGGAGCCATGCCCCGGAAGGGTTTGTGGTTTCTTTGCTTTTTTGCATATAGGATATCTTGCAAGAAAATATATAGCAAAATGTAACTATTCACAATATGAAGAAGAAAGGAACGAGAGTTATGGCAAATAATGGAATAGAATTGGAAAGAGATGGGTTTAAGAGCCGTACAGGTTTTATTCTCGCCTGTATTGGTTCAGCAGTAGGGATGGGAAATATATGGCGTTTTCCATATATGGTATCTGCATGGGGTGGTATGACATTTTTAATACCGTATGTATTATTTGTAATATTGATAGGTTCAACTGGTGTCATAGAAGAAATGGCATTAGGGCGTGCAACTAAGGGTGGACCGATTAAAGCATTTGGAGACTGTATGCAGATGCGTACTGGAAAAAGAAAAGCAGGTGAGGCAATCGGACTTATCCCGGTAATTGGTTCACTTGCAATGGCTATGGGATACACTGTAGTAGTTGGTTGGATATTCAAATATACTTTCCTTGCATTATCTGGAAAGCTTTCGGGAATGGGGCAGGATATGCCAACAATTGGTGGTATGTTTGACAGTACGGCGAGTGCGTTCGGTAATAATCTGTGGATTATTATTGCAATGGTTGTGACTGCTGTTATTATGGCACTTGGCATTGCGGGCGGAATCGAAAAGAGTAATAAGGTTATGATGCCTCTGCTTTTTGCCATGTTTGTAGGACTCGGAATATACATTTTTACACTTCCGGGAGCAAGTTCAGGTTATAAATACATTTTTACTCTTAATCCTAAGGGACTTTTAGATATAAAGCTTTGGATCTATGCATTTGGTCAGGCTTTCTTTTCACTGTCTATCGCAGGCAACGGAACAGTTATCTATGGTTCATATCTTAGTGATAAAGAAAATATTGTTTCTTCCGCAAAAAACGTTGCAATATTTGATACGCTTGCAGCTTTGTTAGCTTCATTTGTTATTATTCCTGCAATGGCAGCGGGTGGTGCTGAATTATCTTCAGGAGGTCCTGGACTTATGTTCATCTATCTTGTAAATGTGTTCAATGGCATGCCTGCCGGCAAGATTGTCGGAATTGTATTTTACGTATGCGTACTGTTTGCGGGCATGAGTTCACTTGTTAATCTTTACGAAGCACCAATTGCAACACTTCAGGAAAAATTTAAACTTAGTCGTGTTGCATCTGTGGGAATTATTGCAGGAGCCGGTTGTATTGTGGCACTTGTGATCCAGGGAATCGTATCAGGCTGGATGGATGCAGTATCTATCTATATTTGTCCACTTGGGGCAATGTTAGCAGCAATTATGTTTTTCTGGGTGGCAGGAAAAAAATTTGCATTGGATGCAGTCAATGCAGGCTCTACAAAAGAAATTGGAAAAAGTTTTTTCCCACTTGGTAAATATGTTCTTGTACCACTTTCATTTGTTGCGCTCATTGCGGGAGCTTTGCTTGGTGGAATTGGTTAAAATAAAATTGCTAAATCAAATTATGTCAGAATGTGTTGACGTGTAATCATAATGACGGTACAATCATTGTAGATATTGAGAGGATACTAAGGAGGAAAATCAAATGAATGTTACTGAAATCAGACGTCCGGCTGACATGGAAAGAATTACCACACCAGAGCTTGCACAGGCTTTTATTGATGAGCAGGTTGCATTGATCAAAGAACAGGTAGGGGATAAGAAAGTTCTTCTTGCACTTTCCGGTGGAGTAGATTCATCTGTTGTTGCTGCACTTTTGATCAAAGCTATTGGTCAGCAGTTAGTATGTGTTCATGTTAATCATGGTCTGCTTCGTAAGGGTGAGCCGGAGCAGGTAATCGAAGTATTCCGTAATCAGATGAATGCCAATCTGGTTTATGTGGATGCTACAGATCGTTTTCTTGACAAATTAGCAGGAGTTGAGGATCCGGAAGAGAAGAGAAAGATTATCGGTGGAGAATTTATCGAAGTATTTGCTGAAGAAGCAAGAAAGCTCGATGGTATTGAATTCTTAGCACAGGGTACAATCTGGCCGGATATTCTTGAGTCAGAAGACGGAATCAAAGCGCATCATAATGCAGGTGGACTTCCGGAAGATATGAATTTTGAACTTGTAGAACCAGTTAGAATTCTGTTTAAGGATGAGGTTCGTGTTGTAGGAGATGAACTTGGTCTTCCACATGGTATGGTTTACCGCCAGCCATTCCCGGGACCGGGACTTGGAGTTCGTTGTCCGGGAGCTATCACACGTGATCGATTGGAAGCAGTACGTGAGTCTGATGCAATTCTTCGTGAGGAATTTGAAAAGAACGGACTGGAAGGAAAGATCTGGCAGTATTTTACTGTCGTCCCGGATTTCAGATCTACAGGAATCAAGGATGGAAAACGTGCTTTTGAGTGGTCTTGTATCGTTCGTGCAGTATGCTCTATTGACGTTATGACAGCAACTGTTGCTGAGATCCCGCATGAATTAATGGTTCATATTACAGAACGTATTACACATGAAGTTCCGGGAATCAACCGCGTACTTTATGATTTCACACCAAAGCCGACAGGAACAGTGGAATTTGAATAGATTCCCCTGCAAATTTCGTAAAATTAGTTATTCTCATAAAATATAATAAGAATAAATAGGAAGAACAGTTTGTTTTGATTGAAGTGATTTTCGTCAAGGCAGACTGTTTTTTTATCATTCTTCAATTTATCATTTAATCCGTGATGGTGTTTCTGATATGCACTGTATTTCCCATTCCTATCATCATATTTGCAAGTTACGAAAGAAAAAATACCTGTTACGAATTAGATATTGTCTTGAGAGGTAACTACTGTTAAAATCCGTCTTCGAAAAAATATAGGAAGGAATGTATTAGATGAGACGGAGCAAAAGACTCATAGGACTGTGTTTGGTTCTGTTGCTTTTAGCAGTGAATATTCTACCGGTATTGGCAGAAGAAAACCTGCAGTTGTCTGATGAAGAGATGACGGAACAGGAAAAGACAGAGGAGAGTGAAATCCAGAGAGCCTCCAATAAACGTCTGGACGGTGATTATGCTTATATTTCAGCAGCAGAAATGGTGGCTGATTCGGCAAGTTCTACTGGCACTTCTATTCGAACAGGAACTGCACCCTGGGATGCGGAAACGGAAGCTGGTGAGGATGGAAATGATGCAACAGAGCTCGACGCAAAGGTGCGAAGCTTTGATCAGGTAACTTATACCACATATTTTCAGACAAAAGTACGGGATGATGCACCAGATACCTATTATCGTACTGGTACATTACATTTTGAATTTGTTCTTCCTGGTAATTCTTCTGAGATACAGTTTGACACAGATGCAATGGGGTGGCTGTCTGCAAAAAATGAAGTACAGTATACCATAACAGCTGATGAGTTTGAGGGAAAACCATGCCAGGTTTTGCGAGGAAGTTATCTTTTGGAACCGAATGAACAGCATGAGAATGCAATCGGAGAGAGCTATCAGGAACTTTCCATTATAATCAGGGTACTTGCCATGCGGAATAAAGAAATTGTTCAGCCTCTTTTTACATATTGGCTGGATCATTGTCAAGTACCGGAAAATGGAATAGTAACAGGAAGCCAAACTGTCTGTCCGGAACATAGAGAACTGGAATACAAAACAATTACCCCACCAGAAGTTACGGTCACAGCAGCACCAAGATATAATATTCAGATTAAAACCTGTGATGATCGAGCACAATATGTGGATAGTTTTTCTTTTGACAGCGGAAACGATTATGCGATGAATAAAGATGCTGGAACTACTTACGGTAGAATTCATGTACTGGGCATTACTGTGCAGATGGTTGGAAAAACAGCTGAACATGGCTTAAGAGGGTGTGAACTTCCGGACGGAAGTGATCTGACCTTTCAGATTGATTTATCCAGTAAGTTTTTGGGTACAAATGGAACAGAATATGATGTAACTAATACATATGCTCCTTTAGTGTGGAGTATGGAAGGAAACGATAAAAATGATCGCACGCAACAGCAGTATGATGAACGATTAATCACAGGTACCTATAAATTTGCATCAGGAGGAGCACCTTTTAACAAAGATAATTACTATTATTATACGTGTGCAGATGGCGGAGTATGGACCGGAAAGCAAACAGGCAATACTGTTTCGGTACAAGTAGAAAATTATACTATTGATTTAAATTTAAATAAGCTGCCATATACAGACAGCAATAAAAATCAAAATAACTATGATTATTATGATCCAAACCGTATAAAAAATTACTGGGATGTTCAGACTGCATGCTTTTCAGCAGGAGAACTCTGGGTAATCCAGCCTTTTTATGACAAAACGGGTAACTATGTTGTAGATGAGTATGGAACGGGAACTTTTAATCTGACTGTGCAGGACAGCAATTTACAGGTTACAGGACAGGATGGACAAAACAATCCTATAACTCAGATGAAAACAGATGATGATAGTCGCACATTGTCTATGGATCTGGAAAAGCCGGGAACCATCGATCAGTCTGTTACCTATCAGAAATATGGCGTAGTAACATACGGGTCTTCACTCACAGATGGATGCTATGAAGATGGAAAGGACTGGATCCTTGCCGGAGGCAGTTTGAATATTCAGGAAATGTTGAAGCACAACAGTGCGGAAGGAATGAATACAGGAACAGCATATGACGATCTAGTCAAATTTGATGATGCATTTTTTGTTTTGGAAGGAATCCAGACAGGAAGCAGTGCTGGACTTTCAAATATGACAGAAAAATTTCTATATGGGGCAAAACCTGATAAAACTGGTTGGAATCATAAAGATTTCGAGCCTCAAGAAGACGGATATGATAAAGAAATGATGGAAACGACGGCAGATGAACTTATCTTTTTTTCATCGTTGGAGGAGTTGAAGAATGAAGGATATGTATGTGTAGCAGTGCTATGGGAAGCGAGAGGACTTGCATCGGCACAGTCGACGAATCGCTATTTTGCATTGCAGGGTTATGTTGCCGACACAGCACAGGATGGTGCTGTTTATATGGTCACACATTCAGCACAGGCATGGAATCGGAATGACGTACAGCAGGAGGTTGCTGAATATCTGAATAAGGATTCTATGTCTTTGTCAGATGAAGATTATATCACGTATATGCAGGAAGTATTTCCATCTCGAGATTCAGATGAACCGCTTTCTTATGAAAATGATTATCCTGAAGCTTTCTGGGTGAATAACAGTCAAAGCAGAGATGGACTGAGAACTTATCAAAAAGCAGAGTATGGGCCAGAGGGATATCTGGGAGGAAGTGCTGGAGTCAGTTATGGCGATTCCTGTCTTGTTGTTTTGTTTACGACGAAAATTACAAAAGATATAGCGCAGACAAATGCGAATGGACTAGAAAAGATTGCGTATGATATAGATACAGGGCAGAGAATAGCAGACTATAGATTGAATCTGTCTGCGAAAAGGACAGCAGGTGAATCAATAACAGAAGGAGCCAGTATCACTACGGATCTTTATGTTGAAGATACACTTCCAGTTGGACTTACCTATATTGAAGGAAGTGCTTATTGGGGAGGAACTTATAAAGAGTCAGAAGATGGACTACAAGGAACAGTTTCCGATGGAATAGCTATGGAACCAGAAATTAAAAAAAATGCTGATGGAACAACCACGCTGCTATGGACATTAAAAGATGTTGAAGTAACTGAAGAAGAAACAACAATATTTGCACCAGTGTATTATTCATGCCTGATTGGAACACCGGACAATGTTACTACAGACGTTAAAAATAATGATCAGCTCTTGAACAGGGCACTTGTATGGGGAAGTAAAGAACAGAAAAGAGAGTTTAATTCCACAAATGAAAATCTGGCAGAATTAAGTATCCAGGTTACCAAAAATAATGCAATCAGTATTTCAAAGCTGACAAAGACACCACTTGTAGAAGTAGGTGAGCCAATGCAGTTTACGCTGAATGTTGGAAATAATGGGGCAAATGATATGGATATGATCGCCTTAGATGGATTTCCTTATAATGGTGATGAGCGTGGAAGTTCTTTTTCAGGCGAGTGTCAGGTGACAGAACTAATTATAAAAAATCTGGATCTGTTGAAGTCTATCGAGTTGTATTACAGTAACTCGGAAGAAGACAGAGGAAAAATCAGTCCAAATTATGCAAAGACAGACTTTGAAAGTGAAAAATGGATCAAATTATCTGTTGACAGCACAACTGGAAAGGCAAGTCTGCCAGAGAATTTTACACCGGTGGCAATTGCGGCTGTGGGTAAACTTCCGGTGCAGAAAACTCTGAAAATTGATCTTACGATGTTGCTGCCGGATGGAAAGGCAGGAGACAGAGTAGTGAATAGCTTAAGTTGTGAAAATCTGAAGACGGAAGCAGGAAGTTCTATTATAATCCCTCAGCCAGAAGTACCACCGGATACTGGAATCAGACTGCCATCTAACAGAAGGTTTCCTAAATGGGTATTTGCAGGAAGTATACTGCTGATTGGAAATGGAATGATCCGAAGAAGAAAGAGAAAGAACAGATGATAAACAGAATCAAAGCGGAAGCACTGGCTATACTGGTGAAAATCATAGTTTTGGTACTAATATTCTGGGTTCTGTTGTTTGGAGCTTTTGGCGTCTATCGTATAGACGATTATGCAATGTCCCCTTCATGCAAAGACGGAGATATTATCTTCTTTGACAGAACAAAAAAAGATTATCAAGCAGGAGATCTGGTAGTATTTTCAAAAGAAGGGGAAACGCAGATCCGCCGAATTGTTGCAGTGCCGGGAGAACAGGTTGAAGTTACGCAGGAAGGACTTATTGTCGACGGTTACTTGCAGTCGGAAAGAGAAATTACAACAGAAACCCTTCCATTTGAAAATGATGTTTCTTACCCGGTGCAGCTTGGCGCACAGGAATATTTTGTACTTGCAGATAAGCGTGACAGTGCAATAGACAGCAGATGGTATGGAACTATCAATAAAGAAGAGATTCATGGAAGTGTGATTCTTCTTTTTCGCCGCAGAGGCTTTTAAAAGCAAATGACAAAATAATTTATACATAAAGAAGAAAGAGGATAAGAATATGAAGAAAACAAAAAAATTGAAAATGGTATTGATTGGATTGACTTGTCTGATGACAGCTGGAATGCAGATGGATGTATTCGCAGGAGAGACAGTACCAACAGTGAAGACGGTCCATAAGCATTTTGTAATGGCAGAAGGTATTGCAGCACCTGAGGTTACTTTCTACTTTACTGCAGAAAAAGTAACCGCCGATGCTCCGAATGCAACAATCGGCCCACTGACCTATTTAAATACAGATACAGCAGAAGTGAAAAATGGTCTTTCAAGTTTTAATAAAGAGGCAGAGATTACATTTGAGACATTTCCGCATGCCGGATTATATGAGTATACAATATGCGAAACTGCAGGGACAGAAAACGGAATAACCTATGATACTGCCTCTTATAATCTAAATGTATATGTTGTCAACACGGAGAATGGTAACCTTGAGGTGCAAAATATTACAGCGGAAAAAGATGGAGATAAACAGGATGAGCTGTCTTTTACCAATACTTATCGTAAAAACAGCAGTTTGACAATCAGCAAATCAACAGAAGGAATGCATGCTGATAAGACAAAAGATTTCAAATTTACGATAAAATTTGAAAGAGCCGCTACAGAATCAGATGAAGTAGAGAGTTATACCGGAAAAATTGGAGATGAAACAGTAGATTGTAGTGTAGACGAAGAAACTACTTTTAAACTTCACGATGGGGAAAGCCTTGTATTTGAGTGTCTTCCAGCAGGTACACGCTATGTGGTCAGCGAGGTAGCTGCAGAAGATGGTTATACACCAAGCATCAAAGTAATAGAAAATGGAGTGCAGACACTGGAGAAAACGGTATCTGAGAATGCAGGAATTTCGTCAGCTGAAGCAGTAAGCACTCTTGTTGGCGAGAAGACCAATGAAGTAGAATTTACCAATACCTACCAGGATATAGCGTTAACTGGTATTGCCTTAAATAATTGGCCGTTTATTATTCTGATTATTCTTGCAATCGGAGCTATGCTTCTTTCCAAAGGAATTAAAGCAGTAAGCAAAAATGATAAGAAAAATAGTTTATAATTTGCTGTATCTGGGAGACAAGATGCTGGAACTTGTGATCTTTTGGTTTTTCGTGCTTGCACTTGGCATCGGTGTATATGCATTATGGGATAACCAACAGATTTATCAGCATGCGGATGCATCCTTGTATGGTGATTATTGTCCGACAGAAAAGACAAAAGTCGGATTTGAAGAGCTCAGGAGACGAAATCCTGAAATTCGAGGATGGATTCGAATTGATAAAACAGAGATCAGTTATCCTGTTGTGCAGGGAAAAGATAACTATAAATATATAAATAAAGATGCTGTTGGAAATGACTCTCTTTCCGGCAGCATCTTTATGGATTATCGAAATGCATCAGATTTTTCTGATCCGAATATTATCATTTATGGTCATCATATGGAAAAAAATACGATGTTTGGTGAACTTGATGAGTACATAGATCTTTCGTTTTTTGAATCACACTTTAAAGGTGAATTATATGATGGAAATATATGGCACGATATTACGTTCTTTGCTTTTCTGCGAGCAGATGCACATGATCCGGTTGTGTATGATGTAACAACAGAACTCATCGGAGGTACAGATGCATATGCTGACTGGCTACAGAAAAAGGCCATTCACTGGAAAGATGGAATGCAGATAAAGAATGGCCAGTTTATTACTTTATCAACGTGTACTTCAGACGGAACTCCTAATGGAAGATACGTACTCATCGGTTGGATGTCGGTGCCTGAAAAAGTAAAGTCAGGAAGCCGGATTTGGTGAAGGAAGAAGGACATCCAAGATAAATGTATGATTCTCAAAACGAACCTGCATCTGTCCGTTATATTTTTGTACGATTTCCTGAATACTCTTCATTCCATATCCGTGTTCCAGTTTCTCCTTTTTGGTGGTAACAGGAAGCCCCTGAATCATTTCGGGCATCTGTGGACAGTAATTTCGAATAGAAAAAAGAATGAGACAATTTTTTTTTCGAATATTGATAGACAAAAATCGTTTTTCTTTTTCTGGAATCTGACACAGGCATTCGATGGCATTGTCAAGTGCATTTCCAATCATAATATACAGGTCGAAAGGGTCTACAAATTCCAGAGATTTTCCATCTGCCATACAGGTCCATAGGATTTCCTGCTGTTGGCATCGATCCCCGGCATGAGTAAGTAATGTATCCAGGGAAGCATTTCCGGTATTAAGAGAAGTATCATAACGATTGATGGTGTTTTGTAATTCCTGGAGAAGTTCTTTTTGGTTTCCTGCTCTCTGATTCTGCTGCAAGGCAGCGATGATATGTTTCATATCGTGAGTTCTTTTACGCAGTACTTGAACAGAATTTCGATAAGCATCAAAATTGCGGTATTCCAACAGACGTAATTTCCGCTCAAGCACCAGACGTTGTTTATAGTGCGCCTGTTTAAAAATCAGTACTTGTGCAGCCAGTGCAGAAAAAGTGAGTAACAGATCATAAAGGAGTGAAATACGGAAAGAACCCGTGCCGGCAGCAGTCAAATGTATGCTGGACTGTGTACCAAGAATACGTCCGATCATAAGAACAAAAATCATATAAATCAAAGGATAACGGATTTCTGCAAGTTGTTCCAGCCTGGAGATAACAGGAAGTATGAACAGCTGATAAATGACTGCATTACAAAGTAAAAAGATTAGTATTTCAATCCATAAAGTTTCAGGTTTTATAGAACGACTGCCTCGGTGTGAAGCTTCAGGTAAAATAAACGCAAAAAGCGTATAGGCGAAATCTTGTGTAAGATATGCACATACGGAACAATACAGAGCGTTTTGAAACGTTATCCTATGGCAGACCAAAAAAAAGAGAGTGAGAAGCAGCAAATATAAAATCAGTTCTGTAACAGCATTGAAGGACATACCAAAGTTCAATAAAGTAGAATTTGTGCTGCTTTTCAGATAAAATGAGACTTTGTTTCGAAACAGTAAAAGAGGAAAGGCGAGAATCATTTCCAAAAAAAACATCATCCCGAGTCTGAATAGAAAATGCTGGCGTTTAGGAAGAACCTTTGAAAATAAAAAAGAAGTAAAAAGGCAGCACTCCATTGTGCCAAAAATCAATATTTTTGTAATCATTACAAGTTTCCCTCCATAGAACAGTTGATAAGTAGCGACTGAGTGAATGATTTGTAGTAACTGCGGCTTATAGAAATCATATCGTTAGGGAGCCAGACATTATTTTTATCATAACGAACCACATATTGAAGATTGACTAAATAAGCCTGATGACAGCGTGCAAAACCGCAGTCGGCAAGCTCCTCCGCAAGTCGGGTGAGAGATTGGTTCCCTGTTGCATATAAAAGTTTCTGCTGTGTATGATAACAGAGTGTGTGATTCTGAACTTCTACATAAAGCAACTGTTCCAGGGGCAGACGGATACGTTCATTTCGTGCATGTATGATAAGTGTCTTTTTTTTCCGGGTGGCAAGTATTTCCATTACCTGATCCATTTTAGAAGCAAAAGAATAATAATGAACAGGTTTTAAAATATAATCAAGAGCTCGTACAGAGTAGCCCTCAATTGCATACTGTGCCATACATGTAACGAAAATAATCAGTACGTTTGGGTCAAGTTGGCGGATTTTTCGTGCAGTTTCTATGCCATTCATAAGCGGCATTTCGATATCAAGCAGGATCAGATCCCAGACGGGATGATAGTCAGATATAAAATCCATGCCATTTTGAAAGGAAGTGGTATGAATAGAAATACCAGTCTCTTTTTCATACTGCTGCAGGTGATTTAGCAGTATTTTAGTATTTTCCGCAGTATCTTCGATAATTGCAGTACGCATAGAAAACCTCCTTTGAATATAGTAGTAGGTGTCTTGCGTATGAGTATAACACAAAAAACTGGAGGTGAAAATATAATGCTATTTTCGGATTATTATTTATGGGCGGGAACCACTTTAATATTACTTGAATTTCTACATTTTCAAAGACAACGGAAACTGAATGATCAGAGAACAAAATTGCTTTATGGAATGCTTGGCATATCACTTATTATTTGTGTTGGAGGCATTTTGCTGACGACCTGGATTTTAAATAAAATGGCAGGAGCATTACAGGTAAGAATTATGCTACATATTGTTTACATTGCGCAATTTTGTCTGCCGCTGATGTTATTAAGAATGATATGTCTGACGGCACACATCCCCGATGCTTTCTTCTTTAAATGTGGAGCTGCAGTTTGTGGAGTTTGCAGTATGATAATACTGACAAATCCGTGGACAAGATGGCTTTCATATCCGGGAAAGGATGGAATGCTGTATACAGGGGATTTCTATCCACTTATGGCCTGGGGGATGGTCACTTTTTATCTGGTAGATCTGGTATTTCTTTGGCGAAAAAGGAATATGATGAAAGAGAGGCAGGCAGCAGCATTAGCGGAAGCAATATGTATTATGATCACTGGGATTTTACTACAGAATGTTTACGGACTCTTTCTGGTAAATGGTTTTGTTGCTGCCCTGATGTTGGTAGCACTTTATCTTACAATGCAGAATCCTTATGCTTATGTGGATTTTGTGACACAGGTTCTGAATGCGGATTATTGCCGCTATTGGATTGATGAAAAATTCAAAAAAAAAGATGATGTTTTTTTGCTCTGTATAAAACTCACAGATCTGGAAAGGATTCGCATGGAGTATGGTACGGATCAGGATGTGAGCAAAACCATAGCAGAAAAACTCTGGAGCATAACGCCGGGGCATGCTGTTTTTCGTGTAAGATATGATACATATATTCTTTTTACAAAAAAACTGGAAGAACATAGGAAAGTATTGGATAGGGTAAAAAAACTGTTTTCAACAGAGCTTGTTATTAGCGGGCATTTGCAATATTGTCCGGTTGTGGTAGTAGAAATGGAGCATGCGGAAAAAGTTTGCCATGGTAATTGTAATGAAGTAATGGATTATTTTCGCTTTTTATTTCAACAGGCAGAAGAAAAACGGGAATTTCAGTGTGTTGCATGCAGCAATGAACTTCAAAAAAAGTACACATATGAACGAAGTGTTGAAAAATATATACGATTTGCTTTAGATCATAATCTGTTTGAGGTGTGGTATCAGTTAGTATATTCGCTTCCAGAAAAACGCTTTGTCAGTATGGAAGCATTAAGCCGATTATATCATCCGGAGTTTGGATGGATCAGTCCAGAATTATTTATTCGTCTGTCTATGAAAAATGATCAGATTTTTGAACTCATGAAATATCAGCTACATAAAATATGTTGCTTTCTCAAAGAAAATGAAGAAGTGCTTGCAGGAATCAACAATGTAAAAATTAATATTTCACCGAAAGAATTAACCCAAAAAGGATATTGTGAAAATCTGATTGCAATTATCCGGTCGAATGGACTTTCACCTGAAAGATTTCAATTTGAGGTAACAGAGACATGCGCAACAAAATATTCAAAAGAACTGGAAGACTGCATTCAAATGTTAGGAAAGGCAGGAATTACACTTTGCCTGGACGATTTCGGTTGTGGATATGCTAATCTAGAACGCATTCTACATCTTCCATTTTCTGTCATAAAAATGGATCGATCACTTCTGCGTGATATCAGTGTAAATCCGAGAACTACTATATTTTATCAAAATATGGTTGAGATTCTGCATCGCTGTGGATATCAGATTGTATCGGAAGGCGTAGAAACCAGACAAGAGGCAGAAGTTCTGGAAAGTTGTAAGGTAGATATGATTCAGGGATATTATTTTGCAAAACCATTGCCAGAACAAGAAGTATTGGAAGAATTGAGAAAAAGTTAATGGCAAAATTCTTGAACGTCAGGAAAAAAACGCTATAATAAAAAAATGAGAGCGAATAAAAAGTTCAGGAGAAGGAGCATCATATGAGACATACATTTACATTAGCTAATGGAGTGGAAATCCCAGCAGTGGGATTTGGCACCTATAAAGCCGCAGACAACACCGATGAAGCAATTATAAGTGAAGCAATCCGACAGGGGTATCGCCATCTTGATACGGCAGCCTTTTATTTCAATGAAGAAGCGGTTGGAAAAGCTGTACGCGAGAGTGGAATTCCACGAGAAGATTTTTTCCTGACATCAAAGGTCTGGAAAGATAAGCTTGGATACGATTCAACTTTACAGGAGTTTGAAAGCACTTGTAAAAGATTAGGTACAGACTACTTGGACCTTTATCTGATTCACTGGCCAAGACCTTCTGATCTGAATGCAGAGTGGAGAGAGTTGGATGTGGAGACATGGAAAGCACTGGAAGATCTTTACAAGTCGAAAAAGGTGCAGGCAATCGGTGTCAGCAATTTTCTGCCCCATCATTTGAATAATCTGTTAGAGCGGACAAGCATCACTCCTATGGTGAATCAGTTAGAGTTCCATCCGGGATATATGCAGAAGGCTGCAGTTGATTTCTGTAAGCGAATGGGTATTCAGGTAGAGGCATGGAGCCCGATCGGTCGAGCCAGAGTTCTCAAGGAGCCACTTCTTATGGAGCTCGCAGAAAAGTACCAGGTATCTGTGGCACAGATTTGTATCAGATTTGCTTTGCAGTGCGGAGTGCTGCCGTTGCCAAAATCTTCTTCCGGTGAGCGAATGCATCAGAATCTGGATGTTTTCGGGTTTGACATAGAGGAAAATGATATGTATCAGTTGATGACTTTACCGCAGATCGGATGGTCGGGAGAACATCCGGATCGGGAGCGGGTAAGATTTTAATACAAAGAAAATAAAGCCATTGAAAATGACACCCCGAAATGAGGTGTCATTTTCTTATAAGAGCTTTTTATGCTGACAATGCTTAATTTTTTCTGCGATTAACGATATAAATACCGGTGCATACCAAAACTAAGGCAACCAGACTGCCTACATTAAATGCCTGTTTTACCTCTCCGAGTATTAGTGCCGATAAGATTACGCTGCAAAGTGGATTTACGAATCCGAAAATCGCAACCTTGGAAACATCATTCCATGCAAGCAGTATAGACCAAAGAGTATATGCTACTGCTGAAACCATCGCAAGGTAAAATATAATTGCCAGACCTCCGGCAGTTACATTTCCCAGGTGTCCGCCCATTCCGATTCCAATTAAAGTCAGAACAATTCCACCCATTGTGAACTGGGTTCCGCTTAACACTACCGGTGACACTTTTTTGGAAAAAAGATTGATCAACACAGTAGACATTCCGTAAGATAATTGTGCAATCAGGATAAATCCTTCTCCAATCAGCTTAAATCCCATATCCAAAGAATTTCCCATCAGATTGATTACCACAACGCCTGCAAATCCCAATACACATCCTGCGATTTTTCGGCTTGTCATCCGTTCGTTTCGGAAGACCAGACAAGATAACAAAATCGCAATAAAATTTCCAAGTCCGGTAATGATTCCACCCTTTACTCCGGATGTGTGTGCAACTCCTATGTAAAAAAAGAAGTATTGTCCTACTGTCTGGGCAAGACATACAGGAACAGCATATTTAAAAAGTTCCTTATCAGGAAGCATCAATTTCTTTTCTTTGATGGATGCAAAAATTAATACCAAAATCCCGGCTAATGTAAAGCGGATTCCGGCAAATACAATCTGGCTTGCAGTGTCTGAAGAATCTACCTGCAGAAGGTGATACCCTGTCTTGATTACCGGGATTGCACTTCCCCACAGGATACAGCATACACAAGCAAGAAGTGCTACAATACCGGTTTGAGTCAATTTGTTTTGTTTTTGTGACATTTTCTTGTTTCTCTTTTCGTATAAATTTCGTTATTTCGATTTTTTCAGGTTTTATTTTTCGATATCTGATATTTATTCGTTGCATAACGTTCATCAATAACATTATCACAAGACTGATACAATGCCAAGCTGAATTGATAAAGCGTCTTGACATCAATATTATTTTGAGTATAAGATGAAAATATCTTGTTGCATAAAAGTCTGGTTGGCTGATTTTAAGAAATTAGGAGAATGATAATGGATTTGAGTAAGTTATCTATGAAAAAAATTCGAGAACTGATTATTTTTACAGTGCTGCTTGTAGTTGCATTGTGGAAATTTGAAGTAGTGATCGATGTATTGAAAACAATATGGGGAATTATATTTCCATTTGTACTTGGCGGCGCAATTGCTTTTGTAATCAATGTGCCAATGAGCTTTTTAGAAAAGAAAATTTTTGGGAAGATAAAAGAAGGAAATAAAGCTGGTGAAAAACTTGCAAGACCGATAAGTATTCTTTTGACAATTATATTGGCAGTTGGTGTAATTATACTGGTGATGTTTGGCGTGATTCCACAGCTTACCCGGACAATAGCAAGTCTGATGATGAGTATTGCTAATTTTATTCCACAGATGCAGGACTGGATTCGAGAGTTTTCACATAATAATCAAGATATTATGAAATTAGTAGATCAGGTACAGTTTAATCCGGATCAGGCAATTAAATGGGGAATCAGCATCCTTGGCAATGGTGCCGGAAATATGATGAATACGACAATGTCAGCGGTAGGTTCTATTGTCAGCGGATTTGCCACCTTTTTTATTGCATTTTCATTTGCCTGTTATATACTTTTTCAGAAAGAAAAACTATATATACAGATAAGAAAAATATTTTTTGCGTTTATTCCAAGAAAAAAAGCAGAGGCATTTCTCAAAATCTGTTCTCTGACATATCGGACATTTGCTAATTTTCTTGCAGGACAGTGCTTAGAAGCTGTGATTCTTGGTAGTATGTTTGTTGTTACGTTAAGTATTTTGAAAATGCCATACGCACTTTTGATCGGAACTTTAATTGCATTTACTGCATTGATTCCGATCTTTGGAGCTTTTATCGGATGTGCAGTGGGTTGCTTTTTGATTTTTATGGTAAATCCTAAGCAAGCAATTTTATTTATTATTGTATTTTTGATTCTTCAGCAGATTGAAGGCAATCTGATTTATCCTCATGTGGTTGGTGGCTCTGTCGGGCTTCCGTCAATCTGGGTACTTGCAGCAGTTACGATTGGTGGGAATCTAATGGGAATTGTAGGTATGCTTGTTTTTATTCCGATTGTGTCAGTAATTTATACTATTTTCCGGGAGTTTGTATATATGCGTCTAAAAAAACAGCATATAAAACAAGTGACCAAAACAGAAATCGTAGAATATACAGCAGAGGAAATCGCTGCGATGGAAAAGAATTGTAAAAAAGAATAGAAAAGAAAGCGGAAAGCCTCAGACTTAAAGGCTTTCCGTTTTCTTTTGACTTTGTTTATAAAAGATTCTTTCGAAGAGATACTATTTGCAATTATCCTCTGGATTCTTTGTATTCTCTTGCTTTTTCAGCTTTCTTTTCTTGATGACTTTTCTCACTATAATTACGATAACGGCAATGACTGCTGCGCATACGATAAGGATCGGTAATGCACCGAGAATTCCAATGATGAGATTCCTGAAACCGTGACCTACTTTATACAGGTTGTCTCCGAATCGTTCTTTGATTTCTTCAAAGAAGCCTTTCTCACCCGCGTCTGTCATACGTTCGACTTCAAATATCTCCACATGCACTGTGCTGTAATCAATCTGATTGTCCAGAAGTCTAAGTTGACTTTCGTAGTTTTCTATTTCATATCGGATATCGGATAATTTACTTTCAATGGCTAAGAGGTCTTCCATATTTTCTGCTGTAGAAAGCAGCTCCATCAAACGTGCCTGTTCCGTTTCTAAAGCTTTTTTATGGCTTTCGACATCTACATACTGAAGTGTCACATCTTCCACGGACTCATTTTCCTGTGTTACATTTCCAAGTTCACCAACGATATCCACAAACTCATTTAACTTGTCTGCCGGAATTCGTATGGTGTAGCTTGCATATCGGGTTGTCGTATAAGAATAACTATTGCCGCTGATAGAAGAATTCTCGACATAGCCACCTAGTTCAGTAGTTTTTGTTTTTAGGCTATTGAGTACAGAATCAAATTCTTTTGTCTGCAAAGAAAGAGAAACCGTTCGGATCAGTTTGCGTCCGTTTTCTACCTGAGCTTCCAGTCCATTTCCGGAAGTGACTCCTGCATCGGCTGTTTCTGCAGGTTCTTCGCAGTATTCGTTTTCTGAATAATCTGTACCGTAGACGGATTCCTTGGTTGCACTGTCCTCGGATGCTGACATTGATTTGCTGCCACATCCGACAGTCAATAGTGCCATCATAATTGCTGTGAAAAATGCGATTCTTTTCTTAAATTTCATACAAACACCTCCATTCTATCAGTAGGTCTTGAGTGAAGGTTAAAAGGGGAGTAGATTTACTTTACATCGGACAGCTTCTTCTTTCACCCTTGTCCATGTCTCCACGTAAATAGTGTCCATTAAATTCCATATTAATGTCACGGATCTCTTTTTTACCTTCGATATACTCATCGTACATTTCTGAAAGTCTTGCCATGCAACCGTCGCAGCTTGCAGAAATGTTGCCTAAAGATTCTTTTACAATCTGTTTTCTTTCTTCCACAGTTGTGTCTTTTATTAAAATGCTTTTGAATTCCATGATAGTTACCTCTGTTTTTCGTTTAGATTTAATAGCTATTTCTATTAAGAGTATAACATAAAATATGATTTATTCATATTTATCTGCAAAGCAGACACGCTTTAATCCCAATAACGGTGCTGCTCCGGAAGCGGTTGTCCCGAAGAAGAGTACATCTTTCTCAAGATTTAAATAATCAATGATCGATCCATTACAAAGTGTACTTCCGGTGCAGAGAATCAATTCTGCATAGGAGTCGCGGATTTCTTCTTTCATAGTAGTTCCGTCTTCAACACAGATTCCAAACTTTATCTGTCCGATATTGTTTGGATTCAGATCCATTACGCGGACATCATATTTGCTTTTGGAAAGCATTTCTAACAGAGAAGGTTGAAATCCTACAAGGGCAATCCGTTTGACATCCGGATAATTGGCTTCTAAAAACTTCAACATATCCTGTGCACAAAGTTCAGGCCCTTCGGTACGGCAATGAACAGTTCCGCAGCATAAGCCAAGGGATGCCATAACAGCATTTACAGTTGCAATAAAAATTCCCCGATCATGCGGATCGTGTTCAATATCCATCTGTAAAATGTCTTCGAGCATTCCTTCAAAGGAGGAGGGCGCATCGGTAAATGCCTGTCCACGGAATCCTTTGTATTCAGCCTGGATCATTACATCTTTACCGGTAAGGATTGGATAATCGGTTCGCTTTGTTTTCCCAATTGCTTCTTCCGGAGTCAGTGAACGACAGGAAACAGACAGGTGGTCGTTCTCAATCTGATGTTCTTTTAAAACTTCCTGAAATCGTTCTTTTAAAATATCATACAATTCTTTTTTTGTCATGATGTGCTCTCTTTCCTAAAAAATAATTAACATCGTCGTCCCAGTTTGATGTAAATAGTTTATCACTATCCACAATCCCTCGTAAACATCCATTGATCAGAATCCCGGTGCGGTTTGCAAGATTCTGTGCTTCATAAAAATCATGGGTTACGAATACAATTGTACAGGCATGCCGGGTATTGATTTTCTTAATTAAGCCATACAGTTTTTGCTTTGTGACCGGATCAAGAGAAGAAAACGGTTCATCCAGTAATAAAAGTTCTGGTTCAATGCTCAGAGCTCTTGCTAATGCAACTCTCTGTTGTTCGCCACCGCTTAGTGTGTCAGGATATTGGTCTAGAATAGAGGTGATCTCCAATTCTTCTGCAAGTTTTTCCACACGTTCAGTGATTTCCTTCTTGTGATGCTTTTTCATTTTTAATCCATATGCAATGTTTTCTCTTGCGGTCATATGTGGGAAGAGACAGTATTCCTGATATAAATATCCAAGTTTGCGTTCTTGTAAAGAATAATCTTCCAAAGAATGTTCCCGTAGCAGAATCTTACCGGAATCCGGTTTCTGAAATCCTGCAATACTTTCCAGCAAAAGTGTTTTTCCGGAGCCTGTTTTCCCTATGATCGCAAGGATTTCTTCTGGATTTACGGAAAAGGAAATATCTTTCAATCGAAAGGTTCCCCTTGTCAGGTTCAGGTTTTGGACGGTCAGTAATTGTTTTTTCTGATTTATATCAATCGTTTCGTTCATAACGCTGTTTCCTCCAATCTGTTCTTGTCACCAGATGAGAAATAAATAAGGACAATGCTGCAAGAATCAAGAGCAGAAAAGCACTTGCCAACGCTCCGTCAATCTGATTCGTACTGACATTTAAGTAAATATTTCCCGGCAGTGTTTCTGTTTTCATCCGTGTCACGCCAACCAGCATCAGAGTTGCTCCAAATTCGCCGAGTGCACGTGACCAGATTAAAATAAAGGAACTGATCAGTGTATTCTTACATAACGGCAGTATAATTGTACGAAATTGCTGAAATCTGGAAGCACCCAGCAAACCTGCAACTGCCTCCAGCTTACGGTTCACACCTTGAAAAGCCATTACAGTCAGTTTGATCGCAAAAGGCAGGTTTACAGCCAGCTGCGCCATTATGATACCATTTTGATGGAAAACGAATGGAAGACCGACGGCCTTCAGTGCTTTCACGGCAGGTGTTGAGAATAGAATCAGCAGGCTTAGTCCGATTACAATATATGGAAGAGTCATTGTCAGTTCCAGTACAGCTTCCACGCCACCGCGAAATGGAATCGGCATGTGAGTCAATACATATCCTGTGGGGATTGCCACAAAAAAGCACAAAATAGAAGAAATCAGTGCTGTTTTCACACTCATCCAGGTGGCAAATAGTGTTTCACGATCTTTTATATGATCTGCAAACACAAAGCCACCACGGAAGATGATAATGCATACAATTCCGCCTATAAAGCATAGGACGAAAAATGTGATAATATAGCAAAAGAGTGTAAATAAATCTATTTTATGTTTTTTCATTTTACCAGTTCATAGCCATAGGATTCCCAGATTTTATGAGCTTCTTCTGTTCCTAAGAATTCTGTAAATGCATCTGCAGCTTTTGTATTCTCATTGAAAGATAAGCGGGCAGCAGGAATTACTTTTACATAAGCGTCTAAATCTGTAGTATTACAAATCTCTACCCCATCAGCTTTGGCATTTTCTTTCCAGATGATTGCTGCATCAGCTTCGCCCAGTCCAACAACAGTTGCAAGCTGTGGAGCTGTTGTAGTTGTTGCTGCGATTGTTACTTTCTCTCTAATCTGGAAATCAGCAAATGCCTTTTTCGCAATTTTACCGATTGGTGTAGACTCAGGATCTCCGATAACTGTAACTACATCTTCGCGTGCAAGGTCATTTAATCCCTGAATATTCTTCTCATTTCCTTCCTTTACAACCAATACCGGAATATGTTTTACAAGGTCTTCGCTGCTTGTTACGAATTCTTCTACCGGTTTTAATTCTTCTTTTGAGCCTGCAATAAAGAAATCACCTTCCTGAGATTCCTGAATCTGTGTCTGGATCTGTGCTGCATTAGCATATGTTACATTCATCTCACAGCCTGTTTCTTCCTGGAATGCATCTGCAATTTCCTGGAATGGCTGCTGCATTCCTGCACCGCAGTAGATAGAAAGAGCTCCATCAATCTGTGCAGCATCTTCTTTCTCTTCTGTTTTGTTCGCTTCTTCTGTCTGTGCTTTTTTCGTGTCTTCGACTTTTTCATTACTTCCTGCGCATCCAGCCAGGGACAACATCATTGTTGCTGCTAATACAAGTGCTACATTTCTTTTTTTCATTTTCATTTTCCTCCTGATTTAAGCGTTTTGTTTTTAAAAACAAAACGGATGATAAGGATATTGTAGCTTTCTATTATTGTTGCGTCAAGGACATGTGACCTCTTTTGGAAAAATAATGGAATATTCGTACTATTGTGAGCAGTAAAGTTTTCCTGTATAATATGGATATGGAAAAATGGGGAGATTAAGATGAACAGAACAAAATTTGCAATTGTAGACACCTTCTGGCAGCTGTTGGAGGAAAAACCATATAATAAGATCACTGTACAGGATATCGTAGATCGATGTCATGTGAATCGAAATACATTTTATTATCATTTTCAGGACATTCCATTTCTTGCGGAGTGGTCTGTAGAAATGTGGACAGATGAGGTGATCAAAGACCGTGGGGATTTTGATTCTCTGTCACATTGTATTATCTATATGGCAGAAGAATGTACAAAGAGAAAAAGAGCTCTTTTACATCTTTACCGCTCAGCAAAGAAAGAATATTTTTTGGAATATCTGAATAAAATGGGATATCATATCATCCGTTCCTATGTGGAAAACAGAACCGGCAATCTGCCACTTACAGAGATGAAGACAGAGAGCCTGGTGCGATATTATAAATGCACATTTGTAGGGATTGTTCTTGACTGGATGGAAGATAATGCTTCTTATGACCTGGTTGGATTTTGCCAGGAAATGTGTGATCTGTTTGCCGGATCCGGTGAGAAAGCTCTTCTTAAGTGTGCAGTAGATTCTTCCACTGATCACTAATTTTCAAAATGACATTAGAAATCCATCTCTAAAATGAAATAAAGACGTCAAATATTAAGACCAGACATTAGACAATTCGTTATCAAATGTCTGGTTTTTGTATATCTGTGGGTGGTTTGTCCATTGTTGGAAGATCAGAATTGAGCTAGATTAAAACTAATAATAGCCATATCTATATATTGACAAATGAAAGAATGAAAACCGGAGGAAACTACAATGAATGCAGCAAATACGTTAAAGAAACTGGGAATCGAGAAAACATTCGATTATATTTATAAAGATCCGGATAAAAATATGCCAAAGATCATGGACTGGGCGGATAAATTCGCGGAGGGAGAATTCCCAACACAAAGAGAAATGATCCGAGAAGCAATCACAGATCCAAAACATCCATATTATGATTTTATCCGTCATCTGATCGATGATGTGGATCCGAAAGTGACAAAGACACTGGCAGTTAACTTTTTCATCAATTCAGCTTTGGTCGGATGGAAAAAAGAAGAGGAACTGAGAAAGAAATATAACTGCAATATTCCTTGGGCAATTCTTCTGGATCCTACGTCAGCCTGCAATCTTCACTGTACCGGATGTTGGGCAGCTGAGTATGGTCATAAACTGAATCTTACTTATGATGAGATTGATGATATTATCTGTCAGGGTAAAAAGCTGGGCATTTATTTATACATTTACACAGGCGGAGAACCACTGGTTCGAAAGAAAGATCTGATCCGTCTCTGTGAAAAGCATTCAGACTGCGTATTCCTTTGCTTTACAAATGCAACGCTGATTGACGAAGAATTTGCAGATGAAATGCTTCGTGTAGGTAATTTTGTTCCGGCAATTTCTCTGGAAGGTTTTGAAGAAGCGACGGACGGACGTCGCGGTGAAGGAGTTTATCAGAAGGTTCGCAAAGCAATGGAACTTCTTCGAAGAAAGAAACTGGTTTATGGTATCTCCTGTTGTTATACAAGTGCAAATTATGATTCTATCACATCAGAGGAATTTTATGATTCCATGATCGAAATGGGAGCGTATTTTGTATGGTACTTCCATTACATGCCGGTTGGAAATGATGCGGTACCGGAACTGATGCCGACACCGGAACAGCGTATCGGTGTTTATAACAAGATTCGTAATTATCGTGCGACAAAACCGTTGTTTGCAATGGATTTCCAGAATGATGCGGAGTATGTAGGCGGATGTGTTGCAGGAGGACATCGTTATTTACATATTAATGCAAATGGAGATATCGATCCGTGTGTATTTATTCATTACTCTGATTCCAATATCAGAGAAAAGTCATTGCTGGATGCACTGCGTTCCCCAATGATGATGGCTTATCATGATAATCAGCCATTCAATGACAATATGCTTCGTCCATGTCCAATGCTGGAGAACCCGGAAAAACTTCGCGAGATGGTAGCAAAAGCAGGAGCACATTCTACAGATCTTCAGTCACCGGAAACAGTCGAACATCTCTGTGCGAAATGTGACAAGTACGCGAAGGACTGGCAGCCGGCAGCAGATCAGCTCTGGAATGACGGAAAAGAGAAATGAATAATACGTGAGAAAATGAACGGGAGGGAAGATTATGAAGATGTTGAAAAAAATAAAGACTGATATGTGGATCAGTGTAGTTATGATGCTTCTGATTGGTGTTTTATTTGTTGTCCGCCCGCAGGATTCTCTGGAAATAACAGCGATTATCGCAGGCGTGATAATCTTTGTAAATGGGATCTATGACTTGGTTTATTATAAGAGAGCCTGGATAGACTTATATTCAAGAGGAACCCTGTTTGAGGGAATTATGAAATGTATCCTTGGAATCTTTATATTTACCCATGCGGGGATCATGACCGTGTTATTCTCTTATGTGTTCAGCATTTATATCATAATTAATGGCATTATCTGTCTGGAAACAACCGTTTATATGAGACGACTGTTTCATGTGAGCAGTGTAGGATATGTCATTCTGTCAGCACTTGTGGTTTTAGGAGGAATCATTATGATGTTCTTCTCACCGGATACAGTAAAGGCAGCTGCGATCATGACGGGAATTATTTTCATAACAAATGCGGCGATTGACAGTATAATCTTATATCGTATTCAGAAAATAAGCAGAGAATGTGCAGGACAGATACAGGAAGCTGTGGATGCATTGAACGGGAATATAATTGATGTGGATGATGATGTGAAATGATAAAACGGGACAGTCGGTTAATACCAATTTTCAGGCTATAAATCTCTTGAAATACGAATCTTCAGTAGAAATCAGTATTTTTTATACTTG
>ERZ870052.174-NODE-174-length-24594-cov-6.534731_pt1 | contig 24594 bp, 22 predicted proteins | sample MGYA00520889_ERZ870052 | MGnify/ENA primary metagenome ERZ870052 (study PRJEB32232, sample SAMN07284988) | human gut metagenome | biome: human-associated habitat; material: feces | host: Homo sapiens | place: Tanzania | collected 2014-08-14 ...
AAAGATCATTGAGCGTCATATAAATTTGACCAAAAGTCTGAACATGTTTCCTTAGATACATTACAATAAGATAATATTTCAAACCGGATATTCCTTTATGATTTTTAATTTCCTTTTTTGAAAATCCAACAGAAACAATTTGTTTGTCTGATTCTGGCAAGTAAAGTAGGTTTTCGATTTCTATCACTCCTTATTATTTATTAATAATATCTTTTCTTATATATATTTTATTATTATATTTTTGTTTTCAAAACGACTAATTAACATATCAATTAAATAAATAATCGTAACGACTATAAGTAAAGTTAATACTATTTTAAAATAATTCGGTAAAGCACTATACTCGTCAATAAAAGTGTAAGCACCCATATGCAAGCACATTAGCCGCATACTTTTTCTGCCAAAATATTTTAAAATAGAAGAAATTTTAAATCTATCTATAAATCTACAAAAATACAAAACAATTGTAGTTTCTATAAATCCCAGAATCAAGTAGAATAGAATCGAAAAGACACCCCAAATACCATAAGCACTTATACTTATATTTGGCATTTTATTAAGATAGAATACCAATAGATAAAAAATACCTAACACCATGACTTGCGTGAATGATATTTTCTCTAAGACTTTTTTACATCTAAAACCTACAAGAATAAATAATCCATGAATATAACATGTATCAAGTGACCACAGCCAAACAAAAGGGGATATACATGCAATAATTGTAATTAAAACCATTGTAATTTGCCCCCCCATTTCTTTGTTAGAAACAATGATATATATGCCATAAACATAGCTGGTAAAAACCAAAGTGGGGCAACTTCACGAGGAAGTAATCCAATAGAAATAGACTGTTCACCGATAGAATCTTTTAAAATTCGGCATCTAGCATATATTAATCCTATAATATTCTGAAAAACATTTTCATCTAAAGAAAAAATATAATATAATAGTACTATAGAAGTTCCATAGAAGAAGTATGGAAATAGAAGCCGCACTGCTTTTTTTCTTAATACATTTCCTGTTATATCTATTGTGGAACTAGTTAATCCAGAAGCCACAAAAAACAGAGGTATGAAACCGCCATAAAGAGGAGTCAAATATGAGCAATTTATCATATGACTCATCATTACCAATATTATACCAACTCCTTTCAAGGAATCTATGTACTCTATTCTTTTCCTTATCATTATTATTTATGTATTTCAAAATATAGGAAATCAAACATTCTACCATTTTAGTTACCCAAATGATTTTATGAATGATTTACCACGCTACTTACCCTTTATTTTGCGGATAATAATGCCATTTACTTCAAAATTATTATCCAACATACGACATAACTTTACATAATTTTTACGGTACTTTATGATAAGATACCTTATACCACTCTGCAAAGGCTCTCAGACCCTCTCTCAAAGGAGTAGCAGGCTTATAACCGAAGTCCTCTTCCAGCGGAGTAGTATCAGCATAAGTCACAGGCACATCGCCCGGCTGCATTGCCACCAGTTCCTTGTGCGCCTCGAAGTCATAATCCTCAGGCAGCACACCGGCACGAATCAGTTCCTCCTGTAGGATGCTTACAAACTCCAGCAGATTCTCTGGATGAGAGTTGCCGATATTGTAAACCTTGTATGGAGGGATAGGCAAACCATCCTCACCATTCTGCTTCTCAGGCGCATGCTGCATCACTCTCATGATACCCTCCACGATGTCATCCACGTAAGTGAAGTCACGCTTGCAGTTACCATAGTTGAAAATCTTGATGGTGTCACCCTTCACCAGTTTATTGGTAAATCCGAAGTACGCCATGTCCGGTCTTCCCGCAGGACCATACACCGTAAAGAATCTCAAACCTGTACTTGGAATATTATAAAGCTTCGAATAGGCATGAGCCATCAGCTCGTTGCTCTTCTTCGTAGCAGCATAAAGGCTCACAGGGTTATCCACCTTATCATCGGTAGAATAAGGCACCTTCTTGTTTGAACCGTAAACAGAAGATGAAGAAGCGTAAACCAGATGCTCTACTCCCCTATAGGTTCCGTCGGATTTGCAATCCGCCGAGTGTCTGCAAGCTTCCAGGATATTGTAGAATCCAATCAAGTTACTCTGTACATAAGCATCCGGATTCGTGATAGAATATCTCACGCCAGCCTGTGCAGCCAGATTCACCACCACCTTTGGCTGATGCTCCTCAAAGAGCTTGTCCATCACCGCCTTGTCAGCAATACTGCCATATACCATGGTAAAACCCTCAAACTCCTGCAGTCTGCGAAGTCTCTCCTCCTTGATATGCACATCATAGTAGTCGTTCATATTATCAATGCCCACTACCTTGACGTTCTTCACTTCCTTCAACAGTCTAAAAGCCAGGTTGCTGCCGATAAAGCCAGCAGCACCCGTCACGAGGATCGTCTTCCCCGTTAAATCAACATTATATTGTACCATAACTAATCTCTTCTAAAAATATCACGTGTATAAACCTTCTCCTTGGCATCATCCAGACAAGCATCATATCTGTTGGCAATAATCGCCTGACTCTGCTTCTTGAACTGCTCCAAGTTATTCACTACCTTGCTTCCGAAGAAAGTACTGCCATCTTCCAAGGTAGGCTCATAGATAATCACCTCAGCACCCTTCGCCTTGATGCGCTTCATGATGCCCTGGATGGCACTCTGGCGGAAGTTATCGCTGTTGCTCTTCATCGTCAGACGATACACACCAATCACGCACTCATGCTCCTTGCCGGCATCATAGCTGCTGTTCTCGTTGTAATACCCCGCCTTTCTCAACACCGCATCAGCGATATAGTCCTTGCGGGTACGGTTACTCTCCACAATCGCCTCAATCAGGTTCTCAGGCACATCAGCATAGTTTGCCAACAACTGCTTGGTATCCTTAGGCAGACAGTAACCGCCATAACCGAAGCTAGGATTGTTGTAATGTGTACCGATGCGAGGATCCAGGCCCACGCCGTCGATGATAGCCTCAGAATCCAGCCCCTTCATCTCTGCGTATGTATCCAGCTCGTTGAAGTAGCTTACTCTCAGAGCAAGATAAGTATTGGCGAAAAGCTTGACAGCCTCAGCCTCCTTCATACCCATGAACAGTGTATCGATGTTCTCCTTGATGGCACCCTCCTGCAGCAAAGCCGCAAAAGTCTTGGCAGCCTCCTTCAGCATCTCCACATCCGTTACACTTCTGATAGCCTCATTCTCCTCAGCAAATTCAGGGCGGTCGATAATCTTAGGATAGCCCACGATGATGCGGCTAGGATAGAGATTATCATAGAGCGCCTTGCTCTCACGAAGGAACTCAGGCGAGAAGAGCAGGTTGAATTTCTTCACTCCCTTCTTGGCATACTTCAGATAGAGACTACGGGTATAGCCCACAGGGATGGTACTCTTGATGACCATCACCGCATCCGGATTCACCTCCAATACCAGGTCGATGACCTCCTCCACGTGTGAAGTATCGAAATAATTCTTCACAGGGTCGTAGTTGGTAGGAGCAGCAATCACCACGAAGTCCGCATCCTTGTAAGCCGCCTTGCCATCCAACGTAGCCGTCAGATTCAGCGGCTTCTCTGCCAGATACTTCTCGATATAATCGTCCTGGATAGGAGAAATCTTGTTATTCAGTTTCTCCACCTTCTCAGGGACAACATCTACTGCACTTACATGATGGTGCTGAGATAGCAAGGTTGCAATACTCAGACCCACGTAGCCTGTTCCGGCTACAGCGATTCTTAAATTCTTAAAATCTTTCATTTTTCAAATAATGAATGTTAATGATATAATACTGAGCACTATGAATCATCATAGAGTTCAATAACTTGATAAATAAATAGTTAGAATTTTAACTCCGTTTAAATATCTATGATAGTCTTTCGTGCTATCCAAACCTATTTCAGCCACTTCTTGTCATTATCCTCGAACCAATCTGCAAGGGCTTCCTCAAAACTCCACTTAAACTGATAGCCGCAGTTCTTCAACTTCTCACCACAGATATTAGTCGAAATCTGGAGTTTTTTCACTCTTGCAGGACAGATACCCATTGGCGAACCAAGAAGCATGGCTGCTCTTGCCATAGGCATGATAACCCAGTTAGGAATATCAGGAACAAACTGAGTCAAACCTGTTACCTTCTTCATAGCCTCAACAATATGTTGAATGGTATAAGCAGGCTCGAAGCAACAGTTGTATAACTCCACACCATGCTCATGATGCTCCAGGCGATAAAGCATGAAGCGAACCAACTCCTTTACATAGATACAAGCCTTGATGGTATCCTTTCTGCCTGGGTAAGCAAACTTATGACCACGAATAGCCCAATACAATCTGGTGAAGTTACCATTCTCACCCTTTCCGAATACCACACCAGGGCGAACGATAGTGAGCTGGCGATGAGCAGCATCACCATTCTGCCACTTCTCATGAATCTTCTCTGCCACCAACTTAGAGATACCGTATGCAGTGTTAGGAGTAGGCAAAGTAGTTTCCTTCTTCAATTGCTCGGCAGCACCGTATGGTGCGATACTTGAAGTAAGCACAATCTTCTTGATATTCCACTTCTCAGCAAAAGCCACCACATTCTCAGCTCCACGGATATTCGTCTCAAAATACTCATGGTCCTCATGACCAGGAGTACGATGCACAGCTGCAAAATTGAAAATGACATCATCCTCGGTAGGTGTAAACGGCAGGTTCTCGATAGGCTTGCGGATATCATACTCTATGAAAGTTGACTGCAGTTTCTGACCATCACGTAAAGCAGGCTTGTAATCCTTTACTACCGGATTTGGAGTACCAGGCTTAACAATGTCGAGGTTATATACTTGAGCGTTAGGATAACGCTCCTTAATCAAATTTGTAAGATGGGTACCGATAAAGCCAGTACCACCAGTGATAATATAGTTCATAAAACTATGTTTTATAGATTATTGGCTGCACTCGGCAAAATCAAGCGAGCTTGTTTTGCTCTCGTTTGCACAATAATTCATTTGTATTTATCGGTTATAAACTTCTGTATAAATATTTTCCAATGCTTTGATGCGATTGTCAATAAAGAAATCAGACTCAAAGTAAGAACGGGAGTTCTTCTCCATTTCTTTACGCTTCCTTTCATTCTCTATCAATTCATTCATCTTTTCAACAAAGATGTCTTCCTTCAATGGCAAGAGATAACCATTATAGCCATCTTTCACACAATCCTTGTTACCAAGCACATCACTCGCCACGATAGCTTTACCCAAAGACATAGCTTCTATCACAGATATAGGAAGTCCTTCATAGAGAGAAGTCATGAAGTAAAGCATACTTCCCTTCACATACTTTAAAGTCTCCTCATGACTTAGCCAAGGCAAGAGGTAGAACGTATCATCCATATCATACTGATGAATGAGCTTCTTCATATCTTCCAACATTGGAGAATAGAAGCCGACACCTAGCAGATAGAATTTTATATCAGGATGCTTTAGATGGATTCCATGAGCAACTTCTACCATGAACAAAGGGTTCTTCTGATAGGAAGGACGTCCGATAGAAGTGATGTAACGCTCGCCTACTTTTGGAACTGGCAAATCTGATGCCTCAATCTTACCAGAAGAAATCTGTGGAAGAATATCCGGCACAGCATTATTCCAAGCAAAAGCCTTTTTTTCTTTGAAGCCAACTACCTTAATGCCCAATTCTCTTTCTGAACCAGAACAGGCAAGAAGGTAGGAGTTCAGCTTTGCTATCTTCTCTAACAGAAGAAACATCTGCTTTTTCTTGACAGATTCAGCCGAAAGAAAAGAAAATGCATGAGCCGTATAAACAACCTTTGTCCCTGTAAAGAAAGCAGCAAATCTTCCGATTACGCCGCCCTTTGCACTATGACAATGCACCAAGTCAGGTTTTTCCTTCTTAATAATCTTGATAGCCTGCACCACCGCCTTCATATCCTTTACTGGATTCAAGGCACGATACATATCTATACTATACGTCTTAACCTGCTTACCATGTCGCATATAAGGCTTACTGTTATCATCCGCACCATTAACGATAACGAACTCAAACTTATCACTAGCCAAAGCAACAGTATTGCGAACATAAGTATCTATGCCGCTTTTGAGGTTGCCGATATGAAGTATCTTCATGCTGCCACCCTCCTTTCTTCACGATGAAGGGTTGCGTCATAACCGATAGATACCTGAATTACAGTATCAATGTTAGTCTTTAGGAAGACAAGATTTGCCCCCCCATATCTCAGATTATAAACCATATTATATTGATTTTGCAAGTATTTAATTCTATTCTCTATGAAGAATTCTTCCAGGAATAAAGCTCTGGATTTCTCCTCCATAGATATTCTTAATTCTTTGTCATTTACGAGTTGGATAATCTTATTAGCATAGGCATCTGCATCCAAAGGTAGGAGATAACCATTCTTCCCATTTCTTACGCAATCCTTATTTCCAACTACATCACTGGCTATAATCGCCTTACCATTCGCCATAGCTTCAATGATTGCCAAAGGCAAACCTTCATAAAGAGCTGTAGATATATAGAACAGCGAATTACGCACAAACTCTTGGCAGTCTGCATGATTTATCCAAGGTTCCAGACGAATGGATTCTTCCAATCCTAACTCATGCATTTTGGCTTTCATTGTATCCAATTCTGGCGAATGATAGCCAACACCAAGCAAGATAAATTTGAGATTACATCCTCTATCCTTCACCTTCTTGATGACATCAAGCAAAAACAAAGGATTCTTCTGGTAGCATGGACGCCCGATATAACAAGCATAAGGTTCAGATATATCAACCACCTTTCCCCTTTCAAGAGATGAATCAGGCACGGCATTGTGCCAAACTAAAGCATGTTCTTTAGAATAGCCAACCTCCTTGATAGCCATTTCCTGTTCTGATTCCGAACATGCTAATACGTATGTCTCGAAACGAGTCAAGCGCTCAATTGTCATAAACACCCATCGTTTCAGCTTCGAAGGAGTACAGAGATAAGAGAAAGCATGAGGCGTATAGAATGTCTTCACACCTGTTACCCATCCCGCTGTTCTTCCTATGATACCACCTTTAGCACTATGGCAATGAATCACATCTGGCTTTACCTTCCTAATAATCTTGACAGCTTCTACCAAAGCCTTCAAATCATTCACCGGATTGAGCGAGCGGAACAATGATATAGGATATTCTTTCACCTCTACACCATTTCTGATAACAGGCTGATGCTTATCATCCTTACCACAAGTAATGATATACTCATTACCTTCCACCTTATTATATATAATAGAGTTTCGGATATAAATATCCAATCCTCCTATCATCTGTCCGATATGTAATATTTTCATTACTTAAACTTTTTTCTTCTACAAATACTCAATTACCTAGCCAATTATCAAGTCAAGCACAACATATTTCATTGTATATTACTTTTTTTTCCGAAGTCAACCAATAGAAAATCTTCCTAAGTATTAATCCGTACAACACTAAAAGATTCCTAATTGTGACATGAAGATTTATAGTCCATTAAAGACTCATGCATAATACCAGAAAAACGCTTAAAGGTATATTTCTCTAAAACCCCATGCGGTGAAGCCACTTCTTGAGCCAGCAAAGTGTCCAAGTCCACATTTGTATCATAAGGATCTATCCAATAGACCGTATCACCAAATATCTCAGGTAAACAACTTGCTTTAGCTATTATACATTTTGCTCCAACACTTAATGCTTCCAATGGTGGTATTCCAAATCCTTCAAAGAAAGAAGGAAATATAAAAGCCTTACAACGAGACATCAGAAATTTAACTTCGCCATCACTGATGTATCCCAAGAATTTGACATTTTTCAAATCTTCTTCTTTGTAGTCTGTTCCATATGCTCTAAGATTCGCATTACCACCGATATAAAAATTATATTGAGGATATTTCTTTGCGACTTCCAATATCCATTGAATGTTCTTATTGGGTGCTAAACTTCCTAACGAGAAATAGAAAGGTTTTTCAAACAGAGAAGGATTTTTCTCTTCAAAAGACTTATCAATAACGACAGACTTAAAATGTTCCCAACCATTGCCTAAAACAACAATTTTTTCAGGAGCAAGTTTCAGGCTCTTCACCATTTCCAGCTTGGAGTACTCAGATACGGTAAATAATATGGGTGAGAATCTTCTGGCAAGCTCTTCTTGGAATAGATGCCAATAACGTGAAACCTTTGCGTAAAAAGTCTTGCAGTATTCAGGATGGGTTCGATAACTCATATCATGAATGCAGACAATACCAGGACGCAAAATCGGCATTATCGTAAGAAGATTCAAGGATATACATTTAGGATGTCTCAACATATACCAAGCAAAAAAAGTTTGCTCCCACAAAGAACCTTTTGCCTTGCCATATCTGACAACTGGTATGTTTTTCAAAGGAGGTACATTGAATGCGTTTCGTGGCACAACTAATATATATTGCCCCTTGTTGCAGATTTTATCCAACTCAGAAATAATCTCAAATGCAAATCTCTCTTGACCTGTTACTCTACGAGCTGCAAATTGACCATTGATAACAATAGGATTATTCATCTTCATGCCAATTACTTTTTTCTTAAAATTTTTTTTCTTACAAAAGCAAATACCCCCAATTGGTTCATTATTTTCTTTACTTTGAATCGCATAGGCAAAAAATCTGTAAACATGGATTCGGTTGGATTCGGAGTATTCTTGTATCTAGCAAAGAACTCCGCACGTCTAGGATGCTCAGAAACAGAACTCCATAACATTCCATTCACACTGCCGATTGTCCTATAATCAGTCGCCATCACTTCACCACTCAAACTCTTTATTACCTCTTCACCTTTCTCGTTCATTGCATACAAACAAGAACATCCATCATTACCTGCTGCATATGTAGATTGATAAAAATCGCCTACTATAATGTCAGCACCATTCTGATTTGCCTTGTATTGACAATGGTTGCAAGAATGGCGTAAATAGAGGTCATCTGTAAAAAGAAACACATAGGGGTCGCTGAGGTATGTGGGCATGCCCACATTCCTCAGCTTCGTCGAGGTATGTGGGTCGCTAAAGCGACCATCGCGTGCCTGCGGGGTATCAAAAGCATAGCGGACATAAGAAGTACTATAGCCATTATAACTTTTGTCTCGCATATTTACATCCACCAATCTTCCTTTGTATTTTTTCTCCATAATCCTTTTCCACACCTTCCAAACACCAGGAGAAGGAACGCCATGACATATCACACATATAGAAATAAGATTAGTTCTGTCTGCCTTGCCAAGATAAGAATTCAAGCCTGCAGTTTGACATGGAGTTCCACAAAAAGCAACTTTTCTGCCTTCACGCAAAGCCTTTCTAATTTTCCTGTAGCAATCTTGCATATTGCTCTGAACATATTTGGAACTTTGCATCTTATACAAATCAACCAAAGAATCAGACAAAACATGAACAGCCTCAATATTATCATTCCATTCACAACCGCAAATGAGTCCACCATCAGCCAATACCTTATTATATATATCATAGACAAAGCCGCCAGAAGCAGACTCCTTTCTTCTTGCATCTTTAGAGAAATAAAGATATGCCTTCTTATCCTTAAAACTCTCTAAAGAGAATTGACTTCTGTCAGTAGATGTATTGAGATGTGGACATGCCTTATCACATAATCCACAATCAACACATTTCTCCTTATCGATATGAGGCATCAAGAATCCCTCATCATTGGCTTTCATAGTAATGGCACCATGATTACAACTATTGGCACAAGCTGTACAACCACAACAATCCTTATCGAAATCAAAATTTATCATAGTCCTTTCAATGAAGATTTTATAAAGTCAAAAGAAGTTTGTCTTAAAGCAACCTTCTTATCTCTTATGGGCAAGAAATCTGTGGCAAGCATTTTGTCCACATCTACATTATCTTTTGTCACAAGATGGTCTGCAAGCCCAAGTTGATCAAGCAAAGAATACATGCGAGTATCTGCTTTTCCTGTTACGATAGATACGTATGGCTTCTCAAACGTCGTGGAGAATGCAGTGCCATGGAATGAATTTGTAACAACAAACTCTGCGTGTTTTATCATGCTCAAAAACTCACAAGGTCCGATATCCAATTTACGTGGGATACCACAAAACATACCTCTTGGCGGGGGCACAATATTATAAACTGGAAGCCCCATTCTTTTAGAAACATATTTTGCTGCCTCAATCAAATCTTGATTAGTATTCCAGCCGAACATGAGAATATATTTCTCCTTAATAAGCCTTTCCTTGCAGATAGGCTCATAATCTTCCTTGTCCAACAACAAAGTAGGGTCAAGAGTTAAAGTACAATCTATTCCTTTGGATCGAAGATACTCATATCCATCCTGCTCACGAATGGAAATGTCATCAAACTCCTTAATCCAAGGCATAAACTCATCCTCATGTTCGTGAGCAATCTTCGTAAAGCTGGCAAAAGAAGCCGAAAATGCCACACGTCTCTGCTTCTTCGGGAAATTCAAGAAGAACAAAGGAGTGATAGCAGGATCATCCTTTACATGGGTTAGATTCCAGATTTGGTCACTTCCACAGATGATACAATCATAATCCTCAGCATGCTTCACAACCTCTTCCTCCGTTTTATAACGAGAGGTTGAATTAAGCACATCAAAAGTATAACTATTAAACATTCGCTCTCGCTCATGCAAAGATTTCCAGTAAGGAAGTCGAGTTATATTTTTGATAATTTCCTTCAATCGTCTTGGACGACTGAACATTTCTCTACTAGCCACAAAGGCATCTGTCTCAAAATTTATGATTTCATTATCATATCCGAATTTCTTCAGTGTAGTTTGCAAAGCATAAGCTTGCAAACAAGCACCATAATTAAATCCAGAATGATAGGTTAAAATTCCTATTTTACTCATAATTACCTATAAATACTATTTCTATATTATTGTATAACATTCATCTACCTCCACAAAACAGCGCAACAGTCTTAGGCATACATTTTATGGCTATCTCATAAAACAACACTCCTACAGCAACAGTCACCCCGAAATCAAATGCAAAAACACAAAGGAACGCAGTATCACTAGCTGGCTTAAGAATCGGAATGATGCTATTCCGAACCATCTTGACAAAAAGACCATGGAAGCCAAAAAGAAAGAAAGCCGAACCTGCTATTCGTTGGGGTATCTTTAATATGTCATGATTAAAACAATAAGCTGTAAATAAAACAAAAACTATAATTCCTACCAAAATGTTTAGATGGTGGATATAAACCGAAAAATCTGTATACCGGAAACTTGTTTCCACGATTCCCAAGGCTAAATAAAGAAGCGATAGTTCTGACACTAACTTAGTAGTAGGATGTGCACAGTTTTTGGGTAAATTCCATTTATGAATACCACCATAAGCACCCAAAAGAAAGAATGTATAAGACTGTCCATCAAATCCCTTCACTGAAAAACATAAATTGCCTAAGTATAATACCAGCACCAAAATTGGCACTAACGCTTTTCCATACTTTAGAATAGGATAAATTACTATGCTCAAAATGCTCAGTACCATAAGGTCTCGTATAAACCAAAATGGATAACAAGGAGGATCTATCCATAATCTTACGAGAATTGCACAAACATCCACATTTCGATAAATGGTCAAAGCTTCATCTTTAGAAAATTTACTTATTACAAAGAAAGCTAAGATATATAATGCGTTCCAAAGGATAAAAGGCATAATCAACGTGCGAACACGTGAGAATATTTTCTTTTTATAAACACTCCATCCAAAGCAATTTGCCCAACGAAAGAACAAATATCCCGAAATCAGGAAAAACAGCGGGACAGTAACTCTACCCAACACTCCTGTAAAAAAATAACTTATAAATCCATATAACGTATATACGTTAGAAGCATCAATTACCCCCCCCAGATTTATAATTAAGAACATTCTTTATATTTGAGTGCAACAACACGACTAAAAGCATTAGCGGCAATCTCAATCTATTGATAATTTCTGATTCTATTGTTTTCATTTACTGTATTATTTCATTTATTCTTAAAAAACATGGTCTCTTTCTATGATTCTATCTAATAATTTCTTTGTACTAAATTCCCCCTGATATCGATAATTAGGTTTCGTATTGAGTACAGAAAGGTCAATGCCATCCACATTATCGAACACTTGTATATATCGACTATCATAATAAGGAGAGCTGAGCACTGTCTGATTATTGGTCAGCAACAGTTTGTTGTAGCACACCGCCTCCTTCAGTCTCAAAGTATTACCTGCTTGCGAGCCATTCATAATCTCGACAATGACATCATGTTGCTGCACTAATCTTACCACCTCTGCATAAGAAAGCGGATGGTTATAGATGACCCCCTGACGAGTGGCAAAATCTGAAGCCACTCCATTGAGATAAAAGGTACAGTCTGCCATGTCCTTCAACTTATCGTAGAGTTCATGTAATATATTCAGTCGCTCGATGCTACGGCAGCCTCCCACATAGAGAATACGTAACTTGCCGTTCTCTTGTCGTGGAGCATCTTGCTCTGCATTAGGCACCATGGAATAAAAGTCGAAGAAATCCGCCCCAAACTCCTCACAATCGTTCTTGTCAAAGGAATACACCTGGTCGATGTGATAATGTTGACAGAATCGATCAAATTCCTCACGTGACTGCGCCATATTCATGGTACGAATATTATCTGGCATATAGAGCACAATGCAAGCATTCCGCTCTCGTTTGAGTCGCTCTATATAATGAGCCGAAAACTTGATGCCTGTTTGGAAGATGACATAGTTACGCTTTGCTGAATCGAGATCTGAGAGACGCAATGTATTAGAGAAATCCCAAACACATTTCAAAGGTAACCATATCTTACGATTGGCTACGTTAGAAAAATGCGCTCTGCGCAGTTTCCGAAGGTACGGAATCATTTTCGTACAACTATCGAGCAAAATCCTTGCCCCTACATTGCGTGCATCTCGCCATACGATATCTGGCCAAGAGTCGGGGCAAGCCTCGTTGACGATGATAGTGAAAGTATTATCTTTTGAATTTTTCATCTTGCAAAACTTAAATATTTTTTCGAATAATTTTACAAATATTTCATCTATTAAAATCAAGATTGCAATCTGAAGAAATAGCTATGGTATCCATAATCAGAGCCGGACAGAACTGATAAATCAGGCTTGTTGATTTGATATGACAAGGTATTATGCGCACAACGATTTCTATGTCTATACACTATTTCTTCATATTTCTTATTTAAAGTACTTTGAAACAACTGGTATGATTTCAAATTGGCTGGATATTGAAATTGCGCATCACTCAATAATGTTCTGTTATTTGCCTTGAAGAAAACATACTCTCGATGCTGCCAAATAGGAAACACTGATGCTACATATATGGCATCAATATTACCCCTAATAGCAGTCAAAAAAAGCGTATCAATCAATGCATTGGGTTCGAAATCTGACTCCAACTTTTTGATAATCGAAATCAAATCATTAAAGATCTTGTTTTTAACATCATACGTTGAGCATTCACCCTACAAAGAAGCATAAAAACTTGAAAAAAACATTTTATGCTTCAAAGGAATGAAATACTTAAAATAAGCATTACGAATATGCTGAATTAAACAAGAATGCTTTCGAGGTCGATCTTTACATCTTACGTTATTACTATTTCGTGCCCATTCATCCTCTGGCAATAAATATACAAAAGGAATATTGAACTTCCAAAGCGTAAAAGAATACCCCAATTGATCACGCTTAGAATAATTTAAACGTAATCTCCACCATTCATTACATTGCTTAATGATTAATGGATTATTATGTTGTCTGAATATAACATTAGCCTCATACATTCCAAAATGACGAGGGAACCCCTCTTTCTTATAATAGCTAAGTTGTTTCCTTATAATACCAATATTCTTATCTATTCCACATATCCATACTCGATAACCTTCGTCATAGATACAATCACGAAACTGATGTTTTAAACCAGCCAAAAGAGCCCCTTGTTTCAACAACTCGTCTATACGTTTAAATATATAAGGAGTTATTATATTAACATTTGCATCAACATAAAGACTGATATCATATTCTGGCAACACATCATGAGGTTGCAATTTGGGGAATCTTGACAACAACTGCTTATCATCAGAAGGGTAAACTATCTTACGTATAGTCCAAATTCCAACTTTCTTCTTTTCCCCAAAATCATTTGAAAAGCAAATATAATCATAAGTTGGGTCAACATATTTATGCTGTTCCAACGCATCATATCCGCCAGTCAACGCTGTATATACTACTTTTTTCATATATTTTTACAATGATTCTTTAATAATAAACAAAGAGTCTGGCTGTTTTAATAAGAATTTACGCTTTGCCTTTGAATTCATTTCTTTAGAATGTAAATCAAATCGTTTATTTCTTTCATAGTAATCATTTATAGTACTTATGATTTTTGCAGGATTCCCAGCTACCACAACACTATCAGGAATAGATTTGGTAACTACAGAACCAGCAGCAACTATAACATTGTCACCAATAGAAACACCAGGCATTATCAAACTATTCATCCCTATATAGACATTATTACCTATAATTATTTTTCCAAAAACATCAAAATCAGGATGCTCTATCCTCACAGCCTGTCCACCACCATGAGTAAATAATCTAACACCCTTTGTAATCTGACAATTATTGCCTATAGATACAAGGTATGGTTCTGAAGACCATGTGTCTTTATCTGGAATAAAATTATTCTCACCCATAACAACTCCTATTTTTTTTGCATATTTTATAGGAGGATATAGTGCTTTTTCCACTTCTTTTAATAAATGAACAAAATATCTAAACAATTTCATATACTATAATTGTTTTAAAAAATTAGATAATCGTTTCCCCTGTTTTATCGGGTTAAAACTTTCTTGTGCTACATTTTTCCCTAATTTTCCAATTTCTTTTCTCATAGATGAATTATTCAAGAGGAATTTCAAGTCATCTACTAAAGCATCTTCATCATCAGGATTAAAAATCAAAGCATTTTTTCGATTTTCAAGATAAAGTTTTGCATCGCCAACATTTGTTGTAATAACAGGACAACCACTCATCAGCATTTCGCCTAATTTGGTTGGAAAACAATTTCTTGTTTGCAAATTATCACTTTTATAAATAATAGTTAATGTCGCATAATACTGCAATCTTTTAACTTCTTCAATACTTACAAGACCTAAAAGATCTATGCTATCACGAACATTCAACTCTTCCATTAAAGGAATATACTGACAGTTCTCATTTGCATGAGGGCCAGTAAACACCAGACGGCAATTAGAATGGGTCTCTCTTTTTAATCGTGCGAAAGCTTTTATTATCTTAGACACGCTATCTTTTTGTTCTAACATTGTACCTGTATGTATAATGTATGGAACATTATATGCAGACTTCATTGAGGACTCATCACAACTATAGCTGTCTTCAACCAAAATCGGAACTATGATGGTCTTGGCAGACTTTGATTTATAACGATTCACGAAATCATTTAAGTCTTTAGATATAGTCACAAATCCATCAAAGAAAGAGAAAAGAATATGATATTCTATCCATCGACCGATTTTACCTTTTAACGAATTCATATTACATAATGCAGAAGGGTGCTCACAGACTTCACGAACAATTTTAGCTCCTTTAATTTTAGCAGCTAACATCAATAATTCATACAACCTATTATTGTAGAAATAACAGAATAAAACGTCATCTTTTTTAATTGTTCTCAAAGCATGCAAGAATGCATTAAATGGTTCTGAAACGTGTATTTGAATTTTTCGCAGAAGCTTGTTACTTGATTTTATTTTACCAGAAACATACTCATAATTAATTCCCTGATAATTTCCAGATGGAGGGAATTCGTCCTTTTCATTAATTGTAAAACATTTCGTACATATATTTACATCGACGAAATTGTCATCACTAATTAATCCTTTTGCATAACAAGTCAAACGTTTAGATGCAGCCATTCCTATTGGGAAGGGGAATAATATATAAAAGTGAACTACCATAAGCTTAAAATGTTCTTGACTATTTTGTTAGTTAAATATGCTATTATAGTACCTAATACTAATATTATGATATATACTACATTGAGATTTGTAGAGCATATATATGAATTATCACTTTGAAATGTTTCAAATAAGTGCATTAAATAGATATTTGCTAAATATGATTCTAAAGACAACACGCCCCAAAACACAAATATTTTCTTATAATTTTCTTTTTTATCTATGAGCATAACAAAAACTCCCATTATTGGAAATTCCAATAACCAACTAAAATATTTATGAGGAAATAAAATGTGTAAAATCAAATAAACTGATATACTTAAAATTGAGACATATAGTAGATTAACACGAACTCCCTGCTTAATTAATTTGAATATAGACAAGCCTATAACAAAACTAACTGTTCTACCAAATGCCCATTGTACATTATGCCAAATATCAATAATGGAATCAGGAAACATAAAATCCCAATTTATATAACACATTATTATAATAAAGAGAGATATTAGTAAACAAGCAATTTTCTTGTTTATTTTCGTAAGTGTCAAATATAACAAAGGAGTAACAAAATACAAAGGAAACAATAAGGCCACATACCATGCACCTGTATGTTGAGTCCAAAATGAAAATGTTGAAAATTCATATATCCAATTCAAAAAATCAATTTTCCCTATTAATATATAGACTATCAAAAACGGAATTTGTATCAAGAAATAAGGAATGAATATTCTGACTAACCTTTTTGAATACCATCTAAATATTTTTGGGTTTGAAGATAGAGAAAATCCACAACCAAAACCAGAAACAAACAAAAATATATCTACACCAATATTTCCAAAAGATAGAAATGTACGTATATATGACGGAAATATAACACCAAACGAAACGGCATGACAAATCAAAATCATAAGAGCAGCAAAGCCCATCAATTCAGTTCTATATATACTCAAATTATATAAATTAAATTTCATATTAATTCTAATTTTGCATTTCTATATTTGAGAAGAATCCATAAAGCCAAAACGTTGTAAATAAAGCAACACCCATTATCGGATAAGAAATAGAACAAACAATATAACAAATCAACAATGCATATTTTTTGCTACTACAAAATTCTGATGATATTTTGACAGAAGACTTATACAAACACCAATAAAAGAACAATCCCAAAATCAAACCATATTGAGCTATTACTTTCAAGAAACCACCTGTTAATATTGAGTTGTTAGATATCTCTTTATTATAATAGGAATTGGTATGAGCAAGACCATAACCGAAAATAGGCTCATGCTTTATATTCTCATATTCAAATATCATTGACGGAAATCTTTCAAGGGAAAAAGCATAATCAGAACCAGTTTTTTCAGCATTCATTAAACTATTTTGATACTTTTCCAAAGTAAAACTTTCTGCAATCTGTCTATCAATTTTATCACCTAAAAAATTTACTTCTGAGGATAACAAAAAGCACGGAACTATAATGAGAATATATCCAAATATATTTTTTAGTGTAAAACGTTTTATGAAAAAGTAAGAAACTATTATGGCATAAGCACAATATCCTGTAGTAGAAAATGTAGTTACTAAAGATATCGTAAGCCAACATAAATTCTTGTTTTTTCTAAACTTCAATCCTTCATGCAATAAATTAATCGTAATTGCCAAAATCAACATTATCGAAAAACGACCTGGTTCCCATGAAAAGCCTGCATTGCGAGAAATCATAGTACCTTCTATAACTTGCCCTTTTGCAGGATTCATCCAATTAAAAATATAGAAGAAGTTGTCTCCGTAAGAACCAGTATCATAACCTGGCATTAAATGATAAATGAGTATAGCAAATCCTGGCATTAAAACTCCGATTCCCCATAAGATTAACGACAATTTACTTAATTTTACCATTATTTCTTCAAATATAAGGAAAACTTTTTTTCCAAAAGCTGCATAATGAACATAAGAGACAATTATAAAGTAGAAAACATATGGTATTAGTGAAGCACCACTGAAACCAAACTTTATCAATTGTATTAAAGACCAAATAAAAACGAACAATATTATTCTTACAAAATATTTATTTTTAAATGAAACCCTGTATTTAATTGATAATATTACAGTCAAGAATATAGGCAACAAAATTGCAAAACTTGACATTCTACTAGAAAAAGTTTCCATTGCACGCATATGAATGTCAACCGAAGCCATATACAGGCAAATAACAAACATATAGAAATAATCAAACTTTGAATATTTGACAATCGATGATTCCATGTTTCTATTTTTTTACCTTACAATAATAATACAACATTACTAAAAAATAAGTAACAGCAAAACCTATTCGAGTTGCTACGGCTCCATCTATTCCAAATAAATAGACACCAAAAGTATACCCAACCAAAGCAACTGTGCCTGAAAGAAATGCACCATTACGCAAATATTTGCCATAGCCATGTGCTCCTAAAAAACGATTAAAAACATCTCCCAATCCATGAGCTGTTGATGCAAAAGCCAAAAAAGAAGCATACAAAGCAACAACTTGATACTTATCATTAAACAAGAAGTCCACAACAGGATATATAAGAAGTATAAAACCTACCAATGTTATAGTAGACATTGCAACTGTTGATATCAACACTTTCCGTTCTATTCTATCTTGGGTAGCAAATCTCTTAAAATACGTTGTACCTATCACATTTGGCAGCATCATAAGTGGTCCTGTTGCTGTCAATGCCAAAGAATAATAACCAACATTTACATTGTTCGCAGCAAACAAGCCAAGTGTTACTCCTGCAACATATTGAACTGACACATTGCTGACACTTCCCAAATAGACATGGAAACCATATCGCTTGTTTTCTTCTTTCAATTTTCTCCACGATTCCTTCAAATTGTGGAATGATGGATGATTTTGAAGAATGAGGAAAACCAATATCACAAATGAAATTCCAGTATTGAGAAGTAATGCCAAAGTACTTGTCGCTCCAAAGGTATTGAAGACAATTGCAATGGCTGCCAAATATACGACAGAAGGAAGCAATCTTGCCAGTGCTATCATCCCGATACTGTTATCACCCTGTGATGAAGTATTGATATAATTCAAGCACAGCGCATAACCACTAAAAGGAATTACATAATAGAACAAATGGGAGAATGGCTTGTGCAAAATAAAACTATGCACCACTCCGCATATTGCCATTATCACCATCATTGCAACAACAGTTAATCCCAAGATAACTGTCATAGCACCTTTTATCTCATTGGCTTCTTTCTTGTCCTTGGCTATAGCTAACAATCTGCATCCCGACACAAAATACCCGAACAGCATTAACCCAGAAAAGAAATTAATGATATTCTGCACATAATGCACATCACCATAATCCACAGGATCAAGGTAGCGAGTATTAATGATGGATATCATCACACCAAGTATTACTCCAATAAGGGTGCTAACATATAAATATAAAACCTGAATTTTTGATTTTGATAGTTTCATTTCTATTGTTTTTCTGTTTCCTTTACGCTTAATATATTTCAAACTAACACATTGCCTTTCTCATGATTATTCTTAAAGTCTGCCTTAAGATAATCCTTTATGTCTTGAATTGATTGTATCATAAACATTATTTTTCATACTATTTATTTTTATGAAGAGCTATTCTTTCTGTGTTTTTTCCTGTTATAATTAGGATAGCGAGGCTGATTTGGCCTTTTGTGAGTATCGTTTTTATTTACTGTTGAGAGTGTAACTTGCATGACTTGACCTACATTATTAGGTGTCGAAATTTTCACAGATATACTTTCCAACTTACTGTATGAATCAATCTCATTTGCTATCTCTACGCAAGCATTTTCTTCTTCTTCATAGGACTGTCGCATTTCCTCAACAATATGTCTTCCCACATTCCAAACCTTATAAATGAAAACAACAAAGCCCAAATATGGCAACAATATTGTTGATAACACAACTATCCATTCTCCAATAGGATAGTCATGTAAATTAAATGTTGGAACAATCAGCATTACTATAGTCGTTAATATGCAACTAATAAAAATTATAGATAAAAATGATTTCGTGCAAGATTTTAAGGAACAATAATTTACCTTAAGCCAATTTCGCTCATGTTCGCCCCACCAAAAAGTGGCTACCATCCAAAACAGAGACAATACTGTAAAAACTCCCCAAACCAAAAATACAAAATCATATAACTCTGTAAATTTAGCAAGTAGCAGAGAAAATATACAATACAAAGCCATGTATAAACTTATATAAGAAAAGCTTTTGGTATTGCAATCTTTCTCAAATCTATCCTTGAAATTTTGTTTACTCTTATCTAAGAATTCAGTCTTTTTGTTTATCTTGCGTTTTATTTCTTCTATTTTATCTTGCGTACTAAACCCATCAACTGTATGTGCTACGAAACTATCAACTGTATTTGCATCAATATGACTTCTGCATGTACCGTCAAGTTTTTCTAATAATTCATTAAATTTGAAAAACTTCTTCAATAACAGCAAAGAATATGAATTAGCGTATTCTGCCAGGATAAAAGCCATATTCATTGTTGCAGCAAGTTGTAATGCTGACGAAAAATCAGGAATTTTCAACATGTTCTTCTTTCTTAGGTTTTAAACTGAACAGTTTAACTAAATCAATTTCTACAGTTTGGGAATCTGATGATATTTTATCAAATGTCTTAATCAACATTTGAGAGAATTTTTCATCATTCATGTTACATATAGCAGTACGTTTTTTGATATCAACTTCTAATCGAAAAGCATAAAAATCTGCAACTGCAAAATGAGCTGGCGTATCTTTTCCATTTAGGTGAATATTGACTGTGACAGGTGTACTCTTAACTGTGACGTTATAATTGCGTGCAGCATAAAAGGCTAATCTTTTATATAAATTAGATTCTTTTATCACGGATTCGTCATATTTATTTAACAAGATCTCCAAATTCCCATTTTTCTCAATAAAATCACTGATTCCTTCGACAAAATCATCACTGTTTGTTATATCATCGCATAAATTCCCCGCAAAGAATCGTAAATTTTTATCAGCACATTGAAGCAACTCTCTGTAAACAGATTTTCGTTTTTCACTATCTGAATTTAAGAACATCCGATTTATACGTTTTTCACGCAATGAAGATATATAATCTGAATAAGTCATTTTGTATTCATTTTTTACTTAGTTTTTGCTTTGCTTAATCATGTTCGCTACAGCAACTTTCAAATCTTGATGTAGCTCTTTCTCATTCCACTTCTGCCAAAATTTCACGGTTTGACTCGATGGAGTAATGGTTGGCTGATCTATTTTTATCCTTGAAGGAAGCAAAATGGCATCTCCCACCACGATGGCTTCGGCTATATCCAAAATGGATAAGTTGTCGGCAATATTTCCCAAGTTATCTGGCAACAAACGTTTAATGACGTTTTGGTCTTCAACATTAGTAAGACGTAAACTGATGAAATTATTGCATTGGCTCAAAACTGTTCTGTTTACTTCCGATGGTCTTTGACTGATAATAACCAACCCTACACCATATTTTCTGCCTTCTTTGGCAATTCGTTCAAAACTCTTTAAACCAATCTCTGCAACGGAATCTCTTGACTCCATCTGTTGCACATATAAATGCGCCTCATCGCATAAAAGTGCTATAGGGTGGCGCATATTACTGTCACTCCATTGCTGGGTGGTAAACACAAGCCGAGCAACCAGACCAATAACCAATGGAAGTACATCTGATGGAACCTCAGAAAAATCAATAACTTTTATTCTGTTTTTAGTTGTATCATCTTTCCCCATCAATGTCGTACAGAAATTATCCAACCAATCCAATGATAGTTCTTCTGCAGACATGTGGAACATAAATCCCATACGTTTATCGTCAAGCTTATTTTGGAGACGCTGGTTGAAGCGTGTAAGTTTCCCATTGAAAGGACCTGCCTTTTCTGTTCCTGCTTTTGCACCAGGAACTTTTTCCACTTCATCCAGATAAATCAACCGTTCCAAGACTTTGGACAATTCGTATGGAACAGGACTATCCAAGGTTATTTTACCACTCAATGAGGAATCTTTTACCACCTCATCTTTATGAACAAATATCTCTTTAGATAAAAGCATAGCCTGATTAGGGGCATTTTGGTCACTACGATCTAATAACAACGCTTGCATTTCCTCATAGGTGAGCAACCAATAAGGAATCATCAAAATTCCTTTATTCAATTTGTCCGATACCTCTAAATCAGAAGGAGTTGCTATCTTATAATGAGCAATGCCTTCCTTCTTGAAGGAATCTGTAGAATATTCTCCATGTATATCAAATAGAACAGCATTTGCATTTGGTAAATCTGCCATCTGCTCAACAATACGTGCTACACAATACGATTTTCCACTACCAGTAGAACCAACGATAGCAGCATGACGCTGAAACAATCTATCTCCATCCAAATAGGCACTGGACTTTTCATCCATCGTATAAAGACCTATTTTTAAAGGATTTTCCACACTTGCGGCATCAGTAGAAATACATTGCATCAAAGCCGTAAGCCTATCTCCTTCTATTTTATAACAAGAAGCATCAATAGAAGGAACAGCACTGACATTTCTGCGGAAAAGATTGAACTTCGTACCTTCATGGTCTATGAATTCTCCGATGAAAACAATCTTGATAACATTAAGCGACATTTGTTCAAGTGCTACGCTTTCTTCATCTTCCTCTGTCATATCTATGGAAGCTGACTTACGAAATATCTTCATAATCATTGCTATAATATGTCGCCCAGGACGAGGACTTTTTATAGCTAACAATTGATTGATTTGCAACTGAGAAAGCACAGAGTCATCTGTCACAACTACTGTTGCTGTTCCAGTATCGACAGCGTTCACTTGCCCTATACTCTCTTTTACATCATAGTTTAATAAAGATTCATTTGCCATAATCATCAACTATTTTATAATGGTACAAAACTCTTTTAAACGCCAATATTCCTTATCGGGTATTGACAATTTATCATCTTTGGTCTCTATAATGCACCCATTTGCGTCATTACTATATATTGCAATAAAATTGTGTTTGGCATCCATCACATTTTTACGAATAGATTCAACAATCTCTTTTGTTACAATAATTATAGGAAGACCATTTTTTGAAGCCTTATTCAACAAGACAGGCTGGACATGCTCATCGTTAAAGCCATAACCTATACAAAGAAAACCTTTGGCTTTTGTAAAGCACTCATCCACTTTGCTTAATAGTTCACGATGAGGTGGTTGCTGCGTTTTCTCATATTTGTTATTGCCTGGAGTAATAATGCAAGGGGTATACCCTGCAGGAATTTCTAACATGTTAGGGAAACAATAAGTAATATCGTCTTTCTTAAACCAATCCAAAGATCCGTGTACTTTCCAAACATTCACCTTACCTGTGTAAGATTCTTTCAGTCGAGTTGGGCATCCATCCAAATTTACTTTCAATTGCCCCAAATAATTGGAGGCAAAACCCGTATTGAGATAGGCTTCACTCTGTGAAACTGCATATTCCGCAATTTTATCATAATTGGTAGAAACAACGTTCAATTCCACGCTTTTCCGGTTATAGACAAGAAAATCAAATAGTTCTTTCAAATCAAAAGATTCTCCTGATATAGCACGCTTATACACTTCTGCGTCTTGTTTTACTATCATTTCCCAAACGTTACGGACAATATCTTTTTCTACATCTTCCGTAACCTTAGCTTCCAACAATGCATCTTCCAAACCTTTTCCATCATCCAACAGTGAAAGAAAGCGACTTACACATTCTTTGGACGCTGTTGAAGCATAACTCTTTGAACTAAAATAATTTTTCAACATAGTGGCAAGACTCCACATTGAAGCAATTCCATACGAAATCGAAGCTCCGCTACCCAATACTATCACTGGAGGTGTTGGGGCTGAAACGATGTCTTGGATTTGTTTGAATACACTATCTATAGTCATAATCTAAAGGTTTAGATAACATCGAGTATTAGATGGTAAAAATATTAAACAACAATATTTATTCTCCCAAACTCCTTGATTCTCTGCTCCTCTTTCAACGAACAAACCAGCAGTTGTCCATTCTTCTCGGCTACGATATAGCCATCCAAGCCTTGAACAACCACCTTGTTTTCATCGGCAGCATGAACCACGCAGTTCTTGCATTCATACAAGCGGATGTCCTTGCCTACCTTGGCATTGCCATCCTCATCTTGTGGAAGCAAGGTACGGAGGCTACCCCAGCTGCCTAAGTCGCTCCAGCCGAACTCGGCTGGCAAGGTATAGATTTCCTTTGACTTCTCCATCACGGCATAGTCAATGCTTATCTTCTCGCAGGTTGGGAAGAGTTTGCCGACCACCTCTTTCTCCTGTTCGGTATAGAAAGAAGGTGCCATCTCATCCATGATGCTGGCAAGGTTTGGCTGGAAGGTACGGATTGCCTTGCTGATGGTATCAATGTTCCATACGAAGATTCCGGCATTCCAATAGTAATTGCCAGCGGCAAG